>Ga0265301_10003803_pt1 | contig 15676 bp, 14 predicted proteins | sample AusTroGonzalo_MG_2_FD_193488 | JGI IMG/M metagenome (GOLD analysis project Ga0265301, IMG submission 193488) | Bovine rumen microbial communities from tropical cattle in Woodstock, Queensland, Australia - Gonzalo_04 | ecosystem: Host-associated > Mammals > Digestive system > Stomach > Rumen ...
TGGGGGACAGTCCCCGTTGTTCATCGTCAGTTATCCGGAGGCGTTGGCAGAGCTGGTGGTGTCGAAGAAACAGCTGAGCGACAAGACGCTGGTGTTGCGTAAGGGGGAGACAATAGCTGTTGATGATGTGACGGAGTTTCTGCGTGAATTGGGTTTCCATGAGGTTGACTACGTCTATGAACCCGGTCAGTTTGCCCTTCGTGGCAGCATTCTGGACATCTATAGCTTCAGCAGTGAGCTGCCTTTCCGTATCGACCTGTTTGGCGACGACATTGACTCCATCCGCACGTTTGAGGTTGACACGCAGTTGTCGAAGAGTATGCGCGAGCAGGTCGAGATAGTCCCTGAGTTAAGCGTCGTGGAAGAGAAAATGCCGCTGCTGTCGTTCCTGCCTGACGATGTGTTGCTGGTGGCTAAGGACTTCCAATATGTGCAGGACGTGGTAGAGCGAACCTATCAGGAAGGTTTCTCGCAACAGGCTCTGACAGAGCGCCTTGAGAGTGCTACCGAGATGGAGGAGAAGGAAGTCCGGATGGAGATGCAGCGCGAGATGCAGTTGGTCAGCGGTGCTCAGTTCAGTAGTGACATCCAGCGCTTCCGGCGTGTAGAGATGGGCAGCCATCCTTCGTTAACTCCTGATGCTACGCTCTCCTTCCATATTGCGCCCCAACCCCAGTTCCACAAGAATTTCGAACTGTTGCAGCAGTCGCTGGAGCAATATCTGGCTGATGGGTATCAGCTCTATATACTGGCAGACAGCGCTAAGCAGCTGGAGCGACTGAAGGATATTTTCGCGGAGATGGGGAATGAGGGTGGAGGCAAAACCTCCACCTACAAAGAAAGCCCTGTCCGCATCTGTTTTGAGCCTATACAAAAGACGCTCCATGCGGGGTTTGTGGACTCTGACCGCAAGCTTTGCATATTTACTGACCACCAGATTTTCGACCGTTTCCATAAGTATAACCTCCGTTCAGATAAGGCCCGAGGTGGCAAGGTGGCACTGACGCTGAAGGAAATTCAGCAGTTTGAACCAGGCGATTATGTCGTTCACATCGATCATGGTATCGGACGCTTTGGCGGTCTGGTGCGGATGCCTATCGACCAAGGGACGAGGGGCAAGGGGCAAGAACAGCAGTATCAGGAGATGATTAAGATACAGTATGACGGTGGCGGAACCATCTATGTGTCCATCCATTCGTTGTATAAGGTGTCGAAGTATAAGGCACAGGATGGTGGCGATCCTCCGCGTCTTTCGCATCTGGGTACAGGCCAGTGGGAGCGCATGAAGGAGCGCACCAAGCAGAAGCTGAAGGATATTGCCCGCGACCTGATTCAACTCTATGCGGCCCGCAGGAAACAAAAGGGTTTCGCCTTCTCGCCCGACTCCTTCCTGCAACACGAATTGGAGGCAGGATTCCTGTATGAAGATACCCCTGACCAGTTGAAGGCCACGAACGATGTGAAGGCAGATATGGAACAGGCGCGACCTATGGACCGTTTGGTCTGTGGCGACGTGGGCTTTGGCAAGACGGAAGTTGCTGTGCGAGCGGCTTTCAAGGCAGCCTGTGACTCAAAACAGGTGGCTGTGTTGGTGCCGACGACGGTATTGGCCTATCAGCATTTCCATACGTTCTCTGGGCGATTGAAAGATCTGCCAGTCAGGGTAGAATATCTCTCGCGAGCCCGTAGTGCCAAGCAGACATCAGCTATTCTGAAAGATTTGGCAGAGGGCAAGATAGATATATTAATAGGTACGCATAAGCTGATTGGCAAGAATGTGAAGTTTAAGGACTTGGGCCTGCTGATTATCGACGAAGAACAGAAATTTGGTGTCTCGACGAAGGAGAAGCTGCGCCAGATGAAAACCAACGTAGATACACTGACGATGAGCGCAACGCCAATCCCAAGAACATTGCAGTTCTCGCTGGTAGGAGCCCGCGACCTGAGCATCATCCAGACCCCTCCGCCCAACCGCTATCCCATTCAGACAGAGATACATACCTTTGGTGCTGAGATTATTGCAGATGCCATCAATTTTGAGATGTCGCGCAACGGACAGGTGTATTTCGTCAATCCGCGCATCAATGACCTGACGCGTATCAAGGAAATGGTTCAGAAGTATGTGCCTGATGCGCGTATAGCCGTTGGTCACGGCCAGATGAAGCCTGACGAACTGGAAAAGATTATCTTCGACTTCCAGAACTACGACTACGACGTGCTGCTCTCAACGACCATTGTGGAGAACGGTATCGACATTCCCAATGCCAATACCATCATCATCAACGGAGCCCACCACTTCGGACTCTCTGACCTCCACCAGATGCGAGGCAGGGTGGGACGAGGCAACAGGAAGGCGTTCTGCTATCTGTTGGCACCTCCTTTGGCTGCTTTGCCAGTGGAGAGCCGCAGACGACTGGAAGCATTAGAGCAGTTCAGCGACTTAGGCTCGGGAATTCATATTGCTATGCAGGATTTGGACATCCGAGGCGCAGGTAATCTATTAGGTTCAGAGCAAAGTGGCTTCATTGCCGATTTGGGTTATGAGACCTATGTGAAGATATTGAATCAGGCTGTAGTGGAACTGCGGAATGAGGAGCAAGGAGATCGTATGGGTTCTAACAAATCTCTTGCTCCTCGCCCCTTGCCCCTTGCCCCCTCAGACTTTGTGGCTGATTGTACCCTTGAGAGCGACTTGGAGATGTATTTCCCTGACCAATATGTACCCAGCGACTCAGAGAGAATGCTGCTCTATCGCGAACTGGATGGTCTGCAGACTGACGAACAACTGGCAGCATACGGTAAACGGCTGGTTGACCGTTTTGGTCCCACACCTCAGGTCGGAGAAGAACTGATGCGTGTCGTCCCCCTGCGCAGAATGGGCAAATCGTTGGGATGTGAGAAGGTTGTACTGAAACAAGGGCGAATGACTTTGTTCTTTGTGTCTAATGCCGACAGTCCTTTCTATCGAAGTGAGGCTTTCGACCATATCCTGTCGTTTGTGGCCCAGAATCCCCGTCGCTGCAACTTCCGCGAGGTGAATGGCAAGCGCTCGATGGTCATTGCGGATATCCCCACAGTTGAGTCGGCAGTCAAGCTGCTTTCACAGATGGTTTGAATACTTTAATAAGATTTAAGAGCGCTTATTTGCGTATCTCAAAAAATATGCTTAATTTTGCCGCCCGTTAAGAGTAATGTAATATGAAGAAACTGATTGCACTATTGGCAATAATTGGTTTACTGGCTTGTGTTCAGCGTGTGCAGGCACAAGACGGAGAACCGACGGATACAACAGAGATGTGGAGTCCGGAAGACTCGTCAGCATTAGTGGCTGACTCCGCAATGGCTGCTTTGGATGCAGAATTGGGTGATCCTGATGCAGAGATGACAGAAGAGGGTGGCGGACTGCACAAACAGTTGAAACGGAAGTTTATCGAGGGTTCGGCAGCTTTTATGTCGCTGGTAGCCCTTGCGTTGGTGTTGGGACTGGCTTTCTGCATTGAGCGCATCATCTATCTGACGCTGTCGGAGGTGGACACCAAGAAACTGATGCGTGATGTGGATGCGAAATTACAGCAGAACGACGTAGAAGGGGCAAAGGACCTTTGTCGCGACACACGTGGCCCTGTGGCTTCCATCTGCTATCAGGGACTGTTACACATCAAGGAACCCCTGGAGCAGATTGACCGCCAGTTGACGAACTTTGGTACCGTACAGATCTCGAAGATGGAGAAAGGCTGTACGTGGATTCGCCTGTTCATTGCCGTTGCCCCCTCGTTAGGATTCTTGGGAACGGTGATTGGTATGGTGATGGCCTTCGACCGCATTCAGACGGCAGGTGACATCAGCCCGACGATTGTTGCTGCAGGTATGAAGGTGGCGCTGATTACCACCATCTTCGGTATCATTGTGGCTATCGTGCTGCAGTTCTTCTACAACTATATCCTCTCGAAGATTGAGCACCTGACCTCGCAGATGGAGGAGGGAGCCATTATCCTTATGGACTCAATAACCCAACTAAAGATGCGTAACAATGGCTGAAGCAGGTAGTTTTTTCTTGGCCGAAGTAATGCTTTGGCTGATGTATATCGTCATGGGTGTGGCCATTGTGGCTACTATTGTTTCTGCTGTACGTTCGTATTGGTTGAACAATAAGAAGTAAGAAGTAAGTGGTAAGAGGTAAGAAGTAAGTGGTAAGATGTTCCGTTGGAAGCAGAAACGCAGGGATGTTCCTGAACTTAACACCACGTCGACAGCCGACATTTCGTTTATGCTGTTGGTGTTTTTCCTGGTCACTTCGTCGATGGACAGTGACAAGGGACTGGGACGTTCGCTCTCGCCTGTGGAGGAACAACAGGAACAGGTGGACATCAATCGCAGCAATGTGTTGCAGATTCGCTTGGATGCGAACGACTTGCTGTATTGTGACGACCAGGCGGTGACGCTGGCCCAGCTGCAACAACAGGTGGAGTCGTTTGTGGCTTCACGACAGACAGAGCGGTATATCGTTGCTGTGCAGACAGACAGTAAGACCAGCTATAATGCGTATTTCGAGATGCAGAATGCTGTGGTTGCAGCCTATCACTCTTTGCGTGACAAGATGGCTCGAAAACAGTATGGCTGTTCGTTTAACCAGTGTACGGAGTCCCAACGGGAGGTTATTAAACAGCGCTATCCTCAGCGCATCAGCGAGGGAATCAGATGAGTAGGTTTCGCCCAACAGACAAGCGTGAGGTCCCAGGACTGAATCTGGCAGCAATGCCCGACTTGATTTTCACGGTCCTGTTTTTCTTCATGATTGTCACTCACATGAGAGACGTGAAGCCTAAGGTGCAATATCAGATTCCGCAGGGAACAGAAATAGAAAAGGCCCGCCAATCGGGAATGGTGTACCTCTTTATTGGCAAGCCTGTCAACCAGGTTGGTGAAGTGACCAGTAACGAGACTTGCATTCAGTTGAACAAACGTATTGTCGCCTTGTCTCAGCTGGGAGATGCTGTGAAAAGGGAACGTGACAAGATGCCAGAGGACGCACGCCAGCATATGGTCGTTTCCATTCGTGCAGACAGGGATACCGAGATGGGGCTTATCAATGATGTGAAGCAGGAATTGCGCAAGATTGGGGCGCTGAACATCAACTACTCAGCAACGATGAAAGGCAACAAAACAAAAAGGTAACGAAAGCGTTACCTTTTTATATCATCCATGAAAGCGTTACTCTTTTATGTAATCCACAAAAGCATAATTAAAGGCGTGCTTCTCGTCCTTTTCGTGCACTTCTTTCTGGGCTATCTGCCAGTCGCTATAGTCTGGGAAGAAAGCGTCAGCATTCTCTGGCGTGTCGTCAACTTCCGTCAGACACAGACGGTCAGCAAGGGGCAATGCCTGTTCATAGACGCGCGCTCCACCTATGATATAGATGTCCTCGTCAGGTTTGCAACTCTTCAGGGCTTTCTCCAACGAGGGATAAACGTCACAACCAGTCAGTTCCTTAGTCGTACGGCTCAGTACCACGTTACGACGATTGGGTAGGGCACCTTTCGGCAACGACTCAAATGTCTTTCGTCCCATCACAATTGTGTGCCCCGTTGTCAGCGCCTTGAAGCGTTTCAGGTCGTTGGGCAACCAGTAAATCAGTTTGTTCTCGAAACCAATGGCGCGATTCTTCGCCACAGCAGCAATTATACTAATCATTTTTTTGTTGTGTCGTTATGTCGTTATTACGTTATACCGTTATTCCGTTATTTCGTTATACCGTTATTCCGTTATACTGAAACTTCCGCTTTAATATGCGGATGTGGGTCGTAACCAACAAGTTCGAAGTCCTCGTAGTGGAAGTCAAAGATGCTCTTGACGTCAGGATTAATCTTCATTGTAGGCAGGGGACGAGGTTCGCGCGTCAACTGCAACTTAGCCTGTTCGATGTGGTTCAGGTAAAGGTGCGTATCACCTGTTGTATGGATAAAATCGCCAGGTTTGAAACCTGTCACTTGCGCCATCATCTGCAACAACAGCGCGTAGGAGGCAATGTTGAACGGCACACCCAGGAACGTATCTGCTGAGCGCTGGTAGAGTTGCAACGACAGACGGTCACCTGCGACGTAGAACTGGAAAATGGTGTGACAAGGGGGCAATGCCATCTCGTTGACCTCAGCGACATTCCACGCGGAGACAATCATACGACGCGAGTTGGGATTGGTCTTCAACTGGTCGACGACGTACTGAATTTGGTCAATCACGCCTCCATTGTAGTCAGGCCACGAGCGCCATTGGTGACCATAGACAGGCCCTAATTCGCCATTCTCGTCAGCCCATTCGTTCCAGATGCGCACACCATGCTCCTGCAAGTACTTCACATTCGTGTCGCCATTCAGGAACCAAAGCAGTTCGTAAATGATACTCTTCAGGTGCAGTTTCTTCGTTGTCAACAGGGGGAATCCGTCGTCGAGGTTATAACGGCTCTGGGTGCCAAAAATGCTGATGGTACCTGTGCCTGTGCGGTCGCTCTTCTCCGTTCCTTCTGTGAGGATGCGGTTCAGTATGTCTAAATATTGTTTCATAATCGTTTAAGTATGGGTTCGTATTCGTTGGGTATATGTGTCGTTTTGATTTTCCATTCTTTAGGGTAGAGGTTGTTGGCGCGCGAGCCGATGTTTTTGGCAGGGCCAAGTGGGAAACCCTGGAAGGCGACGTTGACCAATCCGCGTGGTGTTTCCTCAGACAATACGAGTGCTTCGTGACGCAGGTAAGCCATTGCCTGCTGATAGCTTAGCTCAACCTGAGGACCGTCTACGTGCAGGGGATTTATTCCCAGCGTGGGAATAGATTGTTCCCAGCGTGGGAATCTTTTGTTCCCAGCGTGGGAATATTCAGTTTGCTCCGTGGGAACTGCCGGTCCGCTTCCTTTGCGCAGAACGCAAACAAAGAGCCCTTCACTACGCGAGATGCCGGGAATGAAACGATAGACGGGTTCGTGGAATCCTTCGAGCAGGGAATCTGCAACATTCCACTCTGGTTTTACGTTGATTTCCAGTACGTTAGCATTATCGAAGGTTTCTAACATCCAACGGATGTTCTCCTCGTTCTCCTTTGTATTAAAGGTACACGTACTATATATTAATAGGCCTCCGTCGTTCAGGCATGCCCATGCGTCTGTCACGATATCACGTTGCAGTTGCCAGCACTTTTCTACCTGTTGGGGACTCCACTCTCGGATGGTGGCTTCGTCCTTGCGGAACATGCCTTCGCCAGAGCAGGGGACGTCGCAGAGAATGATGTCGAAGCGGTGCTTCGACTTACGATAAACCTCAGGGTAGACGTTGGTGACGTAGTGGTTCGCATAGCCCCATTTTGTGACGTTTTCCAACAGGATGTTCGCACGATTGCGGATGGGTTCGTTGGAGTAGAGCACGTAGTCGTCAGGCAAAGCCGCACGGAGTAGGGTAGACTTTCCACCAGGAGCAGCACACATATCGAGTGCTGTCAGTTTTGGGCTGACAGCTACCTGCTTCAATACTTCGTCGAGAAACATCGACGCGGCTTCCTGCACGTAGTAACAACCAGCGTGGAACAAAGGGTCGAAGGTAAAATTGGGACGCTTCTTCAAATAGTAGGCATTCCTGCACCAAGGTACCGGCTCTGCATCATCCACCTGCCATCTGTCCTTTTCCAGTTTCTTTGGGTTCAGTCGGATGCTCACAGGAGGCTCTTCCTCGAACGATTTCAGGTATCGTCCGAAGCGCTCCTCGCCCATCAATTGGCGTGTCCGTTCTGTAAAGTCGGCAGGCAGTTGCGTCATTATGGTGCAAAATTACGAAATGTTGTGTGAAGTACAAAAGAAAAAGCCAATTTTCTTTTGCATTTTGCCCGCTAATTTGTACCTTTGCCGCTCAATTCAACATTTTTTTATAATTACGACGAATATATTAACACAATTGCGTATGAAAAGATTTACTCTTCTAACAATGCTTGTTACACTGCTTAATGTAACAACATTCGCTCAAAATGACTTGGTAACACCTCCTGAGGGTTTGGAGACTGACGAATGGGCTATCAGCGCTGTGACTAATTTTGGCAATCCGGTTAATGGTTACCTGTATATCGGTTTCGATGGAAACGACGTGTATCTGAAAGGTCTCTGCACCTATCTGCCTGAGGCTTGGATTCAGGGAACGCTGGACGGAAACACCATTACTTTCCCAGGTGACCAGTACTTCGGATTCTACGATGAGAGTGTCTACACGCACTACAATTTCTTCCTTTGCTCACAAGGCATTGTGTTTACTTACGACGCAGATGCCGGCAAGTTGACGGCAGAAGGAGAGACGTTCATCTATACAGGTGGTTCTAGTCTGAAAGGTGATGTCTACAACAACCCTGTCGTTATGAAAGTGACTGAGAAGGCTGCTAAACCAGCCAATCCATATCTTGAACAGGTTTACAATACAGACATTTGTCCCGTTGTTACGTTCAATGTGTCTACAGTCGACGTTGACGGCAATGGTATGGCCTCTTCGAAGCTGACATTCAAATTCCTCAAGGATGTTGAAGAGGAAATCAGTGATGTGGTCTTCGACGCTGATGACTACATTTATCTGACAGAGTCTCTGACCCAACTCCCCTATGGAATTAACGACGGGTTAGGCAATGAGGGTGAGTTCAATCCCAAATATATCCATCTGAAGCAGAAGGATTTCAACACGTGGAATAAGCTTGGTCTCCAGAGCATCTATACTGGTGGTGGCGAGGAGAACAAGTCAGACATCATCTGGCTCGACATCAAGCCATATGAGAAGACAAGCTTCGACTTCAATGCTATGGAAGTGATTTGTTCTTCAAATGAAAGCCACGACGGTGATATCACAGAAGATTGTGAATTTGCTGCAAATAAAGTCAAGTTGACCGTATCGCCAAATTCGAAAGGTACGCCTAACTGTTTCTGGAGTACGGAGAATGGTCCTCAGTTACGCGTCTATGGTGGTACAATGACCTTCGAGGCTCCTGTCGGAAAGGTGATTACCAAGCTGGTGTTCGATAATGACCAGTGGAACGAGGGTAATAGTGCCGACTCAGGTGCTTTTGACGGGAATGTCTGGACAGGCGAGGCCAAAAAGGTGGTGGTGACTGTTGCAGGTAGTACCCAGCTGAACAGTATCGTAGTTTATCCCACCGACGATGTGCCTACAGCTGTTGAGGCTCCAGAGGGTATGTCAACGGCAACATACACCTTCCAGACTCATTCTGTCAAGCCCTATTACGAGCCTGCTGAACTCACGCTTTGGGTGAAGGCTGGTTTCGCTGGCGACGATGTGTTCATTCAGGGTCTGGCTTCTGATGTTGATCAGAATGCTGGCGACTTGTGGGTAAAGGCCACAAAGAACGAGGCGGGCAAATATGTCATTCCTGCCAACCAGTTCATGGGTAGTATACAAGTCTGGATGTCTTCTATGGACTTCTTCTTCACCGCTGTCGATGCAGACGGCAATATGGTTGACGCTGTGTTCGACTTCGACGCAGAGAAGTCGCAGTTCACTACTGCCCAGACCTTGGTCATCAATGCCAGCCTTACTGAGCTCAATCCGCAACAGACCTTCACCAATGCTGTTTTGACGAAGTTCAACGAGGTTGCTGCTACGCCTATTGAACCGACCATCATTAATTTGGATTTCGACGAATGGACGCACTGTTTGCATATCTCTGTTCCGAATGTTGGCACCAATGGCGAGGTGTTGAATCCTGACAAGTTGTACTACACCGTTTGGATTGAGGAGAATGGAGAACAGAAGCCCTACACCTTTACTGCCGAGATGTACTATTTTGAAGAGGATGTGACAGAAGCTGGTCACACCTTCTGCTACAATCCATACGACAATACCTACTACATCTACTTCTACGATGATACAGAGGTATTCAGCAGATGGACGAAGGTTGGTGCCCAGAGCATCTATTATGGTGCAGGCGAGTGCAACAAGTCTCAGATTGCGTGGGTGGAGAATCCTACAGCTGGCATCAACAACGTCAGTGCTGACGTCAATACAGGCAAGGCTGTAATCTTCAATCTCGCTGGTCAGCGTCTTGACGCTCCCCAAAAGGGTATCAACATCATCAATGGCCGTAAGGTGGTGATGAAGTGAGAGAAATGAGAGTCGGCTTCCTATAAGAAACTGCCCCAAGTTCATTGCTGTGAATTTGGGGCTTTTCATTTTTTTTTCGTACTTTTGCAACCAAATAGCATTTTCTAACGTCTAACGGATAAAAAGAAACAAAAAAATGACGAAGTTATGAAAAAGGTTTTATTATTAGTTGTAGCTCTTGGGATGTTGACATCCTGTGCATGTAGCGGATTGAAGGTGCATTACTCCAAATCGGATGCGCACGGAATGCAGGAACGTGATTTGAATGGCTTTGAGCGCATTGAACTGCTGGGTTCGTTAGACGTAAAGTACGCTCAGGCCGACTCGTTCTCTGTTCGCGTTGATGCTCCTGTAGAGGTCCTCAACGACGTGGAGACTTATGTGACTGGCGACAAGCTGGTGGTTAAAATGAAGGGTGAAGGTAAGTTCCTTAATTTAGGCGTGTCTGACGCTGATGGCGTTACGGTTTTTGTGACCTCTCCCGATTTCCTTGGCATTGAACTGAAAGGTTCTGGCGACTTCGAAAGTAACGGTCTCGTGGATACCGATAACCTCGATATCACGCTGAACGGCTCTGGTGACATCAGGTTCGACGACATCATTTGCGACCGCATCAATGTGTCGCTGGTGGGCTCTGGCGATGTGGACGTGAAACACGTGAAGACCCAGTGGGCAGGCGTGCAACTCGTTGGTTCTGGCGACGTCAAGATGAGGCTTGACGACAGCGGTGCTGTGGAGGCCAACCTGACAGGCTCTGGTGATATTACGCTCTTAGGTAACGTCAAAGACTATAAGTATAATGTACGCGGGTCTGGTGATATGAATACTTCAGGTCTGACTATTGGAAAGTAAAATGATAAATACCAAAACAACAAAGAATATGAAGAAGGTTCTAATAACATTGGCTATGCTGCTGACGCTCGGAATGGGCGCACAGGCAGCAGCTCAGAAGCACCGTCACACGCCACAGAGCGAACTGGTGGACTCGACGAGCAAGGATGCTGTAGAGGTTTATTCCGATACGACGAGTACGGATACAGCAACAGCTACATCATCAGTTACGAAGCATAAGGGGACGGTCACCGTCACTTATCCGACCTCTCCCTGGAGTAGCAATTCGATGACTTATGAGGTTGACGACGAAGACTTTGGAAGCATGATGAAACATATGTTCAGTTCGATGGATGCTAAAGACGTATCAGGCATGTTCTTCGTACTGGGTGTTCTGCTCATCCTTTTCGTACTGGCTCCTTTAGTGATTATCATTGCGCTGTTCTACTTCATCAACAAGAACCGCAAGCAGAAGATGAAGCTCGCACAGATGGCTATGCAACAGGGACAACCCATTCCCGACCAGTTGTTGGAAGACAAGCCGATAGACAGTGACAATGAATACCAGAAGGGAATGCGACAGTGTTTCGTAGGTGTGGGCTTGATGATATTCCTGGGCTATGCAGCCGGACAAGTGGGCTTCGGCATCGGCGCACTGGTGTTCTGCATCGGACTGGGCAAGGTGTTTGCCTCGCGTACGGCTCGCAGAAACAATGACAGAGATTTATACAAAAACGATAACAACAACATTTAAACAATAAAGATTATGACTAAGAGACTACAACGCAGCAACGACCGCGTATTAGGCGGTGTCTGCGCAGGATTTGCAGAGTATATGGACTTCGATCCAGTAGCAGTACGTTTGGGTTATGCAGCACTGACGCTGTTCACAGCCTTCGCCGGAATCCCCTTCTACATCGTAGCGTGGATCATCATTCCTGAGAAAAATGCATTGACACGACAGTAAATGGCTTCCCTTACTGACATCTCCCTCGTTGCGCAGGTGGCTATATCGGGCAATCGACGGGCTTTCGACGAGCTCGTGCGCCGGTATCAGTCACCCGTTCGCAGGTTTTTCCTGCATCAGACGTTGGGCGATAGTCAGTTGAGCGACGACCTGGCTCAGGATACGTTCCTCAAGGCGTATACGAATATCGCTTCCTTCCGTGGGCTGGCCTCGTTCCAGACGTGGATCATGCGCATAGCCTACAACGTGTTCTACGACTATACGCGCAGGAATCGTCCTACGGAAGATGTTGACGTGATTCCCCAGCGAGCAGGCTCAGACAACTCTTCATTAAAGATGGATCTTTACGCCGCTTTGGCACTGTTGAAACCTGACGAACGCACATGTATCACCCTGCAACTCATTGACGGATACGACATTGCAGGTGTTGCCAAGATTACAGGCCTCAAAGAGGGAACGGTGAAGTCACACCTGTCCAGAGGCAAAGAAAAATTAGCTAACTATTTAAGAAAGAATGGATATGATAGAAGATAACGAACGCTTGCTACAGCAGTTTTTCAGCGACGCTGCCCGTCAGCAGATAGACGACAACGGATTCACGGAGCGCGTGATGCAACGCATTGAGGCAGAAAGTAAGCTTCAGACCTCAAACGTCAGACTTCAGACGTTTAACCGTCTGTGGAGCGTCTTCTGCATTATCACTTTCGTGGTATTGTTCATCGTGTTCCGTGGATGGGAATTGCTGGCCGTACACTTTGAAGTGATGTTGCGCACATTGGCCACACAGTCGTTCAGCATCAATCTGATGATGATCTTCTCCGTCGTCTTCGGATTATTGCTGGTGGGCGCAGGAGAGGTTATTTCTTCGGAAACAGCCCGTAAGTAGTCCTCAGCACCTTAAACTCCGTACGACGGTTCAGCTGGTTACATTCCTCCTGCTGTTCCTCGTCCTCCAGTGTCTTGATGAATTCTTCCGTCAAGACGTCGTTTTCTTTCAGGAAAGGATACTTCTCTGCCACCTTTCTGCGGATTTTCTTGGGGCTCTCCTTGCCGTAACCCACAGGTGTCAGACGGTCTGCCGCAATGCCGTGCTCTATCAGATAGTTCACCACCGACTCTGCACGGCGCTGGCTCAGGCGTTTGTTATATTCAGCTGAACCCTTGTAGTCGGTGTGCGCTGAGAGTTCAATGGTGATATTGGGGTTCTCGTTCAGCAATTTGACCAAATCGTCCAGTGCTGCAGCCGATTCTGGGCGCAACGTGGCCTTATCGAAATCGTAGAAGATATTGTCAATCAGCACTGGCGCCATAATGTTAGCCAACGGGAACTGCAAGACGTAGTCCTCCGATTCCGTCACGGGCTCTACACGCAACTGCTCCTGATGATTCAGGAAACCTTTGCACGTCCCTAAGAATACATAATCCACGCCAGGCTTAATCTGCTGGGTAAACGAACCGTCACCTTTCACGCTCAGTTTGAGGTTGGTACCGTCGTTACCCACCATATACACTTGGCCTGCAGGTAGTTCATAACCGTCCTGTTCATACACCCAGCCCGTTACCGTCTGGATGATTTCGGGGTTGTAGAACGAGTAGATGTGGTCCCAGCCTTTGCCGTCGCCACGATTCGACGAGAAAAATCCCTGATTCTTCAGTCCCTCGAAGGTCATTCCGAAGTCGTCGCCCTGCGAATTCAGCGGATAGCCTGGATGTTCCAGTTCGTAGAGTTGTGAGTTTTCCGAAATATTGTCGTGATTCTCAGCTGGTTTGGCGATATAGATGTCCAAGCCGCCCAAGCCCTCGTGTCCGTCCGACGAGAAGTAGAGATCGCCATTGGGTCGGAATGTTGGGAACATCTCGTCACCAGGCGTGTTGATGGGGGCACCGAGATTCTCGACACCGCCCAAACCGCTCGTAGTCAGGCGCACACGCCAGATGTCGTAACCTCCCTGTCCGCCAGGCATATTACTGGTAAAGTAGAGCCATTCTCCGTCAGGCGAAATGGCAGGATGGGCGTATGCCGACAGCGTGTCGTTGGTTAGTTTCAGTTCCGTCGCTTTGCTCCAGGATGCATCACTGCGGCTCGATGTGGCAATGATGGCATAGCGCGGATAGTCGGGGTCGGTCTTACACTGGGTCAGATACATCGTCCGGCCGTCAGGTGTAAACGAGCAGGCACCCTCGTCGAACTCCGAATTCAGCTCGCTGTCAATGACTTCCGGTCGTTGCCACTTGCCTTTGTCATCCTTTTGCGACATAAAGATATCGCCGTTCTTGGTTCCCGTGATACCGCTCAGCTCGTCACCTTTGGCCTGATTGCGCGTGGAGGTAAAGAACAGCTGGTTGTTCTCTTCACCAGCCAACATGGGGGAATACTCGGCTCGTCGTGAATTGAAGAAGTTCTCGCGCTTCACGGTATAGGCCGAACCCTCCTGCTTCCATGCAGGAGCCTGCTGTGCCGAACGAAGTCCCGTGCGAGCCAGTAGTTCGTAATTGTGTGAATCCGAAAATGCGTAATTCCCTGCCGAGTCCAAGAATGATTGGAATGCCTTCGCGGCTTCCTTGTAACTGCCGTTTTTCATCAGTTGCTGACCCAGATACAGGTGCGTCAACGAGTCTTCCTGCTTATAGCGGACAGCATTGTTATAGGCGGCAATGGCCTTCTGCGTATAGTTGATGCGCCGATAGCATTCAGCCATCTTCAATGCCCGCTGTCCACGCAGGGCACGCTGCTTGGGAGGCGTCTGCGAATAGGCCTTCTTATATTGGTTGGCAGCATCAAAATATTCGCCCAGGGCGTAGAACTTATCACCCTTCTTCACAGCCTGATCAGCACTCCCGCAACCAGTCGTGAGTGCCAACAAGCAACAGCCGATAGCCAACAGCCAATAATTCTTCATACTGACTATATAACGCAGTTTCACCCCTTTTTATTGCCTTTCTTCTTTTTTTTACCTTTTTACTTTTTTGCCTTTTTACCTTTCTCCGGCTCTGCTGGCATGACGGTGATGCGCCGATTGGTGGGGTCGCTCATGACGTCGTGAACGATATCCGTCACCTGTTGCTTCAGTTCATCGATAAACTGCTTCGGGTCGTATTTCTTCGCTTCAATATCGCGCAACTTCTTTTCCCAGATACCCGTCAGCTCGCAGCTCTTCAGCAGGTCTTCGCGAATAAGGTCGATGAGTTCGATACCTGTCGGCGTGGCTACAAGACGCTTGCGTTCACGACGGATATAGTGGCGCTTGAATAGCGTCTCGATGATGCCCGCACGACTTGACGGACGTCCGATGCCGTTTTCCTTCATGGCGGCACGCAGGGTCTCGTCCTCTACAAACTTACCTGCCGTTTCCATGGCGCGCAACAAGGTAGCCTCCGTATAATAAGGTGGCGGCGTGGTCCATTTCTCCGTCAGCGTGGGCTGGTGGTCGCCGCTTTCGCCTTTTACGAAGGTGGGCAGCGTGCGCTCCTCGTCAGCTTCTTTTTTCTCAGGATTGTCCGTCGCTTCCGTATTGTCTGCGGGTTCCGGGGTTTTGTCCCTCACCACACGCCAGCCCGGGTCAAGGATCTCCTTGCCCGTCACCTTGAACTCAATGGCATCGGGGGAACCGATGCCCACTGTGCTCTCCACTGTATGTTGCGATTCGGTCGCAACAGACTCTGAGTCACTTCGTACTTCGCCCAGCACCGTCGTCGTCGAAAACTTGCAATCCGGCAGGAAAACCCCGATAAACCGTCTTGCCACGAG
>Ga0265301_10003804_pt1 | contig 15675 bp, 13 predicted proteins | sample AusTroGonzalo_MG_2_FD_193488 | JGI IMG/M metagenome (GOLD analysis project Ga0265301, IMG submission 193488) | Bovine rumen microbial communities from tropical cattle in Woodstock, Queensland, Australia - Gonzalo_04 | ecosystem: Host-associated > Mammals > Digestive system > Stomach > Rumen ...
GTTTTTGAGCATTTTTTTATGATCGATCGTTTATGTGTCCACTTTCAAAAACCTTATTTCAACTTTTTTGATAATGGCTCATTTTTCGTGTCCACTTTTTCTTGACTAGTACCGGAAAATTTATCAGAAAAACTTGATTTTATTTGTGAATCAAATATAATTGAAATGTGATTCTTGATTCTTGATTCTTGATTCTTGATTCTTGATTCTTGATTCTTGATTCTTGATTCTTGATTCTTGATTCTTGATTCTTGATTCTTGAAAAAATTATTCTCTGTAAACAAAACAAGGCCTCTCAAAAAATAGAACGCTCGGTATGATATGAAATTGAAACGGAAAGGCAAGATTTTTTGTTAGAATATGTTTTCTGCTTGCATTTTTCAGTGATTTAAAAAAAATGAGTGCCGGAGAGAGCAATGAGTGAGCAAATGTTTGAAAACATCAGTTTCTTTCAAAGCAGACACGGCAGCATTAAAATAGCGTGGAACATCTTCAAATCAGACTGCGAGAAAGGGGTGATACTCTTTTTGACAGGGCGGGCGGAATATTTTTTGAAGTATGTCCCTTTTTTCGAACGGATGAATTCTATCGGTTTTACTGTTTTCGCGCTTGACCACAGAGGGCAGGGGGCGAGCGGCAGAATGCTTGCTGACACCGAAAAAGGATATGTCGAAGATTTTGATTTTTATGTGGATGATGCGGAAGATTTTCTCAAAAACACGGTGCTTGAATATGCGGGGAAAATGCCTGTTTTTCTTGTTTCGCACTCGATGGGAGGGGCAGTTTCGCTTCTTCTTGCCTCAAGATGCTCCGGAACTTTTTCAAAAATCGTCTTTACGAGCCCGATGTGGGGCCTTATTTACGATATGCCTGAATTTTTGGTAACAACTATCGTGAAAGGTGCATGCCGCTTAGGTTTCGGCAAGTTTTATGCTTTGGGAAAAAGTGCGAAGGACTATCTCAAACCTTTTGAAAAAACTCACCTCACTCAGAGTTTTGAAAACTATATGCGGCAGCAGAAATTTGTGACTGAAAATTCTTCTTTCGCCTTGGGCGGACCGTCGTTTCAATGGGTTTCTGAAAGCATCAAGGCTATGGAAAAACTTCCCGAAGCGGCAGAAAAAGTCAAAGTTCCGGTTCTGCTTGTTCAGGCTGAATGTGACACTGTCGTTGACAACAATGCTCAGAATATTGTCGCGGCGAATCTTGAAAACTGCCGCAAAACCCTTATTGCAAAAGGGTTTCACGAACTTCTGAACGAAAAACCTGAGTTCTTTGAAAAAACCGTGAAAGAAATCTCGGACTTCATTGATTTTTAGTTATACCATGAAAATATCTCGCAGCATTTTATTCTCATAAATTATGCTTCCACTACAAGAGAGCGAAATCAAAATAACGATCATCAAAATGAAAAGTTTTTTCATTTCACAATCTTATCCATATTCCACAGCAGATAGAGCGGCAGACTGATTGCCGCAGTTCCCTCACAGTCTGCGACGGCGAGGTTTTTGAGCGAAAGTTTGTAACCTGTTTTTGGTTTGAATTTCTTGCAGAACTGCTTGAAACTCTTTGCCTGGGTATTTGCCGCGGCTTTCACTTCAACGGGAAATATTTCGCCCTCTTCCTCAAAGAGAAAATCAAGTTCCGCGCTGTTTCCTGACCGCCAGAAATAGGGGCTTTTATGCAGCGTTACAAGTTCATTCAGGACATAATTTTCAGCAATCGCACCTTTAAATATTTTCAGGTTATCGCCATCTCCCAGAATATCTTTGTAGCTTAAGCCGAGTCTGCGGCAAAGCAGGCCGGTATCAGCCATGTAGACTTTGAAATATGTCGCATCTGCGTTCGCTGAAAGAGGAATTTCCGCATTCTGGACAAGCTCCGCAAGATGAACAAGCCCTGCGTTTTTGAGCCACTGCAATGCCGATTCCAGCTCGTGGGCGCGTTTTCCCTCCTTCACATGGGAAAAGACGAATTTGTTGTTTTCTTTAGCAAGCTGTTTCGGAACAGAATCCCACACAAGCCTGATTTTTTCTATTTCTGAAACCGGAGCGTGCTTTGAAAAATCGTCGGCATAGTCGCTCAGAATCGTATCCTGAATCTCCTGAACCGCCGCAAAATCCTTCGATGCAACATATTCGTTCACCGCTTCCGGCATTCCGCCGACAACGTAGTATTCCTTCAGAAGACGCTCCAGCGGTTTTGCATAGACTTCCGGGATCACGCGGTCTGATTTCCAGCCGGCAAAAAGTTCCAGATATTTTTCTTTACCGTTCGCGGCCAAAAATTCGTCAAAACTCATCGGGTGCATCTGCATCCTATTCACTTTGCCGACCGGAAAAGAGAAATTTTCCCTTTTCAGCGCGACTCCGAGAAGTGATCCGGCACACGCGACATGAAGATCGCGTTTGTTTTCGCAGAAATATTTCAGAGCTGTGATTGCACGCGGAGCCTCCTGGATCTCGTCGAATATCAGAAGCGTTTTTCCCGCCGTTATCCTGCACTGTTCCAGCAGTTCGATCTCACGAATGATGCGTTCCACATCGAAATCGTAATCAAAAACAGAGGCATAAGCACTGTTTGACTCAAAGTTGATGTAGCACACATTTTCAAACTGCATTTCTCCGAATTCCTTCAATGCGTAGGTTTTACCGCACTGACGAACACCTGTGACAAGCAGAGGTTTGCGGTTTTTACTTTCCTTCCAGGCAATTAAATCGTTAATGAAATTTCGTTTCATAGAACCTCGTTTTTACAAAAGTCATACCACTTTCGTAAAAGTTGTAACATTTTTCATAGGACTTTTGCAAGTTTTTTGGAGATTTACCTTTCGCAGCCTTGGGTGATGTGGTTGGCGTCTAAATATTCCTCGAATTTACGAAGGGCTTCCTGCGTTCCGAGATTCCATTTCGGAGCGATGAGATATTCCGCCGGTGTAGTGGTGAAAAGCCTGAACAAAACTTTGTCAGGCGGTAACTTTGCGATGATTTTAGCCGTGATTTCGATATATTTTTCGACTGAAAGAAGCGGGAACGGATTTTCGGCATAGATTTTTTCAAGCGGAGTGCGGTTGTGGATCTGCAGGTGATGGAGCTTGAGTCCTTTTACGACGGGGCTTTGCGTGCTTTGAAGGACCGTATTCATCATATCTTCTTCGGTTTCGCCCGGAAGTCCTAAAATTATGTGCGGAGCGACTTTGATTTTGTTCCCGCCGTATTTTTCGACATTTTCAATCGCCTTGAAGTAGCACGCCGCATCGTGACCGCGGTTTATCCACTTTAGAGAACAGTCGTTTGTTGACTGCAAGCCGAGTTCTATCCAGATTTCATCTATGTTTTCAGGCACGCAGTCGAGGATCAGCTGAATCTCTTCTTTGCCTAAATAATCGGGGCGCGTCGAAAAGATCATTGCCACGACACCTTTTATCGATGCGGCTTCGTGGTACATTTTGGCCAAAATTTCCTTGTCGCCGAAAGTGGAAGTTCCGCTCTGGAAATATGCCGCAAAAAATTTGTTGCCGTAACGGTTTTTGAGGAAGTTCATGCTTCTTTCAAGCGTTTCAAGCCTGTTTTCTTTGGTCATATCGACTGAAACATTGGGCGAAAACGACTCTTTCCGGCAGAAAATACACTTGTTCCATGGGCAGTCAAAGCCTGTGCTCATCGAGATGCGGGCGACTCTGCCGCCGAATTTCCGCTTCATGTAGCTGTTGAATGTGAAAATCTTGTCGTCGAGCATTTTTATAGACTTCCGAGTATGAGCGGGGAGGCTTCATGCGCTGTTTCCGAAATTCTGACCGCGTTTTCAAGGTGCTCGTTTGCACTTTCCAGCCTTTCTTCCTCGTCGTAGTGTATCGTGTAGATGAGGTCTCCTTTTTTGACGGATTCTCCGACTTTTTTTGCAAAAACGAATCCGACAGCTTTGTTCACGCTGTCTTCCTGACGGAGTCTGCCGCCGCCGAGACGGATGAGCGCTTTGCCGAAATCGAGTGCGTCGATTTTTGTAATGACACCGCTTTCAGTAGCACGAACCTCTTTTCTGAAGCGGCTTTCAGGAAGAATCGAGTAGTTTTCGGTGACTTTGGGATCGCCGCCCTGAAGTTTGACAGTTTTTGCGAATCTTTCGAGAACTTTTCCGGTTTCAAGCATTTTTTTCGCTTTTTCTTCGCCTTCTTCGATGGAAGCCGTCATTTTGAAAGTTTTCATGAGGACTGCTGCCATTCGAAGAGTAAGTTCTGTGACCTGCGGCACATATTTTCCCTGCATTACGTCTAGGGATTCCTTTATTTCAAGGGCGTTTCCGGTAGCGTAACCCAAAGGCTCGTCCATATTTGTGAAAAGAACGTCGACACTTCTTCCGAAGCGCTTTCCGATTGCCCGCATCGTCTTGGCCAGACGCGTTCCCGAAGCGAGATCCTTCATAAAAGCACCTTCTCCGATCTTGATATCGAGAATGAGGCCGTTGATCCCTTCAGCTAATTTTTTGCTCATGATCGAAGAAGCGATAAGCGGCACCGATTCGACCGTTCCCGTCACGTCGCGGAGTGCGTAAAGCCTTTTGTCAAGCGGCGCGATCTCGGGAGTCTGCCCGATGAGAGCCATTTTGTTGGTTCTTACGATTTTTTTGAAAGAATCCTTGTCGATATTGACTGAAAAACCGGGGATCGATTCGAGTTTGTCGAGTGTTCCGCCCGTGTGACCGAGCCCGCGTCCTGAAATCATCGGCACATAGAAGCCGAGTTCGGCAAGAAGCGGAGCCAATGGGATCGAAATTTTGTCTCCCACGCCGCCTGTAGAATGTTTATCTACCACAACGCCGTCAATGTCGGAGAAATCAAGCACTTCGCCGCTGTAAAGCATCTTTTCGGTCCATGTTTCAAGCTCTTCACTGTTGAGTGAATTGAAAAATACCGCCATCAGCATGGCCGACATCTGGTAATCCTTCAAAGTTCCGTCAAGATAGCTCTGCAGAAAATCGGAAATGTCCTCTTTCGAAAGGGCTTTTTTATCCCTTTTGTCTGCGATAATGTCGTAAAACAGGCGCATGGTTCCCTCCTTTAAACAATCAAGAACCGTGAATTATACTGAAAATAAGGAAAAATGGAAATCATGTCATGTTTGAGGTTTGCCGGAACATCAGTCGTCATATTGAACGAATGTGAAATATCTGAGATTCTTTGCTATGCTCAGAAAGACGTTTGTCATAAAATAAGGGCGGAACAGCCGGACGAGGATGATTTTTGCTTCTCTTCTTTTTCCTCCTGCTGTTTCTGAGTGCATGAGCCGTAGTCGCAGTAGCCTTCTTTGCCGTCGTCGGTTGTGCAGTCGTTTCCGTTCTGTGAAGGATCTGCGGTTTCAAAAAAGCCGTCAGACTCACTGCATTCCGTTTTGCTGCACTCTTTTGCAGCCGGCATGTCAGCCTCTTCACCTTCGCATGATCCCTGAATGCAGACTTCGTTTTTTACGCAGATTCTGCCGCTGCTGCACGATTCCCCTTCGTTTGCTGAAAGTCTGACACATTCGCCGCTTCCAGGATCGCACGAACCTTGAGAGCATTCAGAATCGAATTCCGAGCAGTCTTTGACATCGACGTCGGAGCATTTCCCGCTTATGCACTGTTTCCCGCCGATGCAGGCGTTTTCGGGGGTTCCGCAGACAAAACCGTCGGGCAGAGGTGATATTTTGCACGATTTTTGTGATTCGTCGCATTCTATGGATTCGCAGATGTTATCGTTTTCTGTGCACGGTTTTGAGTTTTCAACTTTTTCGCAGAAACCTTCAGCGCATATTTCAGAACCGTTGCAGAAAAGCGAGTCGTCACAGTCACTGTCCGTGCGGCAGGTCTTGAGATTCAGATTCAGGGAAGGGTCTCCAAGATAGTTTGTTTCGTGTTTTACTGTCAGAAGAACATCACGGTCAGACCATTCTTCTTTTTTTTCAAAAAGGACTTCTGCCGGTATTCTGTCGTTGACAAGAGCATCTGTAAAGACGGCTCCGTATGCGAAAATATCCTGCGAACTCAGATTGTAGTCGCTGAAAATCAGTCCGTATGAAACCTGGGAAGCTCCGACAACGCCGACAGATAAATTTTTAAGAGTGTTGTACGAGAGACTGTCAGGAGCCTGTATCGAACCGTTAAGGCAGCTTCCCTGAAAAACAAAAGGAGACATTGTTCCGATGCTGTTTATAAGGTTGTTGTCGACAAATATGTCGCTGTAAAGCTCGTAACTGTATGTTTCAGGAATGCCGTTGTTGTTTTTGTCGTCATACCATATCGTTCTGGCAGAGGAGTCCTCCAGTCCGTGAGCCTGCCAGAAGACTATGCCGTGGCTGATGTTCATGTTTTCAAGCATTGATTCGTAAGTCAGGGCCTCTTCGTCAAATTCCGAAGGGTCGATTCCTTCTTTTTCAACGAGGATTTTTGTTGAAAACGGCTCTCTTATCGATTTTTTCATGAGATATTCGGCAACATAAGCACCGTCCATTTTCGGAATTCTGTACTGATTGTCCTGACTCTTGTAGTATGAAATTGTCGTAGGAAAGAGAATTTCGCGGCGGTATTCTGCTGCTGAAGGCTTTTCCCTGATAAATTCAACTGTTCTTTTCAGGATTTTGTCTGCTTCACTGACGTCTTTGCCGTAAATCGGGATCCTGCCTGTAATAAGTTCGAAATCGTATTCGATCATGTCATCGTATTCGCCGTATATGCCGTTGTCGCTGCTGTCCAGCTCTTCGGTGATTTCAGCATAAAAAATATCGGTCGGCACATCATCGTAATAGGGTTCGTCGGTAACGCACGGTCTTGTTACGATCATAGGAACTTCGTTTCCCTCAGGGTCGGTTCCGGCGATTATGAGGAGAAAATCATATTTCTTATAAACTTTTTTCAGGTATTCCCTTATTTTTTTTGCACGTTCGATTCCTCTGAGCTGTCCGCCTTCGTAGTCCTTTTCAGTGGCGACATCGACATCGAATCCATATTCTTTTTTTACTTCGATGTAGTTTTCTATTTCTTTCGATTCAGCAAGAAAATAGTCTGTCGTGAGGATGAGAAGCGAATTCCTGCTTTTTGTGCTCATCGGAAGGAGAGTTTTTTCTTTTGTAGTAACTCTGATTTTGTCTATTTTTATGACCTCTTTTTCTCCGGCCGGAATAATCGGATAAAAGTCGAACGAATAGATTATCCTCTCGCGTTTGAAAGAGGGTTTCCGGTCAAATGTGAACTTTGAAAGCGATGGAAGAGTCCTTTTTGCAGGATTGATTTTTTTTACCTTCCTCATATCGCTGAGACGGTAGAGGGCGCCTCCCTTTTTCAACGGAGCCTCAAGAGTTATTTTGTGCTTTTTGAGAATCTCTACTTTGACGACCTCGCTTCCGAAGGTCATTTTTTTGAACGGAAGAATGAGCTCTTCGCCTGTTCCGTCGAGGTCGTATCCCGCTATTTCCGGAAGAGAGAAGCCGTTCTGAACGCTGAAAGCAGCATCGGGAATATCAATATCTATAGAATCTGCGAAAATATGTGTAAAAAACAGCATCGAAACTAAAAAAAGAAAAGATTTTTTTATCATGGCTGACTCCATAAAACTATAAAACAGAAGACTCTACATGAACCCGGTTTTTTGTCAAAAGTATGGTGGTCAAGCATTTTCTGGACAGAAGAATTCTCCAAAAAAGTGCATAATAATCAACTGCAAGTATTACGACTGTTTTTTCTAATAAAAATTGCAATTTTTCTTTATTTTGTTATAAATGTTTCGGTTCTTTCAATTCATACAACAATTTTCCGATTTTATAGTATTAAATGCTCGAGGTGGGCATGTTGGCAGATAATGTGATAAATGAAATAACAGGAGCTAAAAACGGCTATTTCACTTTGAAAAATGCGACAGATGCCGGAATTTCACGCTGGCAGCTGCATGAACTTTTGAATGCTCAGAAAATTCAGAAAGTCCGTTTCGGTCTCTATGCCTTGAGCGATGTTGTTCCTGACGAACTTTTTATCACGCAACTGCTGTGCCCTAAAGCGGTGTTTTCGCATGAAACAGCATTGTTTCTGAACGGTTATTCGGATCAGATTCCGTTTAAATATACGCTTTCGGTTCCGCACGGCTACATTTCAAAAACGCTTTCCGCTGAATACGATGTTCGTCATGTTGCAAAAGAATCCGCAAATGAAGGAGTTGTGCTTGTAAAGTCGGATTTGGGTAACAACTTGCGGGTTTACTGCATTGAAAGAACTTTGTGCGAGCTTCTGCACAAGCCTTCAGGATTGGATAAAGAGCGTTTTATTCCGGCTTTAAGGAAATATGCGGCATCACCGCAAAAAGACTTTATGCTGCTGATGAAATTCGGAAAGATTTTCCGTGTCGAGAAAAAACTTCTCTCATATTTGGAGGCGATCCAATGAAAACCGGAAACGCAATGCAGCTGAAAGCCAGAATCAACAACAAATCCAAGGAACTTTCCGTTCCGCCGCAAATCATGCTGCAGAATTATCTGATGGAATGTTTTCTTGAACGCCTTGAAAAATCGGACTATGCCGACCGTTTTATAATAAAAGGCGGTGTTCTGATAGCATCTTTTGTAGGGATTTCGCACCGCACAACGATGGATATCGACACAACTGTCAACAGTCTTCCGCTTGATGAAAATGTCATAACAAAAATAATTTCAGCTGTTTGCATAATCGAAAATGATGATGATTTTATCTTTTCTCTGGATCGGGTCGAACCGATTCGCGAGGACGACAAATACAACGGTTTCAGGGCGTTCGTGCTTGCTGATTACGAAAAAATGCACCACACTTTGACTTTGGATATCACTGCCGGAGACAGCATTTATCCGAAACCGCGCAGACATGAATTCGCGAAAATCTTTGAAACCGGCTCGATTTCGCTGCTTTCTTATCCCTTGGAAAATGTTCTTGCAGAAAAACTGGAAACGATTCTTGTCAGGAATATCACTACAACCCGCCCGCGTGATTTTTACGATGTATATGTCTTGAGTGCGGATTTAACACGGATAAACAAGCAAGATTTGAAAACCGCTCTGAAACGGACCTGCGAGCATAGGGGCAGCGAAAAAATTCTTTCACAGATTCCTGATTTGATTGCAGCCATAAAAATTTCGGAAAACCTGAAAGATTTGTGGCAGAAATATACAAAGAAAATGCCATATGCAGCTGATGTTTCGTTCGAACAAGCTGTTGCAAGCGTTGAGAAACTGTTGGATTTGATTATGAACCTTTCCGAAAAAAATAATTTGAAAGAATAGGAAAACATGAATGTCTTGAATAGAAGCGGAGCTATTATTGTCTTTGACATATGTTTTATGATTTCAAGCCTGTTAGGAACCTGTGTCGGATTACCGCCAATAACGCATGAATACCCGTCTATACCGACATTATTCTTGGTTTGTGAATATTTCAGATTTTACAAGAAAAATGACTGGTATATTTATAAGTTCTACCCAGTTGATTTTTTTGACAGAAATGCTCATGTAATAATTGTTGTGCTGGACGCAGTTATACTTACAGGATTAAGGTCCTTCTTTTGGATCGCAATATATTGCATAGCAGGAATCTTAAACGAACTGCTGATGAGAAAATATTACAAATATCGGATAAAGAAGGATTATCTGGTGAAGGAATCATTGGGACAACAGGATTATGACGGAGAAAAAATTATTCTTAGAACAATAAATAAAAACTTTTTTGTCAGGAATACTCCTTTTTTGTTTGTTTTGATTCTGTTATGGTTTGCAATGGTGATAACTCGTCAAGCAAAATTCTATTTTTTATCGATGATAGCCATTCTTGTTTTTGCAATATATGAAGAATTTGTGCACAGAAAAAGAATAAAAAAAGAAGTTGAAAAAATCTTGGAAAACATTGAATGAACAGAGGGGAAGATCCTCTGAAATAAATTTTCCGTGGAACTCGTTTATCAGAATTACCTTGACTTTGTGCATTGTCAAACCCGGCTAAGCCAGTTTCTTCTCGAAACGGCCGTTGTTTTCGGAAAAGCCCATTTTAAGCAGGTATCTGCGGTGGATTTCGGAATTTGTGCTTGTAAAAAGTGAGGGAATGTGCTGCGAAGCGAGATATGTGTAAAGATATTTTCCTGCCGAGCAGTCGCGGTAGACAGGCGTGGTGTAGTCGATTTTTACGTCAATTGAGCCGTCATGATCAGCTTTCCCCAAAAGTATTCCGGCGGCATCCGTTCCGTAACAGACGAGATATGCGCGGTCAAGTGCCTGATTTTTGTCGGCTTCGGGAAAAAATTTTTTGATGTCTTCTTCGTAAAGACCGAAAAAGTGGCTGATTAGAGCGTTGTCGGGGCGCACTTTTATCACCGAATACTCTTTTTTGTTCCTGAAAAGTTTTATCAGATTGTAAATGTTGATCAGGGCGAGGCAGAAATTCATTGCTGCGGTCGGGTAGGACTGGATCATCAGTGCATATCCTGTAAATATCAGACTTCCGATGGTGTTGATGAGACGCAGCTTCACAACTGAAGTCATCAGCATCGAAATTAGCACGAGCGCCGATCCGATGTAGCCGACCGCTTCGACTATAATTTTTGCGTTATCCATATTTCCCTCCACAAAAAACAGACTCGCTTTTATCGTAAAAATGCGCGGCGGAAAGGCAAATTTTATAAAAAGTCGGAAAGAAATTTTTTTCTGCTAAAATACTTCGTTTTTTGAAAGGAGGATCTTATGGTTAAATTCATCGGTGCCCACATTTCGGCGGCCGGCGGAGTCGAAAACGCTCCTAAAAACGCGGCTGACATCAATGCTACGGCTTTCGCTCTCTTCACTAAAAACCAGAAACAGTGGTTCGCTCCGGCTCTTTCTGCTGCTTCAATAGAAGCTTTCAAAGAGAAATGTGCTGAACTGGGTTTTGCGGCAAACGCAATTCTTCCGCATGACAGCTATCTCATAAATTTAGGGCATCCGGCCGATGAAGGGCTCCAGAAATCGCGGAATTCCTTCACTGACGAGATGAAACGCTGCGAAATTCTCGGGCTCGACAGGCTCAACTTCCACCCCGGAAGCCATCTGCGTGAAATCACCGAAAGCGAGTGCCTTTCAAAAATCGCTGAATCGATAAACATCGCTCTCGATAAGACAAAAGGTGTCACCGCAGTCATCGAAAACACGGCAGGGCAGGGCTCGAATGTCGGATACAGATTTGAACATCTTGCTGAAATCATTGACAAAGTCGAAGATAAGTCGCGTGTCGGGATCTGCATCGACACCTGCCACGCCTTTGCCGCGGGTTACGACCTAACGACAGCTGCTGCCTGCGAGAAGACTTTCAGCGAACTCGATAAAACCGTGGGGCTCAGATATCTTCGAGGAATGCACTTCAACGACGCAAAAAAAATGCTCGGAAGCAAGGTCGACAGACACGAAACTCTCGGTAACGGCGCAATCGGGACAGACTGCTTCAAATGGCTCATAGAACAGCCTTTCACCGACAATATCCCTCTGATTTTAGAGACTCCGGAACCTGAAAAATGGCCGGCTGAAATAGAACTGCTCAAAAGTTTTGTCAAACAGGAGGGCTAATGAAACTTCTCGTAACGATCCTTTCGCGTCAGACTGTCGTTCAGGCATCGCTTATCCGTGAAGCTGCTCCCGATGTCATAATTTTTGTCTCGACCGTGATGGCGCAGGAAAACGACTGGCACAAAAACATTCCGGTTTTAGTGAAACGCGCTGACGGCGAAGACATTAAGTATGTTAATGTTTTTATTGAGAAAAATATGAATCTTGGCGAAATCATCGAGATGCTCAAAAGGCGTGTCAGAAGCGTTTTCGACGAATACGGGATCACTGAAATTTACTGCGACGCTTCCTGCGGAAAAGGAATCCACAGGATCGTTTTTGCCGAGTATCTCAAGCGTTTTTCAGAAAAGCAGGATCTCGATTTTTTCCTCGTTTATTTTGATCTCGATACGCGCCAGATCAATAAAATCGCGATAAAGGAGCAGGCTTTCCGCGAATACAAATCCTCGGTTTCGATCGACTGGCACTTGAAGGAGCGTCTCACCCTTTACGGAGCTGAACTTACCGATTTTCTTACGATTTATGACGGCAAGACGAATTATTTCGCAGAAAACTCTGAGCAGTTTGAAGAGCTTTACACCAATCTCTGCAACTCAATGAATCTGCGGGCTTTCTTCTCGTCCTACGACAATATGAAAACGATCATCGACCTCAAAGGGGAGCTTCACGATTTCATGGTGAAAAACTTCCGCGATGAGCAGATCGACAAGTTTTTGCAGAGGATTTTCGGCGTTATGCCTCATCTGCGCCCCGAGATAAATGAGGCAAAAAACGAAATCAGGGTAAAACTCACCGATTTCTTTAACGAAATGAGCCGCAGAAAAGAGCTTCAGACTTTCTCCGATTCTTTCGATTTCAGGACGACTCTTGCAAGCTGCCAGAAAAAATTCAACGCTGAAATGCCCGACGCAGTCATAAGAAAGATCCTTCCACTCGCCGGAGAAGTCGACAAAGCTGACCTCAGAAGCGATGTCCAGCACTTTCTTGACGTTCTTTTTTCCAAAATTTCGGAAAAAACGACTTCTCTTGCTGATGTCAAAAGCATGGATGTCACAGCGGCTGTTTTCAACCGCTTCAAACAGAAATATGTGAAAGAAATCGAGCGCGAAAGTACCCTTAATACTCGCTCGCAAATATCTGTAATTTTTGAAAAAATCATAAGTTATGCCGTATGCCGCGCGATGGAGAAGTATCCGCTTCTCAAGGAGTCGATTGCATCGGTTTTTCAGAACGTGAAACTGAGCGGCAAAGCAAGTTCTCTCATTGAAATTGACACTCTCGTCGTCTTCAAAAACGGCTATCTCCACATTTTGGAGGCGAAAAGCTCACATGTTTCCAACAAAGACCTCAATTCGCGGATCTTGGTCATGAAAAAATATCTCGGCGAAAGCGTCGGAATGGACATAGTCTTCCCCTTCACCGCTCACGACATTCAGATGTTCGTGGAAAAGAACGACCCGTTCATCCGCAAATTCTACAGCAAAGGTCTGAAATCGGCGGCAGGCTGGGGCACATTCTTCGCCACGACCGACAAAACAGTCACCCCGATCGACAGGATCGCCGAAAGACTCCGCGACCTCGCGATGATGTACAGCTGAAATTGATTAACTTGTGAGTTCTACGTGAGATCTGATCATTATCTTGAAAAACATTTCGTATAGTGCGCTGTAGTCCTGATTTTTGTCAGCAAGAGAGAGTGCTTCCAAGTAATCTTTTTTATCTTCGACTTTAATATAAATCGGTAGAAATCCCGCTCTTACAAGTTGAAGATTCATAAAAGCTCTTGCTGTGCGTCCGTTTCCGTCGTTAAACGGGTGAATAACAGTCAATTTGTGATGAATCCTTGCAATGCATTTTATAAATTCACTAGAGGAAAGTTCGTTGTGCCGTTTATTTAAATCATTGATATCTTTGTCTAATTCTGCGATTCCAGCGGTGATGTCACGATAATCTGCAGTTTCAAATTTTGTTCCCATCACCAACGTGTTACTTCTTCTTGCAAGTCCGCCTGTATTAGGATTCGGATAACATGAAAACAGTTTTAAATGAGTTAAATGCAGCTTTTTGCGTTGTTTGTCAGGAGCATATTGTTTTATGCTTTCTTCTGAAATTGATTCATTGATGAAAGTAGAATTGAAGTCATAAGCTATTCTGTAAAGACACGCTTGAAAACTGACTCCGAAAAAATGAGCAATCTGAAGCACGTCGTAAAAATTTATAAAGCCGTCTTTTCTGTTTTGCCTGTAAAAATCTATTTGAGTTTTAAGTTTTGAGCGCGGCATAAGGAGAGAAGAAGCAAATCTGTCAGCAAATTTCTCAATGTCGTTTTTTATGCCGTCAATCGGACAGGATATGAATTTATCAGCATCCTTAAAATGGTGACAAAGTTCATGGGCAGCTGTGAAGCGCTGGCGTGTTATTTGACGCCCGTAATTTATGCCGACAACAGGAATATCGTCTTCGGAATTAGCAGGAATATAAACTCCTTCCAAATTATGACAATTCATGAATTTGAATAAAATACCTTCCCGCTTCATCAAGGCAAAAGGATTTATCGGGTATTCGATTTTCTGATTTTTAAAGACCTCGGAAAGATAATCTGAAGCCATTTTCTCAGGATCTGAGTATTTCCTGAAATCAATTTTAAGAGGCATTGCCGCTTTGTCTCTGTGCTTTTATCTGTTCTTTAAAGCGAATCAAATTCATAATTTCAGCTTGATCTGTCTCGTCAAGACTTTCAAAACTTCGTGCAAACATTACCGCCGGTTGACTCATTTCGTCATCATTCAGAAGATAATCAGCACTGACTCCGAAAAGAATACTCAGCTTTTCCAAATCTTCCGCCATAACTTTGCGGTTGCCGTTTTCCATCTGGGTAAAAGCAGTTCTGTTGATACCGAGGTGTTTTGCCACATATTCCTGTGACAGATTCAGCTGAGTACGCAGTTTTTTAATTTTTTCATTAAGTTTTTTCATCACACCCTCCAAAATCGACTTGCTTGATAATTATAGGTTCAAAAGTTTGAAAAATCAACATTCAAAGTGCGAAAATCGAACATCTAACTTGTAATCGACAGAATCGCCGAAAGACTCCGCGACCTCGCGATGATGTATAGCTGATAATTTTGCTATTGCTTTCAAAAGCACTATGATTGCCCGTTTTTAAGTTTTTTGAACAAATTTTTCGGGAGGTTTTTTCATGAATTTCAACGGCAAAGAGTACAAAAATTTCGTTTCGGCTTTTGATGAGTCGAATCTTTTCACACATTTCGCTCCGAGAAAGACTCCGACCTTCATTCCGCGCGGAAAAAGCAAAATCAGGACGCTTGACGAAGTAGTGGATATGCTTCAGGACGGCGATGTAATCAGCTATCCGCACTACTACAGAACAGGCGACAGAGGCCTTGAGGCGGTTGTCAAAAAACTCCGCGAGCACGGCAAAAGAAACATCGTTCTTTACGGAAACGCGATTTTCGACCACACCGATCCGTGGCTTTATGAAGCGTTTAAAGACGGAATAATTACAGGTATTTACGGAAATATTTACAGAGCTATGGGTAACCATCTTGTTGCCGGTGACCTTCTTCCATGGGTCGGCGTAGGACTCAGCCACGGCAACAGAGTCCGCAAGCTTCAGATGGGCGAAGTTCATGTAAAAATGGCGTTCCTTCCTGTTCCGATGGCAGATATTCACGGAAACGCGAACGGCGTTATGGGAAATCCCGACGAATACTGCGGACCGCTCGGACTGGCTACAGCCGATGCGGAATATGCCGACTACACCTGCCTTATCGCAGGAACGGTTTCGGAAGAGACACTCATTCCGGCTGAAATCACGATGGAACTCACCGATTTCGTCGTTCCGATGGAAAAACCGGGACTTTCAGAAGGAATCGGCTCCGGAACTCTCGATTTCGAGAAGATCCGCTCCAACAAGTTCAACGCCCAGATCGCTGAAAACGTAACCAACATCATGAAGGCGGCAGGCGTCATGAAAGACGGTTTCGCTTTCCAGGTAGGAAGCGGCGCAGGACTTATCGTTCTCGACAACATCAGGCAGTATCTCAAGGAAAACAACATCACGGCGAACTTCGCGATCGGC
>Ga0265301_10003808_pt1 | contig 15667 bp, 24 predicted proteins | sample AusTroGonzalo_MG_2_FD_193488 | JGI IMG/M metagenome (GOLD analysis project Ga0265301, IMG submission 193488) | Bovine rumen microbial communities from tropical cattle in Woodstock, Queensland, Australia - Gonzalo_04 | ecosystem: Host-associated > Mammals > Digestive system > Stomach > Rumen ...
CGATGCACTGCCGGAAGATCTCCCCGAGGTCGGGCTTCTCCTCCACGTCCGGCACCTCGTTCATGTCGGGAGCGGTGAGCAGCTGCCGGAGCCTGGTGGAGGAGGCGGTCCGGAGCCGTCCGTCCTCCCGGAGGGTGAGCATCCTCGACTGGATCCGGAGGAGCCGGACCCCGAGGGCCTCGTTCAGCTTCCTCGAGTCCTTCCGGTCCACGACCTTCGAGGCGTCGGCGTCCCATTCCCAGAGACGAACCGACACGCCGGTGCTGATATAGATGTTGGTGCCGAAACCTGCGGCGATCTTGACGGGGTACGTTCCGTCCTGGAGCTCCCGTCTTTTGTCCAGTAGTAAAAATGACGCGGCCATAGCGTTTGTGTCGTTTGCGGTTTGCGTAGGATTTGCTGAAAAATGTGCCCGTATGCGCCCAAATGTACCCATTTGCACCCACTTTTCGCGACACTTTTTATAGGCAAAACACAAAAAAGACAGCGCACTGACCACCGCCTAAAAGGCTGATAATCAATACACTGTCTATTATGTGAGGACTGGCAGATTTGAACTGCCGACCTCTTGCCTGTCAAGCAAAAAGGGCCCCCGCAAGCCATTGTTTATCAATAAGTTATAAAGGAAATTTTCGTTTGCTGATTATTTGCTGACTTACCTGGTCTCGTCCAGGATGCCGTCCCCGTCAGCGTCGAGCGGCGTGTCGCTCCGCCGGAAGGTCATCACGTCCGGCAGGTCCAGTCCTCCCTTGTCGGTCACCGTTGCCGTGAAGGCGGACGGATCCGAGAAGGCGCAGTCCATCGAGACGCCGCAGGCCTCGTAATGCAGGAGCGGGTACTCCCCCTCCGTCTTCGCGTATCTGTCCTGGACGAGATACCTCCCGTCCTCGAACACGGTGGCCCAGCCGTCGAAGTGGACGGACAGGACGTACCGGCCGGATCTCCCGACATACTGGTCGCCGGCCCGGAACGAGTCCTCCTTCCCGCATCCCGCGAGGAGGAGCGCCGTCATGAGCGGCAGGATCCACCTACCTCTTCCCATAGCTCTCGATGATGGCGAGCAGCCTGTCTATCTGTTCGTCCTTCTTCCTCAGCTGCTCCTTCAGGGATTCGACCTCCTCGGGCGATATGTGGTAGTGCTGCGCCGGGGGCGTGTCCGGCAGCTTCAGGATCACGTCCCTCTTCTCGACTTCCTGGGCTGGGATCTCGGCGGCCAGGAGGGCCACGGCCATCTTCTTGTAGTCCTCGAAGGACCAGCCGCGGTCGTTCTGTAGTAATTTCGCTATCTTTTCTTCAGGGAGCGCCACCCTTCCGTTCTCCACCTGGGAGATGAAGCCCTTGGTGACTCCAAGATATTCGGCCACAGCGTCTTGCGTGATGCCGTTCGCCTTCCTGAACAGGCGAAGATTCAGCGTCTTTTCCATAACGCGAACTATAGATTACTATTCTTCACTAAACTTTTTTCACTAAACCTCTTGCAAGTTTAGGAAATTTACTATACCTTTGTCTCTCGAAGGATATATTCGACTGCAAATATAGTAAAAACCTTTAATACAACACTAAAATGAAAACTTACGAAGAAATGGCGCAGCAGGTCTGCGACCTCTCCAACTCCCTCTTCAGCCTCTCCAAGGAACTGGAGGCCCACTACAAGAAGAACATGAAGCCCGGCGAGCGTCCGATGCACATCTGCTACATCGCCCAGGAGACCCTCAAGAACATGTCCTTCACGTTGGAGACCCTCGGCGACACGATGCTCGGCAACTGATGCCGGTTTACAGTTTTCGCAGAAAATATATTTATCGTCAAAAAGCACTCGTCATGAAAAAGAAAGCAAGCGATCTCCTCGGAGTCATCTGCGTCGCGGCGGTCTTCGCCGGATGCGTGGAGGGGCTGGACGGAAGCCTCACCTGGTGGACGGTGGTCTGCCTCGCCGTCGCCGGCATCACCGGATATTTCTCTAAAAGGCTGGAGGACGCGAAATGAAAAGGTACTTCGTAATCAGCATCTACCGCTCCCCTGACGCCAACACCATGGAGCGCGCCCTCGTGGAGAACGCCACGAGAGAGTTCGAGGACTGCATCGTCCACGAGGAGAGGATTCCCACCATCGTCGAGAGGCTCAAGTGGATCCAGAGAGAGCTGCTCAAGGAACGCCCCCGCCTGAAGACCGTGACCGTCGAGGACGACGGAGACTCCGAGTTCGTCCCCGGGCACCGCTCCATCAGCATCGGCAGCAGCCAGATCAGCCTGACCCTCGTCAAGGCCGAGATAATGTAAAGCAACGCACAATGGAAATCATCAAGCACAACACCGGGAAGGACGCGGGGCGCATCAGCGTCCTGCACACCATCGCCTCCATGGATCCGGGCGAGACCTGGGCCGTGGAGGACGGGCTCGTCGTCCTCGACTACGTCCGCAACGCCTGCAGCCGATACGGCCGCCTTTCCGGCAGGACCTACACCGTGAGCTCGCCCAGGGCGAACGCCGGCATGATCGAAATCACGAGAACGAAATGACCGCTACAGCTCCAGACGTCAGCCCCCAGGGGCTCTACACCGGAAGGGAGGCCGCCCGGCGCCTCGGCGTGGACCGGCACACCCTGACCAGGTGGAAGAGGTCGCTCAGGCTCGTCCCGCACACCGACGACGGGCGCTACCTGGGGAGGGACATCATCGCCGTGTGGAGAGGGCGGTGACACGGCCGGTACGGTACGGATGACTGAAACGCTTTCCCTCTCATCCGGGCGGATCGTCCCCGCCGCCGGCCGCCACCTGCAGAACAACGCAGGCTATTCTTCACAAAATACACTGTATCGGGCCGACAACCCCCGCCGTGAGGCGACCGGCCCTTTTACCGAAACCATTTTTAATACCGATAAAGCTATGGCTGATTTGAACATTCACTTCGAGGTGAGCCTCTCCAAGGAGACGCTCGACGTCCTGCGCCAGTTCGCGCCGGACATGCCGGCGGACCTCGCCAACCCCGCCGCGCACCCCTGCTTCAAGACTACGGTCGAGAACGCCGTCCTCGACTTCCTCGAGCGGGCCTGGCAGAGGACGCAGGAAAAGCCTGCAGACGAACCCAAGCCCCAGACGGCACAATCTCCCGCCCCGGAGGAGAAACCCGCTCCTGCGGCTCCGCAGGCCCCCGCAGCGGCCCCTGCCGAGGAGATCACGGACGCCCAGCTCCGCGAGGCCGTCAAGGCCGCGAAGGACAAGGTCGGCGGACCGGCCGTCAAGACCCTCTTCGGGGAGTTCGGCATCCCCAACAGCTCGGCGTGCCCTCAGGAGCGCAGGAGCGAGCTGATGGACAGGTTGGAGAAATTAGCCGCCTAAGACCATGCCCACAGCACACGCCATCCTCGCTCCTTCGGGCTCGTCCCGCTGGATGAAATGCACGCCGTCGGCCCGGCTGGCGGCGCAGGCCCCGCAGAAGGACACCGTCTTCACCCGCGAGGGCACCATCGCCCACGCCATGGCGGAGTGCCTCCTCCTCACCGCCCTGGAGCAGAACTGGGACGAGTGGAGGGAGGACTACGCGGAGAAGTTCCGCATCGCCCACGAATCGCTCAAGGCGGGGAAGGGCGGCATCATCGCCGGGGTCCCGGCCGAGGATCTCCGCCGCCGGATCGCGGAGGCCGAGGACCTCGGGCTGGACCCCTGGGAGATGCTCTCCATCGTCTCCGAGCACTACTGCCGCATCGTCTGGGAGGACTTCCTGGACGCCAGGTACCGCGACCCCGAGGCCGTCCTCCTGGTGGAGGCCCAGCTCAAGCTCGACGAGTTCATCCCGGAGGGCTTCGGCTCCTCCGACGCGGTGATCATCTACGGCCGCACCCTCTGCGTCTACGACCTCAAGTACGGCAAGGGCGTCAAGGTCTCCGCCGTCGACAACACCCAGATGCGCTGCTACGCCCTGGGCGCCCTCCTCGGTCCTGGCGAGCTCTACGACATCGCCGAGGTCTCCATGGTCATCATCCAGCCCCGCCTGCAGTGGGTGTCCAACGACATCCTCACCGCCGACCGGCTGATGGACTGGGCCACGGACGAGCTCCGACCCGCCGCCGTGGCGGCCTACCAGGGCATCGGATCCTTCGTGGCCGGCGAGCACTGCCGCTTCTGCCCGATCGCCCCGAGGTGCAAGGCCCTCGCCCTCAAGGCCTCCGTCCAGGAAGCCCTCGACAAGTCCCCGGACCTGATGACCGACGAGCAGATCTCCGAGCTCCTCCGCAAGGCCGGCACCATCAAGTCCTGGATCGCCAGCCTCGAGGCCTACGCCCTGGAGCAGGCGCTCGGCGGCAGGCCCGTCCCCGGCTTCAAGGTCGTGGAGGGCCGCTCCCTCCGGACGATCCCCGACCAGAAGGCCGCCATCGGCGCGCTGGAGAAGGCCGGACTGTCCGAGGACTCCTACCTCCGCCCCCGCGAGCTCAAGACCATCTCCGACCTGGAGAAGCTGCTCACGAAGAAGGGCTTCAACACCATCCTCGGGGAGTACGTCGTCAAGCCCCAGGGCAAGCCGACCCTCGTCGAGGACACCGACCCGCGCCCCGCCATGAGCAGCGCGAAGGACGATTTTTCCGAATACACCGAATAACATGAAGCAGAAACACACTCAAGCTAAAAAGGCCCGCCGGGCCTCCGGGTTTCACAATGGACCCGCATCTGGGGCGCAGAGTAGACTCCGTGCTCTCAAGCGGGAAGCCTCGCATCCCAAACGGCCGAAGACCTTCGGCGAACACGTCGTCCGCATCCAGCGGATCCTACTCAAGAAAGACCGCTTCGGCGGCCCGATCATCCGGTTCATCAGGCATTCCAAGGTGGAAGCGCAACCGCAAACGCAAGAATAACCCTTTCTATAACCATTTCAAAACGACAAAACGTATGAACGACAACACCAACACCCGCATCAAGATCGGCGAAGTCCGCCTGTCTTACTGTCACCTCTTCACCCCTGAGGCCGTCGCCGACGGCGGCGAGAAGAAGTATTCCGTCTCCATCCTCATCCCGAAGTCCAACACCGCCCTGGTGAACGCCGTCAAGGAGGCCGTCAAGTCCGCCTTCATGTCCGGCGTCGCCTCCAAGTTCGGCGGCAAGCAGCCCGCCCCCGGCACGTGGAAGAACCCCCTGCGCGACGGAGACGCCGAGCGTCCCGACGACGAGACCTACGCCGGCTGCTGGTTCATCAACGCCACCTCCAAGTCCAAGCCCGGCATCGTCAAGATCATGAAGGTCAACGGCGAGAAGACGCTCGTGGAGGTCACCGACGAGAACGAGGTCTACAGCGGCTGCTACGGCGTCGTGAGCGTCAACTTCTTCCCGTTCAACAACGCCGGCAACAAGGGCGTGGCGGCGGGCCTCAACAACGTCCTGAAGACCAAGGACGGCGACTACCTCGGCGGTCGCGCCTCCGCGCAGTCCGAGTTCGGGGACGACCTGGACCAGTACGGCAACGAGGACGACGAAGAGGTCTTCTAACCAACCCGATCCGGGCGGGCCTGACCGCCTTCCCGGGTCCCAAGGCTCGGAAAAGCCAGGAGCGATCCCTGCAGGGGAGAATCGATTGGTCAAGACAGGATTAGTTTTTTTCTACTGCATAGGTTAACGTTTTTTAGTACACCCCGCCGAGCCTTTATAAACAACCCATAAAACGACACAGAACACAATGGAACCAGGCGAAAAGACACTCATAGACACTGCAATCAAGCAGCACTGCGACAACACCGCCGAGATCATTCGTAGCGCCTTTCTGCATCATTTCGGCTTCCCCATCACGGACGTCCGGGACGTGGAGAACATGGAGCACTTGAGTCCAGTGAACACGAAAGGCGTCGAGGCCTACCGATACCGTGGCGAGACGTTCCTGTACATCGCACAAACCAAGGAGATCCAGGCGGATCCGTATAAGGAAAAGCCGGAATGGCCACAATTCACGGTGACCACCAAATACATCGAAGTATAACCACAAGGGCACGGAAAAGCCTGCCGGGAGGTCGGCAGCGGGAGTTTTCCAATCAGTTTTTTCATAGGCAAAAGATAAGTTTTAGTGTTAAGAGGTTCTCCCCGCCGTGCCCTTTTCAACTGACAACCAAGCGAAGCAAACCATGTATAAGACCGGTCAGAAAGTAAAGGTCCGCCTGTCGGACGGAAAGGTCAAGGACGCCGTGATCCAGGAGTACGTCCCCGACCTCTACACACACACACACACACACACACCTGGTCGCCGTCCTGATCGGCAAGACTGAGAAGGTGATAGACGAAAACTCAATACTGAAGAGATGAAAAGACTGCGCATAGACATTGAACAGTATCTCCGCGAGCAAGGATGGATCTTTGCCGGAGTGTCGCAGCCGGATCACCGGCGCCAGTGGGCCCAGATGGACGGGGACACCGTCAAGAGGGTGGCCTTCGAGGAAGACCTCGTGGATCTCGCACTTAACATCGTAGAACAATGAAACGGCTCCACCTTGATTTAGAGACGTATTCCCCGGAGCCGATCGCAAAGACCGGGCTCTACCGCTACGCCTTCCATCCGGACTTCGAGATCCTGCTGGTCGCCTACGCCATAGACAACGGCCCCGTGCAGATCGTGGACCTCGCCATGGGCGAGCGCCTGCCCGAGTGGTTCGGCGCGGCCCTGGAGGATCCGTCCGTCACGAAGGTGGCCCACAACGCCTCCTTCGAGCGGGTGTGCTTCTCCGCCTACGGCTGGAAGACCGGCGCCGTCCCGCGCGGCTTCTTCTACGACGCCACCCAGTGGTACTGCACGATGGTCCAGGCGTCCCGCTGCGGGCTCCCCATGAGCCTGAAGGAGGCCGGTGCCGCCCTCGGGCTGGAGCAGCAGAAGATGGCGGAGGGCAAGAACCTCATCAGGCTCTTCTGCGTCCCCAAGCCCAGGAAAGCCGGCGGGCTCTTCGAGGACTCCGACCGAAACCTCCCGGAGGACTTCCCCGAGGAGTGGGAGACCTTCAAGGCCTACTGCGTCCGCGACGTGGAGGTCGAGCGGCAGATCGACGGGGCCACCCGCTGGCTCACCGTCCCCGGCTGGGAGAAGGCCCTCTACGCCGTGGACCAGAAGATAAACGACCGGGGTGTCCGGGTGGACGTGGACCTCGCCCGCGAGGCCTGCCGCATCGGCGCCGTCGTCACAGCCCGCCTCACCGAGGAGGCGATGAGGCTCACCGGCCTCGACAACCCCAACAGCGTCAGCCAGCTCAAGGACTGGCTCACCGAGCGCCTGGGCTTCGACGTGGACACCCTCAGCAAGAAGGACCTGCCGGAGATCAGGAAGGCCACGGAGGACCCCGCCGTCCACCGCGTCCTGCAGATACGCTCCCAGCTGGGCAAGTCCTCGAACGCCAAGTACGAGACGATGCTCGACTGCGTGTGCGAGGACGGGCACGTCAGGGGCCTCCTGCAGTTCTACGGCGCCCGCACCGGACGCTGGGCCGGACGGCTCGTCCAGCTGCAGAACCTCCCGCAGAACCACATCCCCGACCTCGGCTTCGCCAGGCGGTGCCTGAAGGACGGCGACATCGAGATGCTGGAGCTCGGCTACCCGAGCGTGCCGGACGTCCTGTCACAGCTCATCCGCACGGCCTTCATACCGGACGACGAGAAGGTGTTCGCCGTGTGCGACTTCTCCGCCATCGAGGCCCGCGTCCTGGCCTGGCTCGCCGGCGAGGACTGGGTGCTGGACGTCTTCCGCGACGGCGGCGACATCTACTGCGCCACGGCGTCCCAGATGTTCCACAAGCCGGTGGAGAAGCACGGCCGGAACGCGGAGCTCAGGCAGAAGGGCAAGATCGCCGTGCTGGCCCTCGGCTACGGCGGGGGCGTCGCCGCCCTCGACGCCATGGGCGGGCAGAAGCTCGGCATGACCGAGCAGGAGGAGGCCGACACCGTCCGGATGTGGAGGGACGCCAACCCCATGATCGCCAAGTTCTGGCACGACGTGGAGGACGCCGCCCTCAAGGTGATACAGAAATTCCAGAAGACCGCCCGCCTCGGCATCCGTAAAAAAATTACGGCAGACGAGAGAAATGCCCGCGAGAACGCATCCGGAGCGGGGTATGTCCGTAACTACAGCGTCCGCGACTCGTACCTGGAGTTCTCCATGCACGAGGGATGGCTGGTGTGCCGACTCCCCTCGGGGCGCTGCATCACCTGGCCCAGCGCCGAGACCACGGTCAACCGCTTCGGCGGCCAGTCCGTCCGCTACAGGGGCGTCAACCAGAAGACCAACAAGTGGGGATGGCTGGAGACCTTCGGCGGCAAGCTCGTGGAGAACATCACGCAGGCCGTCGCCCGCGACTGCCTCGCCCACGTCATGCTCCAGCTGGACGCCATCGGCATCCGCACCGTATTCCACGTCCACGACGAGGTGGTGTGCGAGGTGCCCTCGGAGGACTACCTGTCCCGCATAGAATACTGCTTCAGCCACGGTCCCGAGTGGGCCGAGGGCCTTCCGCTCAAGGGGGCCGGATATACGGGAGAATACTATTACAAGGACTAAAATCACATACCGAGATGGAAGTATCGAAGATCTGCGGCACCTGCGCGAACTACCGCGACACCGCCCTGCACGGAATCATCTGCGACGTGACCAAGAGGCCCGTCGGCTACCTCCAGCAGAAGGACTGCTGGACCTCCCTGGTCGTCAACGCCACGACCGGCGAGGACATCCTGCCGAAGCCGTCCAAGGAGCCGGATCCGAAGCCGGAGCCCAGGCCCGAGAAGAAGACCCGCAAGGGAGGACGGAAGGCCGAGTTCCCCAAGTACACCGACGAGAAGACCGGCCTCGTCATGAAGTTCTGCCGGGCCTGCCGGACATACAAGCCCGTCACCGAGTTCAACCTCAACGCCGCCAACAGCGACGGCTACGGCACCCGGTGCAAGCAGTGCCACAGCGCGTACATGGCCGAATACCTCAAGAGGAGGAAGGAACAGAAGGAGGTGGAGGCCATGGCCGAGGAAGCCGCGAAGGTCGCCACGGAGTCGGCGGACAGACTGCCCGAGACCCACGCCCCGGCAGGCGGCATCGTCTTCCCCAAGGAGATCGAGAAGACCGTGCCCCGCGTCGTCTTCGAGGACATGAGGGGTAAGAGGCGCCCGGTGGAGGTCGCCCTCTCGGCGGCCACCGACCAGCAGCTATTCGAGGAGCTCAGGCGCCGGGACTTCCACGGAACGCTCAGCAAAGGACAATACACCATATAGGACATGAACGAATACGTCATATCGGTAGGACAGTCGAGGACCTCCCTGCAGTGGGCGAACAAGAGCACCACGTGGGAGAGGCTGGTCGAACGGCTTTCAAAGTGTAAGCACACGAGGGAGACGGCGGCCGAGTACAGGGCGATGACCAAGACCGCCCAGGGCAAGGTGAAGGACGTCGGCGGCTTCGTCGGCGGCACCGTCAGGGACGGGGGCCAGCGCAAGGGCGAGTCCATCACCGCCCGCTCCCTCGTCACCCTCGACATCGACTACGGCACGAAGGAGACCGTGGACACCGTCCGCGACATGCTCTACGGCACCGCCTGGTGCCTCTACTCCACACACAGCCACACGCCGGAGAAGCCCCGCTACCGCCTGGTGATGCCCCTCTCCAGGGAGGTCACCCCGGACGAGTACGTGCCGATCGCCCGCCGGATCGCCGACGACATCGGCATCGACCTCTTCGACGACTCCACCTACGAGCCCTGCCGCCTCATGTACTGGCCGTCCGCACCGGCGGACGTGGACTACGTCTTCGAGACCGGCGACGGCGACCCCGTGGACGCCGACCGCGCCCTCGCCTCCTACGCCGACTGGCGCAACGTGGTGGAGTGGCCGGTGAGCCGACGCATCGTCCAGGCGGTCCAGCACAGGTCCGGGGCGAAGCAGGAGGACCCGACGTCCAAGCCCGGCGTCATCGGGGCCTTCTGCCGCGCCTACGGCATAGCGGAGGCCATCGAGGCCTTCCTCCCCGACGTGTACGTCCCCACGGCCCACCCGGACCGCTGGACCTACGCCAATGGGTCCACCGCGGGCGGCATGATCGTCTACGAGGACAAGTGGGCCTACAGCCACCACGGCACCGACCCCTGCTGCGAGAAGCTCGTCAACGCCTTCGACATGGTCCGCATCCACCTCTACGGCGACGAGGACGCGGAGGCCGACATCAACACGCCGGTCAACCGGCTGCCGTCCTTCCTCCACATGGAGAGGGCCGCGAGGGAGGACCGGAAGGTGCACGGGATGCTCGTCAGGGAGATGATCCGCTCCGCCCAGGACGACTTCGCCGAGGAGCTCGAGGACGACTCCTGGACGGACGACCTGCAGACCGACGACAGGGGGAAGAAGTTCCTCCCGCTGCCGTCCAACTTCGGCCTGATCCTCCGCAACGACAGGGGGCTCAGGAAGGCCGTGGCCTACGACCTCTTCACGGGGCGGACCGTCCTCCAGAGGGACCTGCCGTGGAGGGCGGCCGGCATCGACCCCAACTGGAACAACAACGACTACAACGGCCTCATCGAGTACGTGGACACCAACTACCGGGGACTGACCGGGAAGACCGCCCTGATGGACGAGGCCGACCACGTCTTCTCCCAGAACAACTACCACCCGGTGCGCGACTACCTCAACGCCCTGGAGTGGGACGGGAAGGAGAGGCTCGACACCCTCCTCGTGGACTACCTCGGCGCGGAGGACAACCCGCTCACCAGGGCGATGACCCGGAAGCACTTCACGGCCGCCGTCGCCCGCGTCATGCAGCCCGGATGCAAGTACGACTACGTCCTGACGCTCATCGGCCCCGAGGGCTCCGGCAAGTCCACCCTCGTCCGCCTGATGGCGAGGGACGCATGGTTCACGGACTCCCTGACGAGCATCGAGGGGAAGGAGGCCATGGAGCAGCTGAGGGGCAAGTGGCTCGTCGAGATGGGCGAGCTGACCAACTACAAGAAGTCCACCTCCGAGGCTTACAAGGCCTTCCTCTCCAAGCAGGACGACTCCTTCCGGCCGGCCTACGGACGCAAGACCGAGACCTACCCACGCCAGTGCGTCTTCTTCGCCACCACCAACGAGCGGGCCTTCCTGAAGGGCGACACGGGCAACCGGCGCTTCTGGGTGGTGGAGTGCGGCGGGTCCAGGCCGGCGAAGGACGTGTGGGACGGACTGCCCGGGGAGGTGGACCAGCTGTGGGCCGAGGCCGTGGTCCGCTGGCGGGAGGGAGAGCGCCTCTTCCTGGACCGCGAGCAGACCGAGGAGGCCAGGGCCCGCCAGGAGAGCCACAACGAGCTCGCCACCGACGACCGCGTCGGACTCATCGACGCCTTCATCCACACGCCAGTGCCGGACACCTGGGAGTCCTACTCCATGGAGCAGAGGATGAACTGGTTCCGCACCGCCTCGGCCATGGATCCGGACGGACAGCCCCGCGTCATGCGGAAGACCGTCTGCGCCGTGGAGGTACTCGTCGAGTGCTTCTCCACCCGCCTGGACGAGAAGACCAGATACAAGACCAAGGAGATCAACCAGATCCTGCGGAGCCTCGACTGCCTCGAGGACGCCGGCCGCTCGCGCGACAGCGTCTACGGACTGCAGCGCCGCTACCGCATAATGTACGACGAGGACGTCGAATAGACACACCACTGAAACACACGCAATATGGAACATGAAAGACTCACCCGGCAGGATGACCTCCAGATGAAGGCCGAGCTCTTCGACCTCTGGGAGCACGTCCACCTCCACGTCGAGGCCGTTTACGACTTCGACACCCTGCTCTCAGCCTCGGAGCTGAAGGAGCAGCTGACGCAGATCATCAACCTCGAGGCCTACGGGCATTCATAAAATGTTACACCTTATGCCAGCAATCGCCATTACAACCAAGCCGAGGGAAGTCACCGAAGACTTCCGCACCTACCTGGAGAAGTCCCTCCGGGACCCCTTCACCATCAACCTCAGGGACCGCACCCTGATGGAGACCGTCCGGGCCGCCGTCAAGGCGAAGTCCCGACTGCATCCCAACTACGGCAGCAGCATCGCCGGGCTCGTCTACAACCTCGAGCTGCTGGAGAAGGACTACCGCGTCACCCTCATGCCGGCCCAGGTGACCGACGTCTTCTGGGGGTACTTCATCTCCTTCTGCCAGGACCGAGGCCTCAGGGCGTCCACCATCAACACGATGTGCCAGCAGCTGCGCTCCATCCTCAACTGGGCCGTCAAGTACAACGCCCCCGTCTCGCCCACCTACGCGGACTTCTCCGTCCCCAAGGCGCGCAACCAGGAGGTCGCACTCACCGCGGACGAGGTGAGCCGGATCGCCTACTTCGACATCGACCGCTTCTACGCCGACAAGAGGAAGGACTTCCGCGACACCATGCGCCGCGTCCGCGACCATTTCGTCCTTTCGTGCAATCTCTTCCAGCGCTACAGCGACATGACCAGAATCTCCCCGGAGTGCTTCGAGCGGAACATCTTCAGGATCACCCAGCAGAAGACCGGCAACGTCGCCGTCGTGAACATCGACAAGTACGCCATCGACGCGAAGACCACCTACCGGATCCTGGAGGAGTACGGCTACGAGGCGCCCTACAAGTCGGAGATCTCGAACTACAACCACAAGCTCCACCTGCTGATGAAGGACGTCGGCCTGGACGATCTGGTCCGCATCGAGGAGCGGCGGAACGGCAGGATGGTCGTGGAGAACGTGCCGAAGTGGAAGCTCATCTCATCCCACACCGCCCGGCGCACGGCCATCACCGTCAACGTCCTGCGCGGACACAACATCCACGGCGTCAAGAAATGCAGCGGACACTCCGACCTTCGGATCTTTGACAACTACATACGCGATGACAATTAAACCGATACTTCAAATGAGACTCGACGACGAGAACGGCGCGATCACCCCGCACGGATGGCTCATGATAGCACTCTGCGTCATCCTCTTCTTCGCCGCGGCCATCTGGGCCGTGGTGACCATCATTGTCAAACTCTGGATGTATTTCACGGCCTTATGAGAAGGGACGTCAGGAGGTGTGACAATGGCTGTGACAATGGCCGTGACAACGCTGTGACAGAGCCCGCGGAGGCTGTGACAACAATTTGTGACAATAATTCTTTGTCACACACATTGTCACACGCATTGTCACAGGCGCAACGCATTGAGATTCACGGCATTATGCAGAAAGTGTGACAATGTGACAATAAAATCCCTGAAATTGGAAAAATATGGAATTAGGCAGAACACATACACATACACACGCACCTAATCGCACGTATATGGGAAATATCGCGCGCGCGAGTCACATTGTCACAGAGTCCGAAAAGACCCTGGAGGCGAGGCTCCGGACGGAATGCACACGGCGGGGGTGGACGGCCCTGAAACTCCTGTCCCAGCTGCACCGCGGACTGCCGGACCGCGTTATCCTCGTCCCCTTCGGCATGACCTTCTTCGCCGAGATAAAGACCACCGGCAAGAAGCCTACCAAACTCCAGAAGCACTGCCATGAGCAGCTGCGCGAGCTGGGCTTCAAGGTGTTCGTCATCGACACCACGGAAAGCCTCGAGATGGCCCTCGCCCTGATGGACCGGGCGGTCATCGCCGAGAGGATCCGGCGGGAAGAACTCGGTGAGTTATGAAGTTCGTTCCGCACACATACCAGGAAAGGGCGATTGAGTTCATTTTGGATCATCCGAAATGTGCCTTGTTCATCGATATGGGCATGGGCAAGAGCGTCATTACCCTGACCGCCGTCCAGCAGCTGAAGGAGGACTACCTCGAGGTCAGCAAGGTGCTGGTCATCGCGCCGAAGTCCGTGGCCCGCAACACCTGGCCGTCGGAGTGCCGGAAGTGGGACCACCTCAAGGGCCTGCGGGTGTCCGTCATCATGGGCACGCCCACCCAGAGGCGGAAGGCCGTGGAGGCGGACGCCGACGTCTACGTGGTGAACCGCGAGAACGTCAAGTGGCTGGTGGACTACTGCGACCTCGAGCTGGTGCGGTGGGACTTCAACTGCGTGGTCATCGACGAGTCGTCCAGCTTCAAGAACCCGCAGTCCAAGAGGTACAAGGCCCTCCGCCGGATGCGGTGGAAGATCTGGAGGCTCATCGAGCTGACCGGCACCCCCTCGCCCAACGGCCTGATGGACCTCTGGTCGCAGATCGAGCTGCTGGACGGAGGGCAGAGGCTGGGCCGCACCCTCACCACCTACCGGAGCAACTACTTCAACCCCGGCCGGCACAACGGCCATGTGGTGTACGAGTGGAGGCCCAAGCCGGGGGCGCGGGAGCAGATAGCCGAGCGGATCAGCGACATCTGCCTATCGATGAAGGCCGAGGACTACCTGGAGATGCCGGACATCATCACGGCCGGGATGGACATCGCCCTGACCGACGCCGAGATGAAGGCCTACAGGGAGTTCGAGCGGGAGCAGCTGATGGAGGTGGACGACACCGAGATAGAGGCCGTCACCGCGGCGGCCCTCGCCAACAAGCTGCTGCAGTTCTCCGGCGGGGCCATCTACGACGGCGAGCACGACTGGCACGAGGTCGGTCGGTCCAAGGTGGAGGCGCTGACGGAGCTCGTCGAGATGGCCGGTGAGCCGGTGCTGGTGTTCTACGCCTACCAGCACGAGCTGGCCCGGCTGACCGTCGCCCTGGACGAGTACGGCCCCGTCCTGTTCAGGGGCGAGCCGGACATCCTCGAGCGGTGGAACCGTGGGGAGATCCGGGTGCTGCTGTGCCATCCGGCGTCCGTGTCCTTCGGCCTCAACATGCAGCAGGGCGGCCACATCATCGTGTGGTTCACGCCCACCTGGAACCTCGAGCAGTACCTTCAGGCCAACGCCCGCCTGCATCGTCAGGGGCAGCAGCGGCCGGTGATCCTCTACCACCTGGTGGCGGTGGGCACCCTTGACGAGAGGGTGATGTCGGCCCTGTCCGGCAAGTCCACCTGCCAGGAGTTCATGATGCAACGGATAAAGGAACTGAAGGGCGCCTCTGGTGCCGATTCCGGATTAGGAGCGCTATAAGAAAGGACGGAGCCATGAGGAAACGAATCAACCTGTCCGTGTCCGAGGAGACGTACCTGGAGCTGACGAAGGTCCAGGAGGAGTACGGATTCAAGAACGTCTGCGAGGTGGCGGCCACGCTGCTGTCCCTCTTCCTGAAGCGTGTCCGGAAGGTGGAGGAGACGGACCCTCTGCCCGAGGACGACGAGCAGACCATACGGGAGATGTTCGAGGAGTACGGCGAGTGGGAGCCCCGGCCCCAGGCGGGGCACGCTCCCCAGGTACGCCGCCCAAGGAGGAAGTGATGGCGAAGGACGAGACATACAAGAGACTGATCAACACGTCGAGGTGGCAGCGGCTCCGCCGTTCCGTCCTGACGGCCCGTCCTCTCTGCGAGAGGTGCGAGAAGGAGGGCTACGTCACCCCGGCCAGCGAGGTGCACCACCGCGTCCCCGTCGAGTCGGCGGTCACGCCGAGGGAGAAGGAACAGCTGATGTTCGACCCTGCCAACCTCGAGTCGCTGTGCCACGAGTGCCACGTCGTCCGTCACGTCGAGCTGGGCCGCAGTGGAAAGGAGGCCACGAAGAAGAGGAACGAGGAGCAGACTCGGGCGGTGGTGGATCGCTTCTTCGGCGAGACCGGGGGTGGTTTTTTGAAATGAGGGGGTATGCCTCCAAAC
>Ga0265301_10003809_pt1 | contig 15667 bp, 10 predicted proteins | sample AusTroGonzalo_MG_2_FD_193488 | JGI IMG/M metagenome (GOLD analysis project Ga0265301, IMG submission 193488) | Bovine rumen microbial communities from tropical cattle in Woodstock, Queensland, Australia - Gonzalo_04 | ecosystem: Host-associated > Mammals > Digestive system > Stomach > Rumen ...
TAAGAAAGAGAAGCAGGAACTGACGGATGCTGTGGCTACGGCCCGCTTGCAGGCGCTCTTCGATCGTCAGGCTGAGCAGATTCAACAGTCACAGCAACGTCTGGACATTCAGAAGAAATACTGCGCAGAGTTTTCGTCCGTCCTCAATCCCCAACAACTCCTGCGCGTGTTTCAGCCTCTGCAGCAACGTAATGGCCAGCGTGGTGGCCAGCAAGGTTTCCGTGGCGGTCAGGGTGGTCCTCGTGGTGGCCAAGGAGGTCCTCGTGGTGGCTTCGGTGGCGGCCAGGGCGGCTTTGGAGGTGGCCCACAAGGTGACTTCTAAAAAACAGCATAGATGTAATCACTACACAAACACAAAATGCTGTAGGGTCGGCACGTTAGCGTGTCGGCCCGTTTTTTGTTTTCACTTTTTTCAAAAAGATTTTGTTTTTTATTTTGAGGTTCGGACAAATTGCCTTACCTTTGTGCCGTATTCACTTTAAAACCTATATATTTTATGAAAAAAATCTACTCAATTCTTCTCGCCTTGCTCACGTTAGTCGGTGTGGCACAGGCGCAAACGATTACCGTCACACCTACAGCTGCATCTGGTGAGATGGAGGGTATTTCGTTTGAAACGGCTAAGAACAATGGGTCAACAGCACCTTCGTACGTTGCAAATGGAAAGGATTTACGCATCTATGCCAAGGGGTCGATAACGATTACCAGTAGCGTAGGTAACATGAAACAAATCGTTTTCAACATTTCAGCTCAAGGTCTGAAACGTTTAGCACCGATTACTGCTGACAAGGGAGAAATTGCAGCCCAAGCTGCTGGTGATGCTACTGTAACTTGGACTGGGGATGCATCAACGGTTACTTTGACAGTCGGTGAAAAAGCAGAGTATGGTTCCGAAGGTAATACGAAGGCCGGTCAGTTTGACTTTACCGATTTTGTTGTTATGGTAGGTGATGTTAACCCCGACTATGTCGCAACTCCGAAGATTACTCCTCCTTCTGGCACCTATTATGCCGCTCAGGAGGTGACGATTACTGCGGATGAGGGTTGCACCATTTACTATACTACCGATGGCGGTGATCCTGCAGCTTCCGATGCAATATATAATGGTTCCTTCACTGTTACAGAGACAACGACGGTTAGAGCGATTGCCGTGAAGGGCGATAATAAGAGTGAAGAAACTAGGAGCATCATTACCATCACCACTCTTTCCACGCAGACTATTGCTCAGGTGTTGGCAGGGGGAGCTGCGGATGCTGCCAGTACAACCGCTACAGTAGTGGCTGCATGTAAGTCAGGTCTCCTGCTTGGCGATGGAACAGGCTATATCTTTGTATATACAGGTTCTGTTCCCACAGTAGAAGTCGGTGACGTCGTCTCTGTTTCGGGTAAGGTCAGTGAATATGGCGGTTGTCTGCAGTTCTCTCAGCCCGAGGTCTCGAAGACAGGTACAGCTTCTGTCACCTATCCTGATGCACGTGAAATTGACGGCGCGACTCTTGATGCACTTGTCAACGCTCCTGCTGTCACATACGTCAAGGTCGCTGGTACGCTGAGTATCTCAGGCAACTTTTATAACCTGAAGGTGGATGGCGCTACGGCCCAAGGCTCCATCCTTGCCACAGATGCTGTACTCTCCTCCTTGGTGGACGGCACGAAAATTACAGTCACAGGTTTCTTCGTCTATCAGTCAAGTAACAAAAAGTATGCAAATATTATTGTAACAAGTATTGATGCACCCCAAGTGGAATACACGGAGTACAACACGCTTGCTGCTGCAAAGGCTGCTGTCTCCGATGAGACCTCTTACGCCCAGTTGAATCTTAACAATATCCTAGTCAGTTATGTCCATGGGCAAAGTGTCTATCTCTTCGATGGCACCGACGGTATGTTGATATCTGGCACCAACAGCAAGAACCTGAAGACTGGTGACAAGATTAGTGGCACCATCAAGGGCCAGCTCCTTAAAGAGAAAGGCAACACTCAGATTTCCAGTCCTAACTACGATGTTACCGTTGCCTCTTCTGGAAATGAAGTTGTACCTCAGGCTGTCACATCAGAAGATTTTAAGGCTAATGGCGCATCGTATGAGAATGAGCTCATCACATTAACTGACGTCGTACCTACTGCCGAGGCTTGGGAAAATCAGAAACTTTCATTCGATGTTTACGATGAAGCCTTTGAGAAGGTTATAGCCAATGTTTATGTGTTTGATAAATGGAAAGTTGCTACAAATTTGACGTTTGATAAGGATATGCCCTATACCGTTACCGGTTTAGTGTCTCTCTATATGCAGGTTGGGTCAACAGCTCCTCAGATTGAGATATATCCTCGCTCTGCTGCCGACCTCGACAACGGTGAGGAGCCCGCACCAAGCATCACTCCTGCAACCGGTACCTATTACTCCGCTCAGACGGTGACGATTACAGCGAGTGAGGGCGCCCAAATTTACTATACCACTGATGGTAATGATCCTTCCGCTTCTGATGCTTTGTATGCTGGTCCTTTCACCGTTTCTGAGACAACGACCGTGAAGGCGGTTGCAGTGAAGGACGGCAAGATGAGTGGAGTCACTACAAGTGTGATCACCATTACGAGTGCTCCCACAGATAATGGTGATGGCTCCTTGGAGAATCCCTATAACTTTATTGGTGCTAACAATGCCGCCAGCGCATTGGCCAGCGGCGCCAAGAGTGATGATGTCTATGTAAAGGGTAAGATTTCCGAAATCAAGTTTTCTTTCGATGCGGAGCATGGCACCGCCACCTTCTTCATTACCGATGACGGCAATAAGGCAGACAATCAGTTCCAGGTTTATGCTACCAAATACCTTGGCAACCGCGCTTGGAAGGATGGTGATAAGAATATTGCTCTTGGTGATGACGTCATCATTTACGGAAAGCTGACAAATTTCAAAGGCACGACCCCCGAGACTGCTTCCGGTGAGAGCTGTCTTTATTCCTTGAATGGTGAGAAGGCTCCGGATGTCGTTTACACCGAGTACAATACGCTTGCTGCCGCGAAGGCTGCAGTCAGCAATGAAGAGATTGCAGCTCAGTTGAACCTTACTAACATCCTTGTCAGCTATGTCAATGGTCAGAGTGTCTATCTCTTCGATGGCACTGATGGTATGCTTGTCTTCGGCACCAATAGCAAGAACCTGAAGGCCGGTGATAAGATTAGCGGCACTATCAAGGGTCAGCTTTACAAGCGTTATGGCAACACACAGATAGCCAGTCCCAACTATGATGATGTCACTGTCGTTTCTTCAGGTAATGAGGTGGTTCCGCAGACTGTAACGGCCGAAGATTTCAAGGCTAATGGTGCAACATATGAGAATGAACTCATCACCTTAACCGACCTCCTTCCTGTGGCAACAGCCTGGGAGAATCGCAATATCTCTTTCGATGCTTACGATGAGGCTTTCGAGAAGGTGGTTGTTTCGGTTACAGTTCGTGACAATTGGAGTGTGGCGACGAGTATGACCTTTGATGAAAATACAACTTATTCCGTCACTGGCTTTGTTTCGATCTATGTTAAGGACGCGACTACACCAGCTCTGATTCAGCTCTATCCTCGCTCAGCAGCAGATATTGATGATGGTACAGTGCCTGTCCCCTATGAGTTCGTAGGCGACGGAACGCTTGAAAATCCCTACACGGTGGAGGATATCCGACATAAGGAGGCTACAGAAACCAAAACGGCTCTGGAGAAAGATGTATGGGTGAAGGCCTACATCGTTGGTTACATCAACGGTAGCAGCTTGAGTGATAAGACTGCTGTGTTCAGCGCAGAGCCTACCGAAGAAGTCAAAGATGGTCAACCTGTGACTTACCCTGTTGCGGCTTCCAATGTCCTCGTCGCGGATGCAGCCGATGTCAAAGATATCGCAAATGTGATAGCCATTGCATTGCAGACTGGTAGTCCTCGCACCGACCTGAACTTGGCTGACAATCCTACGAAGTTAGGTACTCAGGTATGGCTGAAGGGTGGCATCTACAAGTACATGGGTGTTCCTGGCTTGAAGGATGTAAAGTTCTATAGCCTCGATGGTGAAACGATAGTGGCTGTCGATGGTATCGCCGTTGACCCCGCTTCCGAAGCCAAGACCATCTACACCATTGCTGGCCAGCGTGTGCAGAACCTCAACAAGCGCGGTCTGTACATTGTGAACGGCAAGAAGGTGGTTGTAAAGTAAAAAGACCCACCCCGCCCCCTCCCGTAAAGGAGGGGAGAGGAAAGATACTCTGAAACAACAAAAAAGCGCCAAGGTCTATGGACTTTGGCGCTTTTCTTGTATTATTTTTTGTCGTTCAAGCTTTTTCATCTATCTTTGCCCCAAATATCGCAAAAAATATGAAAAAACACCTGTATTTCATTTGCCTGATTTCCGTTTTATCTTCTGTCGTCATGTCTGCGCAGGCAGAGGACTTAGCTACTTATTATGCCAAGGCCAACAATAAGAAGGCTGCAGCGTTGAAGACGGCGTTATATAATGTGATCCATAAACATACCAATATCGGTTATGATGGTTTGCTCGAAGCATACCATGAAAGTGATAAGCGTGCTGACGGCTATTTGCGCGACTGGTATTCTAACGCTACGAGTTATGTAATTGGTGGTCCAAAGGAGAATAAGAACTATAGCGGTGAAGGCGATGCCTATAACCGTGAGCACTTGGTGCCTCAGAGCTGGTTCGGCAGTGGCGATATGAAGAGCGACTTGGTACAGGTGGTGCCAACGGACGGCTATGTCAACAACCGCCGTAGCAACTATCCCCTCGGTGAGACTGCCGGTGATACATGGAAATCAGCCAACGACTATTGCAAACTCGGCTCTTGCAAAGTGCAAGGTTATAGTGGACAGTGCTTTGAGCCCAATGATGAGGTGAAGGGCGACATTGCCCGTATCTATTTCTATGTTTTGGCGTGTTATGAGAATCTTCATCCCAACTGGAATGGCGGTAATGCCTCACAGGTTTTCGATGGCCAGGCATATCCAGGTCTAAAAGCTTGGGCCTTAAAGATGTTCCTGCGTTGGGCAAAGCAAGATCCTGTTGATGACGTAGAACGTGCTCGTAATGAAGTGGTGTATAAGTGGCAAAAGAACCGTAATCCGTTTGTTGATTATCCATCGCTTTGCGAATATGTATGGGGCGATAGTATCGACTATGCCTTTGATGTAACACTACCTCATGGACAGAGCACGATAGAGATACCAGATAATCCAGATATTCCTGATGACCCTGATGACCCGGAAAATCCTGACGACCCTGATGATCCAGATACTCCGGAAAATCCTGATGCCCAGTCAGGGACGATTACGTTTAGCCAGTGTAATTGGGATGCGACTACCCATTCAACCTATGGAAAAGGCTATACGACTGATGTCAATGGTCTGACGGTAAGCTACTACACCAACACTTCACAGAACCCTGTAATTGAGGTGGGTTCCGAACTTCGTTTATATAAAGGCGCGGTGTTGCTGATTGAAGGTGCTGTGGTGACCAAAGTCTTCTTCCATGCTGCAGACAGTAAATTGGCTGACATGAGTATTGATGGTCAGACCTATTCATGGCAGGATAAGTCAATCACATGGACAGGACAAATGAACCCGTTCCTTGTGATGGCGCAGGATGGTCAAAGTCGCATTTCCAGCATTGATGTGACCATAGAGCAACCGAGTCCCACAGGTGTGTCAGGTATCTGTGACACGTCAGAGATTCGACTCGTCTTCGATGGACAGGGTCGTCTGGTAGGTCGCTCTGTGCCTGCCCGTCGTGGAATGTATGTGATTCGTGAAGGTGAGAGGATATACAAAACAATAGTAAAATGAAATCTTTACGAGTGAAATATATTCTTCTTGTTGGGGCACTCTGCCTATCAACAACGATCTTTGCTCAGGGTGTTGACCTCAATGTCTATTATAGTAGTGCTGTGGGTCAGAAGAAGGCGGATTTGAAGGCTGCCCTCTATGAGATTATCAAGAAGGCGGATGTCCTTGACTACGGGAAAGATTCGGAAAATAAAACATGGTATGGATTTTATCGGACTGATCGCATGAGCAATGATCAGGTTCGCGACCGTTATAGTAACGACACGCGTTATTTCAACCCATCATCGCCATACGCTGCTGTCAGCGGGATGAATATTGAACACTCGCTGGCCAACAGCTGGTGGGGCGGCACGAAGAACCAAGCCTACAAGGACATCCACCATCTGATGCCTTGCGAGACGAAAATCAACAGCGCCAAAGGTAACTTCGGCATGGGAAAGGTGACTTCAACCAAGACCAACAACGGTTGCACGAAAGTGGGTACGGGTCCGGGTGCTGGAGGCGAAAGCATTCAAATGTGGGAGCCCGATGACAAGTGGAAGGGCGACTTCGCGCGCGTATATTTCTATATGGTGACCTGCTACAGCAATCTCACGTGGAAGTCAGAAGGCCTTAACTCCCTCACCAACACCGACTGGCCAACGTTGCAGCCATGGGCCTACGAGCTCTATCTACAATGGGACAAGGAAGACCCCATTGATGATATTGAGCGGACACGCAATGAGGTCGTTTACCAGATACAGGGAAACCGAAATCCCTTCATCGATATCCCTGGATTGGCCGAGTATATATGGGGCAGTAAGATGGATGTCGCCTTCACCCTTGACGGCTCTGATATCCCGGATCCTCCTATTCCTCCCACACCTGAGCCTGGAGATAGCATCACCGTTATTAACCAGAATTTCAAGGGGAGTGGTGCAGGTGATTTCCGCACGGTCAGTAGGGATGGTACACAAACGCCAATATGGGCCCATGACAGCCGCTATGGCATGGTGGCTAATGCTTTCAACTACGAAAAGACGGGTGATGCTTGGCTGATAACACCGTCTATAGACTTGTCGAACATGCAAGGAGCCACACTTCAGTTTACTCATGCCGTAGGTTTCAATGGTGATGCCGATCCACGTACTATGCTCGATGTCCTCATCTCAACAGACTATGTACAGATACCCGATGAGGCAACATGGACCTCTGTCGATGTCGAGTGGCCATCCGTGCGCCTTAAACCAACCAACAAATATACAGAATTCAAGCATTCTGGCATCGTAAGTTTAGATGACTATGCAGGTCAGGTGATCAATGTCGCCTTCCGCTACACAGCTACGTCCGAAAACTGCTGGGCTTGGGAACTGAGTGACTGCCTCGTGAAAGCCAAGATTCTGCCTGTGGGCATCGACCAGAACTATATGTCGCCTGTTGATGCCGAGGATGCTGTCTTTGATATCAATGGACGCTATGTTGGGACTGTCGTACCCGCCCGACGTGGTATCTACATCGTCCGTCAGGGTGGTTATACCTATAAGCGTTTTGTCAAATAACACTTCATCGTATTCTGTTTATGAAAAGGCTTTTCATTCTGTTTGTGTCCCTATCAACCCTCACCGCATATGTTTGGGCGCAGCCGCTGTCCGTGGAGGAATATCGTCGGGTACAGGGTTTGAACCAAGCTGCGCTGAAGACAGCTCTCCACGACCTAATCCAACCACGTAAGGTGCTCAACTATGGTGGTAAGGGTGAGGGTTACACATGGTCGGGCTTTGCGGTGACCGATGTAATGTCAGATGGTTCCGTGCGCGACCGCTACAGCAACATCCGTCGTGAGTTCGAAGGCTTGAATGCCGTCACGGGGATGAATATTGAACATATCTGGGCCAATTCCTGGTGGGGACATACAGTTAACAATGCCTACTGTGACCTCTTTAACCTCTATCCCGCAGATGGTGCGGCCAATGGTCGCAAGAGTAACAACCCCATCGGCATTGTTGATGGGACGGTGGCATACGATAACGGTGTTACTAAGGTGGGTAAGAGCAGCAGCTACAGTACTGACCAGCTCATTACGGCATGGGAACCCGCCGATGAATGGAAAGGTGATTTCGCGCGTACCTATTTCTATATGGCTACGACCTATCAGCACATGACCGATGAATGGCAGACCAAAGAAGGACTGCTTACCATCGATCCGACATCGTGGACGACCATGCGTCCGTGGGTCTATGAGCTGATGCTATCGTGGGCCGCTGATGACCCTGTGGATGACATCGAGCGCGACCGCAACGAGGCTATCTACACCATTCAGGGCAACCGCAACCCCTATGTGGATTATCCAGAACTGGCAGACTATGTCTGGGGTTCCCGCAACGATGAAGTGTTCTACATCGATCCCGCTTCTACGACTCCCGAACTCTTCGTTCCCGTGCAGGACGCCACCATCGATTTCGGTCTGCAGGCGTTGAGCTTGGGTATGGACCATCGCATCATGGTGCGTGGACGCAATTTGCCCACTGGTCTGACGGCGACCATCGAAGGCGAGGGCTTCGCGATGCCTGATGCCGATCTGTCAGCTCAGGAGATTACGTCAGGATCGCCGCTCACCATCACCTCTACGGCAACGGTTGCTGGTATCTATGAGGCCACGCTCATCCTACGTAGCGGGGAACTCTTTGAGCAGCGTACTCCGTTGCGTATGAACATGATAGATGGTGTCCCGGCTTATCCCGCTCGCGATATTACTAGCTCAGTGTATAAGCGCTCGTTCACAGCTTCATGGATGAATATGCAGTTGGCTGCTGATGCCCATTACACCATCGATGTCTATACAAAGACCAGCGAGGGTGACCGCCATTCTTTCTCAGGTTTCCCCAAGGAGCTTACCGACACCTTCTGTGTAGTGAACAATCCTGCAGCCTCGACAACTTATTATTATGAGATCCAGACTTCTGGTGGTCTCACGAGTAATGAAGTACAGGTGGATATCCCACCCATCACACCTGTCTTTAGTGCTTCACCTTCGGAGATGCTCTTCTCTGCAGTTCCCAATAGCCCCTCTCAGTCGCAGAACGAGAAACTTACAGTCCTCGGTGTCAGTGGCTATAGCGTGATTGTTTCTTGCCCAGAACCCTTCGAGGTGAGTCTTGATGGTGAGACTTGGACGAATGAACTGACCTTGGATGCCTCACATCTGGAGTTCCAGGTGCGCTTTAGTGGTGCTCAAGAGGAAGGGCTTTATGAGAGCGAGATGACGCTCATGTTGCCGGATGTTAGGGAACTCGTGGTGTCACTAGCAGCTTCCGTGGATGCCACCAAGGCTTTCTTCGAGAGTTTTGAACTGGGTAGCAAGGGCAGCTATGACAAAGACGACAATCTCGTCACTTGCAATGCCGCCACATGGCAGATGTACAATGCACTCATCAGTGCCTCTGAAGCCTTCCGTAATGATGGCCGTAGCGTCCGCATGAAGAAAGGCGGCTCCATCACCATGCAGGATGATAAGGTTGGCGGTTGTGACTCACTGTGGTTCTATGCAGGACTCTATAACAATGACACAGGTGTGACCCTTACCGTCAGCTATAGTCTCGACGGCGGTAACACATGGACACCGGTGGTGGAGAACCTCGCGTTCACCAGCGGCGAATGGAAACGCTATGGCTACGAGGTCAAGCGTGATGGTCTCATCCGTCTGAAGTTTGAGTCTCCATCGAATCAGGTGCAGACCAAACGCATCAACCTCGATGATATCCAGATGAGCGACTATGGCACCAGTGTAGCCCTTCGCGACATCGAATGTACCTCCGATACGGATGTAATAGCTGTTTATACGCTGGATGGTCGCTATGTGGGCAATTCGTTGCCCGCTCGTCGTGGCATCTATATCGTTCGCCAAGGTAACAGGGTTATGAAGGTGAAACATTGAAACATTGAAACATTGAAATATTGAGAGGATTCATGCGGTATTTCATCGAGCTTTCCTACGATGGCACCAATTACTGCGGCTGGCAGGTGCAGCCTAACGGTGAAAGCGTGCAGGGGACCTTACAAAAGGCCCTTGCCACCCTGCTGCGCGAGGACATTGCGGTGACCGGAGCAGGACGCACGGATGCCGGCGTACATGCTGCCAAAATGGTGGCGCATATGGACCTGTCCTCCCCCCCACGGGGGGAGTTAGAGAGGGGCTTGGTATATCGCCTCAATGCTATCCTGCCGCACGACATAGCGATTCATAAGATATACCCGGTTCCAGATGATATGCACGCCCGCTTCTCGGCGCTCGCGCGTACCTATTATTATTATGTCCACACACGTAAGTCGCCTTTTCTGCGTGATTGCTCGTGGCGGTTGGTGAAAGAGCCTGATTTCGAGGCCATGAACCGTGCGGCAGCCATCCTATTGGAATATGAGGACTTTACCAGTTTCTCCAAGGTGAACACCGACACGAAAACCAATATCTGCCATGTCAGGAGTGCTCGCTGGGTGCAGCTCGCCGACTACGAGTGGCGCTTTGAGATTACTGCCGACCGCTTTCTGCGTAACATGGTGCGGGCAATCGTCGGAACCCTTATGGAAGTCGGCCGTGGCCAACTCTCCATCGATGGTTTCCGCGAGGTCATTGAACAGAAGAATCGCTCCGCCGCTGGCGACAGTGTGCCGGCGAGAGGGCTGTTCCTTCAGGAGGTAAAGTACGGCCCCTCCCCCGACCCCTCCCCTGTTAGGGAGGGGAGTTTGAAAGATGAGGCGTTGAATAGGATGTGTAACTTTTCCCCCTCCCTAACAGGGGAGGGTTAGAGGAGGGGCTTCCATGTGGTTAATCTTAGCCTTCACCTCCGCCGCTCTGCTCGGCTTCTATGATGTCTTCAAGAAACATGCGTTGAAGGCAAATGCTGTCATGCAGGTGCTGACGCTGAACACGTTCTTCGGTTCGCTTATTTTCCTGCCTTTTGTAGTGCTTTCAGCCATTGGGTCTATCGCCCCGTCGTCTCTGTTCTATGTCCCTGTCTGTGGTTGGGACATTCATCGGTACATCATACTGAAGGCTGTAATCGTGTTGCTGTCATGGCTCAGTGGCTACTTTGCCATGAAGAATTTGCCTCTCACCATCGTGGGGCCAATCAATGCCACACGCCCCGTCATGGTATTGTTGGGCGCATTATTGATCTTCGGAGAGCGTCTCAATATTTTTCAATGGATAGGTGTAGCGTTGGCGATTACAGGTTATTACATGTTACGCCGCAGCGGCAAAAAAGAGGGTATCGACTTCCATCATAATCACTGGATTGTATTTGCTGTTTTGGGGGCTCTCTTTGGCGCTGTCAGTGCTCTCTACGACAGGTTCCTGCTAGCTCCCATAGAGGCTGGAGGATTAGGCATTGACCGTATGGCAGTGCAAAGCTACTTCTTGTTTTACCAGTTCCTCATGATGGCCGTTGCCTTAATAATCATAAAAGAGAAAAAAAGGAAGGACAAAAAAGTCTTACTTCCCACTCTTCAATTCTCATTTTCTATTTTTTTAGTTCCCCTCTTCCTCGCTGCCGCAGACTTTGTATATTTCTACGCCCTCACTCAACCCGATGCCATGATATCTGTGGTCTCTATGATCCGTCGGGGTAGCGTTCTGGTCAGTTTCTTCGTGGCTGTCTTCGTCTTCCATGAGAAGAACGTGCGCTCCAAAGTTATAGACCTCATCTTTGTCCTACTTAGTCTGATGTTCCTGTGGATGGGATCTCAATAAGCCCTATAAGTTATACGAGCCCTAATAACTCACAACAATGAAACGTCTATTATTCTTCATTTTTCATTCTTCATTTTTCATTATTTGTGCTACGGCACAAATACAGATGCGCGATATATTCGCTGCTATGCCTGATAGTGTGCAGCCCATGGTGACAAAGAACAACCGTTTGGATTGCATTGATTTCATTGAGAACAATATGGAGGCTCGCGTACGGAATAAAGCCGATGAATATGTGACGCTGGAGGCGCTGACTGCTGACTATGCCTGTTTCCGTACTAGTTCGGCAGCTTATATGGAGATGAAGCTGCTGCCAGTGAACGACACGCTCTCTGTATTGTGTGTTGTCATGACTGCCGAAAGCGGCGAGAGAGGCACTACCTGCTATCTTGCAGATTCAAACATCCGTTTTTTCCATACTGATTGGAAACCTCTTACCACATTCTCCTTCGTACCCCCCTCCTTGGACGCGTTCTTCACTAGCCTGACAGTGGACATAGAAGCCGCTCGCCGTTCTTTGGCCTCCTTTCATCCAGTGAAGTTACAACTCACCCCTAATGCCACCACGCTTACAGCTACCCTGCAAACTTCCTTCCTCAACATCGATGAGCGGGATGCAGTCCGTGACTTTCTCCAGCCTGTTGTGATGCAGTGGAACGGCTTATCTTTTGTTCAAGAATAGCCTTTCAGCTCTATGCGTAAGCATCACTATCTTCTATCTCTTTTCTTGCTGTTGCCGTTTTCACTAACGGCACAGATTCAGACTGAGAGTGCCCGCATTGATACGCTTCTTGCTGACACACTTCTTTCCGATACACTTCAGATAGAAAGTGTCCTTACAGATACTGCTCGCAGTGAGTCCCACGCCAAGGGCTTGATAAAAGGACGGGTGAAGCGATTCAAAGAAAATATTAAAGACATCCATTCCATTCGTGACATGGATCGTATGTTGGCTGTGAAATATCAAAAAAAAGGCTCTTATGATACCTTGTATCTTGGGCGTCGCACCAACCGATTTATATTTAGGATACGTCCAAGACTCTCTGGAAGTGGCTTCCGCACCAGTGGCACATGGAGAGGTAAACCGGCGGAGAGCAAGCTCACTAGTGATATGCGCTTTACCACTAATCTCACGATCGGCTATCGTGGCTACTCGTTGGGTTTCTCCTTTAATCCTTTCAAATGGACGGGAAAAAATACTAATACAGAGTTGGCTTTTAGGTTATATAATAACAGATTTGGTTTTGACCTCAGTTACCAACGCACCAAGAGCCACAATGGATGGATCAATATCTATGGTGATCGCAAAGAAATCAACAGTTCCTCTGTGACCTCGAATATGTTTTTGGCTACAGGCTACTACGCCTTCAACCACCGTCGTTTCTCCTATCCTGCGGTCTTTACTCAGAGCTATATCCAGCGTCATAGCGCTGGCTCCTGGCTGGTGGGTGCCTCGCTGTTAGCTGGCAAATTGAACGCAGAACAAGATGCTACATTGAATAATCCTCCCATCACGTTGCAGTTGGGATATATTGGTATAGGTGGGGGGTATGCCTACAACTGGGTGATTACACCGAAATGGGTGATGCATATCTCCGTTCTGCCCAATCTAGTCATCGGCTCTTTCAACAAGATGATTATCGATGGTCACAAAGAGAAAATACCCTTTTCCTTCCCACAGTTTATCATGACGGAGCGTTTAGCGGTACTATATAGTTTTCGACATAATAGGTTCACGGGGTTGTCCTTTGTGGCACATAATACGCTGCTGGCTAATAGCGGTGACTTGCGCCTGAATTATCGTCGGTGGCGTTTGGAACTCAGTTATGGCTTTCTCTTCTGACAATGATAAAGGCAGGGGGAATGTCCAGTGGACATTCCCCCTGCCTTTATCATCAGTGTCGTTTACTTGCGGCTGCGAGCGTAGCGGCTCATGAACTTATCGACACGACCAGCGGTATCGACGAGCTTGCTCTTACCTGTATAGAAGGGGTGTGAGCTGCTGGAGATTTCCAGTTTAACAACGGGGTAGGTTTCGCCTTCAAACTCCACGGTGTCAGTAGTCTTGGCGGTGGAGCGGCTGAGGAACATATCGCCATTGCTCATATCTTTGAACACCACGGGGCGATAGTTGTCGGGATGAATACCTTGTTTCATTTTTTGAGTAGTTTGGCCGGGCTTGTGTACCGGCGGTGAATAATTTGTAGGGCTTGTGTACCTACGTACCTATTTTTGCGGCGCAAAAGTAGTACTTTTCTCCGAAGTGACCAAATATTCTCCCTTTTTTTTGCCTTTTTTCTGTTTCGTAGGTCTTAATGTAATAAAAAACGGGCTGTTTCTTGGAGTACATCAACGCTTTTTCTATCTTTGCACCAATAATTCATCATTTATCACACTTTCTAAACAAAATCATTACCTCATGACCAATAGGGTGAAGCTCGCGACAATGGTCTGCTGCCTCGCATCAGCCATGTTCGCACAGCAACCGCAAACTCCTGCAACCCAGAAGACAACGGTCGAAGAAGATAATGCGGATTTTACCTTCACCGAGTCACAGCTCGATGAAGATAACGATGCCGCACAGACTGTATCGGCGCTGGTGGCCACAAAGGCCGACCCTTACCTCTCAAAGGTCGGCTTCACCTTCAGCCCTATGCGCTTCCGCATCCGTGGGTTTGACAACCAGTATAACCAGACCTATCTCAATGGCATCATGTACAATGATGCCGAGCGTGGAAGGTTCAGCTACAGCATGATTGGTGGCTTGAACCAGGTGGTGAACCCCAACAGAGAGGGCTCCTCGCCTTTTGAGGCTACGGTCTATGGTCTGCCCTCCATCGGCGGTTCCAGCAGCATCAACCTGCGTCCTGGAGCACAGCGCCAAGGCCACCAGGTGACGCTTTCGGCCTGTAACCGTAACTATGTGGCGCGTGCCGCTTACAGCTATGCTTCTGGCTTCAACACCAAGGGCTGGGCGTTCTCTGGTGCGCTGGGTTACCGTTGGGCCAAGGAGGGGGTTATCGAAGGTACGTTCTATAACTCTTTGAGCTACTATCTTGGCGTGGAGAAGAAACTCGGCGACCGCCACTCCCTCTCTCTCGTTACTTTCGGCGCTCCCACAGAGCGCGGCCAACAGGCGGCCAGCACCGAAGAGGCTTACTGGTTGGCGAACTCGCATTACTACAACCCCAACTGGGGTTATCAGAACGGTGAGAAACGCAATAGCCGTGTAGTGCGTGACTACGAACCTACAGCTATTCTGACCTGGGACTTCGACATCAATGAGAAGACCAAACTGACAACCTCCGCAGGTTTTCGCTATTCCATGTATAGCAGCACGGCTCTCGGATGGAACGGCAATGCCTATGACCCGCGTCCTGACTACTATAAGAACCTTCCTTCAGGTGTCTATAGTATCTATGGCCCTTGGACCATTGATAAAAAGACTTATAATACCCAGCGTGAATATCTAGAAGAAAACCGTTACTTCTATGATCAGTGGCAGACCCTATATAACTATTGGACTTCAGACGAGGCCAACCGTCAGGTGCAATGGGACCGTATGTATGCCGTTAACCGTGCTGAGGCTGCCAATGGCGGCGAGACGCTTTACTATCAGGAACGTCGCCACAACGATCAGTTGATGGCCAACCTCAGCAGCACTCTCAACAAAACCATTGACAACAAGCGTAAATATAGCATCGGTCTGCAGCTCAACTCCACGAAGGGTATGCACTACAAGACGATGGCTGACCTCCTCGGCGGTGTCAACTACTATGACTACGATAAGTTCGCAGCCAACGATTATGGACGCCATAGCACAGAAGCTGAGAATGATCTGCGCAACCCGAACCGAAAGATCGGTGTGGGGGATATCTTCGGATACAACTATAATATATATGTGCATAAGGCGCGTCTCTGGGGGCAGTACCTCTATCAGCAAGGCGGCTGGCATCTTGACTTCGGTGCCCATCTGGATGGCACTGTCTTCGAGCGTGATGGCCTGATGCAGAATGGTCGTGCTCCTGAAAACAGCTATGGCAAGAGCGGATGGGCTAAGTTCCTGCACGGTGGCGGTAAGGCACGCATCGCCTATGATATCACCCCCAA
>Ga0265301_10003816_pt1 | contig 15659 bp, 28 predicted proteins | sample AusTroGonzalo_MG_2_FD_193488 | JGI IMG/M metagenome (GOLD analysis project Ga0265301, IMG submission 193488) | Bovine rumen microbial communities from tropical cattle in Woodstock, Queensland, Australia - Gonzalo_04 | ecosystem: Host-associated > Mammals > Digestive system > Stomach > Rumen ...
ATACTCATCATTAGCTGAATCGGCATCCAACCAGTCATCATCCGATTGAAGATCATAAGACCATTCTTCTTCGGAAGTGGTGCCATCTTCTAATCTGTCTAATACCTGCATACGCTGCAATCTTTGCTCAATACGTTCAGAAAGATTAGATTCGCCGGAAACCAGGCGCCGCAGGAATATTTGTTGATTCTTTATTGTTTTATCTACGATATCACGTTGTTCGCCATCATAAAAACGATTAATAAATCCTGTTTTTTCCAAAAAAGCGACAAGTTCGCCCATTGACTCAAAACTTGATGCTGATTGAGAAGTTTTTGGAGTAAAATCAGCAACTTTTACAAGTTTTTCATATGCACCCATAAGCTTAACATAAAGTTCTAGTTCAGAACGTTCTTCGGCAATATCCATAGCAAGTGAAAGTCGAGCTAATTTTTTAGCTTGATCTGCTTGGGCGCCTGTTGTAAGGTTTTGAGTGCGCTCAAGATCATGATAAAGATTGTCTAAGTATTCTAATTGAGCTAGGTTATAGCGACCTATTTCGGCATCTCCATCTCCCCAGAATTGCCGCAATTCATCCTCACGTTTCTTTTGCTTTTCCGGCAATATAGAAGAGAGTTTATTTTCTTGAGATAACCGCAGCCACTCTTTGTTCAAGGTAGACCAATCTACGGGATTAGAGTAGCCATCTTTATAGGCTATTGCGACATTTTGTTTATAGTATAAGCTAATGGTGGTGGCGCAGTCTAGTTTGGCCTTAAGGAGTAATAAGTATTTGTTTATGTAAAAGGGCCAATTTGCCCATTGACAAAGTTGATCTACTTCTTCTAGGTTAGTATGGTTAAGCATAGTGCCGAGACAAGTTGGGCAGTATGGAAGATAACCTGATGGAAAATAACGAGATATTGTTTTGTACATAAGGTTTTCTGGATAGGTTTTGCCGCATTTCGTACATGTTATATTATTTTTGGTTGTAGTCATGGTTGTTACCTTTATTCTTTTTTGTACATTCTTTACAAATGAGAGAAAATCCTCCCGGTTTATTGGAGAAATGTAGAAAATTCTTTTTGTTTAAAAGCTTTTTTTGTTTGCAGCAAAGGCAAATACGCCATTTAGATGGGTCATTAGCGTATATGCGGGAATAGTAAATTTCAGAGTATTCTTCGGCAATTTTGGAGGCTATTTGCTTGTTGAAGATTACTGAAAGATAAGGTTGGTTAATGTGACGATTATGGTGTTCGGCAATATAGGCAAGAATTTGTTTGCCGCTCCAGCCTTTTTGATAGAGGAGAAGAATGTCGGCAAGGAATGGAGAAAGATTGGCGTTGATAATTGCTTGATTGGTGTCGGAAAGTAGTTCGGCAAGATCACAGGAAAGGGAGGAACAATATTCGGTTAGGGCGGGCAAATGAATAAGGAATTTTGCCATATGAGATGGATTACAGAGATCTAAGTGGGCTGTGGTACCATTGGAAAGAGGTATGCCGGCATACCATTGATAATATTCTTGTTTTTGTTGCGGCATGGAAGTTGGGGTAGTGTTTGGATGTACGCTTTCTAAAAGAGTATATTGCTGTTTGCGCAAATCTATAAGAAGTCGTTTGGCACGCCAACTAGTAGGATGTTCGTCTAGGTAAGTAGAGAGAGAATCTATATCATGCCAAAGTTGCTGCATATTTGGTATAGAAATGTGAGTTTGGTTATTGCGGTCTACTTTACGTTTACAAGTGCGGTAAATAGATTTAGAAATGGGGTGGAGATGGGTTTCGATAGAATCTTCGAAAAATGGATCGTCCATAAGTTCATCGAGAGATGCATGGTCTCGTTCTTTGTGCGGAGAATTAAATTCTTCTGGATAGATAGTAAAGTTATCTTGTTTATCATTTGCGAGGAGAATATAATCTGCCATTTGGGTGTATTGAGTGGGTGTGTAGGTTGTTATAGCGCAAATTTCGGATATTGCGGAACAACGATCGAGTTCTGTTGTTAAAGAAAAATCTAAAGTATAAGTTGACAAAGTACCTCCTCTTAAATTTTCGTATATTAAAATTATAATACAATTATTGGAATGGGTCAAGTTTTAAAGAATAGAAAATGGTTGTGTATGGTTTAGAAACGATTGTGCATGGTTTAGGAATTGGGCGCCCGGGAAATTTCCCGCGAATTCCCTCAATTTCCCGTAACCATCCCCCTATCAGTATTTGTTAAGATTACTATACCATGCTGAAGCGCTGAAGCGGCCTATCCTGTGGGATGGTTGCAAACGTTTACATTTACTATTATAGAATAAAGATTCTATAATGACAACAATAAAAAAAGAGTTTTTCAACTCTTTTTTATTTGTAAATGATTTGATAGATTGTATAAGTACCATTTTCTTCGTTCCATTCTTCTTTGGTAGGTACTTCAGAAGGAATTCTGTTGCTGACAACCTTTTTGGCAATTTCGAGCAGTTCTTCTGTCGTGTAGGTTTTGATGGTTTTCAGTTCAGTGTTAGTGTTATTTGTCATTTTATTTTCCTCTTTCATTTTGTTTATTTTTTATTTATACTTATATTATAATCTTATTCTCTATAAAGTCAAGTGATTTTTGTCATATTAGTGACATGACATTTGTCACTATTATTTATATATAAAGTCAGTGTAGTAATTATAATTATATTCTTTATCATAATTCACTTTATAAGTAACATAATTATCAAATGTTGCTTTATTGATACTATAATAACTAATAGTTTTCAGTAACAAATTATCATTTACTTGTAAACCATTTTCAATATATTCATTCAGTTTATTTACAATATAATCACGAATAATAGTAGTTCTTTTCATTTTATTTTTCCTCATTTCTTTATCGTTATATATAGTATATCACATATATGATATATTTGTAGTAATATATGATATATATATTACATGACATTTGTCATATGTATATGTAAACGTTTACACACACTTCAATATGATACAGTGTGAAAGTCAAAACCGGTTCGTACTTTAGTATGATGAAGTGATGAAGTAAAAACCGTTTCGCAGTTAGTTATAACTAACTATGTGAGTATAAAAAATAACAGGTGTTATATAACACCTGTTTTGAATCATTTATAACGTCTGTAAACTATACGCATTACAGATCATCTTTCCATTTTGATAGAAGGAATGTTCTATAGAACATTTTTTCTGTAGGAATAATTTTAGAACATTCCATAAAGTCATCAAACTTCTTTTTAGAAATCATTTTCTGAAAAGAATCATCTTCTTTCCAGATGAACCATATTTCGTATATCATATCTTTCATTATTTCACCTTATTGATGATTGTAACAACGATGATTGTAACACAGATGATGATGATTTCAGGCATATTGATATAGATTGTCATGTTGTTTATCTCACTTTCATTTGTTTGTTTATTTATACTATTATTATAATCATTATTTATAATAAGTCAATAGACAAATGTAATATATATTACATGATAATTGTAATATAAAAATGTAAACGTTTACAAGAAATAAGATAAAAAAATAAATCTCATTTCTGAGATTTATTTGTTCATTTTGTGGGTCGCGATATAGTCAAAGACTAATAAGCCGAACATGAGAAAAAATAAACCATTCATTTTATACTATCCTTATTTATTAGTAAATAATATCATCAAATTCAGACATTTTGAAAACTTTTTTGAAAATTGTTTCAATTTTAGAAACTAATTCATCGGTATTTTTGATTTCATAATTTTCATCTTCATTGATTTCATTATCTTCATTCATATTACCGATATATTCGCAAATATCGCAAAGAAAAATATTATTGTTGTCTTTTGTCATCCCATGCCATGAATCAAAGAAATCAAGTTCTTTCATGAAAGAAGATACAACATTGTTGAATTCTTTATCAGTCATTTTATATTCATAAGTCATTTTTACGGTAATCATTTTTGCATTCCTCATTTCTTTTTTATTTATACTCTTATTATAATCCTATTTTTTATTTTTTGTAGTAATAAATGTCATATTTATGACATGACATTTGTCATATGTATTGTAAACGTTTACAAAGGCGGTTTACACTTCACTACACTGAAGTGTAAACCGATGTACAGTTAGTTATAACTAACTCAACGATAATAAAAAATGCCTTTCGGCATTTTAGAACAATTTTTCTTCTAATTCCTGTTCGGTCCATCCTTTGAACTGCCGAAACTGTTCATAGAACATTTCTTTATCAGTGTGCGGGACACAGATGAGAAAATCCACAAAATCGTCACGGCGAAATGCCTTATAACCTAACTTTTCGTTTGCAAACTTGATGAATTCGCGCTGATACTTGTACATTTTGCACCTCACTTCGTATTTCGTTATATATAGTATACACCATTTTTCATTTTTGTGTGAAAGATTATGACAGTCATATAAAAGATATGACAAATGTCATGTTACATTTTGTAAACGTTTACATTTTTATATAGAACAAAATTTCTATAATGGTTGCACTTCACCATGCTATAGTGTTGAAGTCGGGGCCGGTTCATACTTCACTATGCTATAGTGCGATAGTGAAAACCGGTTTGCACTTCACCATGATGTAGTAATGTAGTCAGAACCGGCGCGCGCTTCAGCGTGATGAAGTGATGCAGTGATGAAGTGGCGCAAACTACACGAAATTTTGACTTTTTCCAGACTACACGCATTGCGTATAGCAGCAGCGCAGCTAAGCTATACGAATAGCAGCGCAGCAGCAGTTAGTCACAGCTAACCAAGAGCTAAACAAAAAGGGCAAGCTATGCGCATTGCCCTTTATGGTGAAAATCAATTATTTTCCGTTCGCAACAGGCTTTTTATTGGCTTTTTCAGCCTTTTTCAGAGCCTTTTCACGTTCCCGAAGGCGGGCATTTTCCGCCTTCACTTCATACTCATGATGAGCCTTTTCAGGGTCAAAATCACTCTTTTTTGCCACAAAATCCACTTCAAGATAACGGATAGAACCTTCAATATCAACAGGAATAACATACTTATGAGTATCAATCTGAATGTATTCAGAAACACAATCACCGAACACATTTTCTACACCGATATTCTTTACCATGAGTTGAATCTGAGATTCAGACAGTTTCGGTTCAGAAACAACAGAATTGACGACATTGGAATTGAAAGTAGACATAATTTTTTTCTCCTATTCTTTATTTATTTTTTATTATATATTTATTTTATCATCTTTTTGTTATTTGTCAAGAGTTTTGTTTATTTTTATTACAATATATCTTTTATTTCATGATAAACTTCTACTATGTTATCGTCACAAATTTCTAAATCATCAATTTGTAAATATTCTCTTAGAAAATCTCCAAAACAATCAATATCATCATCAATATCACCTAACCAATTATAATATTTTTGTTTTATTTCATCTTTATCAATAAAACGCGTATCTTCTTTTACACTAACATATTCAAAAGTATATTCTAACATATTCATATTATATTTTTTATCTCCTTTATTGTTTATAATTATACTCTATATTTCTATATTGTCAAGATATTTTATTATTTTGTATTTCTAAACTCTTTTCACATTTTTTTCTAATTGAATCAATATCACCATACATAATTACATCATCAGTATAAAATTCTTCTAATTCTTCTAATAAAAATTCTTGAAAATCATAACATTCATATTTATCTTTATAAAAAATATTATAATCTTCTAAAATTGTATCTAAAATAGAATCATCAACTTTCCAGCGTTTTGTAATTTCAATAACCATTTTTATATCTCCTAACTCTTATATTATACCATATTTTTCATTTCTAATCAAAAGTCATGACATTCTTTTTCAAATTCATTTTCATCTGCCGACGTGCCTTGCGTGTAATTTTCTTCTTCATTTCTGTCTTATTATAAATATGGACATAAGGGCAATTCAGATCCCATTTCGTATAGTCGTGAGTAGTCATTTTCTTCATCGTGTCCATCTTGTTTATCTCCGTTCTTTATTGTATATATAGTATATACCCATTCTTAAAAAATGTCAATAGCCAAATGTAACATATATGACATGACAAATGTCATATTCGAATTTTTAGTTAGTTACAACTAACTTGTAAATCGAATTTTTAGTTAGTTTAGACTAACCGAACCCGAAATTTTTCTATGCGCACTTCATCACTACACCCTAATGAAGTGCGGACCGGTTGGCACTTCACCGCAATGTAGTGTAATAGTGAAAACCGGTGCGCACTTCACCCAGATGAAGTGTTGAAGTGCCGACCCCGATAGAACAAAATTTCTATAATCTAAGATATAGAAAAAGGGGATAAAATCCCCTTTTTATTACAGACCAAATTCCGCAAACAGGTCGGCAGAATATACGCAATACTCATCTAACCAACCATTTCTTACAAGAGTATTGAAAACATCATTCATATACTTGTTATCATATTTTTCGGGATTCATTTCCATGTCGCGGAAAACTTCAAATGTTACTTCTTTCGGGCTTTTCATTGTCTTTATCTCCATTTCTTTTTTATTTATACTTATATTATACACCTTTTCTTTATTCTGTCAAGTGATTTTATAAAAATATGACAGGTAATTTCTTACCTGTCTTGAATTTTTCGCCATGGATTATAGACTATTCCTGTCTCAATTTTCTTTTTTCTCTTTACACACGTTAGGAAAATTGTCATTTCTATCTCACAATCATCCATAGCCGTATGACTTTCATCAAAAGTCAATTCGTTAGAAATAAAACGGTAACAAATTTCTGCAGATGTTTTATAATTACCACATTCAGACATAAAACCATTTTCACGACAAAATGTCTTATAATTTTTATTATTCATAAGAATATCTATTGCAACATTCCACACGTCAATAAATTCAACATTTTCAGTATTGAATTTACTATTATAAGTAAATCGTTCAACAGTTTTATTTATACTGTTCAAGTCAAATTTCAGGTTATACGCTAAAAGATAATTTACTTCATACTGTTCCAAAATATTATTCATTTCACAAATGAAAGTATATGTATTGACTATTTCTTTTTCAATATTGTCATAAAGGGGACGTTTCCATGCATAGTAAGCCGTTTTGAACATACGTTCATTATTCCATACGTTAGAAACTAACCAATTCTTGCGGAAATATTCATTTCCCTTTTTGTCAAAGATAATTACTGCAATATCATAACAAAGTGGATTTTTCAAACCGTTTGCTGTTTCAGTGTCAATAATCGCATAAATATTCTTTTTCATTTTCTTTATCTCCGTTTCCTTTATTATGATATTATTATAATCCTTTTTGTTATTTTGTCAAGATATTTCTATATTTTATGACATTTCTTTTTTTACTAATTTATATAATTCTTCGATATTATCATTTGTAATATCATACATTGGACATGGTAATAAATCATATAAAAAATCTGATAAAAAATCTCTAAAAACATCATCGTCTTCAAAATCCATATCAATTATATAATTTTTATATTCATTTGCAATATCTTTTATTTCTTCATCAGAAAAATGTAAAGAATCACATTCAATTATAGTATATTCGAATTTATAAGTAAACATTTTTATTATCTCCTATTTATTATTTTACCATACTTTCAAGAATATCAATAATATTCATTACATCATACGCAATACCATTTTTTTCTAACCATTGTTTGCGGTTATTTTCCTCATCATCAAAAAGAATATCATTTTCCTGACAATAGTATGATTTATCTTTACCATACTGTATAATATGAATCTCATCAAATAAATCGCCAAAATTCTTTTTGATATAGTGATATTTTGCACATCTTACTTTATTTTGATAGTTTTTTGTTGCATTTTTAGATAACCATGTAATAATACCGATTGTATAACCATTTTCCTTCAATTCTGAAAGTATATTCACAAATGAATCATAATCAACTAACATTGTAGAATTTTTATAACATTCAGTTTTTTCAGACAAAATACAATCTAACCAACCATCAAAACCATACAAGTTATAAAAAGTACCATCCATATCAAAGTAAATCGTGTTCATTGTGTTACCTCTTTCCTGTTTCGTTATATATAGTATAAACCTAAATGAGAAATAAGTCAATAGTGATTTTTGTCATATATTACATGTGACATTTGTCATGTAACCTTCTTGCAAACGTTTACAATCGTCGCACTTCGCCACTTCATCCTGCTAAAGTGCGGGCCGGTTCTTACTTCACTACAATGAAGTGATGAAGTACCGACCGGTGCCCACTACACCACAATGTAGTGGTAAAGTGTTAGGCAGATACTTTGATTAATCTACCATACTTTTTCGTATAGTTATATAAACGAGTCGGTGCCATATGGCAGTTAGTACTAACTACCTGTTTTCCATTTTCAAAAGTATAGTAGAACAAATTTTTCATTTCCACTCCATTTTAGAACAAATTTCTATCATTTGATTTTCATAATGGTTTGTAATATATATAAAATACCATGCTATATAAATTACTCCAATAATATATAAAATCATGCTTACTCCTTTTTAGCAGACTTCCAGCCGAAACCGTTTTTTGACTTATTCCATTCTAACATTTTGAAGAAATCTTTTTCATTTGTCAGTTCTTTTTTCAGACAAAAAATCATATCCATAGGCATATAATACTCTTTTGACAGACTTTTCATATACATTGTTTCATCCATATGTTTTGGGATATTTGTGAACTTGAACATTTTATTTTACCTCGTTTCCTCATTTCTATACATAATTATAGTCAAAACACAGGAAAAGTCAATAGTAACAAATGTAATATATTACATATGACAAATGTATGTAAACGTTTACGACACTTCACTGTGATATAGTGATGAAACGCCAACCGGTTCACACTTCACTGTGATATAGTGTTGAAGTAGAAACCGACCGGCACTTCACCGTGATAAAGTGATGAAGTGCCGCAAAGTTAGTCATAACTAACTACCAGGTAATAAAAAAGGGATGTCTATACAACATCCCTGTACTTTTTGGATAAAATCAGGCTTTTTTCGCCTGTTTTGTCTGCTTTTCGGCGCGTTTCTGCGCCTTTTCCTTTTCACGTTCCTCTGCATTGTGCAGTTTTTCGGCGTACTTTTTCACGTCATAATCAGGCGTATAATCTTCCTTTTTCGCCACAAAGTCCACTTCACACCAGAAATCACCGTCATCAGTGTTCACAGGGAAAACGAACTTGCCAGAGTCAATCTGAATCATTTCAGAAAAATCCATCCCATCAAAAACACGGGCCATACCGAAATCACGAATCATAGAAGCAGTTTTGTTATTCATTTTATTTATCTCCTTTATTTTGTTTTTTTTATTTATATATTTATTTTATCAGATTTTTATTATTTGTCAAGAGTTTTGTGAAAACTCATTACTTTTTATTTGTAACTACTAAAACAATTGTTGCAATGATTATGACGATAATTGTCAGTGTAATTGAAATAATTGACGGTAAAATAACATAAATCCAATTCCAACCAATCACGCCGCATAATTTCAAAACGATAAAAACAATTGTCAAAATGTGCATATAATTGATATTGTTGGTGTTATGATTTTCCTGTTTCATTTTTATTATCTCCTTTTTTTATTTATTATAATCACTGTTTTCTTATTTGTCAAGTATTTTTTAAAAATTCATTACATTCTACTTTAAAATAGATTTTACTTTTCTATATAATTCTTCTATATTTTCATAATATTCATAATCTTCACAATAATCTGACAACACTTCACTTAATGATTCTTCAAAATCTGATAAATTATCAGGCATTTTATCAATGTTATGAAATAAAAAACCTAAAAAAGTCGTATTAACTTCATAAACTTTAGTGATTGCAATTTTCATTTTTATTATCTCCTTTTTTCGTTTCGTTGTATATAGTATAATCCCAATTTCCCAAAAAGTCAAGGGTGACATTTGTCACTTGTTACATATGACATTCTTCTATAAACGTTTGCAATAGTTTGTCTAGACAAACCACTTCACCACTTCATCATAGTGAAGTGGCCACCGGTTCACACTTTAGTGTGATGAAGTGTTGAAGTACAGACCGGTCGCCACTTCAGTGTGATGTAGTACTGAAGTGTTAGGCCATTGATGCGCTTTTCCATAATAACATTATACTACTTTTTCAGTTTTTGTCAAGGGTAAAAAGAAAAAAGTGACAAAATGTCACTTTTTATCTTGTACCAATTTCCAGAGATTTCCTTTTGTACCTTCAGAAATTGTCTTTTTCTGTTTCAGGCATTTCATGAAAATCTGATACTCACAGAAACAATCGCTCAATGCGGTATGGTCTTCAATGAATCCATTATCAGAAGTGATATATCTGTATACTGTTTCGGCAGATGTTTTATAATTGCCTTTTGGCGTCATTTCACCGTTTTTTCGGCAGAAAGTACGATATTTGTCAGTATTGACTAATAACTCAATGGCAGTCCGCATTACATCAACAATGATAAAATTATCAAAATTGATTTCAGTATCAATAAAAAATTGTGCAGTTTTCTTCAATGCGGAAACGTCAAAAGAAAGATTATAAGCCAAAAGATGAGTTACGCCGAACTTTTCACATTGTTTGAAGAAATCAAACATCATGCCTTTTGTTGTTGTGTAAATGAGATTATCAAAACTTTCGTATAAAGGTTTCTTCCATGCATAGTATGCGGTTTGCATAAGGTTATCATTATAGAATACATCAATATTGATGTAATTCCGTTCAAACAGAATCTTGCCATTCTTATTGAAGAAAATTACACCAAAGTCATAGACTTTTGTCATACCTGCGGTTTCAGTATCAATTAGTGCGTAAACATTTTTTCTCATAGGTTCCTCCTGACTATTAGTATATCACATTTCCGCAGTTTGTGTGACAAAATATGACAGTCACATAAAAAACATGACATTCGTCTGTAAACGTTTACAATCATATTCACTTTCGCGCTACATTGTGATGAAGTGCGGGCCGGCGTTCACTACAGTATGATAAAGTGTTATAGTGCAAACCGGTTCTTGCTTCACTGTGATGAAGTGTTATAGTGTGAACCGGTCCACACTACACCGCGATGAAGTGATAAACCGATATAGTGGTGAAGTAAACTACACGCATTGCGTGTAGCCGTTTTAGAACATCCGTTCTATGCGTGTAGGTGTTTTTGACGTATTCCAGAAAACTACACGAAATGGCAGCTCTACTTCACCAGGATGAAGTGCTAAAGCAGCTCAGCAGCTCAGCGCCTATACGCAGCTCTGAAAAGGAGCTCTGCTACACGCAATATTTGGCAGCTCTGGATTGCGTGTAGTTTGCGGGCATATTCCACAAATGAAATCGACTACACGCAATTTTTCAAAACAGCTCTGAAACTGACTACACGCAATAATTAGTCACAACTAACCAAATGATAATAAAAAAATGGTTGTGCAGACAACCACACAACCATTTGTCCATACAAATTAGTGACCGTTGGCTACAGGGCGAGCCTTCTGCGCCTTTTCGGCACGCTTACGAGCCTTCTCGGCTTCGCGCAGACGAGCCTGCTGACACTTGGTGACATATTCCGATTCCGCCTTCTCGGCGTCAAAGTCGTCCTTTTTCGCCACAAAGGACACCTCGACCCAGCGAGTCTTGCCCTCAAAATCGAACGGAATTGCGAACTTGCCAGTATCGGTGCGAACCATGCCGTCCAGGCCCTGCGGGAACACCTGGGCAATAGCCAGTTCCTTCAGAGCGTGCTGAATCTGAGCAGTGGAGAGAGCCGGAGCGGAAACGACAGAAGCGACAGAGAGAGAAGAAAAATCGAACATAGTACCTCCAAAATTGTTTTTTATTTTTAATGATGTATATATTATACAGCAACTTTTCGGTTTTGTCAAGTACTTTTCAAAATTCGTTACAAAGATTTCTGAACTCAATTCTTGACATATTCCAGGTCAAAAGTTTTTCGACAAATTCCAAATGAAAATAGAAAATGTCTTTTCGTTCCTCGACAATAATAATTATAGCAGACTTTTCATTTTTGTGGGAAAGATTGTGACAAGTAGATTATGTCAATAAATTCGTATAGGTGAGTTCTGGATCATTTCGTATAGTCAAATTCTAAATCATTTCGTGTAGTCGAATTCTACCAGTTTATGCCGCCTACACGCAACTTTTGACTGCATGTCAGCACTTTCTACCAAATGCTAACACAAAAGGAAGTGCCGATCAAGCGAACACGGGGATAGTTACGGGAACACGCGAACAAGGCAGCTCTGGAATGTAGCAGCTCTGAATTTTGTTTCGTGTAGTAGCTCTACAACGTGGCTACACGCAATAATTGATATGGCAGCTCTGGAAATGGCTATACGCAATAATTTTATACAAAAAATATACAAAAACAATATAAAATAGGTTAAAATAGTATAAAATAGGTTAAAAATATACGATTTTTGTTAAAAATTTGTGTAAAATATACGAAAATTATGTTACAAATTCAATTAAAAATCATTAAAAATCATTAAAATCCATTAAAAATTTGTAAAACGAAATTTTTTTGTGTTTTGTGTAATTTTGAAATTTTTTTATGCCTATACGATTTTTTTTACTTCCCTTAACTCATTTTAGCTCATTTTTAACCCCAATTAAAAATTTTTAAACCCCTTAAAATGTAAAATATATTTTACAAAATTTCAAATTTTTTTAACAACCCCTTTAAAATGCCTTTGAAAACGGCTCTGGAGCTCCTGTGCACCGGCGGGCATTGCGTCCTGGCCTACACTGATTTATTGGAATATTCCAATTTACAAAGCGAAATTTTACGAAATTTGCGATTCTACAAAATGAAATTTTTCCTCCAAATGACGTACTAAGGGCTGCCGCTTAGCTTAAATTTTTAACCTCATATTCCCCAAAAGGTGAAAAATTTGACCTACCTCCAACTTTCATGTATAATAATTATATAAGAAAAATATAAGGATATACAAAAATCCATATGAAAACTTCAGGAATATATCTTATAAAAAATATTATTAACAATAAAGCCTATATTGGAAAATCTGAAAATTGTTATGGCCGATGGCTTTCCCATAAGAGTGATTACCTCATGGGTAACTCCCCTTTATATGAAGATATGCGCAAATATGGAATTGAAAACTTCACTTTTAAAGTTATAGAAAAAATTCCTGCTTATCTATTAAAGAATAAACAAATAGAATATATAAAAAAATATAATAGTTTATATCCTAATGGTTATAATATAGGTTAAAAACTACAACCTATCGCGTACTCCGTACGCTCTGCTCGCCGTTGGCTCGCCAATAGTTTTTGGATTTTTGGAAAATTTTTTAAACTTTAAATATAGGTTACAGCTTACAAGTAAGCTTATATTAATCCGGCTTAGATTCTACCTGGATGCCGAAAAAGTGCTCCAGAACACTGTGCCGATTTTGTAAACGAAAAAGGGGTATGCCACAAAGCATACCCCTATTTTTTTATCTTTATACAAGTTCTTGATAATATTTAATTTTTCGTTCTGCCGGTTTGCCGTTTGTATATTCTTGTGCCGCAAAGCCTACCAACTCTTGATCTGCATTATAGATAGCGATACACCAAATGGTGAGAAATGGATTTGAGTGCATGTCATTGTTCATTTTAGTTTTTACATCAGGAGTGCCGCTAAACCTTGTAAAGTGATTTTTAAGTAAATCTTGATTGTCTCCGTAATATTTATAATCGGTAGGTTTAGTAGGATTAATTTGATACCACTCAGATAGAGTATTAATGTCATAATCCCCTTCAGGAAAAAATATCTGAAACTCATCTTTTACAATAAAATATTCATAAGTCGAAAATACTAACATTATCCCTCCACAAGATTGATGTAATAGTCTTTTATATAAGCAATGTCTGCCGCCCAACGTACCAATTCTAAATAAGCTGCCGAATAGCTATAGAAAATATTTCCAAGAGGATTATCTTCATGAATGAAGTCGATATGCTGTTCATCCATATAGGAGAAAAGTTCTTTTTCATTTCCAAAATTGGCATAACACAACCCTTCAACACCAAATCCTTTTATCCAATAACATCTATTATCTATATTATATTCAATAATGCATACATTATCCCAAAAACCAAAATATGCAAGTTCTTCTTCACCAAGAAAATTTTCTACCAAACCAACCTGTTCAGCAAGCTGCGGCAAAGGGCATTTCACGCCAATGAGATACAAACTATTTGTAAAGTTCATATTCTTTCTCCTTCTTATACATTCTAAATAAACCAATAAACAGCCCCAAAACCCAACCTACAATTAACAAAACTGTAATAGCTTTAGACATGGTATTCCTCATTCTCAATGGATTCAATAATTCTATCTTTTACTAAATAATCTGCCGTTTCATGACTCCATTCAAGAAGTTTTTTGTATAGCTCTTCATTACTATCAAAATAATACCCTTTTTCGATATTATTATGGACAAACCATTTGTTAAAATTTGCATCAATAAGATAATTAGTAAAATCAATCCAACCATTTGGAAATTCAACATCATCTTCAAAACCACCAAGACAATGCAATTTTACAGGTTGCCCCTTTTTATTAAAACTTACTTCATAGAAGCGAATGTGTGAATAAAAAGTGCTGGCAAAATCTAAATCATAATTAAGATTAGAAGTAGGAGCATCGCCCAAGTTTTTTGAAGCAAAAGTATATCGAATATTTGTAATTTTCAAATGATCCTTTATATAAGAAGTATCTGAAAGAACAATATACTTTTTAGTTTCCATTTCCAGCCTTCTTTTCTTTCTTATTGGATGCCGCAAGAGCTTCCCGGCAACGACGACCTTCCTGTTTTGCTTCATATGCATCAATCAGGTCACACATTACATCTTCAACCTCACGCTGACCATTGAGCTTAGTATTTGCCTTTTTGAAACTACCAGATAACTCGAAAACCTGTTTCTTGCCTGCCGCGTCAGTAATGTAGAAAGCAATCCCACAATCTCCAACAATTTCAAAATATTCAACATCTTTAAAATCTTCACTTGCCTGAAGAGCATTAATAATCATTCCACGAAGTTCCTGTTTCTTTGCGATAACAGATCTCTGAGTATTATTGATAGCCATATCCTTTTATCTCCTTTTATTGTAAAAAAATCCTTGACGTTTATAAAATATTTTTGTATTTTTTATTTTATATAATAATTATACACCAATATTTCATAAAAATCAAGGATTTTTCGTTTTTCATGACAAAAATTGTGTGCCGCTAAAGGTATGGAGTCATTATTTAGGATCTACTAATAAAGCACTTCCTCTATAATAGCATAAAGCCTTCAGCGGCACTATACGCGTACATCAATCTGTTTTTCGTATGAACAGACAACGTATAGGTTATGAGATACCTATCAACTATCCCAGGGTCATTCCACGGGATCATGGATCAGTCCCTCTGACAGGGTGCCCTATCATCTGTTTCCCTATTGGGTCAATGTCTTTAATTAAGGTATCATTTTAGTACAGAAGAAAAACTAAGTATCCACCATCACAGTTCATTTATTACGGTATTAACGCACCCTTGGATAACCTTACTGAGAAGTCTAATCTGCTCTACGCCAAACTTATTTATACTGCGATTGGGACAGTTTGTAGCA
>Ga0265301_10003818_pt1 | contig 15650 bp, 14 predicted proteins | sample AusTroGonzalo_MG_2_FD_193488 | JGI IMG/M metagenome (GOLD analysis project Ga0265301, IMG submission 193488) | Bovine rumen microbial communities from tropical cattle in Woodstock, Queensland, Australia - Gonzalo_04 | ecosystem: Host-associated > Mammals > Digestive system > Stomach > Rumen ...
AGCGCCTGGTACATGCTCCTGTCCCACACGGCGGGCAACATCCACTCGATGCTGGGCGAAGAAGCGTTCCAGGCCTGGTGCGACACGCTGATTCCCGAGGTATTCGTCGACCTGGAGCTCTCGCAACTCCACTGGGCCGACCTGCGCTGGGTGTGGCTTTCGCGCATCCAGCACCGCCTCTACAATGCCTTCCTGAAGACCAACCGCATCCCCGAAGGCACCGCTTCCTACGGGCAGGTGCTCCGGCTGGTGCTGACTTTCTCCGACCTTCACACACACGACCATGGCCAAGAAGATTGAGAAAACCAATGCCGCCCGGCTGCTCGACGCAGCGGGCATCGCGTATGAGCTGGTGCCCTATGAGGTGGATGAAAACGACCTCGCGGCGCAACACGTCGCCGACTCCCTGGGCGAGGACATCGAGCAGGTGTTCAAGACGCTGGTGCTGCGCGGCGACCGCAACGGGTTCTTCGTGTGCGTGATCCCGGGCAATTTCGAGGTAGACCTGAAGGTCGCGGCGCGCATCTCGGGCAACAAGGCCTGTGAGATGATCCACGTGAAGGAACTCCTGCCCACCACGGGCTACATCCGCGGCGGCTGCTCGCCCATCGGCATGAAGAAACCCTTCCCTACCTTCATCCACGAAAGCGCCCTCCTCTACGACTATATCTACGTCAGCGCCGGCGTCCGCGGCCTCCAGCTCAAAATCGCCCCGCAGGATTTGATAGATTTCGTGGGTGCGGAGATTTATCCGCTTTGATTCACGGGAAATAATCGCTATCTTTGCGTGATATGGGAAAAGCGTTGTTCCTGAAACTCAAAGAGGCATTGACCTCGGTGCTGCCGGTGGGCATTATCGTGTTCGTGCTGTCGCTGACGCCGCTGGTGACGCTGACGAACCGGGAAATCCTGGTGTTCGGCGTGTCGGCGCTGGCGCTGATCGTCGGGATCGGGTTGTTCAACCTGGGCGCCGACCTGGCCATGACGCCGATGGGCCTGTTCATCGGCGAAGGCCTGACCAAGAGCAAGAAGGCCGCCATCCTGCTGCTCGTCAGCTTCCTGATGGGCCTGATGATCACCATCGCCGAGCCGGACCTCTCCGTGCTGGCCGAGCAGGTCAGCTCGCTGATGAACGGCACTGTCCTGATCGTGACCGTAGGCGTCGGCGTGGGGATTTTCCTGCTGCTCGCCGTTACGAAGATCATCAAGCGTGTCGACCTGACGAGCCTGCTGCTTTTCTTCTATCTGTTCCTCTTCACGCTTTCGACCGTACTCTTCGGCGTCGAGAAGGGAGACCTGATGCCGCTGTCATTCGACTCAGGCGGCGTCACCACGGGCCCCATCACCGTGCCCTTCATCATGGCCCTGGGCATCGGCATCGCCATGACCGTGGGCGGCCGGCGGGCCAATGAGAACAGCTTCGGCCTGATCGCCCTGTGCTCCATCGGTCCGATCATCGCAGTCCAGTTGTTGTCGATCTTGTCGAAAGGCAGCCTCTCCTACAGCATACCGGACTATTCCATGAACGCCGTCCTGTCCGATGGCATCTGGGATGACATTCTGGATACAATGCTGGAAGTGGGTAAGTCGCTGCTGCTCATCGTGGTCTTCTTCGTAATCCTGCAGCTGCTGGTGCTCAAACTGCCCAAACAGAAACTTATCTCCATCGCCCTGGGCATCCTCATCACTTTCCTGGGGCTGGTGATCTTCCTGACCGCCGTCGTAGTGGGCTTCATGCCCGTGGGCTACAAGATCGGCACGGAGCTGGCCGCCTACAACCAGCAATACCTCCTCATCCTGAGCTTCATCATCGGCTTCGTCGTGGTGCTCGCCGAGCCGGCGGTCCACGTGCTCAACCAGCAGGTGGAGTTCATCACCAACGGTGAGGTATCACGGCGCCAGATGATGACCGCCCTGTCCATCGGTGTTGGCTTGTCCATAGGATTGTCGATTTTCCGCATCATCTATGCGTTCCCGTTGATGTACTACCTCATTCCGGGTTACCTGCTGTCACTCGGGCTGTCGTTCTTCGTTCCGAAGATCTACACGGCCATCGCCTTCGACTCCGGCGGCGTGGCCAGCGGTCCGCTCACCTCGAGTTTCATCCTGCCGATGGCCATCGGCGCCTGCTACACCCTTCAGGGCGAAGCCCAGGTCCTCTCGCTGGCCTTTGGTATCGTGGCCATGGTGGCCATGACGCCGCTCATCACCATCCAGATGCTCGGCTTCCGTGCCGTCATCAACCAGCGTGTCCGCAGCAAGGCCGCCATGCGCCGGATCCTGGCGGCAGACGACGAGCAGATCATCTATTTCAAGTAGCCATGGCAGAGAAGAAAGCATACACGTCGAACATCGCGCCGGAGAAGCTGGAGCTGCTCATCGCCATCGTCCACTCCGACAAGGTGCGGTTCTACACCAATCTCATCCAGTCGTTCGAGGCGAACCTCTACCTGTCGATGCAGGCCAGCGGCACGTCGGAGAAAGCCATCATGAACTATCTGGGACTCAATCAGTCGAACCGGTCGGCAATCCTCAGCGTAATCCGTGAGGACAAGGAAAAGGACCTGCTGGAGGCGTTGGACGACAATTTTACGCATCTCAAGGGCGGCGGCGGCATTGCCGTCACCGCGCCTCTTTCCAGCATCATCGGCAAGCTGGTATACGGTTTCTTAAGCAACGACAAGCGCACCATCCAACCATGAATAGCAACAAATACGAAATGATCTTCTGCATCGTGAATGCAGGTTTCGCCGTATCGGCGATGGAAGCGGCCAAGAAGGCCGGTGCCACGGGTGGTACGATTCTCCGCGCACGCGGCACGGCCAACCCCGAAGCGGAGGAATTCTATAACATCTCCATCCAGCCCGACAAGGAAATCCTCTGGCTCATCGTCCCGAAAGACATCAAGGACGACGTCATGCACGAACTTTACCAGGACGCCGGCCTGAACACCCCCGGCAAAGGCATCGCCTTCTCCCTCCCCGTCACCCACGCCATCGGCCTTCACGAAGAATAACTGTCTTCGGCGATGAATCGCCTGCTTGCAGGTGATTCATCTTTAGTAACAACGGCCAATGCACAGCCCTTCTATTTTTTCGATTCTTTCAGCCAGGCGGCGGGAGATTGGCCGGTGATGGATGTGAAGTTGCGATAGAAGGTGGCGGTGCTGGAGAATCCAGCGTCGAGGGCGAGGGCCGTGATCTTGGCGTCGGGATGCTTTTTCAGTTGCTGCTGGACGTAACGGATACGATATTCGTTGACGAAATTCTTGAACGAACCGCCGTAGGCGCCAGTGATGCACTGCCGGACGTAGGCGGCGTTCGTGCCGAGTTCTTCGGCGATATCTTCCACCTTGAGGTCGGTTTTCTTGAATAGTTCCTGCTCCTCCATCAACGTCTGGATGCGTGCCATCAGGTCGGACATCTGGGTGATGCGCTGACCGATGGTCGACACGCCGCCGGCCGGAGGCAGTTCCGCGCGCTTGCGGTGGCGATAGAGGAGTGCCAGCGCAACGCCAAAAAGGAGCACTGTGCCGGCCACGATCCACCACCAAACTGCGGCATGCTTCTGCAGCAGCGGTTCCGTATGGAGGATGAACGCGTCGGCGATGGGATGGTAGTTGTCGTCTGTATAGCCGCCCGCAACGGCGATGCGGCCGCCCGAAAGCAGCACGGAGAGCACATAGATGGGAGACTGACCGTGGGTCCAGACATCCGCGGCCAGCAGCGTCAGCGGCGCCTTACCGCCGCGAAGTCCTTCCCCATATCCGATCTTGCACACCCACATTTTTCCCGAAAGCTGCGGAACGCTCACCAGATAGGCACATTCCGTCGCCCGGTCGACATGGAGGGCATCCCATTGAAGCGGCTGGCCCGCCGCATCCTGCATCGGGACCGGTTCGGCCGTCTCCAGCAGGGAGAAAGCACCGTCCACCAGTTTCAGGATGCCGAACTGGCCATCGTCACGCGAAGCGGGGATGAGCCAGGCATAGCCGCCCAGCGCCTTGTCGCCGATGAAGTATCGGTCCATAATGCCGCCGCCTTCCATGCACATCGGACGCCATTCGTTCAATAGCGGCACCGTGAACGGGTCTCCGTGGAGCTGGTCCACGCAGATGGAATCCCAGCCTTCATCCTGATTTCCCTGTATACTGAAAATGAAGGCATTGTCAGGTTCCGTCTGCAAGATAAAAGGAAGAGAGCGGCCCTGTGCGGCAGGCAGTGTCATGTCCTCTCCGTTTTGGGTCGAATAGAATGCCATCGCGTCGGAATCACCCCAGTTGCCGCATAGCAGCAACGTGCTGTCGGACAGTGGGGCCATCGTGAAGCGGGCGCGTTTCCGGTCGAGGATGGGCAGCGAGGTGAAGCTATGTGACGCGGGATCGTATCGTTCCACGCCGAAGCTCCGGCCGACGCCGAAAGGCTCGGCACAGCCACCGGCCACGATGATTCCGCCGGAGGGCAGTACGGCGCATGCACCGAAATCGTGCGGATACAGCGTCTCCACAATATGCCAGCGGCCATCCTTGAAGTACTCCGCGGTCGTGGTCAGCACGAAGCCCGTCGAATGCCCGCCGATGACGGTCAGCTCGCCGCCCGGCGCCACAAGCGCGTGTGCGCTCCGCGGCACGTTCAAATCCGGCAACCGTTCGACCGTCATCTGCTTCACCGGCAAACCGCCCGGTCCGCCAGCCGACTCACCAGCCAACTCCTCAGCCAGCGCCGGAGCCCCGCAGGCCAGCAGCATAATGAAAACAAGTATCGCTCGAACGCTTCTCATTCTACCGCTAAGGTACGAATAATATCGACACTCACATCCTGATCTTTCCTAATAAAGCCTTCTCATTTTCGAAAATGAGAATCACTTTTCCAGAAATGAGATAGTCTTCCGACGAGTATTGGGTACTTTTGTTTGATGCTTCGATTGTAATTAATCTATTATACAATGGCCACAACCAACAAAAGAATCTACGAGGCCCCGGAGATGCGGGTCTTCGAGATGAAAACGCAGGGCGTCATCTGCACGTCCGGAGAAACGGATCCGTTCACGGTGAACGGCACCAGCTATGGCGAGGGTGCCTTTGGCGCTTAATGCAACAGGAGGACACAGCTATGAAGAAATTTATCATCCTTGCAGCCTTGGCCGCCATGGCGCTGACCGCCTGCCAACAGGAGATCGCCATCGAAGAAAACCAGCCGGCAGGTACCGTCGTTTTCACGGCCACCACGGAATCCGCTCCTGCTACCAAAACCGCTTTGAGTTATAACGATCCTAACTACGATGTCGTATGGAGCAGCGGCGACAAGATTACCATCGTGGACGGCGCCGGTACACCGAATATGGGCGTCTATTCTACGACCAGCACGACAACGCACGCAGATTTCACCTTTAGCTCCGGTACAGAAGTAACTACCCCCAACTACAATGCCTGGTACCCGAGCGACATCTACAATAGCGGCACCCCCACTCTCCCCGCTACGCAGACCTATGTAGCCGGCAACATCAGCGGCTCGCCAATGTACGCCGAGAGCAGCACCAACAGCCTGGCCTTCAAGAACATCTGCGGAATTATCCGACTGAACGTCAGCACGACGCAGAGCGGTAAGAAAGTACGGGCCATCATCCTTTCCGCAACCCAAGGGATGAGCGGTGCCATCAGCAACCATACAACGCTCGCCAGTGCCGGATATGTTGCGACGGTCACCGGCACGGCCGGTGTTGCGCTGAACTGCGGCGCCAGCGGCGTCTCCATCAGCAGCACCGCCACGCCTTTCTTCATCGCCGTCCCGCAAAACGATTATACCTCGCTGAAAATCACCGTGGTAGCTACAGACGGCACCATCCAGACCCGTACAGCCAACACGACGATCAGTGTCGCACGCAGCCAAATTACCGATATCTCGCTATCTTTCGACAGCATGGCCGCCATCAGCAATCTGGTCCACTATTGGCCGTTCAACGGAAACTTAAATGACGCCGTATCTGAGGGAGCCATCAATGCAACTTTCATCTCCTCCTCAGAAACGCATGATGCAACGCTGACCGCGGATCGCAATGGCAACGCAAACAGTGCATATAGCTTTGACGGATACAACATAATGTCAATTGGAAGAGCGGGAGATTTCGGTACTTCATCTTTCACGGCAAATATGTGGATTAGCACTACTGCTGGTACATACATCAATACTTTAATTAGAACGGAGGGCTCCAGCGGGGGTGCTGGTTGGTTTATACGGTTTGACAATTCGGGAACTGAAATTTGGGCCTCAAGCTACCAATACATATCTACTACGACGATAAATGACGGCAACTGGCACATGATTTCTTTTGTCCATGATACGAACAATAAGGTTGGCCAACTTTATGTAGATGGTGTTTATAAAGGCGGCTACACTATGAGTGATATTCGCAATGTTTCAAGTGATGCTACTCATACTCATGTCATCGGTTCCGGCACGCACTATAGACATTGTGTATACGAAGGCAAAATGGACGAAGTGCGCCTTTACAACAAAGCCCTCACAGCCGACGAAATCGCCGCTCTCTACACGCTGTAAGAGCAATTAAATGAACATTCCGCGCCCCGCCATCCCCTCTTCATTCGGAAGCATGGCGGGGTGTCGCTATGTTAATGGGCGCAGTCATGGCCAAGCGCCTGTCCGATTAAATCGATTTCCAGGGCTGTTTCCAGTTTTGAAATGGTTTCCAATGTCATGTTCTCAGAACCCTTGAGGAGAAGGGATACGTACTGCTGCGAACAACCCATCTTTTCAGCCAAGGCTTTCTGCGTAAGCCCGGATGCCTCCATCTTGTCGAGTGCTCTGAGCGCTATCTCTTGAGAATAGCGGAGCCATTTACGATTCTTGAGGCGCCACTCTGCCGACGCCTTCCAACGCCCGGGCGTGTCGGTCTGATTCTTTCTTACAAGGTCAATGGCTTTTGTCATAAATCATCTTCCTGATTCATTTCAATAAAACTATCCAGGTCATGAGCGCCGTTCTCCAGCAGGAAATTACGGACGCATTCCATTTTATGTAGTTCTTCCAAGGTATGAGAGCGTTCTTCCATCTTATAGGTCAGTTTGATGGCTCCCCCTGTTATCAGATAAGCGTCTTGATCCAAACGGATGGCATAAATCCTTAGCCAAGATGGGTGACTGATACCGGTAGCCCTTCCCTTCGTCTTTTCTCTCCCCAATGTCATCTCGTATGTTCTGTAGTCTTCCAAATGCCGGAAAAGATTCGCAGGACGGTCTTCCGGGCCGATATCAAAAATCAGGCATCGCAGTTCATCCGCATCATCAAGTGTATCATAGATAGCCTGATTGACATCCGTTATCTTGAAATAAGCTTTCAAATCCATCCAATTCGTTTCAAAGAATTCTTTGAGCCATTGGAGGTCTTCCCATTTATCAAATAACTCAGAAAGGGCATCCTTCTCCTTCCCATCGAAGATGGTACCCCACAGGCGCCCATCTCCCAATAAATCTTCAAATCTCATTCTTGATTCGTTTGTAAAGTTAGACACAATTTTTTACTTGTACAAATATAACTTGTATAAGTTCGTTCTTTTCGATATAACGGCGCCAAGCTAGCAAAGACCTTCTGATATAGCCATAGGCTACACGTTTATAAACGTTTATAAGTGTTTTTAAATGGCTTGAAACGGTTACAAACGGCTCTCATTTTCGAAAATGAGAATCACTTTTCCAAAAATGAGATAGTCTTCCCATGGGTTTTGGGTACATTTGTTTGATGCATCGATAATTAATAATCTATCATACAATGGCCACAACCAACAAAACAATCTACGAGGTCCCGGAAATGCGGGTCTTCGAGATGAAAACGCAGGGCGTCATCTGCACGTCCGGCGACACGGATCCGTTCACGGTAGGTACTACCAGTTATGGCGAGGGTGCCTTTGGCGCTTAATGCAAAAGGAGGACACAGCTATGAAGAAAGTCATCATTCTTGCAGCCTTGGCCGCCATGACGCTGACCGCCTGCCAACAAGACATCTCCATCGAAGAAAACAAGCCCGATGGCGCCGTCGTTTTCACGGCCACCACGGAATCCGCACCTGCTACCAAAACCGCTTTGAGTTACAACGCTCCCAACTACGATGTTGTATGGAGCAACGGTGACAAGATCACCATCGTCGACGGCGCCGGTACGCCGAATGTGGGCGTCTATTCTACGACCAGCACGACGACGCACGCCGATTTTACCTTCAGTTCCGGTGCAGAAGCAACCACCCCCAGCTACAAAGCTTGGTACCCGAGCGACATCTACAATAGTGGCACCCCCACCCTCCCCGCCACGCAAACCTACGCAGCCGGCAACATCAGCGGCTCGCCGATGTATGCCGAAAGCAGCACGAACAACCTGGCCTTCAAGAACATCTGCGGCATCATCCGATTGAACGTCAGCACGACGCAGAGCGGTAAGAAAATACGCCGCATCCTATTGAGCGCCGATCAGGGAATGAGCGGTGCCATCGAAAATGCCGCCTCTCTATCTTCCGCCGACGACAATTTCAAGGCCATCGTCTCCGGCACGACCGGTGTAACACTGGACTGCGGGACCACCGGCGTCGCCATCAGCAGCACCGCCACGCCTTTCCACATCGCCGTCCCGGCAAATACCTATACGACCTTGAAAATCACCGTTGTTACTACAGACGGTGAAGTTCAAACGCGTACATCGACCGTCAGTCCGGGCGTAGTGGTCAATCGCAGTCAGATTACCGATATCACGCTGGGCTTCGGCAACCTGACCAACACGACGGGCAGCGCCTCCATTACCGGTGGCGGTTCCCAGGAATGGGTCCAGCTGTGGGCAGGCGGTCCGAAATGGGCCAAGTTCAATGTGGGTTCCTCCATCAACAGCTATGCAGGAAAGACAGATTATTCCACAGCAAACATCGGAGGTTTTTACTCCTTCAATGGATCTGATGACACGGCCAAGTCTCTCTGGGGCCCCAGCTGGATAACCCCTGGCCGCGTTCAGTTACAAGCTTTGATAGACAACTGCACCTGGATCTATTGTGACGGTTCATCCATTCAGTATGAAGCAGGTTGCACCCTGGCTGGTTGGAAAGTCTCCGGCAAGGATGCCGGTTATTCGGAGAACTCCATTTTCCTACCTTCTTCAGGCATTAAAGACCCGACATATGGAATGCTTAATATAGGCACCAGAGGCTGCTATTGGTCATCAGACGCTAATGGCGTTTATGGCTATTTTTTAGATTTTGTCGCTGACTCTAAAGGAATTCCATATCAAGACCCCTCTCACGGCTGCTCCGTCCGTGCCATACTAAATCCTGTCATAGATGCCTTATTCTCAGTTAGTTCCACGACTAAAGTTACCTTCTCGCCGGGCAACTTGCAGTATTATTGCAGCACTTCAGCGCCCAAATGGCAGTTTGCAACGCATCAGTATGATTATGTAGCTTTCGATATTAGCGCATATGCTGCTAATTCAGAGAAATGGATCGACCTTTTCGCCTATGGCACCAGTGGATATTACAATAGCCAGACCAATTATCAGCCATATGTCGTAGGTGCAGATGAGAGCACTTACTATAATGGCAATCTTACAGGAAAGGCTGATTGGGGCTACAATGCCATCAACAATGGAGGTAACACAGAAAACATTGGATGGCGGACACTGACAAAGAGCGAATGGAAATATTTATTCTCAGAGCGCTCCAACGCCGCATCTAAATATGGGCATGGAAGTATAAACGGGATCAACGGCATGATTCTCCTTCCTGACAGCTGGAAACTTCCTGATGGGCTGAGCTTTACTCCCGGCACCAGCGCATGGACTAATTCATACACTATTGCACAATGGGTCCTGATGGAAAACGCTGGCGCAATATTCCTGCCAGCATCGGGCTCTTGTAATAGCGGAGGAATTCCTTCAGAGGCTGCACAGAATTCGGCCGGCTTGTATCGTTCGAGCACTGATGCATTCTATTTGGGATTTAACAGTAATTTTTTACAAGTGTGTGATGCTAGCTATCGTCAGTATGGAGATGCAGTCCGTCTGGTAAAAAACGTGAACTAAGCGTCTATCTTCATCTGCACACCCCGCTATCTCCTCTCAGGAAGGGATAGCGGGTGTGTTTTCAGGAGCCTATGACCGGCGACTAAGGAGCCAGCCAGCGGCTGCCAACAGGAGAAGGGCCAGCGCGGCAAAGAGGTACCAGCGACCCACGGTGCGGGGCTCTGGCGAAGGGGTGTCGGCGGCGGCGAAGGGGTCTTTGGGGCTGAGATATTGGCCGTTGGCGATCAGGGAGAGTGCGTATTCCAACATTACGTCTGTCTTGCCGTCGGGGCCGTCTAGGACTTCGTTGAGTGAGAGAGGCAGCGGGTAGTCCGGCAGGAGGCCGCGGCCGGCGGGGGTGCGGTCGCAGACGGTCGTATCGAAGACTAGCTGGACCATCGGTATACGAATGGTTTGCAGGGTGTGGGGAAGACGGATATCTGCGAATTTGAGCGCGGTCATATAATGGTAGCCGGTGCCCGTCTCGCGCCCGACGGAGACGCCGCGGCGGTTGCGTACCAGCACCGCCGGGAACAGCGTTGCGGCGGAGTACGAGTGGCCGTTGGTCAGCACGTAGATCTTGCCGCCATAATGAATCTCCGGGTCGGGCAGCACGACGGAGCAGGTCTCAATCGTATCGAGCGAGAAGAATCCCTCCTCCCCTTCACGGGGTTCGTAGTCCGGAAAGATATCCGGCACATTCGCATAGTTGAGGCTGTATTGCAGCGAGGCAAAGTCGCCCTGCTTCTTCACGCGGTTGTATCCGCCCTTCTGTCTGTCCATCGGCTTGTCCGCCAAACAGGCGAGCAGCCGCATCAGCACCGTAACGTCGCCGCCCGAATTATTGCGCAGATCCACCACCAGGTTTGGCGCGTCACATCCCGCCAGGAACACGCGCACGGAATCCTCCTGCACAGTATTCAGGTCGAAGGTCCGCAGCGCCAGGAAGGCCACGGAATCGTTCAGCTGCCGCGTCTCGAAGGCATCATCCGGACGCCGCATCCGGTTGCGGGCGTACCAGTTGAAATTGCGATGGTACAGCTCCCCGATCCGGTAATCGCGCACGCTTTTGAGGAAAGGCACGGATGCGTGCGTGCCGTCCGCGAATCCGTAGTCCAGCGGATGGTCGCGCTTCTCGCCCCAGTGCATCAGGGAGCCGCTGCTGCCGAGCTGGATGCGCTCCTCTGCCAGCGTGCTTTCTACCGCCCCGTCGTACAGATAGTGGAAGATGTCGAAGCGGTCGGCATACGCGCTGGCGGGCTGTCCGTCCACGCTCGTGACGACCTTCCCCTCATGCTGCGTGTAGCCCTGGCCCGCAATCAGCACGCGCAGCGTATCTTCACACCACATCAGGTAGAGGCCCGGCCAGCTGGGGGCGTGCTTCGGGAGTTTCGCCTGGACCGGATCGGGATACAGATAGAGGTGACTGTCAGGGAGTTTGTTCAGAATCTGCCGCAGAATCATGCGGAACGGGCCGCCCGGATTCATCGGATCTGTCACGGTCTGCCGCAGGGAGTCCATGTACGCCCGGAAGGCGGCCTCGGACATGTGGTCTTCCAGCGAGGGATAGAGTTCACAGAATGCATCTTCCAGCACTTGCAGGTCTTCCCGGATCTTCTCGGCGGGCATCGGGTTCTCGCGCGTGAGTTCGCCAAAGGGGACGAAGGTGGTTTTCAGGCCGAAAGGTGTCATGGGATCCATCGGCTTATTGTCGCGACCGGAAATGGACACGCTCAGGGACGGCTCCTTGAAGGCCTTGTAGGAATAGCCCAGGCAGCCCAGCGTATCGCCCTTTGCGAGCCGCTGCCCCGTCTTGAAGCGCTTTGCGCCCTGCAGACCGTCGATATGAATTTTCGATCCGTCCTTCAGCTGAAGGCTCAGCCCGACCGTCGCAAAGCGTTGGTCTATCCCCTTCCCAAGATCCCTGTCCCGTATATTCTCGTCAAGGGTCTTGGCCGGATCCCAGCTACTTACCAAGGAATTGCTCAGACTTTGGCGAAAAACCACGAACAAGTGCAGGATCGTACCGTCGGCCGGACAGACGACCACATCGCCTTCCGCCCCACCGATGAAGAGATCGTCGTAATTCTGCTCCTGCGCGATGTATTCCTGCGGTCGGCTCAGGACATCCGTCCCGGCCGCCTTCCCAGCCATCGGCCAAAGGAATGGTTGCGCTGAGGGCTGAGCCGCCGCCGAACCGACCGACAGTATCAATATGCATAAAATGATGAAAATCAAGCGAGTTTTCATAATCGAAATACCTTTGTGAGACAAAGATAGGAAAAGAATCGCTTAATTCCTAAAATTTTTAGTAGTTCTTTACTCCAGCAAAGTTATAGCATGCAGGCCCAGCCGAACTTAAGGGATATCTCCTTAAGCAGATTCCTGTCGCGGACAGGTATGGTCACAGAAACGGTCTGGCGCTGATTTTCACGCTCTGCGATATGGGCCACGTCCAAATCATACTGGGTCTGAAGATTCATCCAGAACTCAGCAGAAATACCCAAGGCTTTTTCCAATGCAACAGCCATATTCAGAGAGACAGAACGCTTGCCATTGATCGTCTCGCTGATGACGGAGGCTTTGATACCAGTCATCTCAGAAAGACGCTTTTGCGTTAGTCCCCTTTCCTTCAATTCGTCCTTGATGAGTTCTCCGGGATGCGTCGCTTCAAATGGAACCAAGTCTTTATTACTCATATCGTTTCAAACTCTATTCTCTAACTCAATGATTATTGCAAATGTAATCAAATTATGCGAATAGTTCACATTTTTGAGAATTAAACGCGACATTCATGACAGGCGCTTTTATCTTCACACCGACGCCATCCCCTTTCACACACTGGAAGGGATAGCAGTTGGGTTTTATAGGGTGTATGTCGATCGACAGCGAGAACGGCGGGAAATGCAGCTGATGTCCAAGTTTTGGGGACATCAACGATTGTGAGAGATGCCCGATCCGGTCGGGCATGACGAAAAGGGAGGTCGGGCAAGGAACGTGGGATGCCTCGGGACGGCGGAGGTGGCATGCAGGGCACTTATCTCCCGTCGGGCAGCTACGGGATAAAGATGGTCCCGTAGCGCCTGCCGAGGATAAGTGCTTTTCGGCCGGGGGCGATTGTTTGGCCGCGACGGCATTGTGGAGGGACTGACGGCGTTGTCGCGGCACGGGAAACGGTCGATAGCGCGAAAAATAGGCCGCGAAAGCACGATGAAACGGTTCAGCGTGTTTTCGCGGCCAAAATGAGATGCTCGGTCGAGGCCGGGCGTAACGGAGGGCAGCAAGCGGCTCTCTGTACTACTTCTTGATCGGATAGAGTTTCAGGAGGAGGACGATCAGGAGGGCGATGGCGGCCGGGAAGAGGGAGAAGATGGACCAGATCATCTTCTGGACAGCGGGTTCGTTCGTGATGGTGACGACTGTCTGGCCGGTGGCAGGGTCGGTGCCGGAGATGAAGCCGGCCAGGCCGAGCAACAGGGCCACGAGGGCGCCGGAGATGGCGGAGCCGAATTTCTGGGCCATCGTGCCGGAGGAGAAGATCAGGCCCGTCGAGGAGGTGCCGTTCTGCGCCGTGGCAAAGTCGGCCACGTCAGCGTACATCGACCACAGCAGAGGCGAGTAGAGGCCGATACCGACGGACGTGAGGATGACCATGGCGACCATCACCCAGATGTACTTGGGATCCATCGGGATGAAGAAGAAGGCGATCGAGGTGACAGCGCAAATGATGGCCGCCCACATGAAGGCTTTCTTCTTGGAACCCACCCACTTGGTGAAGCGCGGCGAGAGGCCGCCGAAGATCATGCAGGTCACTTCGCCAAAGGTCATGAACACCGTGTAGTTGATGATCAGGCCCGAGACGGTGACGTCGCCATGCAGACAGTACTCCAGCAGGTAGCCAGCCACGGCGTAGCGGAAACCGTTGAAAAAGTTCGTGCAGATGCCGATGAGCGTCAGGTAGATCCACGGCTTGTTGCGGAACAGGTCGGCGAAGGGCTTGAAGGAGAATTTCTCAGCGCGGACCGGTTTCAGGCGCTCCTTCGTGAGCAGACCGCAGGCCAGCGTGCCCACCGCGGCCAAGCCGCCCAGCAAGGCGCCAACTACGGCATACTGATGCTGTTCGGTGCCGCCTACCATCTTCTGCAGGTACGGGAACGAGAGCAGCGTGACGAAGCCCATGGCGTACGCACCCACCATGCGGTACGACGAGAACTGGTTCTTCTCGTTGTCGTCTTCGGTCATCACACCCAGCAGGGAGCCGTACGGCACATTAACAGCAGTATAGACGACCATCATCAGCAGGTACATCGAATAGGCGTAGATGCGCTTGCCCACGGGGCCCAGGTCTGGCGTGTAGAGCAGCAGGGCGAACACGAGGCCCAGCGGGATGGCGCCGAAGATGAGCCACGGCCGGTAGGTGCCCCAGCGGGACTGGGTGCGGTCGGCGAGGGCGCCCATCATCGGGTCGGTGACCACGTCGAAGAGGCGAGCCACCAGCATCAGCGTGGCGGTGTCGGCGACTGTCAGGCCGAAGATGTTGGTGAAGAACAGGGGGAATGCGATGGACATGACCTTCCAGGTGATGCCGCCGGCAGCGGCGTCGCCCAGGGCGTAACCTATCTTTTCGGAGAATTTTGCCATACTATTCAAATAATTTCAAGATTTCCAGACACATACGGGAATTGTGATACGGGCACTTCCAGAAGCCGGCCTTGGGCTGGCTGAGGTCGGGCTTGCCGTCGGGGAGGATGGCCCAGAACCACTCCCCGCCTTCGCGGTCGACCAGGTGGTCGCGGATGTAGGCCCAGGCGGCCAAGGCGCGGTCGGCGGCGGCATCGTCGACGTGGTATTTCCAGAGCCACAGGTTGCCCACGACGGTTTCAGCCTGGACCCACCATTGGCGGGAGTCGTCGAAGGAGCCATCGGGCAGCTTCTCGTAGCGCATCGAGCCGTCGGGCAGCAGGCCTTCGTTGCCGGCCCGGCCGAGGGCAGCCGCAAAGGGGCGCACGCGGGTGACGACATCGAGGTCTTGGGTGGCGAAGGCACATTCCAACAGCAGCCAGGAGGTCTCGATGTCGTGGCCGTAGGACACGGCACCGGGCAGGACGGTCCAGTCGCGCCGGAAATAGAGCTGAAGGTGGCCATCGGGACCCATGATGCGGTTGCAGGTCAAGTCAATGAGGCGCACGAGCGCTTCCTTCAGCGTCGGATCGGGCCATACCTGATACAGGTTCGCGTAGGCCTCCATGATATGGAGGTGCGAATTCATGGTCTTGTCGGCGTTGATGTCGTGTGCGGACAGGGACATGTCGGCCAGCGGCGTGAAGTCGCGGGCGAGGGCTTCGATATAGCCGCCATGCACCGGGTCGGCGAAGCGGTCTTCGACGACCTGGAACAGCGCGGCGGCGGTGGCCAGGGCCTTGGGGTCGCGGGTCACTTTATAGTACTCACTGAGGCCGTAGATGGCGAAGCCCTGGGCATAGAGCTGTTTCTTGTCGTCGAGGGTCTCTCCTGCTTCACCGGCATTCCAGTAGACGCCGCCGTTCTCAGAGTCGAAATAGTGGGCCAGCAGCGAATCCTTGGCGATAGTGGCCATCTGCAG
>Ga0265301_10003820_pt1 | contig 15639 bp, 13 predicted proteins | sample AusTroGonzalo_MG_2_FD_193488 | JGI IMG/M metagenome (GOLD analysis project Ga0265301, IMG submission 193488) | Bovine rumen microbial communities from tropical cattle in Woodstock, Queensland, Australia - Gonzalo_04 | ecosystem: Host-associated > Mammals > Digestive system > Stomach > Rumen ...
CCGAAGGACCTGACCGACGACGATATCGTATTCCTGCGCTACACGGTGTACGTGAACCGGTATTACACGCAGGACCAGAATTCCGTGCGCGGACACTGGATCTTCGCCGCGAACTACGTCCGGCAGGACGACCTGGGGGGTGAGACTGTGGTGTCCGACCTGATGGCGCTGCCGGAGGAGGACATCCTCACCTCGGCGCAAAACGAAATGGCCGTGCCGATCCGCAACTCGTATTTCATCTACGACGGGAAGGCCGAGGTCGGGTTCCTGAACATGGACAAGAACACCGCCGAACTGAACTTCGAGGAGGGCAAGGGGCCGTTCCTGCTGATCCGCGAGGCCGGTTTCTTCTCCAATTACTGCCGCGCGATCCTGGTGCTGGCCATCGGCATCCTCTCCGTCACGCTGCTCGCCTCGGCGGTCGCCGCATGCATGTCTCTGCCGATCGCGATCTTCTTCTCGGCGGCATACATGCTGGTGGGCGGACTGGCGAACTACCTGGTGACGTCGATCCCGGACGCGCTGGATTTTCAGGCGGAGTACACCGGGACGTTCGGCTACCGGTTCGGCGACCTGCTGCTGAACCTGATCGTGCCGCTGCAGGACTTCTTCGTGACGGGGCATCTGGCGAACGGCGAACTGGTGAGTTTCCCGTTCATCGGGATGCTGTTCGCGAAGGATTTTGTGCTGCGGATGCTCCCCGTGTTCCTGCTCGGGGCATGGATTTACACGCGCCGCGAACTGGCGCTGGTGTCGAAACGCGGATAGGAGCCGGACCATGAAGAACCGATTCACATTGTTTTTCGCCCTGCTCGCCGGAACCCTGATCCTGCTGGTCACGAACGTGTTCGTGCAGAAACGCATGGCCGCGATCGTGCAGGAGGACAAGCTCGTCGACGAGAATTTCGCGGCCGACGGCACGCCGCCGGTCGTGGCATTCTCCACGATGGCGCTCGGCGGATTCCGCGGGCTCATCGCGGACATCCTGTGGATACGCGCGGGCGACCTGCAGCAGAAGGGCAAATACTACGAACTTGTGCAGCTCTCCGACTGGATTCTGAAGCTTCAGCCGAAATTCTCCGCCGCCGCGTCCCACATGGGGTGGAATATGGCGTACAATGTCTCCGTGGCGTGCAAGCGTCCGGAGGACCGCTGGCGCTGGGTCCGCCGCGGCATCCAGCTGATGCAGGACGCCATCACCATGAACCCGAACGATCCGAACGTTTACCACGAGCTCGCCTGGATTTACCAGCATAAGCTCGGGAATGTGCTGGACGACGCCCAGAGGTACTACAAGGAGACCATGGCCCGCCAGCTGATCTTCATCTACGGGAAGCATTACCCCGACTGGGAGGCGTGGGCCGCTTCGCCCGCCACCGAGGAGGCGCTCCGCGAACTGTTCCCCGCCGGGCATCCCGCGTGGACCGCGATTCTGGAGTACAATCAGGGCGACCTGGCGCGTCTGTTCGGTGAATTCCAGCTGAACGGCGGCCTGCCGAAGGAGCTGAAGGATAAGCTTTCGCCGGAAGACGCGATCGTGCTGGATTACTATTTCCGCCGCAAATGGCTGAAGAAGGAATGGAACGTGGACCCGGAGACGATCCTGGCCGTCGACAAGCGCTACGGCGGACTGGACTGGCTGCTGCCCGAATCCTACGGCATCTACTGGGCGTACGTCGGCATGCAGCGCAGCCCCGGCAAGAGCCTGCCGCTTACACGCCTGACACTTCAGTCGCTCGTCGCATCGTTCAACTACGGACGCATGCTCCTGCCGAAGGAAAACGAGATCAGCGATTTCTTCCTGCTGGTGCCGAACACGGGCGTGATCGACGCCGCCCGCGAGCTGTACAAGGAGGTCCTGACCTCGCAGGAATACGCCCACGGGCCGTTCGAAGCGCTGTACGAAAACTTCCTGATCGACTCTGTCGTGACGCTGTACACGTATTCGCAGAAGGAACAGGCGGCGAAGCTCTATCAGGAACTCCGCAACGACACGAAGAACGGCAATTCCAAGAAGATGACGCTCGACCAGTTCGTGCTCAACGAATGGGAGGATGATATCGTCAGCAGCGACTTCAAGCAGATCGGAAACGAGCTCGAAGGACTGCTTTTCACGTCCTGCCTGCTCATCGGCTACGGCGACCGCGACGCCGCCGCGGACCACTTGGCGCTCGCGCTCCGCGTCTACAACGGCTACAAGAACAAGCACGAAGGCTACGATCGCGTGTCTCTCCCGCCGTTCAACGAGATGAAGGCCCGGACCGCGCAGGCCATCATTGAAAATTATCCTCCGGAAATCGCGAACCGGCTGCGTGCCGAGCTGGAGGAGGACTTGAAGAAACAGGAACAGGCCGCTGCCGAGGCGTCCGCTTCCGGGGCGGGTCAGGAGGCCGCCGGGCAATGATGATCTATCCGCTTTTCCCCGAAGGACGCGACCGCGCCCTCACGTTCAGCTACGACGACGCGCTCGACGCCGATCTGCGTCTGGCCGGTATCTTCTCCGACCACGGCCTGAAATGCACGTTCAATTTCTGCGACGACAACGGCCCGCACGACGGCACATTTCCGTCGTTCGACGTGAACGACGTGTACCTGAACCACGGCCACGAAATCGCAGTCCACGGCGCGGAGCACGCCTTCGAGGACATGATGCCGCCCGAGGCCGTGATCGTCGACATCATGGAGAACCGGAAGCGGCTGGAGGCCATTACGCACGCCCCGGTCAAGGGCATGGCGTACCCCTACGGCACGTTCAGCACCGCGCTGAAACAGCAGCTCCGCGACCTCGGCATCCTGTATTCCCGGACCGTGAACAGCACGCATCAGTTCCGCCTGCCGGACGACTTCCTGGAGTGGAACCCGACCGCTCACCACCGCGAGAACATCGCGGAGCTCGGGGACCGTTTTCTGACCAACCGCTACCCGCGCGGCACGGTCTGCTACATCTGGGGGCATTCGTTCGAGTTCGACCGCAACAACAACTGGGACATCATCGAGCGGTTCGCCGATCAGATGGCGGGCAAGGATTCCGTGTGGTACGCCACTAATATGGAAATCTACGATTACATGCAGGCGTTCCACATGCTCCGCTTCACTGCCGACTGCTGCTATGTGCAGAACCCGTCCGCGCGGACGGTGTGGCTGACCCGTGGCGGAAACGCGTTCGAGATTCCGTCCGGCGCTGTCGTGCGGATCGGCTGACACGTGCCGATGCAAACGTCTTCCGACGGCCGCCCGTTCGATTTTTCCGCACCGCTGCGCCTGGCCGAACGCCTGACGCTTCCCGGTCGCGCCGTCCTGTCCCCGCTGCAGGGTGTCATGACGCGGACATTTCTGCAAACTGCCGCCCGGCTTGACCTGATCCCATGCTGGTTTACACCGTTTTTCAGCACAGGCGGCGTGTCTGTTCCGAAACGCGCCGCCATCCTGCGGAAGCTCGCGCCGTACTGCGTGCGGCCCGAACTTCCGCTCATCTTCCAGCTTATCGGCCATGACGCGCATTCCCTGGCGGCGACCGCGGCGAGCTTCGCGGAGTACGGCGTTCACGGCATCAATCTGAACTTCGCATGTCCGAGCCAGACCGTTACCGCGAGCGGAAACGGTGCGTCTCTGCTGCGCTCGCCGGAAACGGTATTTGAGCTCACACAGGCTGTTCGGGAGGCGGTCCCGGACGATATTTCCGTTTCCGTGAAACTCCGCGCCGGATGGGATTCACCGGACTCCGTGCAGGAGATCGTGCGGGCCGTGTGCGACGCCGGGGCGGACTGGATCGTGTTCCATTACCGGACCGCGGCCGAATTCTACGGCCCGGTCGAATCCTCCGAACGCTTCCGCCGCATCGCCGAAGCCGTCGAGGCCGCCGGACATGTGCCGGTCTTCGGCAACGGCGACGTAATCGACTGCGCGGGCGCAAACGAGCTGGTCCGGGCGACCGGATGCGCGGGCGTGGCCGTGGGACGCAGCTTCCTGTCCGATCCGTGGCTGGTGAAGCGCATCCTGTCCGGCGACAGGAACCCCGTTTCCGCTGAGGAGAAAAACGAGTTTCTGCGCCTCCTGCTGGCCGGTACGGACCCCACGAAACGCGGCCGGAACTGGTTCCTGGAGTGCGTGAAGATGGCGTTCGGAGCTGATTCCGTCGAGTTCAGGGAGGCGCGTGCGAGCTCGTGGGATGCGCTCCGGTCCCGCTGGTCGTGATCGCCCGCGGAACCGCCGTTTCCCCGTTTTTTTCGCATTTTGGCACGGTTTTGGGATAATTTATCAACAAAATGTTGAAAAGCAACTTGTTTTTCCTGAAAAGCGGCCATATATTAAATATGGAATACTTTACCGTTCACTTCCTGTTCTTTTAGGAGGAAACCCGCACCATGAAAACGATTTCCCTCAAAAACCGCGGCGCCCGCATCCCGTTCTCTCTGATCGAACTCCTGATCGTCATTGCGGTCATCATGATCCTGGCCGCGCTGATCTTTTCCACGGCGCGTTCCGCGCGTGATACGGCGAGGCGCGCCGAATGCATCAACAACCAGAAAAACATCGGGCAGTACACCCATAATTTCGCGTCGGAACACAGCGGCGACCTGAACGGTATCCTCGGCAACTGGAAGAACTGGCTGGGAAATATCGCGAAGAGCGCGGGCAGCTCCTATGAGTTCTCCTCCAGCGATTTCGCCCGATTTGAGGACAATAAGATCGACAACGTCGCCCGTTCGATCCTGAAGATCGCGCGGTGCCCCTCCGACATCACGAAGGGCAAGCAGAGCTACGGCCGCAACGATCCGTACGGACTCTGGACCATGAAAGACCACAGCAAGCGCGTCGTGCAGAGCCGCATCCCGGACATCAATGCGCCGTCCGACCTGATTCTCCTCGGGGAACGCTGGAGTAACTTCAAGGATGTGGCGAAAAACAGCGACCAGCAGTACGAGGTCTGTGCCCCGTTCCACCTCCGCGGCAACCGCACCGACAAGGACGCAGCCGGCGAGGACTGGAATACCATCCACAAGGGCAATATCCCGCTGCTTTACCTGGACGGCCATGTGAAACACGGCCCCATCCTGGCCACGGTCCGCACGCACGACATGAAATCCATGCACATGTTCAACGAACGGTCGAACGGCGGCAGCTGGTCCGACGATCCCGCGTTGAAGAAATAACGCTGTATCGTTGTTTCCGGCGCGTCCCGAGATCGACGGGACAATATCCGGTTTAGAAAGAAAGCCTCCGGTCACGAAACAAGCGGCCGGAGGCGAATGTTTTTTCAGGTTACCTCTATTGATTGTGTCCGGCGGCTTTTCGTGTTCGGGCAAAGTCCAATTGGTAAGATTTTCGGTGGTTACGTTTTCAGGTAGCCACGCTCAAATCTTCCTGCATTGGCCTTTTTGTCCGTACACTGAAAATCCATCCGTTCGAATCATTAGAGGTACGCTCTAATTAAGAGAAAGGGCAGGGGGGGCCGAGGTCATCTTCCCTCGGGCACGAGGATCGCGGCGTGGTAGATGGAGCCGATGCCGCCTCTGCGACCTGCGGGCTGGTGACGGATCACCACGTGGTCCTTGCCCTTCGTGAGGTCCTGCGGAATGTCGTATTCGACCTCGAAGAACTCGCCGGGATGCGCCGCCGAGAGCCTCTGCACCGCGATCTGCTGACCGTCGACGAGGATCGCGGTCTCCGTCCAGTTGTCGCCGCCCCAGTAGGTGCAGGCGAGGATGTTGCGCACGTTCGGGTTGACCTTCATGCGGAATTCCACCCAGCCGCCCTGATGCGCACCGCGGTAGCCGCGTTCGTTGAAGCGTCCGGAATGCGTGTTCTCCGCCTTCAGCGCATGGTCGGTCTCCGGCTGCTGTTCGCCGAAGTTCATCTCGTCGACGGTGCGGGCGGCGCGTTCGCGCAGACGGGCTTCCTCGGCCGCGATCTTCGCCTTTTCGGCCGCCCACTGCGTCTCGTCCATGTTCTTCCAGTAGACGTTGTAATGCTGGTAAGGCATCTGGTTGAACGGACGGAGCAGGACGTTGGAGCCGTCTGTCGCGGTCAGGTTGAACGCGCGGTCGGAGCCCCTGACGGGTTTTGCGGCGGCCGTGATTCCGGCGATGTCGGCACCGAGCAGGATGGGCACGGGCTTGCAGGCGGCGTTCTGGAGGTCGAGCTGGTCGCGCAGGTAGATGCGCTTCTGGTAGTTTTCGACTTCGCCGAGGTCGCCCGCGAGGAGCGTCGGGCCGTAGAAGAACGCGTTCAGCTCGGTGTGTCCGCCGTGGAGGTGTTCCGTGCGGAGCTTCATCGGGATGTGGATCGCGAGTTTGTCCCCGGTCTTCCAGTCGGCGTTCAGCACGGCGTTTTCGCCGGGCTTTCCGGTGGCGATCTCCCGGCCGTTCAGCGTGAACGTCACGGGTCCGTCGGTCCAGCCGGGGCAGCGCACGTTCAGCGCGAGCTTCTTTTCCGGGGCCTTGTCGAACGTGAGGAGCACATCGCCGTTCTTCGGGTACTCGGTGTTCATGGTGAGCTCAAGGCCGCGGTCCGCCCACTTCAGCTTCGACGGGATGAAGAGCGTCACGAACAGGTTGTCGTCGTCGTGGAAATAGATCGCGTCGTTGTACTTCGTGTGGTTCTCGATGCCCGTGCCGAAGCAGCACCAGAACGACTGGTCGGGCGAGCTGTAAACGCGGAACTGGCCGGGCTTCAGCGATACGAAATAGGTGAACATGGAGCGTTCGGGGTCCTGCGACGGCAGGATCTGGTTCAGCAGGGCGCGTTCGCGGTAGTCGCCGAAGACGGTGTTCTCCGGCTCCTGACACTGCAGGAGGCACGCGAGGCGGATCATGTTGTAGACGTTGCAGCACTCGACGGAGGCGGGGGAGAGGTGCTTGTCCGCCTCGGCGGGACGGTAGAAATGCTCGCGGTCGCTGTTGCCGCCGGTGCAGTACGTGTGGTTCTTCACGACGATGTCGAAGAAGTTTTTGCTGACGTTGCGGGCGAACTCGTCGCCGGTGACTTCGTAGTTGACCGCCTCGGCGATGACTTTCGGCACCTGCGTGTTCGCGTGCTTGCCGGCGAGGTTGTCCTTGCCCGCAGCGAGGTCGTCCACGAGCCAGTGGTGGCGGAACCGCTGGGCGAGGGCCTTGTGCGTCTCGTCGTGCGTTTCCGCGTAGAGTTTCCAGAAGACTTCGCCGATGCCGCCGAACTCCATGTCGAGCATGCGCTGGCATTTCTTTTCGTCGAGGCCCTTCGTGAGGCCGTCGACCCAGCGGGCGAAGTTCACGAGCACGTCCTTTGCCTGCTCGTTTCCGGCGACCTTCCACGCATCATAGAGCCCTTCGGCGATCTTGTGCTGCGTGTACCACGGGGCCCACGTGTGGTTGATGGTTTCCACGTCGCCGTCCTTCAGCGCTTCAAGCGCGCGGCGGGCGTTGCGCGACATGCAGCCGATGTAGCCGGATTCGCCGTACAGCTTCTGGCAGCGCGCCATTTCGCCGATGATGTAGTCCACGCGCTCCTTGAACCGCGTGTCCCCGGTCGTGGCGTATTCGAGCGAAAGCGCGGTCAGGTAGTGGCCGAGCGTGTGGCCGGAAAGGTCGCTGCTTTCCCAGCCGCCGTAGACCGGAGCCTTCGGCGTTTCGCCGCAGTATTCGTACATGCGGGCCATGAGGCGGTCCGGGCTCAGCGTGAGCAGGAAATCCGCGTTGCGCTTCTTGTTCACGAGGAACGGGCTGTCGAGCAGCTCGACTTCGTTGAGCTTGAACGGGACGGCACGGCCGGCGCCGAACGAGAACGGGATGGTCGAGGCGAGAGCGGCGGAGATGCAGAGGCAGTGTTTCATGGCTTTGGTCATGGCGGGGGTTCCTGATCGTGGAAAGGTGTTTTTGTTTCGGAGCGGCGGAACGGGCGGGAATGCCGGTTTGAGGTGAATACAATTTTAAATACGAAACAATATACCCCCGCCGGATGGAAAAATCAAATGAAATACTTTAAAATTTTAAGAAAAAGTCGTGCGGGACCGCCGCGCCCGTGCGGATGCAGAAAACAGAAATGTGAAAACGACCGCGTTTCCGCCCGAAATGAGCTGATTCAAGCTGGAGAGAATGCCTACTCAGCTCTTCAGGTTTTTGCGGGCGTCGGGATTGTTCGAAATGACCATGGCGACGGTCGGGCACGCGTCCATTTCCGGGCAGTCGCCGCAGGTCGCGAAACCCTTCTTCAATGCGCACTGACGGATGGCGCAGAGCTTGTCGCAGTAGACGGTCTTGACGCCGTCGGCGCGGCAGCCTTCGCAGTTGATGTCTTCCGGCAGGATGGTGACGTTGTTCAGCTCGGACCAGAGTTTCGCGGTCTTTTCACGCAACGCCTGGTCGTTGTGAATCGTGGCGAGGTAGGCGTCGCACTTTTCGCAGTCCAGGCCGCAGCAGGCGATCATGGTTTTCATGGTTTTGTTCTCCAAATGGGGCGTTTTCAGTGAATTTACAGTTTCTAATTAAGAAATAGGAAAGCGGCTTCATTTGTCGCCGCGTCTCTCAGCATCCCATCCCGCCGAATCCTAAAAACAAGGCTATCAGGACGAGTATGCAGTAAAGCGTAAACACGAATGTTGCGGCCAGCAGCCCGGAGTTTTTCCATTTCAGAAGATGGCACCAGTAGATCATCACGGTTATGAACATGACCAGAGAGAGAATGAACCAGAGGTACGCCAGAAAATCAAATAATGCAACCAGTTCAGACAAAAGCACAAGAGCGAGCCCGAGAGAAAACAGGATCGTATGCGCCAGCACCAGAATGAACGGGAGCAGAAACCGCCGCCGCGTCAGCCGGTCCTGTTTCCGGTTCCGGTAAAACAGGACGAAAAGCACGACCGAGGCGATGACGCCCGGCAAAGAAAATAGGATTACATATGGCATGGTCGTCCCTCCTTCTTACGCGGGGAGAATGAAACGGATAGCGGAATCGAATTCAGCTTCGGCGCGGGCATGGGCGGACTGCGCGGCGGCATCGTCGCGGAAGAGCGATAGGAGGGTCGGGCCGCTGCCGCTGACCATGACGCGGAGCGCGTCCTGCGCGAGCAGGAAATCGCGGAGGATGACCAGCAGCGGGAACTTGACGAACAGGGCGTGTTCCAGGTCGTTCCTCATGAACCGCGCGGCGGATTCGAAGTCGCGGCGGCGGAGGGCGTCGATGAGCTCGTTCGTGCGGGGCGGCTCGGCGATGGCGCGGGCTAGATCCATGTGCTGGTACGCCCAGGCTGCGCTGACGGGGAATTGCGGCGCGGCGAGCAGAAGCGGGATGCGTTCCGGCAGACCGACGACGGGCGTGATGTGTTCGCCCGCTCCGGTCACTTGTGAGGGGAGCGGATTCAGGAAAAACGGGACGTCCGCGCCGAGGAAGAACGCCGCGGCCTCCAGCTGTTCCTGCGACAGCGCATGGAAGCGTTCCTGAAGCAGCCGCAGCACGGTCGCGCCGTCGGCCGATCCGCCGCCCATTCCGGCTGCGACGGGGATATGTTTCTCCAGATGAATCACGACTCCGGGGACATCCATTCCGGCGGCCTTGCAGTACGCGAAAACGGCCTTGCCGCAGAGATTTTTCTCCGGTTCGAGCGGGACGCCTGGCGCGTCGCAGCGGATGACCACGCCGGACGACGCGGGCGCGTCTTCGAGGCGGATTTCGTCGGAAGGGTCGCGGAAGGGATAGAAAAGCGAGTCCAGGTCGTGGTATCCGTCGGGCCGTTTGGCGGTGACGGCGAGCGAGAGATTGACTTTGGAGCAGGTCAGCATCGCGCGGGAATTACTTTTTGAACTTGTACAGCCCGTACTTGGAGTTGTAGTCGTGGATTTCGCGGCAGATGGCGTCGGCGACCTCAAGCGCGCGGAGGCCCTGTTCGCCTGTGACCTTCGGCGGGACGATCTTCCCGGCGGCCTTCGTGGCGATCACGGCGTCGACGAAGTTGTTGATCTCGTCGGCGAGCGCGTTGGTGTTCGTGCACTTGATGTCCTTCTTGCCGACTCCGAGGAAGCCCTTGCGGTAGATGACGCCCGTGCTGGTGGCGTAGTCCATGGAGATGTAGGAATCGGTCTGGAAGACGCGGAACTTGCGCATGGGCGTGGCGCTGATGCGGCTGGCAGTGATGTTCGCCACCGCGCCGTTCACGAACTTGATGCGGACGTTCGCGATGTCCTCGGTGTTGCTCAGGATGGGCACGCCGACGGCATCGAACTTTTCGATCTCCTGCCCGACCATGGTGAGCACGAGGTCGATGTCGTGGATCATGAGGTCGAAGACCACGCTGACCTCGGTGCCGCGGCGGAGGTGGCCCGGGCGCGGCGGGGGATATTTGGAGAGGCGGTGCGCCTCGATGAAGAGCGTGTTGTTGCGGTTCTTCTCCAGGAAGTCCATGGCGGGGTTGAAGCGCTCCACGTGGCCGACTGCGAGCACAAGGCCCTTTTCGTTGGCGAGTTTGACCATTTCGCGGGCGCGTGTGACCTCGGAGTCAATAGGCTTCTCCACAAGCACATGTTTGCCTTTCGCGAGGAGCGGCATCACGGTGTCGTAGTGGAACGTGGCGGGGACGGCGACCGTGAGGGCGTCGCAGCGGTCCACGAGCTCGTCGAGGTTCTCAAACGCCTGCACGTTGAACTGCTTCGCGGCGTCCGCAGCGACCTTCGGGTCCGAATCGTAGATGCCGACGAGGTCGGCGTGAGGCGCGGTGCGGTAGAGATTGGTGTGGTATTTGCCGAGGACTCCGGTGCCGACGACGCCGACTTTCAGTTTGGGTTCGTTATCCATGGTGTGGTGTGTTCCTTGCGGTTGCCGCGTATGTCGAGGTTGGATGAGTTCAGTTCGAGGATTCGTCGCCGAGGTAGCGGTCGGGGATCAGGTATCCGCGGACGTAGTCGGCCACGGCGTCGGTGAGCGGGGTCCGGCCCCCGGTGAATCCGGCGGCGCGGAGCTTGGTCATGTCGGCGCAGGTGTAGTACTGGTACTTGCCCTTGAGGATCTCCGGCATGTCGATGTATTCGATGCTGCACGGCTTGTCCATGGCGGCGAAGACGGCGGAAACGAGCTCGTTCCAGGTTTCGGCGAGGCCGCTGCCGGCGTTGTAGATGCCGCGGAGGTCGGGTCGGTCGAGCAGGAAGAGGATCATGTCCACGATGTCCTTCACGTACACGAAATCGCGCTTCTGTTCGCCGTCGGCGTATTCGGGACGGCAGGACTTGAAGAGCTTCACGCTCCCCGTGTCGCGAATCTGCTCGAACGCGCGGCAGACCATGCTCCGCATGGAGCCCTTGTGGCGTTCGTTCGGGCCGAAGACGTTGGTGAACTTCATGCCCGCGATGGAGCCGATGAGGCCGCTGCGGATGGCCCACAGGTCGAACATCTGCTTGGAGTAGCCGTACATGTTCAGCGGACGCAGGGCGGGGATCCCGGCGTGGTCGTCGGAGTAGCCGCGTTCGCCCGCGCCGTAGGTGGCCGCGCTGGAGGCGTAGATGAAGCGGACGCCGCGTGCTGCGCAGAGCGTGGCGAGGAGCTTGGTGCATTCGAAATTGTTGTGGACGAGGTAGGAGGCGTCGAGCTGGGTGGTGGAGGAGCACGCGCCGAGGTGGATGACGCCCTCCACGGAGGCGGGCAGGCCGTTCGCGGCGAGCTCGCGGAAGAAGTCGTCCTTCTCCATGTAGTCGGCGAAGCGAAGCGCCCGCAGGTTTTTCCATTTTTCGGTCTCGCCGAGGTGATCGACGATCAGGATGTCGTCGATGCCTCTGCGGTTCAGTCCCCATACGACGGCGCTGCCGATGAATCCGGCCGCGCCCGTGACGATGTATTTAGTATCAGCTATGCTCATGAGGAATCAGGTTCGGGGTTACCACTGGTAGATGGCGGATTGACGGTCGAGCAGGGATTCGCTGCGGCGCGGGTCGTGGGTCTGCCAGGGGAAGACGGCGTTGGACGCGTCGTCCTTCAGGCGTTCGTTTACGTTGCCGAGGCGTTCGCGCTTCTCGACGCTGTGGACGTTGGAGAAGAATCCGCCGTTGCTTGCCGCCAGTTCTTCCTCCTCCTCGCGTTCGCGGGCGGCCTGAGCGCGGAGTCTGGCGCGGCGGGAGTAGTATTCCGCAACTTCGTCCGGGGTCATATTCGCGATCTGTTCGGGCGTGAGCTCGGCCATCTGCTGCTGTTTTTCCGCCTCGGTGGAGGCGCAGGAGGAGGCGCTGAGGAACGGGATGGCGCAGGCGGAAACGAACAGGAGTGCGAGTTTGGATGCAAGTTTCATGATGGTGGGTCCTTTCTTCAGATTCTGAGGGGCGAGATGACGACGACGGTGCGGTCGTCCTGTTCGCCGTTGGACGGGGAGAAGCGGTCGACGCTGTCCATGAGCTTGAGGACGGCTTCGCGGGGGGATTCCTTCGCGAGGCAGGACTGCATGAAGCAGTCCTTGATGCGCGGGATGCCGAACTGTTCGCCGTCGGCGTTCTCCGCTTCGTTGATGCCGTCCGTGAACATGATGATCGACATTTCCGGGCCGAACTGGGTGTTGAAAGTATCGTATTCGGTGAGCTCGGACGGGAGCAGGCCGAGGCCCGCGCCGTTCGGGTTGATGCTGCGGATGTGCTGGCGGACGTAGAGGATGAGCTCGGTGTGGCCGGCGCGGCCGTATTCGAGCGTGTTTTCCTTCTTGTTCAGCAGGCAGACGGCGAGCGTGATGTAGCGGCCGTCGCCCATGTCGCGGAACAGGTTGTCGTTGAGCTCGAAGAGCAGGGCCCGCAGCGTGGTGAAGTGCGGGATGTTGGCGCGGATGAAACTGCGCGTCATGGCCATGATGAGGCACGCCGGGATGCCCTTGCCGCAGGCGTCGCCGATCACCACCAGCAGACGGTCCGAGTCGATCTCGACGAAGTCGTAGAAGTCGCCGCTGACCTCCTTCGCCGCGCGGGAGACCGCCTGAATGGAGAAGCCGCCCCACTGCGGACAGTCGGGCGGGAGCAGGGAACGCTGGAGCGTGCGCGCGAATTCGAGTTCCTGCGAAATGCGCTGCTGCTGGCTGAGGCGGTCGTACATCTCCAGGATGTTGCGGGCGAGGACGACCGGGGCGGTCAGCAGAGTCAGGCGGTTGACCTGTTCCTGCGTGAAGACGCGGCGGTACGGGACGGAGCTGTTCGAGGCGCAGATCGCGCCGACAAGCCGCTTTTCGTAGATCATCGGGACCGCGATGAACGTCTTGACCGTCTCCGTGTGGGTGATCTTCGTGAGGAGCGGATGGCGCGGATCGGAGATGAGCAGGGATTCGTGCGCCAGAACCGTGGCGAGGATCAGTCCGGCCAGGTCCTGCGGCGCGGCGGTCTTCGCCTTCTCCACGGCCTCGGGATCGCCGAGGTCGCAGGGCAGGGGGCGCGAGAGCTGAAGCGGGTAGTGCGGGGTCATGCCGGACGGGAAGAACGCGCCGTCGCGGTAAAGATAGACGCAGACGGAGTCGGCCTGGATGAGGTCGGAGAGGTATTTCGCCGTGACGCGCATCCACTCGCTCTTGTTTTCGGTCTGGCTCACCCCGCGCGAGAACATGTTCAGGTAGGTGTTGGTCTGGGCGTTGGTGTGGATGGCGTCCTCCAGCTTGCTGCGGAGCAGGGCGATCCTGATGCGCTGATACAGCGCGACCAGCCCGACGACGAGCAGCAGAACCAGCAAAACCGTGATGACCCAGCCATTCATGAGACAAACTCCAGAAAGATTCAGATTAACTCTAACTATACTCCAGCATCGTGATTTCTTCAACCTGAAAACACGGATTTTCCCAACTTTTTTCTATATTTTTGCGCAGGTGCGCGATGATTAACGCCCGCTGGACGGATTATAACGGATTTCTGTTCGGATGATGCAGATTCAAAACGCCTCAGGCGGAGGCGGACTTGGAACGCCGTCCCGAGGCGGACGAACGGTGCGGCGCAGAGGCTTTTTTGCGCGGACGGCCGCCCTTCAGACCGTTGCGGCGGCTCGCGGCGGCTTTCCGTGCTGATTTTACCTGTCCCATAATGCGGGCCGCGCTGCGGCTTCTCGCCTTCAGCCAGGACTCCACGGAAATCTTTTCGGGGAACTGTTCCGGGTGTTCCAGAGCCTCGATTGGCAGGTCGATGCCGATGGCGTTCCAGTAAACGCCCCAGCGGTCGGCCGTGAGGTCGCGCAGCTCTGTCGCGCCGCAGTATTCGAACCACGGGAAATCCGCGTAGCGCAGGAAATAATCCTTTCCGTTGACCAGCACGGCCATGCCTTCGTCGGTCGTCCCGAGGAAGCACGTCTTATTTTCCGACGTATTGATCCCAAGCATCTCGGCAAAGCTGTTCATTTCGTTTGACCTCCTGAAGTTGTTCAGATATAATATAAACCTAACGTTAGATTGTTTCAAGAGAAAAACACAAAAAAGCCGACACTCACATGGTTGGCGAGTGTCGGCAGGGATTCGATTTGTCTTTTGAGGCGGATTTACTTTTTCGGCAGGTAGACGGTGCGGATGGAGACGCCGGGGTCGACCGCGCGGATTTCGAATGTGTTCTGCCCCTGCTTGAGGCCCTTCAGCGGGACGACCACGCGGGCGAAGTTGTCGAGGATCTGCGTACTGCGGGGGCCGTTCTCCTGATTCGCGCTGTCGGAGTTCGGGACGGCGACGGTCCGGAGGTATTCGCCGTTCAGCCAGACGGACACGCGGGTCTGTCTGCCGGGGTAGAGCGCGTAGGAAGGCAGGAAGTCGATCAGGGCGTTCACCTCGGACTTGTCGGTTTCGAACATGAACTTGAGGGCAGGGGCGTTCTCGTCCTTTTCGTCGAAGCCGATGGCAGCGGCGTTGGATGTGAGCGCATAGCCGGGCGTGCCGAAGTCGAACGTGCGCCAGACGACGGCGTCCGTTTTCTCGGGCCGATCAAAACCCACCGCTTTTGCGGCGGCGAGGTCGGCGGACCAGCCGTTCTTGTGGGCGGTGTTGCCCCAGTGGCGACCGGGACGGTCGTTCCACGGCCACTGCATGTGCGTCCACCATTCGTTGTTCGTGGTGCGGTTTCGGATGGTGTCGGGGAGGAATCCCGCCCACTTGCCGTCGTGGAGCTTGCCGAAGCGTTCGCGGATCGTGTCGATGGCGTCGAGGTAGGGCTTCGCGGCTTCGCGGAGGTCCTTGTTCTGCTTCGCGGCCTCGCGGCAGGCGAGGAAGACGAGTCCGGCGTTGCCGAGGTACTGCGCCTGATATCCGGCGATCTCGAACCACGCGTCGGCCCGTTCGGCGGTCGGCATGTGGAGTTCGGCGAGGCGGGCTTCCAGAATGAGCTTTTCGTAGTCTTTTCTGAGTTGCGGGATCTGATCGTCGCGGAGGTCGTTCGCCCAGGCGAGCGTCATTTCTTCCGGCTTGCGGAAGAACCCGATGCGGAAATAGTCCTGAAGCGTGTCGTCCGCGACCGTGTCATACCAGCCGAAATTTCTCGTGACGAATTCCTCCAGGAACCGGTACTGCGAAAGGGAGCGGGAGTCGAGGATGCTGCCGGACGCCGTGATCCTGATCGTGCCGGGGGGTGTGTCGTCGGTCGGATCCCACGCAAGGCGGGCGAAATAGTCCACGCCGATCTCCATGAGCTTCAGGTCGCCCACGTTCAGCACCCACAGGTCGCGGGCGACCTGAAGCTCATGGAGATC
>Ga0265301_10003825_pt1 | contig 15625 bp, 10 predicted proteins | sample AusTroGonzalo_MG_2_FD_193488 | JGI IMG/M metagenome (GOLD analysis project Ga0265301, IMG submission 193488) | Bovine rumen microbial communities from tropical cattle in Woodstock, Queensland, Australia - Gonzalo_04 | ecosystem: Host-associated > Mammals > Digestive system > Stomach > Rumen ...
GAAATCTTGGGAGAAGACATAATCCAAATTCACACCGAACATGCGCTTGTCGGTCTGATAGGCATCGTCCACCTCGGGCGTAATCTGAATCGGTGTTCCGGAAGCCAAAATGCTCTGGTTGATAATCGTCACCACACCCATGTCGTAGTTGACAGTGTAGTCGACATTTTCGGTCAACTGCACACCGCCGGCCGTCACCTTCACCGCCTTGGTCGCACCGCCGCCCGTGAAGTGGAACTCGGAGCCATACGACGAACGGTAACTACCTTCAATGTAGTACTTGTTCTTGTTGGTAATCTGCTGCGCCATCGTCTTCGTCATCGTGTACAACGAGTCGAAAGCATACTTGTCGGCCAATGCGGGATCATCGAGTACTGCACGCAAGTCTTTACCGAAAGGCTGAGTGGTGGGGAAGTAAATACGGCCATTGGAAGCATTGATAGTACCTCCTGTGGTTTGTGCACCGTCAATGAAGTCGAAAATACCATCGGGGTTAGGATCTTGTTGCTGGTTCAAACGGTCTAAGCCCATCAAGCGAATCAACGGAATACCCTTTTGCGCACCCTCAGTGAAGAAACCGTTCGGCGTGCCCGCCGCATCACCAGTATAAAGGACGTTCAAACGGAATTTGTCGGCAGAAACCTGATAAGCCGAAAGACTGTAGACGTTCTTCATCATCAAATCCCACAAAGGCGATTTGGTGTTCAGGTTGGAACTCTTCAACAACTTGACACGTATACAGTTAGGGGTGGCCACCTCGTTAGAGAACTCACCCACTTGGTAGACGTTATCGTCACCTATCACAGTGTATTGGAAGGCCACAGCCAGCACCTGATCGGAAGCCAAAGCGGAATTCAAGGAGATGAAACCCAACTTGGTGTTCACCGTGTATTCGCTCGGAGACAGCAAACGCGCACTCTCCACCTTTTCGTAATCGGTTCCTGACTTGAAACCAATGGATTGCATGTTGTTGGTGACGTTGGAGATGTTGCGAATCAACGAACTGTCGGCGTAAGTCGTCAAGTTGTTGATGTTGTTGTCAGGATATTGTCCTCCAGGATAGGCGAGGTTGTAAGAGATATTGGGAGATTGGGGGTCATACTCACCCAAATCGGTGAAAGCCACCACGTTACGGTTATTCGTTGTAGCCGCACCCACGGTCGTGCGCCAAACCTCAATCTTGGTAATCACAATCGGGGAACCCACCAAAGGCAGCGTGCTCAAATATTGGTTATAATGCTCTTCGAAGAAATGACCGAGGAAGAAGTGCTTGTTCTCCTCGTATTCATCAGCCCGGAAGTAGAAATCGGTCTCCTCGGCACCGCCCGAAACGGTAATGGTCTGCGAAGAACCCTTCTTTCGAGAAGCAACCGCCGTGACGAACAGGTTACCGAACTTTAACTGCGTCTTCACACCGAAAAGGCTCTGGCTACCTGTAATCAACGTGCTGTTCAGCGGGAAGGTAATATCACCGAACTCAATCAGTTGCAGAATATCATCCTCCTTACCGTTGTATTTGAGTTTGATTTGATCCGTTTTGGTCGTCACAGCCAGCTCATCGGTGGAATAGTTCAAGTTGAACTCAATTTTTTCACCGATTTTGGCAAGCAAGTTCAATTGAATGTCTTCGTCGAAATCGAGTTGCAGTCTTTTTCTTTGCTTCACAGGCAACAGGTAATTGTCTGTCTGTGTGTATTTTACACCCAACTTCAAGCCCACCGATCCTGACGGTCGGATGTCGATAGTGTTGCTACCGAAAATACCCTCAAAAATTTCGCCACCAAGGTGGAGTTGCGGAATCACGCCACTTCCGGTTCTCGACTTTCCGTCGCCACCGATACTGCGGCTCTGGTTCTGCCAATAGTCGTGGATACTTTGCTGTAAGTCGTAGTCGATGTACTCGTTAATGTTCATATATGCCCCGGGGCCAAAAGGCGTATTACCGGTCATATACTGGAAGTTATAGGTGTTGGTAATAGGGTCGTAAATGATAGTCTGCCCGACGCCCGGAGGGTTGTTCAGGTAGAACGGGTTGTTAGGATTGGGATTCAGCGGGTTAATGTCGGGTTGTGGTAATGTGGGCGGGTTGGTGTCGGGCGGACAAACCGGTTCGGACACAGATTCTGAATATTTAACCGCCTTGGGTTCCTCTTTTGTTTCAATTGCAGGCTCATTTTTGGATTCGTTCAACGATCGTGAATCGCTGAAAATCCAAACATTGGCGGCCTTCAGACTCAAAAGCCCGAAAACCGCAATGAAAAGTGCTATAAAAACAGCGTATATATAATGTCTTACTTTCAAGTTTCTTTCTCTTTTTTTGTTCTTACAATAATTTCAAAGCCTTCTTAATGAGTTCTTCTACAGATAGTTGAATGCCTTCTGCTTTGATAATTTTATCTAACACCGTTTCGGCTCCGGACTTCTGGAAGCCCAAAGCAACGAGAGCAGATAACGCTTCAAATTTATTATTATTGTATGTGACATTAATTTTTGTTGCAGAAGCCCAAGATGCCTTCTTGGCCTTGTCTTTCAATTCGATAACCACACGCTGCGCCGTCTTCGCGCCAATGCCCTTTACCGACTGAATGGCTTTCACATCCTCGGTGGCAATGGCGTTCAGCACCTCGCCCACACTCATGGAAGACAAAATCAGCCGCGAAGTGTTGGGTCCGATGCCATTCACCGTAATCAGCAGCTTAAACAGTTCGCGCTCCTCTTCAGTGGCGAAACCATAGAGCACTTGTGCGTCCTCTTTCACGATAAAATGGGTTAACAGCTTAATTTCCTGAGAATCCTTGATTTCAGAAAAAGTTGCTAACGATATATTGATGTAGTACCCTACCCCGCCTGCCGTTTCAATGACTACATACGCGGGATTCACTTCCTCAATTCTGCCTTTAATGTGGTTTATCATATTGTAAAAAAACAAGCGGCAAAGATACAAAATTTGGGGGTTCACTCCGTTCATAATTTCCTGTCGCCGGTATAGGTGAACGGAATGCCTTTTTCAGCACAAAAATCGCGCCATCGCTCGATATAAAACGGGGTATTGGAGCCGTCGGCTACCACCTCTTTGAAAGGCAAAACCGACATCACCTCATCGGGAGGCTGTCTCGGATTCTGTCGCAACAAAAGACAATCCACTGAGAGCGTTTTTTCCGTTCCATTATCCAACAGTTTCTGTTTGTGAGTCAAAAGATAGTAGGTTTTGTCGCAAAAACGGATGAAATTTCCGCGCTTGCACAAAAATGGGGTGTCAAATGCAGCAGTGTCGATGGGCACTATCGGACCGGAGAGATGATGCTTCCGCGCATGAGTCCTGATGTTGTACTGGTAGCGCTTGTCCGACTCGTCCTGAATGGAATCCGAAAACAGCACCGTCTGCCCGCAACAATGGAACGACACCGCGCTGCATTTGCGGATATGATAGGTCATGAACTCCGTTTCGTGGTTCCAAATCTCCTTTTTAACAACGAAGAAGACAAAAAAGAGGGTGAGTAGAACCCCTGTACTCCAGAAAACCTTGCGGCTCCAACGATACAGCAATACACAAAAGCAACTGATAACGCCGTATAACAGAATCACTTGCACGATATGGTAGTCAATATTTTCGGTCACCGAATGGGGCAACTGTTCAATGAAGACGATGATGCGGTTCATAATGCGGATTTCCCAGGTCAGAATCCACGACAAATATTTGGTAATGAGTGGAATAAGCGAAATAGGGAGCAACGCCACACCCGTGACAATCACCAAAAAAGAGAGTGCAATCACGCTCAAGTTGGAGAGCATGAAGTAGTTGGGGAACTGCGCGAAGTAGTAAATGGAGATGGGCGAGGTTCCGAGCTGCGCCGCAATGGAAACGGTCAGCAGCTCCCAAAAATACTTGCCAATTCTCGTTCTGCAATTGTAAAGTGCCGACAATTTCGGCTGGAACAACACAATGCCGGCTACGGCGAGATAACTGAGTTGGAAGCCCACCTCAAAGAGCAGTAACGGATTCAAAACCAACAAGATAAACATGGAGGCAAACAGACTGTGAAACACATTGGTGTGTCGTCGCAGCGACTGTCCGACCGCCACGAAGGTGAACATGGTGGCCGAGCGGGTCACAGACGGGGCCAATCCGGTAATATGCGCATAGAGCCATATCACCAGCATAACGAGGATGGTTTTGAAGATGCGCGAAGTGCGAAACAGGTCCAAGGGTTTCAACAAAAAGTTGATAATCATGAAGATAACCCCGACATGCATCCCCGATACGCACAATATGTGACTCACCCCTGCAGAGGCGTATGAGGCCTTCAACTCCGGATCCAAAGTGTCGTCATCTCCCAAAAGGATGGCCTTCAAGATGTCGAGCTCATCGCCGCTCATTCCAGCGGTTATATAGATGTCCGTCAGGCGGTTGCGCGCTTTCTGCGCTATCCATTTCAATCGGTTGGCGGGCGCACTTCCGAAACGCTCCCATGCTTCTTCCCGGACGAACCCCGTGTAATAGATTCCACGCCGTTGCATATAACGCTGATTGTCAAAGGCATCCGGGTTGCACGGGGGCAGAATTCGCGAAAGGTTGGTGTGTACAAACAGTAAATCACCATACCGTAGTGCTTCTGCCTCTTCCGAAGGCTGCAAATAGAGCAACACTTTCCCTTTAACAGTCTTACTGTCAACATCCTGCAGAACCTCAGCCTCCACTTTGACGCTCTTCTCCCGAGGTGTGGGTTCCGATGCGACCCGCACTACCCAATCCGCGTTCGACTCGAAACGCTCTTCAGACAACGTTGGATGGAACCGCGTGTTGGTCAGGAAAATGCCCGCCAACACAAACGCCGTTGTCATCGCCACCGTCTGCACCAATCGCCACCGATACGACTTCACGAAAGTCAGTACACAAATCAGCAGGAAAACCACCGCCATAGCCACCCCGATTCCCCGACAGACCTCATCCGAGAAATCACCGTAATAGGCAATCACTATTCCAATCACATAGGGAAGAAGAATTTTTGCAATAGGATAATTCTGGATTTTCATCGTTCATGGTTTTGGTTTACAATATTTTACATTCAATAAATTGTTTTAGGTTATATAAAATTTTCACGCCGCAAATATACAAAATATTTTATAATACAAAACATTTCGTAAAAGATATCACAAAAAAAACGCCGCGATAGTCGCGACGTTTAGATGTTCATCCGCGTCTTGCGGATGGCTATAGTGCGGATGGTTACAACACTACCACCACCGCATCTTTGAACTTCTGGCACACACTCTTCGGCAACGTGATAGTGTATTCATCGCCTTTTTTGGAGACAGTCGCCTTTTCGGAAGTGCCGAGAATGATGGCTTTTCCGGTCTTCACGGGTTTCTCCATATTCTTGAATGTGAACGTGGTAGGAGCAGGCTCATTTTCAGGGAACAACAACAGCGCGTAACGCTGACCCTCTTTCGACTGGGTAAAGCGCACCTGACCGTAACAATAGGGCAGACAAGGACGGGTATTGTAAATCGCTTTCCCATTGACACTCAGCCACTTGCCCATGTCTTGCAGACGCTCTACAGCGGTGGGAGGCAACGTGCCCTCAGGTGACGGTCCGATGTTCAACAGGAAGTTGCCACCCTTGGCGACGATGTCTATCAGCAAGTGAATCAGACGGTTGGTAGATTTATAGTTGTCGGTGGCCACGTATGACCACGAATCACCCATCGACATGCAGGTTTCCCATGGAAATGGCAGCAACGTGTCAGGCACCTGCTGTTCAGGGGTGCGGTAGTTTTCGTATTTGCCGTGTACGCTGCGATCCACGATAATGAGGTCGGGGTTGTTGGCGCGCACATCCTTCGCCACACGCGGCATGTCGATGTCCTGAATCCAACCCTGACATCCGAGCCAATCGCGGCACTCCTCGTCCACACTCCACGCAGGACGCACCCAGCCGCCGTCGAGCCACAAAATGTCGATATCGCCGTAATTGTTGGCCAATTCGTGCAGCTGCTTGCGCGTGAAATCGCAATATTTCTCCCATCTTTCAGGATGAGTTGCGGGATCGTAGTTCACGTTACGGTCCGGCGTGGCCCACTCGGGTGCCCAATAATCCGGACAATGCCAGTCGGGTTTCGAAAAGTAGAGTCCGGTCCAAAGTCCCTGATTCCGAAAGGCTTTCACCAATGCACCCGTCACATCGGCGTTGGGATTGCTGGAGAACGGACAGTCGGGACCGGTAATCGCATAATCAGTCTCCTTGGTCTTGTACATGCAGAAGCCATCGTGGTGCTTGGTGGTGAACACGAAGTACTTCATTCCGCAATCCTTCGCCAATTTCGCCCACGATTCCGGATCGAATTTCGTGGGGTTGAAAGTCTTGTTAAGAGCTTGATAACGAGCTTTGTAATCGGTATAAGGCTCACCGTCACGGTTAATCCACGGTTCATTGCAAATCGACCACGACTCCACAATTCCCCACTGCGAATAGATGCCCCAGTGCATCATCAACCCGAACTTCAGATCCTGCCACTGATCAATGCGGTTCAAGATAACCGGATCCGTCTCAAACTGCTGTTCGCTTTGAGCGTATATACTTGTGAAAGAAAAGATTACGAAAAACGAAAGAAACAATTGACAAAGGATAATCTTTTTGCGATTCATACACTTACCATATTTAATGAAAGTGCAAAAATAGCATTTTAAGGAAGATTTTTTACTTTTGCCCCCAAAATTTTTAGCCCGAGGAGAGATGTTCAAATCAGAAAATCAGACATTGGTGCGACTGAAGGTGTTCGACAATATGTCGCAATGCACTGACAGTGAGGTGGAACGACTGCTTCCGTTGGTGAGTGCACAGCGGCGCGAGGTGGCCTTGCGTTTCAAGTTCACCTTCGGACGGTTTACCTGTCTGAAATCCTACGTGATGCTGCAACAGCTTGTGCAAGAGGTGCTTTCCGAAACCGACGAGCGTTGGTTACCGTTGCAAATTCGGCTAAAAGAGTGGAACGGCAACTTCGCCTATAACGAGCACGACAAACCGTTCCTGCAGAATGCGTCAGGCGAGCGCATCAAAGGGGTGGACTTCAGCATCAGTCACTGCAAAAACGCCATCGCAGTAGCGCTGAGCGACTGTCCGGTGGGCATCGACGTGGAGAGCTTCCGTCACGCGGAGGAGCCGCTCCTCAAACGCACCATGAATCCCGAAGAGCAGACGGAAGTCCGTACCGCCACAGATCCCGCCGAAGCTTTCACCCGTCTTTGGACCTGCAAGGAGGCCGTATTGAAACTGCGCGGCACCGGCCTTGTGGACAATCTTCATGAAGTACTCACAAACCTCGAAAACATCCAACTGGAAACCACCATAAACAAAAACCGCCAATATGCATGCACATTGGCGGTTGAATGTGTTTAACGCGTGTCTTATAGCCCAAGAATCATCTTGGCAAGATCTTCTGAAATCTCTTTCACGCCTTTGACGGCTAATTTATCGTAGTCCCTGTTGTCCATCGGGGAGATGCGACGGTGGCTGAAAGTGATTACAGCGTCATCGCCGTCATAAATCACACCGTCAGTGCCGAAACCGGCATTGCCTGCACCGAAACCGACCCATGCACGCAGCGCACGGTTACCAAGGTCGAACTCTGTCCAGTTGAGCTGCAACACGATGGCTTCAGGATCACGCACATCGGCATTCTCGGCCACAATGACTTTGTAGCCCTGCTTCTGCAGACTCTTCTGCAACTCGTTCGCCACCGACTGCGTAAGGTTGTCTAACGACTTGACCACCAGCTTGTAGTTGTCGTTACCTTTGTCGGGCAATTTCACATCTGCAGTATTCACCGGCAACAAAATCACCGTCTTGCGTCCCGAGAAATCGTATGCGGACTTCACCTCTAAAAGGTCGATAGTCTTTTTCCATTCTTTGTACTTTCCGACTTTAACTTGGGCCATCATCCCCATACAGGAAAAGATCAGGATGGCCAGAATCATTGTTGTTTTTTTCATAATTGTTGGTATTATTGGGTTTAGGGTTTACGATTCTTCCGAGAAATTGTCAATCTCCTCCCGCAAATTCTCCATAATGAAATTCTGCCGTTGCGGCGTGTTCTTGCCCATGTAGTATTCGATCACCGCGTCAATATTGCTCTTCGCGTCCAAAACCACAGGCTCCAACCGGATGCTCTTCCCGATGAAGCCCTTGAACTCCTTCGGCGAAATTTCACCCAAACCTTTGAACCGTGTGATCTCGGGCTTCTTACCTAACGACTTGATAGCCTGCAACTTTTCTTCTTCCGAGTAGCAATAGACCGTCTTCTGCTTGTTGCGCACGCGGAAAAGCGGCGTTTGCAGCACAAACACGTGACCCGTGCGCACCACTTCGGGGAAGTACTTCAGGAAGAAGGCCATCAGCAGCAGCCGGATGTGCATACCGTCCACATCGGCATCGGTAGCGATGATGATGTTGTTGTAGCGGAGCCCGTCCACACCGTCCTCGATGTTGAGCGCGGCCTGCAGCAGACTCAACTCCTCGTTGGAGTAAATCGCGCTTTTCGACTTGATGATGTTCGCCGGCTTGCCCTTCAGACTAAAGACCGCCTGGGTATTGGGGTCGCGCGATTGCGTGATAGAGCCAGAAGCGGAGTCGCCCTCGGTGATGAAAATCATCGTTTCCAAACCGCGCGAATCGTTGGTGTTGAAATGGTATTTGCAGTCGCGCAGCTTCTTGTTGTGCAGACTCACCTTCTTCTGAATCTCCTTGGTCTGCTTTTTCAGATTGGAGATAGCAATACGCTCTTTCTCAGCCTCTTGGATGCGTTTCAGCAACGCATCTGCCACCTCGGGATTGCGGTGCAAGTGGTTGTCAAGCAGACGCCCGATCTTATCGTTCACGTAATTGCGGATGGTCTGTCCGCCCGGCGCCATATATTCGGAACCGAGCTTCGTCTTAGTCTGCGACTCGAAAATAGGCTCCTTTACGCGGATGGACATGGTAGCAGCCACGGCGTTGCGGATGTCCGACGGGTCATAATTCTTCTTGTAAAAGTCGCGCAGGGTCTTCACGATGGCCTCGCGCAGCGCCTGTTGGTGCGTACCGCCGTGCGACGTGAACTGGCTGTTGACGAAAGTATAGTACTCCTCACCGTACTTGCGGGTGGTGTGTACCATCGCGAACTCGAAGTCGTCCTCTTTAAGATAAATCGGCTGATAGAGCACGCTGTCACCGGTAGCCTTGTTCAGCAAATCAAGCAGTCCGTTCTTGGAAACGTACTTTTTGCCGTTGAAATTGATGGTGAGGCCGCGGTTCAAATAGACGTAGTTCCACAGCATCTTATCGATGTATTCGGTGTACCACTCGAAGTTTTCGAAGATGGTGTTGTCGGGAAGGAACTCAATGAGGGTACCATTTTTCTCGCTGGTAGGCGTGACGGGATGGTCTTTAACGAGCTTTCCGCAGGAGAATTCAGCGCGTTTGAGCTGTCCGTCGCGCACACTCTGCACCACAAAATCGGTGGAGAGGGCGTTCACGGCCTTCACACCCACGCCGTTCATGCCGATGGAGACCTCGAAGGCGGAACCGTCTTTGAACTTACCACCGGTGTTCATTCGCGACACGCAATCGACCACCTTGTTGAGCGGGATACCTCGTCCATAGTCGCGCACGCTCGCACGCTGATCCTTGATGGTGATGTCGAACACGCGCCCGTGTCCTTCCATAAATTCGTCGATGGAGTTGTCAATGACCTCCTTGAGCAGCACGTAGATGCCGTCGTCGCCCGAGGAGCCATCGCCGAGCTTACCGATATACATGCCCGGACGCATCCGGATATGCTCGTCCCAATCCAGGGTTACTATAGTATCGTCTTGATATTCTGCCATATCATTGTCTTACAAGTTGTTACGCCCAATATCGCGGGCTGTAGAGACGCGATTAATCGCGTCTCTACATAGGTTCATTAATGGTTTTCCCCTTCTTTCCGAAAGGAGCGCAAAAATACAAAATTTTCAGAACTTCCTGCTGTATCCAACATTCAAAAACCCCTGCGTGCCGAATCCCAATTCGAAATTGGCGGCATTATCTTTGCCGAGTGAGACACCAAATAGGGTAATATGTGTGGAAGGCAGAACAATAAAACGCCCATAATCATTAGAAAACCATCCTCCTGTATAAGTATCCCATTTGACAATATCTTCATTGCTGGCAATGCGCACGGTGACACCCAATGAAAAATTCATATAGAATGAATAATTCTTCCTCCGATGGAAGGTGACACGATATTGCGGTTCTAACGACCAGTAAGTGAAAACCCCAGATCGATTTCTGTCACTATTCTTGTCCACTATTTTGCTGAACAACAGGGTGGAAACGATGCCCAAGCTATGATGCGGGGTAAAATGGTATCGGTAAGAAAGCGAGAAAGTGCCAATATTATACATATAAAAAGGGTCTTTTTCCGACACGTAACCTTCGTATGGTACGGGATACACATCCGACAAGACAAAAAATAATGACGGCATGGAAAACGCACCGGTGGAAATGCCTATCTCGTGGCGCTTGAAATCCGGAAGCGAATCATTCTCTTGCGCTGATACAAAAACGCCCAATCCCATGATAATCAGCACAATCAATCCGTATTTTTTGATATTATCCATATTCTTGATTTATTTAAACTGATAACTGTAACCAAATTTCAGTACCCCTTGTGTGCCGAAGCCGAGTTCAAATGTCGCAGCATTGTTTTTGCCAACCCGAATACCCATAATGTTGACGTGCAAGGCCCCTTTGAGCGTCATCACAGGACTCTCTCCCCCTTCGTAATTACCGTAATTCGTCCATAAAGTACCGATGCAATATATCGTACCGCCCGCATACACAGAGGAATACAAGGAAACTTTTTCCGTTGTGTAATAATGAACACTATAACCGAGCATCACAGACAAAAAATTCAGATAAGGGGAACCGTATCTGTATTTGTTTTCCACAGCCACCATCTTTTGATGCTTATACATCGCCCAAGAGACATCCAAATCAAGTGCATTATGTTTATTGAAATGATAGTGATACTGTAAATTCACGCTTCCTGACCAGACCGGTTGCCCCTCATAAAAGGGACATAAATCGTTAAACTCGGTAAAAGTTCTGTATCTCCCGAAAGGGGCAATTCCTATTATGGGAAACAATCCGTACGACACTCCAAGCTCGTGTCGGGGATACTCGCTTGTTTTTGGTCCTTTATACGGCGTGCTGTCCGTCTGCGCCGACACTGCACCGTTCAACGCCAGCAAGATCAGTGCGGCCAGTATGCTTTTTCTGATGTTGTCCATACTCAAATCGTTTTGGTCTCTATTGTTTAAGACGAGGTTTTTGTTAAAGGTGACAATAGTCTCGGCAAAAATACATTTTTTTGACGCACTGAACTATCGGCTCAAAATTCCATAAATAACGTGGATTATCAGCTCAACTTGAGCCGATAATTCATGAAAAAATAGTATTATGCACCGATTCTCAAAATGAATAGTCAAGAATTTCATTCGCTTTCAGAACTACATTTTTTATTTATAGAAAACAAAAGCAATAAAATTTATAGTTTTATTGTCTATAAACAATAAAAATGTATTTTTGCAGAAAATTATTGTTTATGGATTTGATTTCGAGAAAATATTATGCTGATAAAGTGGATGCGTGGATTGGTAAAGGACAAATAATGGTTCTGGTTGGGCAACGACGCATCGGGAAAAGCTATGTGCTGAAGGATTTTGTACTGCGCCACAAATCGGAAAACGATGCCAATATCATCTACATCGACAAGGAAAAGAAAGACTTCGACCTTATCCAAAATTACACCGAACTGAATGATTATATTGACCATCATTTTGTCAAAGGAAAACATAATTACATTCTCATCGATGAAATTCAGGATATTGAAGAATGGGAGCGTTCTGTGAGAAACTACCGTTCCGAAGAGAACACTGACATTATCATTACAGGAAGCAACGCCCGAATGTTGTCATCCGATTTAAGCACTTTGTTGTCAGGACGTTATCAGGAAATTCAGGTACACGGACTTTCGTATTTAGAGTTTTTGGTTTTTCATGATTTGGATGACAATGACGAGAGTTTGAACTGGTATCTCAATTATGGAGGCTTGCCGGGGTTGCGCCAAATCGGGATTAACGACGAGGAACATGTTCACGACTACCTTCAAGGGGTATTGAATACGGTGGTTCTCAAAGACATCATTGAGCGCCACAATATCCGCAACGTCGCATTTCTGAACAAACTTTTGCAATATCTTGCCGACAACACAGGCAAACCCACCTCGGCAAATAACATCAGCAACTATATGAAAAGCCTCGGGACATCGGTTTCCACAAATGTTGTTGTTGATTACAGCTCATACTTTGAAAATGCATATTTGATGAAATGCGTGCAGCGTTATGACATTCATGGCAAGAAAATTCTTGAGACAAACGGGAAATACTATTTCGAGGATGTTGGCATCAGGAATCTTTTGTCGGGATTGAACAGACGCGAAAAAGACATTGAGAAAGTGCTCGAAAACGTTGTGTTTCAACATCTTATTCATATTGGTTATGATGTAAAGATCGGACAGCTTCAAGTGGGTGAAGTGGATTTCGTTTGCACCAAAAACGATACGAAAGCGTATGTGCAAGTGTCATATTTAATTGCAACAGAGGAGACTGCGGAAAGAGAGTTTGGAACGTTAGAACGCATCAGCGACAACTATCCGAAATATGTCATATCATTAACGCCTCTTGTCAGTCGAAGCAACCATAACGGAATCATCCATCTTGGTCTCAGAGAGTTTCTGAAGAATGGGTTGTGATAGAGCATTTGTATTGTCTCAATAGCGCTTTTCAAAGAATTCAACAAATAATTTTACGCACTATACTATCGGCTCAAAATTCCATAAATAACGTGGATTATCAGCTCAACTTGAGCCGATAATCCGTGAAAAATAGTACTTTTGCACCGATTTACGAAATGAGTTATGAAGAAAAGCCCCTTTTTGATCCTGTTTGTCATAGTGCTGTGCATTTGTACCACTATTTGTGCGCAGAGTCCCATTAGCATCTATGAGGGCCAAATGAAGGAATACAAACTGTCCGATTGGAATTTGAAAGGACCAGTGAAAACTGTTTCCATAACCAGATTAATCAAAATAAAGGGCGACAGCACCTTTCATCAACAATCGAAAACTATTCTGAAATTTGACACAACTGGTCTCCTAACTGAGGAAACCTTGATTGGCTGGGGAGTTTTTGAAGACAAAGACACTGTCGTTGAATATTTCCAGTACGATTCCCTGAACAGACTTTCAGCCCGTTTCCGTTCAGACAGCTCCTTCCGGCAGGATTTTGTTTACGACGACAACGGGAATTTCAGCCATTGCATCTATACACGAAACAATGGGAAACCTAAACCCTCATGGCGACATTACTACGATGAAAAGGGTAGGTGTACTCATCGCGAGTACATCGCTGGAATTGATGATGAAGACCTCGGCTATACGATATATCAACATTTTTTTCAATACGACTCCATGGATCACTGTATTGAAAAGGTGACTATGCCGGACGGGGACACCGAAACAGTACAACGGGTAAAATATGACATTCGAGGCAATATCACGGAAGAAATCAGTTACGATGCCCTTTGGGACGGTGTGGATAACTTCTGTCAGGAGTTATATTTTTATGATGATGATGGCAAATTGGTCAAATCTCAATCTTACTTCGACCACGCCGAAACGGATGATAATTTTTATGAATACAATAATCTGAATCAGCTGATTCGCAGGAAAACCTACAACAAAAAAGAGGACTATTGGTCTTCCATTTATGAAATATTATATGACCAATATGGAAATTGTGTGGAAAGAATCTTTTCCTTCTTCCTTCGCGACCAATCGCCCGGAGCGGTGCAAAAAACCACATACGAGTATGAGTATGCGGACGAATGAACCAAGAAATATTTCATTGCATCTTCCCCACGTTGTTTAGTATGGGGTTATTAAAATTGTGTGTGTTCAACACGCGCGGCAATGTGAAGAAGTGAAAAACAAAAAACGAAGCGGAGTCTTGCGACCTCGCTTCGTTTTTTAAGGTTTTCTGTAGAGACGATGTACACATCGTCTCTACAATATCTCGTTATTGTTTTTGAATCCGAACGTTGATCTTCACATCGTCCATCTCCATCTCCACACCGTTCTCCACCTTGTCGGCGATGGTCAGGGAGGTGCAGAGGGTCTCGTTACAAATGTGCTGCTCGAAAGCCTTCAGCGCGGGGGTGATCACCTCGTGGTTCTCCACGGTGATGGCGATCTTGTCCAGCACTTCAAAGTTGTTCTCCTTGCGGTAGGTCTGCACCAACTTCACGAACTCGCGGGCGTAACCCTCGTTCTTCAGCTCGTCGGTCACCTCGATGTCCAATGCGACGGTCAACGCATCGAAGTTGGCCACCACCCAACCGGGGATGTCCTGCGCTTGGATCTCCACATCGTCGGTGGTGATCTCCACAGGTTGGCCTTCGATTTCGAACTTCATTACGCCCTCTTTCTCCAGTTGTGCGATTTCGGCCTGTGAGAAACCGGTAATCTTGGCGGCCACCTGCTTCATGATCTTGCCGTACTTCGGTCCTAACTTCTTGAAATCGGGTTTGATACGTTTCACGAACACGCCGTCTTCGTTGCTGACGAACACCAGCTCCTTCACGTTGACTTCGTGCAGAATCAAATCCTGCACCAACGAAATCTGCTGTTTGAAATGCTCATCCAACACGGGAATCATAATCTTGGCCAGAGGCTGACGAACCTTCAGGTTGGTCTTCTTTCTCAACGAAAGCACCATGGAAGAGATTTGCTGTGCGAGCTGCATGCGCTCTTCCAACTCCTTGTCAATCAGTTCTTCATGCACCTCAGGATAATTAGCCAAATGGACAGATTCAAACGGCTCTTTGCCGGTGATGGTGTTGAGGTCTTGGTAGAGCTTGTCCATGAAGAACGGCGCGATCGGCGATGCGATCTTGGCGATGGTCTCCATGCAGGTGTAGAGCGTCTGGTAAGCGGAAATCTTGTCCTCGCTGTACTCGCCCTTCCAGAAACGGCGGCGACAGAGACGCACGTACCAGTTGCTGAGGTAAGCGTCCACAAAATCCTGAATCTCACGGCCTACCTTGGTCGGCTCGTAGTCGGCATAGTTTTCCTGACAATGTTTCACCAACGTGTTCAGTTCGGAAAGAATCCAACGGTCGATTTCGGGTCTCTTCTCAAACGGAATCTCCGCCTCTTTGTACGTGAATCCGTCGATGTTGGCGTACATAGCGAAGAAGTTGTAGGTGTTATACAGCGTGCCGAAGAATTTGCGCTGTACCTCGCCGATGCCTGCCTCGTCGAACTTGAGGTTGTCCCACGGGGAGGCGTTGGTAATCATATACCAGCGCGTGGCATCGGGGCCGTATTTGTGGATAATCTCGAACGGATCCACGGCGTTGCCCAAACGTTTTGACATCTTATTGCCGTTCTTGTCAAGCACCAAACCGTTGGAAATCACAGACTTGAAAGCTACGCTGTCGAACAACATTGTAGCGATGGCGTGCAATGTGAAGAACCAACCGCGGGT
>Ga0265301_10003827_pt1 | contig 15616 bp, 15 predicted proteins | sample AusTroGonzalo_MG_2_FD_193488 | JGI IMG/M metagenome (GOLD analysis project Ga0265301, IMG submission 193488) | Bovine rumen microbial communities from tropical cattle in Woodstock, Queensland, Australia - Gonzalo_04 | ecosystem: Host-associated > Mammals > Digestive system > Stomach > Rumen ...
TTCTATAAGATACCAGCCAGTATATGTTCTAATACTTTTGTGTATACATTCTATCGGAAATAATTCTCGTATGTATTGTTTTATAAATGCTTCATTATTGCACTTAATTAAAATCTTATTTATCGATTCGAATGTACCATTATTGCAAAAATGTATTCTTGTCGTATTAATGTTTTTAGCGTATATAAATATAATTCTTTTAAGAAGATATTTAATCTCTTCTGTTGCAGTTTTAAATTCCATAATTACCTCATGATTTAATATAAAAACAATAAATTTGTATAAAATATTTAAAATCTAAAGGATTTATTATGGCAGAAGCTTGGTTAAGTACTTCATATCTTGTGAATCATATTAAAGCTCGGTTAGGAGCTGCTTGTAGAGAACTGGAGCTTGATAACGATGCTATTGCTAAGGTTATTAAAGACGAATCATTGAAGACCTTAAGTTTATACTTCCCTAAGTTCATTTATTACATTATTGATATTGACAAAGATCAGGTCGGAAAGGATCAAGGGTTATACTATATTAATACTCCTACACAGCTTCTTGGTGCTGAAATGATCGTGTCTTTGAATGGTCTGGGTACTGGTGATACTTTCTATGACCGTACTTATTCTGTATGTCCGTTTGAATATCTTTTGACATTCATGCAAAAAGAAATTATGGACTATACAAGAGTACCTACGACTATTGAAATAGTTCCACCTAATAAAGTTAGGATTATGCCTAATCCTGCTATTGGCATGGGTCGTAAGATTTGCGTAAAGCTTAAAGTAGCTCACAGTGATTTTCAAGAATTTCATCCGGGATTACTTGAGATTATCAAACAGCTTTGTCTATGTGACGTAAAACTTGATATACTTGGGTTTAGGCGTATTTTCTCTAATGTCAATACAAGTATGTCCGATATAGAACTCAGCCTTGGAACATTTGAAGAGGCTGAATCTAAGCGTACTGAACTTCTTGAAAAAATTCGCAACAGTATGCATCTTAGTGTCAACCGTCGTAAGATATGGGTTGACTGGAACTAAAAAAATAAAGCGTGCTGTTACCACGCTTTATTTTATTTACCCGAAGATCTTACAGCAGAGGTAAAACCCAATAGGGAAGGTTATCACCATAGCTATTGCAAAGCTTATAGCCTTCACTTCGAATGCCTTCGCACTCTTAATATCCTTCTGGATTTTTCTCTGATGGAGTTCAACGTCTTTGAATGCTTTTTCACATTGTTTTACAAATGAGAACTGCATGATAGCTCCTTAATACAAGAGACGTTACCACACGTCACATACAAGATAACGACATTGTTATACTTGATCTTGTACCACGATTTAATATATCAAGGATCTTAGAAATTTTACGGATCTTAGAAAAAAAAAACGTGGCTAACAATCATTGAAGATTATTAGTCACGTTAATATGGCGTTATTACCTAGACCCTAACTTTTAAGCAGAACTTATCACGAATTTCAACATTATAACCTAAATCAATTAAGTCTTTTGCGTATTCTCTGACAATTCTTTCAAGTTTTTCTAGGTTATCGTCATTTCGGACGGTCACATGAATTCCTAGAGTATTTACGAAGGCGCCTCTAGAATTAATATTACCAATCCTTTCAACGGTTCCTATAGGACGACCCCTAGCCCAAACGATTATATTGGCTTCTTTTGTGTCAATCAGTTCCTTTTCAACTTCATTTGACAGTAAGCTATAATCTATAAGACGTTCCGGGATCATTATAGGCGACATTAATTCATCTTTTGATTTCATATTGTCCTCGCAATTAGATTATGATTATATCTGAAACAGATAAGCTTAATTGCTATTCTGTATCTTATTGCAATTTTTAATATATCGTGAATAAAATAAATTCTACGAAAAAAAAAATAACGGAATTACTTTCATGCTGGATACATGAGGTAATTCCATTATCTTAGAGGTTACAAGATCTTAACCCAATTAACCCCATATGCTATGGCAGCATCTATTGTAATAGTGTCGCCATCCTTCCAGTCTTTAGACGGAAGAGCATTATCGGGTTTAACGGGTGCGCCTGGGTGGAACGTATATACCACCTCTTTACCTTGTTCTTGACCAAGGATAATGATGGTATAGTTCACAGGTTGCCTGATTGAGCTGAAACCTACTTCGGAGAACTCCAAGCCTTTAGGATTTATTACCTTCAGTTTGAAATTTCCACCAAGTTCTGCACGGACATTATGAATGGTATCCATGCCATACAGACCTTTTATATCATAGGTCTTGAACCCGGTGCAACCTGCACCAATTGCCGGATGGGAGTACGGTTCCCAAGTTGCTTCCAAGAGAGCAAGTTCAAGATTACTTGCTTTTTCTTCATTGGTAATGCTCCCACGACCACGGCAGGTACGCTGTTCAAGAGTCTTCTGCCAGTAATCCGGCAGAATTTTCTTTGTGGTATTAATGGCTTCAACCACTCTAGCCATTGCGTTCAAGTCCATATTTTTGGCTCCTTGAGATGATACAACGGAATTGTTGCATCGTTATTTAATATAATTGAGGCTCTATAAAATCTACGAAAAAAAAAAATAAAGTACCACTAGGGTACTTTATTTTAATGCAGTTGAATGCAATATCTGAAATTCTTTCTATTGGACTCACTACGTATATTTTCCATATCCGTCTCAGTAGCATATCTTTCAGATGTTTCCATCATATATTTTAGGAGATCTAAGTTAGACATATCTCCTGCATGCATTTTATCAATAGTGTCTGCAACTTTAACAGCACTTACGAAACCGCTAGCTAGGGCTTTTATAACATCTAGATAGCTGTCAAAATCTTCTTGGCCTTTAACCTTCTTAGTTCTAAAATGCTTTCGTCTGAAGGCACTAGCCATAATATTTATATTTACATACTCCTTAACTGGCGTGTGAGCAAAGCCGATAGCATTGTAAATCATAAATTTTAAATATCCATCTAAGGCTTGAGTCATATAATCAGGATTAGTCACATCTGTGAAGCCACTATGTGATCCTAGTAATGACTGTCTAAATCTTATACCAGCTGCCATATCCAATCCATATCCATAAGGATCTTCATAGAAGATATTGAATGGTGTTTCAAAGTAATTATTTAGAACGCCATTAATAAAAAGATTTGGATTTTTTGTACGGATCTCTTGCTCGTTAAGATTTTTCTTACTTATTTCAAGTTCTTGGTTTATAAATATCAACTTGTCTCTATTGTAGAGTACCCATGCAATGAAATTTCCAAGGCTATAATTGGCTTCAATGCCTTCTAAGCAATTATCCAACATAAATAAACCAAGATGTCCATAACGACACTTGCAATCATCATATGGATGAGTTATATTTATATAACCGGGAGTTACTGCTTGAGATCCATATGAATACAGATATCTTCTGCGTATATTTTTTCTATACAGCTTAAGAATATCGAATAATGATTTGCGATAGAATGCATGATCTCTAGGTAATGGCGGTTGAATAGTTATTTTGTGAACAGGTACGGTATTATCATCTTCCAATATAATGCCTTTATGTATTATAGATGTATCAAGATAAGAGCATATAGTTGTAGTTCTAGTCGCATCATCTAGATTTGTTTGAGGATTTATATCATATGTGCGATACAACCTGTACACATTATGAAATTCTATAACCAAAGGATTACTACCATTTAACCAGTTTATAATGTCTTCATTAGCAAGTATCTTATCGAATATGACATTTGTCATAGCTCTTCGGTTAGCAACGATGTCATCAATTCTTACGATTTCTCTGGGAGATACCAGATATTCTGCTAGCTTTGCACATATACGCCAGTTATCTGGATTTTGTTCATTGAGTTCTCTTTTAAGAATATGAGTATATTCTAATTCTTCTTCTTCTAATAGAATGCCTCTAATAATAAAATCTATAAAGTTTAATTTGTTTGATCCATATCTGTATTCCTGATATGGATACCACTTCATATCGACTTTTATAGACATTATTCCTCCAATAGAATTATATTCTTCATAACAAATCCTTTGTAGTCCTTGAATAAATTATAAATAACTAAAATCCCTTTTTCTGAAAAAGGGTTAACATCTAAAGTACGTATAGCACTTTCTATAGTTGTTTCTCTATCGGCAGTACTATATTCATAAACTATATAAACTTTATAAAGATCTCTTTTTAGAGATACATATTCTTTGGCTGGTGATAACATGACTTCTAAGAAGTCATTCTCATCAGCAATTTCTGATTGCAAAGATTCTCTCCTAAGACGATTTATGAGTCTCATAAATGCTTTAGGATGTGATAAAAATAGTGATGTTATATTGTTCATACTAAAAGAAAATGAACTAAGAAGGTTTTACCCTTCTTAGTTCATTTATTTTTTCCTTCACGTATTAGTCATACGGGTAAGCATCTCCGCCAAAAAGGTCCCCACTACGAGGATAATCAGCGTCATTCCCCCCGTTATAATCTGGGAAAGGATCCTTAGACTTTTGCTTATTATGCTTTCCTTTGTTCTTCTTTCCCTTACCGCCGGATACAGTTCCTGTACTCGCTGGCTTGGAAACGCCGTCGTAGGTGGCTGGGCGAAAGGTAGAGCCAACAGTCGCAGTACTGACAGTCTTCACGACCGTCGTACTTGGCGTACTTTTGGCTACCTCCTCCGCAGCAGAATTAGTTTGGAATTCAAGCATCATACGATCGCACTGACGGACTTCTTGGTTCGTCATGCCTTCATACTTAGTGATATCTGCAACAGCTGTGTTGAACATAGCCATAAGGTAGTATGTGGCCACGTTGATTTCTTCTTCGTCGAAGTCTACATCGGGAACAAGATCCACACCGACAGAGAACGACTTGCGATCTTCTGCCTGAATGATGATCAAGGTTGCATCGAGATTGTAATCGATGTCAACGATGACAGTCTTGGACGCATTCAAGTCACGAATATTAGCAACAAACGTGTCGATGTCCTTGACTTCTTCAGGCGGATATTCCGTGAGTTCTTCGAGGTGAGCATCAAGTTCGTTGTACTTTCTCACATAGTCAAACGGAAGGATACCGTCGGTATTAGCTTCGATATCCTTAGCATCTTCCAACTTGGTAATGTAATTATACCCGTTGTCTTCAGAAACAAAGCGAGCATACTGCTTGGCTTCCTGACGACAGACTTCATCAAAGAGGTACATCAACATGATGTGAGTATCCGGCGTGATGTCTTCAGTGATCGACATGTAAAGATCAAAGAGATCCATAGCGCAGTTCTTCGGAGCTGCTGCTTCAATCGGATATTCAGGCCAGGTATTATCTTCTTCAGGACCAGGGTTTTCCCAGTCCACATGGAAATACTTAGTGGTATTGCCCATCTGAACCGAAATCTTCAGTTCAAGGTTCTTATGCCAATAAGCAGACTTGCTATACAACTGCGTTGTAATAACGAGTCCGCCTTCTACTTCACGATTCTCATTAATAAAGTCGAGAGCTTCCTGCATCCCGGCTACGCCACTTTTAAGTGCCATTTTAGGTTTGTCCTTTTAGGTTAGATTGATCGAATTTTTGACTTCTATTAAATCTTTGCTAACTCCAAAGTCATGACCCTTGGAATTTCGCATATAATGTACTTTGAATTTTAGATCTATAGGTAATCTATACTTCCATAACTGAGCTTTATATTCTTCAGGTGCGACGTCACCATCTGAAAATATGAGGATCTCTTGATCCAAGAATCCTAAGCTCACAAAGAATTTCAATACACTATTGATACCATGACCAAGCATGGCAGCAAATGTATGATCTCTTAGTTGTGGAAAAGCATAGTATATGCCTATCACATCGAAAATTCCTTCGGCTATTACTAACTTTAATCTAGATTGAGTTATATCTAATTTCTGATTGAATGTATAAATTCTAAAAGGACTCTTACTAAACATCAAGTCATAATATCGATGTTCTTTATCTGGGGATACAATATTTCTATTGATAATTCCCTCGTAAGAGTAATTCATAAATCCCACATAATCATTATTTAATATATTCATGTAATTTGTGTCAACTGGCAAATTCATGATTGAATTATATCTTACGAAATCTTTCAAGTCAAAAACTACTTTGAATAATTCTATTTCTTCCTTAGACATCTTGACATTAAATCTCTCACAGAGATACCTATACTTCGGTAGATTTCTAATTACAGCTGCTCTATCAAATGGCGGAATAGCCAGCTGATTAAACCTCTGCTTTTTATCAAGGAAACTTGTAATCTGTTTTCGACTAGAAATATTCTTTGTCTTAACATCTTCTTTTACAGCATTTCTATTTTGGGCAATAATTTCCTGAAGCTCAGGTGTTATGGCGACACCTAGAAGCTTCAGGAAACTTTCATTTACTGCCCCACTAAACTTACATCTGTGACATAAGTAATAGAAGGGCGGTACTCGTGAGATATAAAGATGTCCATGATTCAGATTATCACTATCCAAACATGATGGACATCTTATGACTCTATCTTTATTGCCGTTGGCTAAAGTGGTAAAGCCATCGTATGCTGCAAGAATTGCGTCTTCTAAGACTTTACCTGCATCTTTCATTACGAAATAAACCCTATGAGCTTAATAAGTTCATCTGCAAGAGTTTCAGGATCCAGTACTACTTCAGTATCAGAATCTAACTCCTTACGACTACCTCTTAAGCAGTTTTCCAGTAGCGTCAAGATAATGTTGCTACCATCGAATTTCGTAAGAATGTTGCTAAAGCGTTCATTCTTTAAGATTTTGTAACGCTCACTTTCTTTAATTGCAGTTATATACTTTTTCGTCAACTTGAACTTTGCCATCGTAAGTTCTGTATCATACGGTTCAGAGAGAACAATCTTTGCAAGTTCAGTGAATCCGAACTTCAAGAAGATCTTATGCAGATACATCATTAGTATTGCAAATGTCTTCTGATTAACCATGTACAGTATTTCATGTTCTTCAATGAACTTACCATATACAATGAAGTACAAGATATTCTTTTCTTTACTTGGCTTAAGCAATGGAGTATACTTTACAAGTTCTTCATTTTTCAACTCAATATCTTTACCAATACTATTCTTTACTCTACGAATCATGTCTTCAATACCCAACTGGATTAGTGGACCATAGATTTCGTTTTGATTCAATTTAGAAACTTCCATGTCAAACACGGATGCTTCATCAGGTTCTATCGTAGAGTTAACTGTTTCATATTGCATCGGAATCTTAGCATGGAACAGATAATGAATTTGATGCTTTATGACGACATGCAAAAAGTTTATGCAGTTCTGCTCTAGTGAGAGTTTGGGAATGATATCTATGAATACTTTTCTAAGTAGAGGTTGAACGGACTCTACAGATGAAGATCCAATATTCTTGAGATAACCCCAGATCACGGAGTCAGAATACTCTGTACCGAAGATTCTAGATTCGATTAGCTTTCTAAGCTTATTTTCGATATTGATATGTCTGCCTGGTACGAGCTTTTGGATATTCTGGACACATGTAATAAATACATCCAAGAATACCGTATTGATATAGTCATTATCCTTATTTACGTCCTTTACATATTCGGTTATGAGAGGAATAATGCACCTATCAATCTTTGCAGCTGTAAGAATGACAAGACAATGAGTTCTATCAAACTGTAATTCTACATTGTCTGTGCCTATGACTATATCGACATTGTAATTCTTGTCGCAATAGTCTAATGCTGCTGCGTAATACGGAGAGAATATTTCGTCTATAATCGTGCAGATATTGACATCGTCAATTTCGCCATTTTCCAGCTTCTGCCTATAAGAATATAGCCCTTTAATAAAATGATCTCCGATTACTTCATAGCACTGAAACCATTCATCAATATAAGAATCGCCATGTTTAGCATATATGCGTTTCTTATTGATTTTGAATTCATTATACTCTGGCTTGCAGTCCTCAATAAAGTCTGTCAAGTTAAGGCTAACTGTTGAGGGTGTTGCAGAGCATTTTAATTCAGGCATTGTGCCTCCTTATTTGGTGGAGTCTCTTTTTAATATAAAGATATTATCTTGTTGAAGCTTTAGGTCCAATACTACGCTTTGGTAGCTTCTTGCTTTTAGATGGTTTTGCCATCTGTGGATGTTTAGCTTCAAAAGCCTTCTTTGCTTTAGCACTAATCTTTCTAACTCGTGTACCACCACCTTTCTTTCCATGCAAGGAAATACCAGCTTGTACATCTAAAGCACGGCTTTCAATCTTCTTAGTTTTATATTCTTGCATTTTACGCTTAAAGCTCATGAATTTCTTCTTGATAATTACAAGATTCGGTTCACCTTTACTAAGCTTGTTAAGCTTGTCGATATACTGAAGTTTCATTTCAGTAATATACAATGCAGGGAATAAAATAGCTTTTTCAAATCCGAATGTAAAGGATGGGTTTCTAACTACAGGTTCATCTGTAAAGAAAATATCTTCAAATTTATCTTTAAACTGTGGTAAGAAATACCCTAGCTTATTAGCTACATATAAATATGTAAAAGCAAATGAAGGATTATTACTTGCAAATCTACAAGTATACTCTCCAATAGTCTTTTCAGAACCAGTGGAACCTTCTGGCGGTGTAAGTTCTATGACTGTATCATAGTACATATCAGTGCGCTGTTTAAGGTGTTCAGACCTGAATTTAAAATACAATACAAAAATTCCAGTCTTCGTTTTATAAACGGTAAGATCTATACCACGATTCATAGCCATAACAGCTTGTGTACGCTTTCTTAAATCATTAAGAATAGCTCCACGCATAGCAACTTGAGCACTACCTTTACCAACAGGGTTAGTTACAAGTCTATGAAATGTAAGTTTTTCAGCCATAATTTACCTTGAGGGAATATATACCTATATCTAAAAAGATATAGGTATAATATATTACAAGAACTGTTTCGGGAAATGAATGAACTGGTTAGAAGTACCAATCAAACCAATTACAGACATTGCACCCTTGATAATTTCTACATCAGTCTGTGCAGAATTTAGAACTGTCGTCTTAGAGATATCTTCAAGCTTGCCAGTTCTGACATTAAGAATCATATCATTGTCAAGCATTTCTTCAATGTATGCTTTATCCTTCTTAGATACTGTCGCAAATACATTGATATATGCATCCTTAATCATTTCTACAAGTTCCTTTGTCGGATTGTAGAGTTCAGGATTATCCTTAGCAATATGCTTTGCAATCTTTTCTACGAATTCATTTTCACCAAGCAGGTAAGCAATGAAGATATTACCAGCAGGTACAACACCATGGAGAAGTGCAGAACGAGCAGACAGAGCCGCATCTTCAACCAAGAAGCTCTTGGAGAGAATTTCAGCCTTAGAATTACCGCCTACCTTAATAACAGCAGTAGTGCCGCAGAGTCTACCATAACGAACTTTCAAAGCACCAAGCTGAGAATCATAGTCAAACTTAGTTTCAGAGTTACCAAGTTCAGCAATCTTATTCTGCAAGCTAGTCTTGAGTTCATTCATAGCAGGAGTATCAATACCCTTACCATCAAAGAAGCGAGTATTAGCATCCTTGATAATTACTCGTTCGGCATAACCAAGGTATCCACCAATGATGTTTTCCTTTACGAGAGCTTCAAGAGTAATGCCCTTGGACTTGAATTCTACAACCTTGGCATTAAGATAAACAGATGCATCATAGAAGTGATTACGTCCAGCAGAGCTACCTACGCCATGTTCAATGCAGCAAATTGGAAGATTTCCCTTCCACTTCACCACATTTTCATGAATGAAGTTACTGAATGCAGGATCATATCCATTAGCAACAATGATCAAAGATCCATGCTTAACATTCATGACCTGATCCATGATTTGACCGACAGGAGCGACATCCATTTCGCCAAGTCGTCCTTCATACATCAAGACATAAGCCTTTTCAAGTTCACAGAACTTTTCGTCGTCCTTAGTACGGTTAACAAACATGGCATCAACATAGCCACGGTACATTTCATAACCGTCTTTGTATTCAACTTCAGTCTGCGGACGATCACCAAGTTCAACCTGAACAATACCGAACTTAGTAGTCTTCTTATAACAATCCTGAATAAGCTTAGATACTTCTTCATCATTGTTAGTAGAGATTCTACAAACATTCAAGAGGTCTTCAGAGTCTTCAGTAATTTCCTTAGCAGATGCAGCGACTTCAGCTTGAATCATATCACTGATATGATTGAGCATCTGAGAAAGATCACCTGCATAAATTTCAGGATGCTTTTCCTTGAAATCCTTAAGCATCTTAGCGATTTCGTTAGAAACGATAACGGCAGATGTAGAGCCGTCACCGACTACTCGAACGATACGCATACTAATACGCTTTACGAATTCAAGAATAACACGTTCGAGGTCATCTTCACTATAAAGAGACTTCAATACAGTGTAACCATCTTTTGTACTTTTATGCTGAAGATTTCTGTCTTCAATAATGGTAGTACTACCATGCGGACCAAAAGTCTTCTCCAAGATAGATGAAATGCTGTCAATAATTTCAAATACTGGAAAGTCTTTATTTACATTAAAGGCCATTGTTTTTCCTTGTTGGTGGGATTAAGTTTCTGGTGGAGCTTCAGAATTTACATCTCCGGGCATCGTCACATTAGGATCTTTAGATGCCGCCGATTTAGAAGCCTTGGCTCTTTCATCGTTTATTTTATGTTTGGCTTCAAGAAGACCATACAAGCGGTTAAGATCCATAGACAATATTTCGGTCAGGGTGATTTTACCTTCAAAAGCATCAAGAATATTGAGGATGGCACGGTTCTCCTCCTCAAATATTCTTTTACGCTTTTCAGATAATCTTATTCGCTGTCCTTCTGAAACACCCGGCGTACTCTGAAAAAAAGTAAGTTTTCAAGGTTCAAGCTGATGGGTCCAATTTCATTACCGCAAGGTTCACCAGTAATCTTACCGTTTTCATCTTTCTTAAGATTATTACACTTGAACTTAGGAATTTCAAAGCTTACATCATATTCAGAGTTAAGGTCATTCATAACATCATCGAGAGCCTTAACAGATGCATCAGTCATGAGAGAAGACAAGAATCTTACAATAAGGTTAGTATCATCAACTTTGACCATTGCCTTCGTACCATCACGCTGATTAGCAGCAATATCAGGAATAAGAACCGACTTAACATACAAGGATCTTTCAATCATGCTATCAAAATCCTTGAATTCTTTTTCCTTACCATTGAAGAAACGAATCATGTTAAGATAATCATCAAGAGACGGTTCACGGACAGTGACCACAGAACGCTTTTCAATGATAGGAACAATCTTTTCCTTATACATCGGAGCAAATTCCTTAATCTCCTTATGAGTCTTTACATTATACAAGACGTTATTAATTTCATCATAAGACTTGTTTTCAAATGTAGCAATAATAGATTCAGGGTCAGTATTAACCTTGATAGTACTATTACAATTATTACAAGTCACTTCGAAAGGCTGGCTTGTCGGATACGATGCTGCATAGATACCATAAAGCAACGGTTCTACATCTGCAAGGGCGGTCATTTTAAGCCATTCTTCAAACTTCGGCTTACCACCTGTCATAGATTCGATCTTTTCATAGATAATCTTGTAAAGACGAATTCTATCGGAATATGGATCTTCAGCAACAGTATTCAGACGGCTTTTATCAAGGTAGCAAAGACCAAGCATATTAGCCTTATAGCCACTATGAAGACATACAATAGAATAATAAGTATTAACAGATGCAATAACAGGACGAGATGCTGCAACAGCATAGTCCGTGTCATTTACCTTAATCTGACATCCGTCAAAATTATTCTTTACCATCTCCATGAATTCATCTTCAGAGAAGACTTCAGCAGGATTACCCTTAGTTCTTGTTGCTTGAACTAGCAAGTTATTCTGTTCGACACTTTCTTTATGGCGTTCAGAGAAATACTGCTTACTCTTAATTTCATGAACATCATGAGAAAGATGAATATCCTTAGCATCTTGAGACAAGACAGTATCATTATGGATTTCACCAAATCTCTTATGAGGCATGGCTAATACAGGATCATCAGGAAGCTCTTCGACGTTTCCGACATCTGCCAGTTCAGTCTTAGGCTTGGAATCTTCTACTTTATTTAGGGTAATGGGAATTTCCTTACCCGTCTTCTGCTCTTCTTCAGCAACCCTGTTTCTAATGAAAGATGGAATAGCCATTTCAGTAGGAACTGGCTGTTCCAAAAGTTTACTTTCATCAATGTCAGGCATCATTGGCATTTCAATCTGGTCAGTAGAATTTTCTACCTTTACAGCTTTAGGAGTTGCTTCCTTTTCTGTATTACGAGTCTTAATTTTTAACTTTGTTCTTGGGGAGTTAGCCATAATACTTTCCTTCGTGGAGTTTCATTTTAAAGTTAGCGTGCTTAAACTTTACAAACTTACAACTTTATCTAACTTTAAGCCATCGGCAGTGTCATTTGCTTTAAACACTAAGGATACAGCCTTTTCAGTATTACCAATCGTAATTGTAATATACAGAGTCTTTCTCAGATCGTTCTTATTGCCATCTTTAGTAATTTCTACAAGCACGTCCATACCAGATGGAATATATTGTCTTATATGTGCTCTAATATCTTCTTCAAGGCCTTTAATATTTCCTGAGCCAGCAAATTCTTGCATATAGCTCTTAATATCAAAGAAAGCTTTACAATTATTTGGTAAGCCAGTTTGTCTATTTAAAAGAAGATTACTTATTCTAATAGCTAAAGCTCTTTCATCTGTTAAAACAGTATTTTGTCCTTTAGTATTAATAGCAAATGTACATTCAACCATAATATACCTATTTGTTAAAAATATATATTTTTCATACTTATGTTAATTTTTATAAATAATTATAATATTATAATTTATACATAATATTGAATGTAATAATGGTAGTAATATGTCAACGAAAATTTTTCCTTGTCCTGTATGTAAGCGAAAGTTTGCATCTATGGAATCAGCTATAGATCATGTAGACGACGCTCACGAATATTGTTGCCCAAAGGGTATTACTGTAAAACAGTGGATTTTTAATGTCAAAAATAGATTAAATCCTGCAAATAAATATGGAAAGTCTATTTTATCTGGTAAGCCTACTAATTGGAACGAAAAATTAGGTCGTTATGATAGACTTGCAGATGATAAAGAACGAGTAGCCTTTAGAAAATTATTCGTTCAGAGAATGATGAAGACGCATGGTAAATCTACACTTTTAAATGATCCAGACGTTCAAAAGAAAATGCTTGAGCATCGTAAGATATCTGGTAAATATGTCTTTGATGAAAAAGTGTTTCCGTATACAGGATCATATGAATTTGACTTCCTCAGATATATGGATGTAGTCTTATCTTGGGATCCAAATGATCTTTATATGCCTTGTCCTATCATTGTAAATTATACAAGTCCTAGAGACGGAAAGATTCATTTCTATATCCCGGATGCATATATACAATCTTTGAATCTTATTGTAGAAATTAAAAGCCAAGAAAATCAGCATTATAGAAAGCGTGATTTAGATATAGAACTGGCAAAAGATGCTGCAATGAGAAAAATGAAGGTAAATTATGTAAAGATTTATGATAAGAATTATGAAGATTTCTTATCAATGCTTAACTCATTGAAGCAGTAATTTTTAAGCCTATGCTTGGCATAGGCTAAAAATTATTTCTAAAACACTCAATTATGACAGATTTAAAAACATTCTTTGACTTCAAGAAAGCTAAATTTGAAGATTTGCATAATATTCTTGATGATGCTAAATTCTGTTGGACCCTTCCAACGAGTATATTTATTGATGTAGACCAGCTTATAGCTTCTATGAAAGAAGCAGGTCTATCTACAAAGAAATTTGAATTTTCTAGTGCTTTATTAAATATCGCAGGTTATTACAGATACTTTTTCTGGAAGCATAAGATTAGAACCAATATTACTTTCTTCTGCACTGAAAGAATTATTTCTGAAGATGAAGCTATTAATTCAGAGATAAAAATGCTTACTCTTATAGTAAGAAATATTCCGGGAATGTATAGCATTGTATCTAAAATGCCTGCTAGACTTGTACCATTTGCACTTTATTCTAAAGATAAATTTGAGAATACTATTGTAGCTTCATATGGAAATTTCTCTTATCTTTATCCATTCTTTATGAATGCTGCACCTTCTTATACTTTACATTTGTCCGGCAAGTATTCTTCTGTAATTAATAGCTTTACAAAAGAATGGCTATATGATCCAATTACAGTGTTGGCTCTTGCAGGTGATGTACCTCATGGCATTCCGAATATTAAGAAATTCGGACTAGTTAGAGCTGAAAAATTCTGCATAAAGAATAAAGAAAAAGACATTGAAGCCATGTTTGATGAAGATAGCTTGAAGCAGTTTAAGTATAATAAAGAATATTATGACGTGCCAAAGCTAATTGAAAAGTATAAAGATGAATTCTTTACGCTAGAGACTCACCCAAATCTAGTAGATTACTACAACAAAGAAGAAGTAAAATCTATACAGAGAGAGTATTATTCTGTATACTCTTTCCATATTCCACATTTATTTTTAGGTGAATAATATGGCTAATAAACTTGGAAAATTGTCTACTCCATATACCAATTCATATGATAGATTTCCAAAAGTAGACAAGGCAGCTGCTGGTCAGCTATATGCTTATAGCGTTATAGCTGAAATGAAATTAGAAAATGTCGATGATAAGAAGCCTAGAAAACTGAATGACTATATTATGGGGTTATCCATCGAAAAAAATTTTGAGAAGTTATTTTGTCCGATGGTGAAACTTGTACTGTCAATTCCGCAAGGTGAAAGTTTTTCTATTCAAGATAATTTTAGAGAAGCACCTGTAATTTTGACTATAGAAAGACATATAGTTACTGAAAAAGGTAAAGGTATATCACCGCCTGAACCAGTATACAAGGGTGTAGAATTTACAATCGTACATATAGAAGGCAATGCTTTTGAAGACGATCTCTCTAATTCTGGAAGTATTGACCAGTACCCTACACCTAATACTGATACAGACAAAGTTATAACTCTCTATCTCTATGAAACTAAAGCCTTAGAAGTTAAAAGACCTTTGATGAATAAGGTATACCATGATGTAACGGTAAGTGATGTTATCAATTACCTTATAGCTGATAACTTTAAGGATAGAAGTATTATTGTAGATAAGCCAGAAAATGAAGATACTTATGAGCAAATATTTATACCACCATTAAATTTCCCAGATGCTATAGAATATCTTCAGGCATTCTATGGCATTTATCGTAGTGGTGTAGAGACATTTATGGATTTAGATGCAGTATATATCATATCTAAAGATTCTAGTGCTAAGTTTGGTGACTATTATAAAGATATGAATATTCGAGTAAGATCTCAAATGCAACAAGATCCACAATCTAAGGCTAGAGGTACAAGATCTACTTTTATTGATAAGGAAAGTAAATCTGTAAATATAACCTTGGATAGCACTCCAGTCGTAAAGTCTGGTGACGTCCTTTCTAAAGAGTTTATAGGCGAACAGTTGTTTATCAATAGTGATGCTAA
>Ga0265301_10003828_pt1 | contig 15609 bp, 6 predicted proteins | sample AusTroGonzalo_MG_2_FD_193488 | JGI IMG/M metagenome (GOLD analysis project Ga0265301, IMG submission 193488) | Bovine rumen microbial communities from tropical cattle in Woodstock, Queensland, Australia - Gonzalo_04 | ecosystem: Host-associated > Mammals > Digestive system > Stomach > Rumen ...
CACTGGCAAGCTGATGAAGTATGTTAAGGACGGTAATGTTACTCCCGAGATAAAGAATGCTGACGTTGTTGTTCTTGAAGAGGGCGACGGAGGTCAAGGTGGTGATGAAGGTGGCGACGAAGGTGGTGACCCTGTTACAGACCTTACAAATGGTAGCTTTGAGGATTGGGTTAGCGATACAGAAGCAACAGGATGGAAGTCAGCAAGTAGCGCAAGCAATGCAGAAGTCGGCAAGAGCACAGATGCTCGTACTGGCAGCTATGCCTGCATCGTGAAAGCTCCAGGCACTGCAAACAAGCGTCTCGCTACTCAAGAGATTACTCTCGCAGCAGGCTCCTACACGTTTTCCTACTATGCTAAATCCACTACTGCCGATGTTTGTCAGACACGTGGTGGCTATGTGCCTGTGACAGACGGTACTGTTGGTGCCTATAAATATGGTAATTATACAGACCTCAACAACACAGATTGGACGCTCGTTTCTTATGACTTTGAATTGACAGAGGAAACAAAAGTCTGCCTTATCGTTATGAATCCGAAGGGTAGCAACTATTCTGTTTCCCAGGATATCCTTGTTGACGACGCCACATTGGTTAAGAATTAATAATGAAACAGGCACTTTCCTTTCTGCTTCTCGCTTGTCTGTGTCCTGCACTAAGGGCGCAGCAGTACGCGACGATACTCTATCGTCAGAGCGAGGTGCCTCATGCTGTGCCTGTGAACGAAGTGGATTCTATCGTGGTTCGCGACGTGGCTCAGGTGGATGCTACATACTTCGCCACAGCCAAGGATACCGTCTATGTGGTACAGACCAGAGAGTCGCATTGGAAGGGCAAGAGGATTGGTTTCCTCGGTGACAGCATCACGCAGAATGCTGAGTACGTCAATTCCTACGCCAGCCTGACGGGTTGCACGGCAGTCAACTATGGTGTCTCTGCAACCCACATGGCTCGTAAGAACTCGAGCGACACCAATGCTTTCGAGCGACGCTATACCAGTATGGCAAAGAACCTTGATATGGTGGTTGTCTTCGGTGGCACGAATGACTTCGGACATGCTGACACGGCAGACTTCGGAGCCTTCACCGATGGGCCTAAGGTAGGGAAATATACCTTCTATGCAGGCTTGCATCGCCTCTTCCAAGGGTTGCGCTCCCGCTATCCGAAGATACCTGTCGTCATCATGCTCCCTATCCATCACGGCACGGAGATAGACATGCCTGAGTATATCATCAATTCAGACAAGTCCCTTACCGAAGGCACCAATTCCAAGACAGGCAAGACCTTCCGCGAGTATGTCGATGCCATCCGCGAGGTGGCAGCCTATTATTCCCTCATCGTGCTTGATGCCTACAGTTATTCAGGCCTTACGCCCATGACGGAGGTAGGTGCCGAGAACCGTATCTTCTTCAAGGACGGCTTGCACCTGAACGCAGCTGGTGGCGAGCGTCTTGCCCGCTGGATGTTTCCTCAGCTCGAGGCTGTCTATGAAATGTACTATGACTTCTGAATAGTTAATGAAGAAATGAAAGAATGAAGATAATGAAAGTCTATCAATGATGAAGAATAGGATATTCCCTCTGCATAGAATGAGATTCATTATTTCATTGTTTCATTTCTTCTTCTTCTTTTTTTGCTGTGCCTTTGCCTACGACGTTGAGATAGATGGCATCTGCTATAACCTTCTGGGTATGCGCTATGCATACGTTACCCATCGCTGGCACTGGTCGGACCTCAACATTGATGCTTCCTTGCAGAGTCTGGACGAAGCAACGGGCTATGTGGGCGATGTAGTTGTGCCTGACCACATTACTTACAATGGCAACACCTATACGGTTAGGTCTGTTAGCGAAAATGCCTTTGCCTGGAGCGAAGGGCTCACGTCGGTTCGCTTACCTTCTACTGTCCGTGCTGTCAGTGCCTGTGCTTTCCTCGGATGCACCAATCTGCGTCAAGTCTATATGTCGCCGGACTTTCGGGCAATAGCCCCTTGTGCTTTCACGGGATGCACGTCCTTGCAACAGATTACCTTGCCACGTGCAGCAGATGTTGTCGATACCCTTACCTTCTACTGCTGCTCCTCCTTGACTTCGATTGCTCTTCCTCATCGCATCCGTACCGTTTGCCAAGGTGCTTTGGAGCACCTGTCTGCCATGACCGACCTCTATTCCTTTGCCTCAACACCTCCCGTTGCAGAGCAAGGAGTCTTCACTTTGGCCGACCAACAGCACTGCACCTTGCACGTTCCGGCAGAGGCATTGTCGCTCTATCAGCAGTCGCCCGTGTGGAGCGACTTCTGTCAAATTGTCCCGCTTACAGATGATGATTACCTGAGCCATAACTACCAACGAGGCGACATCAATGCCGATGGTGTGATAGATGCAGAAGACCTTCTCCTTTTGCGTCGCATTATTGTCAGTCTTCCTACCGATGCCGCAGTTCGCTGGGCTGCCGATGTCAATGCCGACGGCACAATCAATGCCATTGACTACGTAACGCTTGCAAGGCAACTGGGCTCAATCGATAACTTGCAGGAGTAGGTTCTTTAATGCTTTCTGCCGAGCCACAAAAACTCTCCTATCCTAAGTGTTTTTCCCGAAAAAACCGTCAAACCGTCACCTTTTGAGATAACGGCATGTCTATTAGTCTGTTGTGAGGTGACGGTTTGGGTGACGGAAGGTGACGGATATGACGGTTTTACCTCATTTTTAGCCAAATTTTTGTCGAAAGCCTAAGTTTTTTCGATTATTTTTTGCTGCTTGCTTCTTTATTGTTTGCCCATCTCTCCCCAAGCAACAACCCAGGCCCTGAGACGCAACAACCCATGTACTTTTGACCTTTCCCACACGTGGGACAAGCTCTTCCCACACGTGGGAAAAACCACATCTCCCTGTAAAGTCATCCATTTATACCCCACATCCAGCCGAAGGACTTTGTGCCTTTGCTCCTTTGTGTTTTTGCGTCTTTGTGTTTGGTTTATTTTCAAAAATATCGGCTAAAACAGGCTAAAACCATCATAACCGTCACCATCCGTCACCCAAACCGTCACCTTGCAAGAGTCTAATAATCATCTTATTATCTCGAAAGGTGACGGTTTGACGGTTTTTTTCGGAAAAACATTAGGGATAAGGGAGCAATTCGTAGAAAACAATTAACTTAAATAGTGGCAAGGCTTGAAAATTAGCTTCGGGTGACGTTCTTGACACCTTTGACACCTTTGAGCTTCTTGATGAGCTGCTGCAGGCGGCTTGTGTCGTCGAGCATGACGGTGAGTGAACCGTTGAAGAGCCCGTCGTGACTGTCGATGCTGATGCTGCGGAGCAGGATTTTCTCTTCCTTGCTGATGATGTTTGTAATATTGTTGATGATGCCAATGTCATCATTACCTATGACACGAAGCGTGATGGGATACTGGGTGCCACGCTTGCCTGCCCACTTCGCCTTGACGATGCGGTAGCCAAAGCGTTGGCGAAGCTGAGGCGCGTTGGGACAGTCCTCACGGTGAATCTTGATGCCACCTCCGCTGGTGACGAAGCCAAACACCTCGTCGCCATAGACAGGCTGACAGCATCGTGCCATCTGGAAGTCGAGGCCTTTCAGGTTCTGGTCAATGACGAGGACGTCGGATCCCCCGTCCCCCTTTAGGGGGAGTTCTTTGTCGGGCATTACGAATTGGTCGGCACTTTGCGTAGGAGCTGTCTTTTCGGCTTCTCCGTGGTCGAAGCGTTGCTGCTGGGCGTAGGCTTCGAGTACAGCATTCATATCGAGCTTGCCGTCTGCCAGGGCAGCATAGAAGTCGGTGACTATCTTGTAGCCAAGTTTCGTCATGGTGTGCATCATGACAGGCTCCTCGTAGTCGAGTTTCTTGTTCTTCATCTTGCGCTCCAGCTCCTCCTTTGCCAGGAGTGCCTGGCGGCTCTCCATCTCCTTGAGGCTCTGCCGCACCTTTGCTCTTGCCCGTGTCGTGGTGACGATGCCCAGCCAATCCTGCTTGGGCGTTTGGTTGTTGCTGGTGAGGATTTCCACCTGGTCGCCGCTCTGGAGCTTCTGCCTTATCGTGACATTCCTGCCACCTATGCGTGCACCGACACAATGGTTGCCCACCTTTGAGTGGATATGGTAGGCGAAGTCGAGTACCGTTGCTCCCATCGGCAATTTGAAGATGTCGCCCTTCGGCGTGAAGACAAACACTTCATCTTCCCTTAGGTCGAGGCGGAACTGGTCCATCAGTTGGGCATCATCGTTGGTTTCCAATGCGCTTCGAACACCTGCCAGCCATTCCTCCACGCCGCTCTGTCCGCCCTTTATGCCCTTGTATCGCCAGTGTGCAGCAAGTCCGTGCTCTGCGATGTCGTCCATGCGTTCCGTCCTTATCTGCACTTCCACCCACTTCTGTTCGGGGCCAAGCACGGTGATGTGAAGGCTTTCATATCCGTTGCTTTTGGGCACGGAAAGCCAGTCGCGCATACGCTTCGGGTTGCTCTGGTACATGTCTGTGACGATGCTGAACACTTGCCAGCACTCCATCTTCTCACGCTCTGGAGGCGACTGGAGGATGATGCGGATGGCAAAGAGGTCATACACGCCATCCACACCCACGTGCTGTTTCTGCATCTTCTGCCAGATGCTGTGGATGCTCTTCGTGCGGCCCTTCATGTGATAGTGCAGGCCTGCTGCTGTCAGCTTCTCGTCGAGGGGTTTCAGGAAACGCTCGATGTAAGCATCTCTGCTGCGTTTCGTCTCGTTCAGCTTCTCTTTGATGTGGTAGTAGGCATCGTGCTCCAGATACTTGAGGCTTAAATCCTCCAGCTCGCTCTTTAGCTTGTAGAGACCAAGCTTGTGGGCAAGCGGCGCATAGAGATAGGCAGCTTCCATTGCCACTTTCCGTTGTGCCTCGATGTTCGTCGTGTCCTTTATCTGACGCATGATGCAGACGCGGTTGGCAATCATGATGAGGATGACACGCATGTCCTCTGCAAAGGTGACGAGCAGGCTTCGGAAGTTCTCACTCCCAACCGTCGCACTCTTGGCATAGACCTCGCGGATGCGCATTAGCCCGTGAAGGATGTGAGCCACCTCGTCGCCAAAGTCCTTGCGAACATCGTCAATCGTTGCTGCGCCGCTCTTAACGATAGAGTTCAGCAGGACACCCAACACACTGCCTCGCGACAGGCCGATCTCCTCGCCGACGATGAGTGCCGTCTCCAGGTCTTTGACAATCGGGTTGATGCCAAAGGCGTCGCGTTGGAGCAGACCTTGTTCAGCTGCATGTCGAATATATTCCCGGAGCTTCTCTTTGTCTCCCGCTTGTATCACATCGGCAGCAAGCGCAAAGATTTGGCCTTGCACCTCTTCAACATGTTTACGCTCCTCCAAGGTAAAGAACTTTGCTATCTCCATTTCCTGAAACAATATATTGTAAATATGTGTGGCGCAAAGATATGAAAAAAGAAAGACATAGTGAAGGACGAAGATGATATTTTTGTTAAAACAGCCGAAAGTGCAAGCAGCGGTAAGCAATCAGTAATCCCCTTATTGACGTTTTTAAGCATTTTGTTTGAAAATAAATGAAGGAGAATGCACATCTTTAAGAAAAAAGAAGTAACTTTGGGGTGCGTAGAATAATATGACAGGCCTGCATAAAACCATACTTGCGTTAGGAAAGCGTAAAACACTGCTGATAATCATCTCTGCATTTGTAGTTGTGGAGCTGCTCTCTATGGCGCAGTATTTCTTTACCCACCGTCTGTTGGAAGAAGAGTTGGAGAGGCATTCTGAGCTGGAACTAACGATGAAGGCCATCATCACGAAAAAGATAATTGAGGAGTCGGAACGCATCCTTAAAAGCCATATTATGGAGCTGAAGAACGACCTCGAATATCCCGACTCCATGTTTAGTGTCGTTGCGCGGATAGCCAAGTACTCTCCCCAACTAAAGGGATGTGGCATCGCCTTTGACCCTGGCTACTATAAGAGTAAAGGCAAGCTGTTTGAACCTTATGCCCTGAAGACGGACAGCGGCATCCTCTGCCTACAAATTGCCGGCAAGAACTTTGACTATACAAAAGACGGCTTCTATAAAGACATTCAGGAAAAGAAGGCTAATAGCTGGGTGGGACCCTACAACGACAAATACCTGAAGAAGAGACTTATCAGCTATGCCGTGCCCATCTATGAATTCACGGGAGATACCATCGCGGTGTTTGGCATCGATATTGATACAGACAATTTAGGCGATACGCTGAATTACAGGCATCTCTATCCCTCTTCTTTCGACTTCCTCCTTACAGAGCAGGGCGAGTTGATAGCGGGTCCAACGCAGCCCGGCTTGCAAGAGGAACTGGAGGCACTTGTCCGCATCATCAACGACAGCACAGTGACTCGCGAAGAGAGCTACAGCGGCAAGACGACAATGATTGACGTTAATATCAAAGGTCGGGCAGGCTATCTCTTCTATGCCAGCATGAAGGAACAACCACGTTGGCAGATTGCCGTTGTCTGCTACGACGATGAGGTCTATGGCCCGCTCTTCTGGTTGCGGCTTCGTCTGCTTCTGCTCTCGCTGTTGGCAATGGGCATCTTGCTCTATATGGTTTTCCGCTTCGCTCAGGGCGAGAAGGAACTGCATCGCAGGACACTTGAACAGGAACGTACCAATGGCGAACTGAGAATAGCAAGCAGCATCCAGCAGGCTTTGCTTCCGTCAGAAGAATTGTCGCTAAAGGATGTCAAGGACATCTGTGTGGAGGGAAGACTGATACCAGCCAAAGCTGTAGGCGGTGACCTCTACAATGCCTTTGTGCGTGATGGGAAGTTGTTCTTCTGCATTGGTGACGTGAGCGGAAAGGGTGTCCCGTCGGCACTCATTATGGCCATCACCCAGGCTCTCTTCCGCAACATAGCTTCGACAGAAAGTAGTCCTGATCAAATCATGAATAGGCTAAACCAAACAGCCTGCCGCAACAATAAGACCAACATCTTTGTCACATTGTTTGTCGGTGTTCTGGATTTGCCGACAGGCCACCTGCGCTATTGCAACGCCGGGCACGAACTGCCCATAATAATTGAAAAGTTGACAAGTGAACGAGTAACCAAGTCAGATGCTAACAACCCCTCAACTCGTCAACTCATCAGCTCGTCAATACTTGAGGCTGTACCTAACCTGCCTGTCGGACTCTTCGAGGACTTCAACTATCAGATGCAGACGATAGCCATGAAGCCAGGCACAACTTTGTTCCTTTACACCGACGGACTGACCGAAGCACGCAATGCCAAAGGCAAGTTGTTCGGCAAGGAAAGAGTGATGAAAATGGTTGCTCAAAGTGATACGACAGAACCCAAGCAGTTGGTCGAGGCAGCTATCCGCAGGTGGCATCAGTTCATTGGCACCACCGAGCAAAGCGACGACATGACGCTGCTGGCTCTCAGATATACGCCATTGGAAGAGAGAGACATCATGGGAGAAGGCATTACGCTGCACAACGATGTCAAGGAAGTCGAGGCTCTTGGAGTCTTTGTCAGGCAGGTGGCTGAATCTTTGGCAATTGACAAATCATTGATGAGCAAGCTTCGTCTGGCAGTGGAGGAAGCAGTGGTCAATGTGATGGAGTATGCGTACCCCTCTGGCAAGAGAGGCGATGTGAACATCCGTGCCACATTCGACGGCCAAAGGCTGAGGTTCATCATCACCGACTCTGGCATCTCCTTCAACCCGACAACAGTCTCTGCTGCCGATACTACCCTCTCGGCAGAGGAACGTCCTATAGGCGGACTTGGCATTCTGCTCGTGCGAGAACTCATGGACTCTATCAACTATGAACGCATCGATGGGAAGAATGTCCTGACGCTGGTCAAAAGGATTCATCGAAATAACTAAAAGCTATAATAACGTAAAATATAAGAGTATGAAAACAATTATCGAACAACAAAAAGACAAGTATCTCGTTACCCTCGAAGGTGAGCTTGATACTGCTGCTGCTGCCGAAGTGGAGAATACACTTCAACCTTTATACAGCTCAGACGGGAAGGATGTGATTATAGACTGTGCAGGGCTGGAATACATTGCTTCGAGTGGCTTGCGCATCCTCATCAGCATCCTCAAGGGAGCAAAGGCCAGTGGCAGTAAGGTCGTCCTCAAGAACATGAACGACGACATCAAGAGCGTCTTTAAACTTACAGGATTCATCAATATCTTTGAAGTGGAATGAAAAAGCAAGTTCTGTTGCTCTTCCTCTTCGTTGCAATGGTGGCATCAGCTCAGGAAGAGAAAAAGAATCAATTCGACGTGGACCTGAACATGCTTGGTCGCGGAGAGTTGCGTAGTGGAGGCGTAACAGATGATGCCACAAATGACAATAGTGCTCGGTTCCTTTTAGGAAGGACACGCCTGACGTTAGGTTACAAACGTCCTCATATCGAGGCGAAAGTTACTGCCCAGCACAGCGGAATCTGGGGCGAAAAGAGTAAGGGGAGCTTCAACCTCTATGAGGCATGGGCAAAGTTGAGTACGAATAATGGCCTCTTTTCACAGATGGGACGCCAAGCTCTTTCGTATGACGATGAACGCATCATCGGTGCTAACGACTGGGCTATGGCTGCCAACTCGCACGATGTCCTTAAGCTGGGTTACGAAGGCTATGGACACAAAGTCCATGCAATACTTGGCTTCAATCAGAATACTGAGAATGTTGGTGGTGGCACCTATTATGTAAATGGTGGTCAACCATATAAGGTGATGCACACGTTATGGTATCACTATGATGTTCCCAAGCTACCTTTAGGCGTTTCCCTCCTGTTCATGAACATCGGTATGCAGTCAGGTACGGAAGGCTCAAAGATTTATCCGCCTAAAACAGAGTATCAGCAGCTCATAGGCGGGTATGTGTCATATCAGGCAAAACGTTGGTCGATAGAGGGTTCTTATTATCATCAATTGGGAACGACGGTAACAGACCCTGAACCATTGGATGATGTTTTTGAGTTGAGAAGTATAGGATTGGATGCTTGGATGGCCAGTGTAAAGGCTCAGCTGCAAATTACGAAGAAGATAGGTGTCTTGGCAGGCTATGACTACCTGAGCGGCGATGATTACAATTATGTACGTCCCAAGGGAAAGATGGGATTGGCAAAGCATGACAAAATCAGGTACTTCAACCCTGTATATGGTTCTCATCACAAGTTCTACGGTATGATGGACTTCTTCTTTGTGCAAGCCTTTTCCGATTCTTTCTCGCCCGGTTTGCAGAACCTGTATGCCGGAGCAACTTACAGTCCTATTAAGGGTTTGGACCTGAAAGCCACATATCATTATCTGGCTGTGGCCACGAGCTTGAACAACGCAAGTAGAACGCTGGGACACGATATTGATATCGAAGCATCCTATCAGATATTGAAAGATGTCAGCCTCTCTCTTGGCTTCTCTTATATGGTAAGCACAGAAACGATGCAGAAACTCCAGAAGTCGGATGAAAAGAATAATCTGAAGTGGGGATGGTTCTCGCTCGTCGTTTCACCAAAACTATTTACCACCAAATGGTAAACAAATAAACTATAATATGGAAAACAATCCTTTGCTCCAGTCTCAACTGGGAATCTATTATTCTTGCGTCAGCAACACAGACGAACTTACGAATTATCAAAACCCTGTGCTATTTGACATTCCGAAGGATGTGAACGTGGAACAGGTGCGCAAAGCTGTCTATGAGGCTCTTTGTGCTCATCCTTATATTGCTTCGCGCATTGTGTTGAACGATGAAGGCGTCCCTGGTGTGGTAAGTGGCACGTTCCCCGTAATGGAAGAGGCTGTGCCGCTGATACCTGTAGGCTCTTTGGAAGAAGTGAAGCCTGACTTTGGTCGGACGATGGACATCCACGGAGAGCGGTTGTATCGCTGTGAACTCTATCAGACATCTCAGGGGGAGGCTTGGCTTTATCTTGACTTCCATCATATCCTTGTTGATGGTTTCTCTGTTATATTGTTCCTGCGGGAAATAGAGAACTGCTTCAATGGGAAAAAGCCTATGGGCGAGGCAATAGATGGTAATGCCATTGCTTTAGAAGAGAAAATGCTTCGTGCAGATGAAACCAAGATGGCCGAGGCAAGGGAATGGTATGCAAAGACTTTCTGCGATGCTGCAGAAACGGACTCTCTGCCGATACCAGAGACAACGCTGGAAAAGACTTCACCTCAGATGTGCCTCAAGCACTATCCTCTGTGCGTTTCAAAAGAAGAGGTTCAGGCAGTCATGACACGTTTCAACGTTAAGGAGGGAACCTTGATGCAGGCAGCGTGGGCGTTGCTCTTGGCAGCATATAGTGCGGAGGACAAAGCATCGTATTGCACAATCTATTTCGGACGTGGGGACCGTCGCCTGCGTTCTACCATTACGATGATGGTGCAAACGCTGCCCGTCTTTGCCCAGTTCCAAGGAGAAGAGTCTTTGGAGGAACTATTCTGTGCTGTTGCAGAGCAGATGAATACTGCTGTGCAACTGCATTACTATTCCTATCAGGATGCTGTGAAAGAGCTTGGATTGAACAATCAGGTGATGTTTGTTTATCATGGCTCTGTTTTGGACAGCAAGAAAGGATTGTGCCTTGATGACAGAATGGTGCCTTACCATGACTTGAGACACCAGACTCCAGGATGGAAGCTTGTGGCAGAACTATTTGAAACAGAGGGAACATATTCCTTGAAGATAGGCTATAGTAATGCCGATTATTCCGATGCGTTCATGACAGAATTGGCAGACTGCTACAGCACTATCCTCCGCTCCATGCTCACGGCTAATCAAGTGAAGGATTTGGAATATGCTACCCCTGGGCAGATTGCGTGGCTGAATGGCCTGAATCCTGACATCAAGCTGAATGATAGCCTTCCAACTTTGATAGAACGCTTCAAGCAGCATGTGGCTGAGCGTCCGAATGACATCTTCTGTGTGGCAGGTAACAAGCGGCTTACTTTCGCAGAGGTAGATAAACTCACGGACACCATTGACCCTGCATATACTGTTCGTTGCGGAGAACATGTGGTGGGATTCTCTGTGCCTCGCGACGAGAAGATGGTACTGGCACCACTGGCTATTGCCAAGGCAGGTTTCACACAGTTGCCATTAGACAGCAGTTATCCCGAAGAACGACTGGAGTTCATGAAGCAGGATGCTTCGGCTTATGACGGTAACGATGCTTTGGTGCTCCTTTACACCAGTGGCACCACAGGCACTCCGAAGGGTGTAATACTGAGCGAAGAGAACTTCCGCATCTTTACCAATTATCACGTTAAACACATTAATCTGAAGCCCGGCTCACGCTTTGCTACTTATGCCGGTTATGGCTTCGATGCCTACCAGTGCGACTTGTGGGCTTGCGTGTGGGCAGGTGCTACCATATATATTATACAAGATGACATTCGCTTCAATCTTGAGGCTTTATACGAATACCTGACCAAGGAGGGTATCACCCATTGCTTTATGACCACGCAGATGGCTACGCAGATGGCTCTTAACTATCCCGACATCCCAGGACTCCAGTGGTTGGGAACGGGTGGTGAGAAGTTGATGAGTCTGAATCCGCCTTCCTACGCCCTGCTCAATGCTTACGGTCCAACAGAAACCAGCTGTTATGTATGCAGCCATTACGTAGATAAGAACGAACCAAACATTCCTATTGGCAAGCCGAACGATACGGTTGAACTCTATATTGTGAACCGTTATGGGAAACAAGTACCTTGGGGTTCTTCTGGAGAACTGATTATTGCAGGACCACAGGTGGGTGTAGGTTATTTGAACCAGCCAGAGAAAACTGCTGCAGCCTTTGTGGATTGGAATGGGAAACGAGTCTATCGCACTGGTGACGTTGTGCGCTACCGTGAAAACGGTGACATCGAATTTGTAGGTCGTAAGGATGGTCAGGTGAAGATACGTGGCTTCCGTATCGAACTTAAAGAGGTAGAGGCTGTCATCCGACAGTTCCCCGGCATTAAGGATGCTACGGTTCAGGCTTTTGACTATCCTACTGGAGGGAAATACATTGCAGCATATATCGTTGCTGATGAGAAGATTGACATTAAGGCATTGAATAGTTTCATCATGGACCAGAAGCCACCCTACATGGTTCCTGCTGCCACGATGCAAATCGATGCCATCCCCTTGAACCAGAACCAGAAGGTGAACCGTCGGGCACTGCCAGAGCCAGTCTTTGGTGCTGCAGAAGATACAGAGGAAGCATGTGCTGCACCGCTCAATATCCTTGAGGAACAACTGAAGGAAATCTTGGCTGGCGTGCTGAATACCGATGCCTTCGGCATTACTACCGACCTTCGCTATGTAGGCCTCACCTCCATTCTGGCTATCAAGGTGGCTACGCAAATCTATAAGCGTTTCGGTGTGCAGCTGGATGCTCAGCTTCTTACTAAGGGTGCCACCATCCAAACGATGGAGAACGAAATCCTTGCTGCTATGCTCTCTGGAGGAGCAACGAGTACTGCCAGCCCGGCTAGCCCGACTAATGTTGCTAGCCAGCTTACCTCAGCTCCGTTGGCTTATTCCCAGACAGGTGTTTATTTCGATTGCATGAAGAATCCCACCTCCACGTTGTACAACACGCCTGTCTGCCTTACTTTCCCCATAGAAACTGATGCAGAAGCGTTGAAGAAAGCTGCGGTGCGAGCTGTGGAGAACCATCCTGCCCTCTTCGTGCAGTTTACGACCAACGAGACGGGAGTCGTTCAGGTGATGGGCGACCGAGAGACACCAGTGGAGGTGGAGGACTTTACTATGAGTGAAGAGGAAGCTCTTGCCTTCCGCCACGGATTTGTGCGTCCCTTCAATTTGGGTAAAGACCGTCTCTTCCGCTTAGCTATCATCCATACAGACAAAGCACTTTATTTGTATTCCGACCTTCATCATCTGGTGTGCGACGGCTATTCCTACGACCTGTTCATTCAGGAAATCTGTGACCTCATGGAGGGTAAGGAGATTGAGCCGGAAATGTGCAGTTACATGCAGTTTGTCATGGAGCAGAAGGCTGCAGAACAAAGCAAGGCCTTTGCTGAATCAGCAGAGTTCTTCAAGCAGCGTTTAGGTGAGGTTGAGGAAGTGACAGAACTAGCTCCAGACCTCACCAATCCTCGTCCTCAGGGCGAGAATGGTCGTGTATGGGCTCCCATAGTGTGGGACGATGCAGAGCAATTGGCCAAGCAGCAGGGCGTGAAACCTTCGGCTGTTCTGTTGAGTGCTGTCTTCTATTGCCTTTCCCGTTTCTCTGGAAGCGACCAAGTGTGCATCACTACCATATCCAACGGACGCAGCAACCTAAAGGTGGCCAACACGATGGGTATGTTTGTGAATACTCTTGCGCTTTACTCTAAAATCGGAAATCAGAGTGTTCAGGAGTTCCTGCATGAGAGCGCAGATACTTTCGAGCAGACACTTGCCCATGAGAACTATCCCTTCGCCCGTGTTGCTGCCGACTTTGGTCTTAAGGCAGATATCATGTTTGCCTACCAGATGGGTGTGCTAAGTGATTACCGTATAGGTGGGAAAAAGGTAACGGCGGACGAGACGATGGAGCTGAATGTTCCCAAGTTTAAGATTGCTTTCTATATTACCGATGAGATAGGGGAACCCGTTGTTGCCATCGAATACGATAATGGACAGTACAGCGAGGCAATGATGCAGAGCTTAGCACAGAGCGTAAGTAATGCTGTGAGTGCTTTTGCTGCTGCTGCCGACAAGCCGTTGCGTAGCATCTCACTCGTGGATAGTGCAGGCATCAGCTTGCTGGATTCCTTTAACCAGACTACTGTGGATTACGATGACACACAAAACATTGTCTCGCTGTTCCGTCGTCAGGTGGCAGAAACACCCGACAATTTGGCTGTCGTCTATCATGATGTGCGACTCACCTATAAGGAGGTCGATGAGCGTACAGATGCCATCGCTGCAGCAGTTCAAGAGAAGGTAGGTTTGACGGAATCACGTGATAACGTTATAACGAAAGAGCCTGTTGTCTCTATCCTTATTGGCCGTAGCGAATGGATGGTACTGGCATCGCTGGGTGTGCTGAAAGCTGGTTGTGCCTATCAGCCGCTGGATCCCAGTTATCCGTCCGAGCGTCTTAGTTTCATGATGCAGGATGCCGATGCAAGGCTGCTGATTGCTGAAGAAGCTCTGTTGGAGAAGGTGAGTGAGTATCAAGGTCCTGTGCTCTTGACGAAAGAACTATCAACTCTTCCGAACACTCTGAATACTCCAATTACTCAGATAACTCCTGACAGCCTCTTCATTCTCCTCTACACCTCTGGCTCTACGGGCAATCCTAAGGGTTGTCAGTTGGAGCATCGCAACCTGGTAGCGTTCTGCCATTGGTATCGGCGCTACTATGACTTGCATCCTGGCGACAAGGTGGCTGCTTATGCCAGCTATGGTTTTGATGCCTGCATGATGGATATGTATCCGGCTCTTGCCACAGGTGCTGCTGTTGTCATTGTGGGCGACGACATTCGCCTGAACCTTCCAGACTTGAATACCTATTTCAATGAGGAGGGTGTGACGCACTCGTTCATGACCACACAGGTTGGGTGCCAGTTTGCGATGAACTGCGACAACCACTCGCTGCGTCACCTTTCTGTAGGTGGTGAGAAGATACTTCCGCTCACACCGCCAACCGCTTATCAGTTGCACAACGGCTATGGTCCTACGGAGTGTACCATCTTCACGACAACCTATCCGCTGAAAGAGTTTGAGCAGAATGCGCCTATTGGTAAGCCATTGGACAACCTGCAGTTATTCATTGTGGATAAAGACCTGAACCGTTTGCCGTTGGGTGCTGCTGGTGAGATGCTGGTGGCTGGTCCTCAGGTGAGTCGTGGCTACCTGAACCTGCCAGAGAAGACAGCCGACACCTACATCCAATGGAATGGGAAACGCTGTTACCGCACAGGCGATGTGGTACGCTATCTGTCCGATGGTAATATCCAGTTCGTAGGTCGTCGGGATGGTCAGGTGAAGATTCGCGGCTTCCGTATCGAGCTGAAGGAAGTGGAGTCGGTGATTCGCGAGTTCCCGGGCATCAAGGATGCAACGGTACAGGCTTTCGACTATCCCAATGGCGGCAAGTTTATTGCTGCTTATGTAGTGAGCGACCAGAAACTTGATATTCAGGCGTTGAATGCCTTCATCCGCGAGCGCAAGCCGCCTTATATGGTACCTGCTGCCACGATGCAGATTCCATCTATTCCCTTGAACCAAAACCAAAAGGTGAACCGTCGGGCTCTGCCTGCACCTCAGATACAGGTTGAGGAACGCGATTACGTAGCTCCTGTGGGCGATGCGGAGGCGCTGTTCTGCGACATCTTCGCAGGTATCCTGTCCTTAGACAAAGTGGGAGCTACCGACAATTTCTTTGAATTGGGCGGCACGTCGCTGATGGTGACAAAGGTAGTTATCGAGGCCGACAAAGCTGGGCATCATGTGGCATACGGCGATGTGTTCGACCATCCCACGCCTCGCCTGTTGGCGCAGTTCGTTGGAGGCGAAGTCCCGACAGATGTGTCCGACACCGAGATTGAGAACTTCAATTATTCGGGTATTGATGCCTTGCTGCAACATAA
>Ga0265301_10003831_pt1 | contig 15601 bp, 12 predicted proteins | sample AusTroGonzalo_MG_2_FD_193488 | JGI IMG/M metagenome (GOLD analysis project Ga0265301, IMG submission 193488) | Bovine rumen microbial communities from tropical cattle in Woodstock, Queensland, Australia - Gonzalo_04 | ecosystem: Host-associated > Mammals > Digestive system > Stomach > Rumen ...
AAGGTTGTCGCCCAGGCCGCGGGCGCGGATGGCATCCGTGATGGCGGCGTCGACTTTGCCGGCAAGGCGGATTTCGAGGCGCTGGCGGAAGTCCGGGTCGGCCGCGCAGCGTTCTGCCAGGGCGTCCCAGAGGTTCAGGGGGTTGCCGTCGGCAGCAAATAGACCGGTATGCACCAGGCGGAAGGAAGCGGGAGCGGCAGTGCCCCCGCGCAGCCGTTCACCCGGAGAGGGTCGCGAAGCGATAGCGGAGCGGGGGCAGCTGCCGTCCCGCTCTTCCGCCTGAAAGTCGGACTCATCAAACCCGTTTGTGATCAACATGACGGGCGTTTTCGTCTTGGACTGGAAGTCGGCAGCGACGGGCGGGCTGACGCTGACGATCAGGTCGGCGCCGTCCAGCACGGACTGCTCCAGCTGGCGGTGCCGGCGATCGGCGGCAGCCGAGAGGCCGAGGTGCTTGTAGTAGAACATCTCCGTCCACGGATCCCGGAAATCCGCGATCCAGCGCACGCCGAGGGCCTTTTTCAGCCCCAGGCCGATGAGGTGCACCGACTGCGGCGGGCCCGTGGTCACCACGGCGTCGACGGGATGCTCCCGGAGATATTTCTTCAGGAAACGGACGGAGGGGCGGACCCAGCCGACCCGCGGGTCGGGGATGAAGCAATTCCCCCGGATCCACAGCGAGAGACGCTGCTTCCAGGTTTTCTGCTGCGCGTTGACGGGGTTGACCTCCTGTCCCGGTTTCCCGCCGGTCAGGCGGCGATAGGCCGCGTACGGCTCCGAGATGTGGGTCTTGATGACCTCCGCACAAGCAGGAACGTCCGCGAGAAGACTCTCATCGCGGGCGAGCTGTTCGGGATTCTCCGGCGTGTAGACAACCGGCTGCCAGCCGAACTCAGGCAGATATTTGCTGAACTTTACCCACCTCTGAACCCCCGAACCGCCGGTCGGGGGCCAGTAGTAGGTAATGATCAGCAGACGTTTCACCTTTTGTATCCCTCCAGGTTGGCCTTGACGGTCTCCCAGTCATAGTAGGGGCCCGTCACAGGCTCCAGGCCGCGCAGCTTGCGCTCCTGCTCCTGGTAGAGGAACTTCACGAGCACGTGGCCTGCTTTGTTCTTGTAGAAAATCATCTGGAGGTTGCTGGCCATGCAGATGTTCCAGAAACCGAACCAGTTGTCGCAGATCTGGTCGACCGAGAGACGGTCGCCCACGCCCTCGACGCCGAGGTAGCTGACCAGCGCCATCAGCGGGTAGTCGTGGCCGAAGCGCAGGTCGGCGGCATAGTTACCCTTCGAGAGGGCCTCGTCCGCCTTGTTCACGATGTCCTCCACGCAGGATTTGGCCATCGGCACACGCTCCATACCGACCTCGACGGAGTTGCAGTGGCCGAGGTAGAGGAACATGTTGTTCTGCGCCCAACGGCGATAGATCGCATCGAAGGGCAGCACGGAGTACAGGTTCTCCTGGATATCGAAGTCCTCCGCCACGACGGCCGTGTCGTACACGTCCTGCGTGAACTGGCGGGCATTCTTGACGATCTTGCGGGCCGCCACCGGGTCTTTGAAGACGCGGGTGATCACGCCCAGGGTGTCATCGGGCACGTCGCGGAGCCACTCGAAGCTCTTGCGCATGGCGTGGCCGGTGATGCGCTCCCAGCCTTTCTCGTTGTCGAGATAGTCCATGAACTTCTCGCCGGTGTCCAGACGGATCTGCAGCTTGGGGTTCTGACGGATCAGGGAGTTGGTGAAGGAGTTCATGCTGATGATGCAGCGCTGCACGGTGCTGGAGAAGGCGCGGACGTTCTTCTCGCCCTTGAACACACCGGGATAGCGCTTGAACATCCGCTCGGCGATGGTGGCGTGCTCACGGGCGCCGCGCTGCGACAGGCGGCCGTCCATGCCGTCCCAGCCGGCGAGGACATCACGCGCACCCTGAAGCAGCATTTCGCCGTCCGGCGTGAGCAGACCTTCCTTCTGGGCTACCTCCAGGACGCCGATGACGCCGAGGTAGGCCTTGCCGCCCCAGTTCGAACGGGAACCGTGGCGACCGTAATGGCTGATATAAACGGGCTTGTATCCTTTCGGGGCCGGGGTGTCCACGATCGGGAAAAATTCGTAGGAATTCAGGTTGTTGCCGGCGCGGGAATTTTCTTCCATCAGGGCGCGGACGGCCACCTCCGACCGTTTGGGCTGAGCGATTGCTGCCGAGATGCCCAGCGTCAGCAGGGCCACAAGGATAATGATTGATTTTTTCATCTTTTTCAGTCGTTATTCGTTTGTGGCAAAGATATATTATTTACCTGCGCGTTTTTTTTGAATTCCCGGCATTTCCATACACTATTGTATCTGGCTTTCAAAATCCGTGAACGATTATTTAAATTCCCAGCTCCCCTTTAAGGGCCCGGAGCAGGTCGAAGGCCTGCAGCGGCGTCATGTTGTTGAGGTCCGCGGATGCCAGCTTTTCCTTGATGGCGGAGAGGGTCGGATCGTCCAGTTGGAAGAAGGAAAGCTGCACGGAACCGTCATCTTCCAGGGCCATGGCGCTCGCGTGTTTCTCGCGCCGCTCCAGGTCGCGCAGCGTCCGCTCGGCGGACTCGATGACCTCGCGCGGCATGCCCGCGAGGCGCGCCACGTGGATACCGAAGCTGTGCGCCACGCCGCCGGGCTGGAGCTTGCGCAGGAAGATGACGTTCTTGCCTTCTTCCTTGACGGCGATGTGGTAGTTCCTGACGCGCGGGTAGCGCTCCTCGAGGTCGTTCAGTTCGTGGTAGTGCGTGGCGAAGAGGGTCTTGGCGCCCTTGCCGTTCTGGTGGATGAATTCCACGAGGGCGCGGGCGATGGACATGCCGTCGTAGGTGGAAGTACCGCGCCCGATCTCGTCCAGCAGCACCAGCGAACGGGCGCTGAGGTTGTGCATGATCATCGCGGTCTCCAGCATCTCCACCATGAAGGTGGATTCGCCGCGGGAGATGTTGTCCGTCGCGCCGACGCGCGTGAAGATTTTGTCGAAATAGCCGATCCGCGCCGCCGAGGCGGGCACGAAGGAGCCGATCTGGGCCATCAGCACGATGAGGGCGGTCTGGCGCAGGAGGGCCGATTTACCGGCCATGTTGGGGCCGGTCAGGATCATGATCTGCTCGCCCTTGCTGTCCAGCCGGATGTCGTTGGGGACGTATTCCTCGCCCACGGGCATCAGCGTCTCGATGACGGGGTGCCGCCCGGCCGTGATGTCCAGCACGCTGCCCTTGTCCATCTCCGGCCGGCAGTAATTGCGGTCGAGCGCCTGCTGCGCGAAGCCCTGCAGGACGTCGAGGCGGGAGAGGATGCGGCAGTTCTCCTGGATGTGGCGGATGGCCTTCTGGATCTCGGCGACGAGCTCGCCGTACAGGCGGCTCTCGATCTCGTAGATGGCGGCCTCCGCGCCGAGGATCTTTTCTTCGTATTCCTTCAGTTCCGGGGTGATGTAACGCTCCGCGTTGACGAGCGTCTGCTTGCGGATCCACTCCGGCGGGACCTTGTCCCGGAAGGTGTTGCGCACTTCGATGTAGTAGCCGAAGACGTTGTTGTAGCTGATTTTCAGCGAAGCGATGCCCGTGCGCTCGCTTTCGCGCGCCTGCATCTGCAGGAGGTAGTCCTTGCCGCCGCGCGAGATATCGCGCAGCTCGTCCAGCTGCCGGTCCACGCCGGGGGCGATCACGTCGCCCTTCCCCAGCTGGGAGGCGTCCTCCGCGAGGGTCGTGGTGATGCGCGCGAGCAGCTTGTCGGTGTCGTGCAGGCCCTTGGCGAGCTTGTCGAGGGCCGCGCAGCCGGTGTCGGTGCAACGCTCCCGGATGGGCGTCATGCGGCTCAGCGAGCGGCCCAGCTGGCGCGCTTCGCGCGGGAAGATTTTGCCCGTGGCGGCCCGGGAAATAATGCGCTCCAGGTCCCCTACCTCGCTCAGGTCGCCCTGCAGTTCGGCGAGCAGCTCCTCGTTGTCGTGCAGGAGCTGGACCACGTCGTAGCGCGCGTTCAACTCGCCCAGGTCCATGACCGGCATGGCGAGCCACTGGCGCAGCAGGCGGGCGCCCATCGGGGTGCAGCAGCGGTCGATCACGTCCACGAGGCTCACGCCTTCGCGACCGGCGTTGCTCTGGAAGATTTCGAGGTTGCGGAAGGTGAATTTGTCCATCCAGACGAACTTCTCCTCGTCGATGCGACCGATCGAGCAGATGTTCCCCAGGCCCGCGTGCTGCGTCTGCTCGAGGTAGACCAACAGGGCGCCGGCGGAGCAGATGGCGAGCGGGAAGCCGTCGATGGCGAAGCCTTTGAGGCTCTGGACCTTGAGCTGCTTGCAGAGGCGTTCGACGGCGGCGTCCTGCACGAAGGCCCATTCGTCGAGACCGGTGGCGTAGAAGTCGCCGTAGCGCTCCTTCACGGCGCGCAGCAGCTCGCGCTGGACGACCAGCTCGCGCGGCTGGAGGGAGCTGAGCAGGGTTCCGATGTAATCGAGGGAGCCCTGGGCCACCTGGAAGGTGCCGGTGGAAACGTCCAGGAAGGCGGCACCGCAAACCTGACCCTCGAAGGTCAGGCCGGCCAGGTAGTTATGTTCTTTCTGGTCCAGCATGCCTTCGCCGAAGGCGATGCCGGGGGTGAGAATCTCGGTGATGCCGCGCTTGACGAGCTTGTTCTTGACGAGCGCGGGGTCCTCCAGCTGGTCGCAGATGGCCACTTTGTAACCGTTCCGGACAAGTTTCTGGAGGTAGCCCTCGATGGCGTGGTGCGGGAAGCCGGCCATGGGCGTATCGCCCTTTTCGCCGTTGGAGCGGCGCGTGAGCACGAGTCCGAGCACCTTGCTCGCGAGCACGGCATCGTCGGAATAGGTCTCATAGAAGTCCCCGACGCGGTACAGGAGGAGTGCCTCGGGGTGCTGCGCCTTGATGCTGAAATACTGCTTCAGCATCGGGGTATCTTCGCCTTTCTTTGCCATGCTTTTGCCAGAAAGACAAAGATACGAAAAAAAGGGATTACTTCCCCATAAAAGTGGTCTTGACCGTCAGGGAGGCATCCGCGGGCAGCTTGTCCACCAGCACGGCGCGCGTCCACCACAGGACGGCCTGCGCGGCGCTTTCCACGCGGCAGACGCCGATCTCCCAGTGTCCGTTCTCCTTGGCGGTGAGCGTCAGGTCATACGGCCGGTTCTGGCTCATCTCCACGCCGGCCGCCAGGAGCAGCGTCTGGGTGTCCCAGTCGACCGCGGAGCTCCCGATGTTCCCGCTGTATGCCTTCTTCAATTCCGCTTCGCTGTCGTAGCGCCGGATCCAGGCGTGCTGCCCCTCCTTTTCTATTTCTTGCGATCCTTCGGAGATCTCCAGCCATTTGGACGCGCCGGCACTGTTAATCGTTTCTGCCCGGAAGAGGGTGAAGTTGTCCGGATGCTCGTCCTTTTCGCGCAGGGTATCCCAGGTCAGCCCGACGATCTCTCCCTTCAGGATCTGGCCGCCCCACTCGCCGTTGGCGGCGTTCAGGTACACGTACATCCACTCGTTCTCCCCATTCGCGTTGGCGTCCGGGCCGACGCAGAACACCCAGGTCGGAGAATTCACCACCACGACGCTCTCCGCCTGGGACTGGCCCCAGGGGATGTAGTATAGCATGGCCTGAGCGGGAACGACGTTCGTGGTCCGGCTGATGCCGCGGCGGGCGAAGGGCTCCAACATCACCTTGACTTTCTCATAAGCGGCCTCCGCGCTTATCGTCTCGACAGGGTCGACGCTCGGAGTCGGGTCCAGCGACGGGAAAAAGTTTTTGCACGCGGTCAAGCTCAGGGCCGCGGCCAAAAAGGGAATAATCAGATATCTTTTCATACAAGTTTATTTCGATAAGGTACCCAGCAGAAGGATAGTGCCCGAGGTGGATTCCCGAATCGCGTAGGCGAAGGGGCGGTTCACATCGACCGTCACCTTGGGCGGGGTGACCGGCATGGCACTGCTCAATTTCATCCCGACAACAGTCACGGCGGCGAACTCCGTCCCTTTCTCGGTGACGTCAATCCGGACCTTTTGGAGGACCTGGCTGATATAGAGTACCTTCTCGCTGATGCCGGAGAAGTTCGCTTTGTACGGGTCAAACGGGTCGGTCAGACCCAGATTCTTCAATACCGGAATCAAGGCATCTTCCGTGGAGTATTCCGTGGACCATTTCGGCAGGTACAGGGTCACTTCCGCTTCTTTCACACCATAATTAATGGTTTCTGATTTCAATTCGGGAAGGATTTTCGCGAGGGTCTTTCCGGTCTTGGGCAGGATGATGTCCATCTCGTAGGCTCCGTTGCCGTAAGGGGCGCGAACCAGCTCGAAGTCGCCAAAGTCACCATAGGCGAGCTTCTGGTCTTTGACGTGCAGGTAGTCTTTTTTGCTCTTTTCTCTGGCTATGGTCGTAAAATCCCGGTTGGACAGGACCTCCCAGGTTAGGGACCACGGGGCCTTGTAGAGCAGCGCGTTGATCAGCATCAGCTTGGTCTGGGGATCCAACTGGTCCAGCATCTGCGGGATTTTGTCCTCCGTCTTGTCAGAGCACCACTGGTTGATTTGCGTTTTGGTGGCGGGCAGAGAGAAGTCTACCGTGTAGCTCTCAGCAGCGAAATAGCGCTCCAGCTGGGACTTGAAGTCTGCTTTGAGCGGAAGCTCCTGCGCCGCCCAGAAGGAATTGGCGCTGGTGAACTGTACGTTTCTGTCGGCCTCGACCAGGCCTTTGACCATCTTTTCATAATACGCACCGACCTCTTCTTTCGTGGAGGCGTCCCACCCGATCACCTCGGCAAACTGTTTCCAGGTGTCTCCTTCCGCGCCTTCCGCCGTCATGGCCAGCGCCAGCGAGAGACTCAGCGGAGAGAAAGCGACATTTCCATCGGACAAGGCGTACAGACGCTGGAAGGCATTGAGGCCGAAATCGTTGGAAGCGTCCCGCACCTTTTGCTCAGCCAGCGTCAGCTCAATCGGAACCAACGGGGCAACTTCTGCCCCGGAATCTTCCGTCCGATTCACCTTTTCGCACCCAACGGCCAGGCTCGCGACAGTGCACAAGACCAGTAAATACTTGATTGTCATGGTGATTATTTCTTTATCCGAATGATGTGGCCATCCACGGTGGCGCCGTTTACCTTGTACCCGGTGTAGATCTCCGGATAACCGTGTTCGTCCCAGCGGAAAGAGTGCTGAATCCGGATGGTATCCATGGAGCCGTCAGGCCAGAAGATGGTCAAATCGGTATCCCACTTCTTGGTTCCATCCAACTCGCCGAAGCGGAGATACACTTCATCGGTCTGCATATACCACTGAGGGAAGATATAAAAGCCGTCCAGGTGGGCCAAATAAGCCTTTGTTCCCGCCCAGGGCAGACTGTGGGGCCACGAGAACACCTGCCCGTCAAACTTGGCGGAGAATGGCGTCTCCAGCCAGTTGCCCGGGGTCGATTCGTCGAACAGGTTGTTCCCCTGGGCGTCGCTGACCACCAGGACTAACTCAACCCCGGCGATATCCCATATCATTCCCGAATTGGAAGCATTGTTATTCTCATTGCCCAAAGCCCCCCGCTCGCAGGAAGCCAGCAGAAGGATTGCGCTCAGGGACATGAGTATGGTTGAGATACGTTTCATCGTTTTTGTGTTATTGTCTGCAAAAATAACGCATTTCTCCAGAAAAACTGCCCGACCATCTTACAAATCAAAGGATAGACCGGCGCGGAGGGAGAACTGGGGCTTGCTGTCCCAGGTGTTGGCGTAGGCGCTGCGGGTCAGGTAGCCGGAGAAGACCGGCGAGAGGTAGAGCCGGATGCCGGGCAGGATGCGGACATCCGCGCCGGCCTGGACGTTTAGGGAGAACAGGAACGGGTCCTTGAGCGGCTCCCCGCCCGTGACGAGGAAGCTCTTCTCGGCCTTCACGCCAGCACCCAGGTACACGCGGAAGCGGCTCTCCGGCCAGAAGACATAGTGGGCCTCGAGCGGGATGCCCAGGTAGTGGAGCGTGAGCGACTGGGGTGCGTTCTCATACACGCGATAGCCGCTGCGCTGCGTGTAGTCCAGACCCGCCACCAGGGACCAGTGGCGCGACAGGGACAGCTCCGCGCTCACGCCGAAGGAGACCGGGATGGTCGGGGCGCTGGGAGCGGGGGCAGGTTTGGTGGTATTGACGCCCGGGCTGGAATACGCTGGCTGGCCACCGTATTCCGATGAGGTGACAGAGGACTGCTGACCGGTGCTCAACACGGAGGCGGCGTGGAGGCGCAGGGCGACGCGGGGCCGACGGGCGGGAGATTCGCCGGTCAGACCGTCGATTTCTTGCTGTTTGTCCTCAAATGCGGCTTGATTTGAGGACGGAACGTCGGTTTTCTGCTGTCTGTCCTCGTTGAGAGCCGGTTTTGAGGATGCGGCGGGAGATTCGCCGGTCGAGCCGGCGAATGACGACGAGGGGGCCGGAGTCTCGTCCTCATTTTGGGCTTGTTTTGAGGACAGACCGTCGATTTCTTGCTGTTTGTCCTCAAATGCGGCTTGATTTGAGGACGGAACGTCGGTTTTCTGCTGTCTGTCCTCGTTGAGAGCCGGTTTTGAGGATGCGGCGGGGATGGGGGTTGGAGACTCGGTGACGACGGGCGGGATCGAGGGGTTGAGCCGGGAATGGCTGTCTGGCGTCCGGAGGAAGAGGATGCCGGCGACGGCAGCCGCGGCGACGGTCGCCAGGGCCCAGGGCCACCAGGCCACCGGCCAGGAACGGCCGCTGTTTTCTGGCCGGTCCCCCCGAATTTTGGGGGACCTGGCAGGAAATGCCGGGGATTCCTGCCCGGCCCAGGACGCAAAGTCGTCCGGTGCCGGCAGCTGGGCATCCTGCAGCCGCTCCTGCAGGACACGGGTCCAATCCTGATTCTTATTCCTTTTCATCCTTACCATATTTCGCCGCGATCATCGCGGCCAGTTTGTGCCTCGCCTTGAGGTATTGGGTCTGTGAAGTTTTCTCCGTGATGCCGAGCAGCCGGGCGATCTCCCGATGGGACAGTCCGTCGAGGCAGAAGAGGTTGAACACCGCCCGGTAGCCTTCCGGCAACGCGGCGATCAACTCGATCAGCTCCTCAACGGGGACCTGGCGCAGGCGGGATTCGTCAACGGGGGATTCGCCGGTCAAGCCGGCGAATGACGAAACGGAGCCCGTGAATGATGCATCCTCCTGGATCAGGAGCTTCCGGCGGCGCAGCTCGTCCACCGCGAGGTGGGCGGCGATCTGCGACAGCCAGGCGCCCAGCGAGCCCGCCCGGCGCGGATGAAAAGAACCCAGGGAGTCCCAGGCTTTCAGAAAGGTGTCGTGTACGATATCCCGGGCGCGGTCGCTCTCCCGGATATAGCGCCGGCACACAGCCAGCACCCGCCCTGCGTAGGTCTCGTACATTTCCTTCCTTGCACCCGGCTCGTCGGTTCGACACCGGCGCACCAGGTCCTTCTCATCCATCGACACGTTGTTTTGAAGAAGCTTCACTTAGATAACGGAGGATGTCTGAAAAACTGCCTGGAAGGACTAGACAAAGAAATTCGTCAGGAAGATGATGACGATGGCGGGCGGGGCGATGTAGCGGAGAAGGAACCAGAAGGCGTCGAAGACCGCGCAGTTGAAGCGGGCGGTGCCGCCGCAGGTGAACTCGTCGCGGACGGCCTTGCGGTCCATCTTCCAGCCCACGAGGAGCACGAAGAGCAGGCCGCCGAAGGTCATCAGGAAGTTGGAAGTCAGCATGTCGCAGAAACTGAAGATCGACAGGCCGAAGATCTGGATATGTGCAAGCGGCCCGAAGGACAGCGAGCAGAGCGCGCCGAGCACCCAGGTGCCGCCGAAAATCAGCACCGTCGCCCGGCGGCGCGACAGGCCGCGCTGCTCCACGAGGTAGGCCACCCCCACCTCGAACATCGAAATCGCCGAGGTAAAGGCCGCGAACACAATTGTTACAAAGAATAGTACAGCCACGCAGGAGCTCAACCAGGGCACCGTTGCACCCATCTTGGCAAAGATGTACGGAAGCGTCTCGAAAATCAGGCCCGGACCCGCCCCCGGCTCGATTCCAGCGGCGAAAACGGCCGGCATGATGGCAAAACCGGCAATCAGGGCGAAAAGAAGGTCGAATCCGACCGTCCCAAGACCGGTAACAAGAATGTTTTCTCGCTTGTGAATGTAGGAACTATACGTCAAAATCGTCCCCACGCCCAGCGACAGCGAGAAGAAGCTCTGTCCCATGGCCGCAGCCACCGCGGAAGGCGTGATCTTGCTGAAGTCCGGCTTCACGAGATACTCTACGCCGGCCGAGGCGCCCGGCAGCGTGAGGGCATAGACCATGATGACCACGATCAGCACGAAGAGCAGCGGCATGGAGAACTTGTTGAAACGCTCGATGCCGGACTTCACGCCGGCCGAGACGATCAGCGCGCAGCCGAGCAGGAAGAGCGTATGGCAGATCAGCGGCCAGCCGGGGCTGGCGATGAAATGACCGAAGGAAGCGCTCACCGTGCCGAGCTCCGAGCTGTGGAAGCCGTGCGACAGCGACTGCCACAGATAGCCCAGGGACCAGCCGCCCACGACGCTGTAGTAGGACAGGATGATGAGCGGGGATATCACGGTCAGCAAGCCCAGCCACTTCCATTTCGTGCCGGGAGCGAGCTGCTCCATGGCCCCGAAGGTGCCCGCATGCGTGCGGTGTCCGATGATGGCTTCCGCCAGGAAAATGGGCATGGACAGCAGCAGGCAGCACACCAGGTAGATGATGATGAACGCGGCACCGCCCGTCTGGCCCACCATATACGGGAAACGCCAGATGTTGCCCAGCCCGATGGCCGAGCCCGCCAGGGCGAAGATAGCCGCACTGCGACCGCCGAATGTCTCCCGCCTCCTTTCCATGGCCTACAGGATGAAATTGGTACAGAAAATGATGACCACCGCGACCGGCGCCACCCATTTGATCAGAAAAACCACCGCCGGGAAGATGCGTCCGTTGACGCGTCCGCCGTTGGTGAACTCGTCCCGCACGACGCGGCGCGGCAGGATCCAGCCCACAAAGAGCACGGAGAGCAGCGCCATGAGCAGCAGCAGGATGTTGGAGCAGGCCCAGTCGAGCAGGTCGAAGAGGCTCATCCCCGCAATCGTCACGCCCGCGAGCGGGCCGAAGGACAGCGAGCACAGCACCCCGAGGCCGCCGCAGACGGCGAAAACCACGCAACAGGCGCGCCCGCGGGACAGGCCCCGGCGCTCCATCAGGAACGACACGCCCACCTCCACCAGCGAAATCAGCGAGGTCATCGCGGCCACGATGATAGTCAGGAAGAAGAGGATGGCCATGATCGAGCTGAGGACCGGCAGGGTGTCGCCCATCCGGGCGAATACATACGGGACGCTCTGGAAAATGAGGCCCGGACCGGCGCCCGGCTCGATTCCGGCGGCGAAGACCGCCGGCATGATGGCGAAGCCGGCCAGGATGGCGAACAGCAGGTCGGAGACCGCCGTACCCGTGCTCGTGACCAGGATATTCTCCTTTTTGCTCACGTAGGAGCCATAGGTGATGATCGCGCCCATACCCAGCGACAGCGAATAGAAACTCTGCCCCATCGCGTACGCGAAGGTCCTCGGCGTCAGCTCGTTCCAATTCGGATGGAGCAGGTACGCCACGCCCTGCCGGGCACCCGGCAGCGTGACCGAATAGACCAGGATGACGACCACCAGCACGAAGAGCACCGGCAGCGACACCTTGCTGAATTTCTCGATGCCGGACTTCACACCGCCCGCCACGACGCCCACGCAGATGCCCATGAAGAGCAGGTGCATCAGCACCGGAGTCCAGGGGGACGAGACGAAGGGGCCGAACAGGCCGCTGACCGCCTCGGGCGGAGTGCGGAGGAAGGACAGCGAACAGGCCTTGGCGAAATACTCGATCGACCAGCCGCCGATGACGCTGTAGTAGCTGGCGATGAGGGTCGGGATCAGGATGGTCAGGTAGCCGGCGGCGCGCCAGAAGGGATGCTGGCGCGACAGGCGCGCAAAGGCGTCGCGGGCATTGGTGTGGCTGCGGCGCCCGATCATCACTTCAGCCAGGAAGACCGGGAGCGAGATCAGCAGGGTGGAGAAGATGTAGACCAGAACGAAGGCCGCGCCGCCGTGCTCCCCCACCATATAGGGGAAACGCCAGATGTTGCCCAGTCCGATGGCGGAACCCGCCATCGCCAGGATCACGGCCATGCGGCCGCCGAATTTCTCGCGTTTACCCGCCATACTACTAACTACTTGCGAACGTAGCTTACAAACTCATATTCAAGGCCGGAGGCCGGATCCTTGAGGAGTCCGGACCGCGCTTCGACGGTCCAAATATCGGTATTTATTTCCGGAAAATGTGCATCCGCGTCCGGAACCGTCGTGTTGATGTGCGTGACGAACAGGCGGTCCATCGTGTCGATGGCGGCCTGGTACACCGACGCGCCGCCGATCACGAACACCCGCGGCACCTCCCCCGCCGCGGCGTACGCCGCCTCCATCGAGTCCACGCAAACCGTGCCCGGAATAGGCTCCGGACGGCGCGTGAGCACGATGTTGGTGCGGCCGGGCAGCGGACGACCGATGGACTCGAAGGTGGTCCGCCCCATGATCACGGGGCAGCCCATCGTGACCCGCTTGAAGAACTGCAGGTCCCCCTTCAGGTGCCAGGGCATCGTCCCGCCCCGGCCGATGGCGCGGTCCTGCGCCATCGCCACGATCATACATTTCTCCATCATACGGCCACCGGCGCCTTGATCGCCGGCCAGGGGTCATAGCCCTCCAGGGTGAAGTCCTCGTAGGTGAAGTCGAAGACGCTCTTCACCTCCGGGTTGAGCTTCATCACCGGCAGGGGGCGCGGCTCACGGGAAAGCTGCTCGCGCACCTGGTCGAAATGATTGAGGTAGATATGCGTATCACCCGTGGTGTGGACGAAATCGCCGGGCTGCAGGCCGCAGCTCTGGGCGATCATCATCGTCAGCAGGGCGTAGGACGCGATGTTGAAGGGAACGCCGAGGAAGGTGTCGGCGCTCCGCTGGTAGAGCTGGCAGGAAAGCTTGCCGTCGGCCACGTAGAACTGGAACAGGCAGTGGCAGGGCGGCAGGGCCATCTTGTCCACGTCGGAAGGGTTCCAGGCGGTCACGAGCATGCGGCGGGAATCGGGATTCCGCCGGATGGTGTCGATCACCTGCGAGAGCTGGTCGATGCTGCGCCCGTCGGGGGCGGGCCAGCTGCGCCACTGGTGGCCGTAGACCGGGCCCAGGTCGCCGTTCTCATCGGCCCACTCGTCCCAGATGGACACGCCGTGGTCCTTGAGGTACTTGATGTTGGTGTCGCCGGCGATGAACCAGAGCAGCTCGTAGATGATGGACTTGAGGTGGACCTTCTTGGTGGTCAGCAGGGGGAAGCCCTGCGAGAGGTCGAAGCGCATCTGGTGGCCGAAGATACTCTTCGTGCCCACCCCGGTGCGATCGTGCTTCACCACGCCGTGGTCCATGATTTCCTGCAGAAGGTCGAGGTATTGCTTCATTATTTCTTGACTCCGAATGCAAAGATGATGGCTTCGTGGTAGGTCTTGCCCGGCTGCAGGACGGTCGTCGGATAGGCCGGCTGGTTGGGGCTGTCCGGGAAGTGCTGGCACTCCAGGGCGACGCCCTCGTAGTCGTGGTAGATGCGGCCGCGCTTGCCCACCGGGCAGCCGCCGAGCCAGTTGCCGGTATAGACCTGGATGCCCGGCTGGGTCGTGAAGACCTTGAGCGTGCGTCCGCTGCGGTTGGACCACAGCTCGGCCGCCTCCTGGAGCTGACCCTTGCGGTAGCCGTCGATCACCCAGCAGGCGTCGTAGCCCTTGCCGTAGTTCAGGGCCGGGAAATCCTTCTTGATGTCGCGGCCGAGGGTCTTGCCGTTGAGGAAGTCCATCGGGGTGCCCGCCACCGCCTCCGGCTCGCCCAGCGGGATGAGACCCGGGTCGGTCGGGAGGTACTCGGAGCAGTTCAGCTTCAGGAACTGGCGCAGGATGGAACCGCCGCCGTTGAGGTTGAAATAGGCGTGGTTCGTCAGGTTGATGACCGTCTTCTTGTCGGACTTGGCGCTGAAGGTGAGGCGGAGCTCGTTCTCCTCGCTCCACTCATAGCGCGCCACCACGACCACCTGGCCGGGATAGCCCATTTCGCCGTCGGCGGAGACGTATTTGAACTCCACGCCGCCCTTGCGCTTGCGGGACTCCCAGACGCGCTCCGAGAAGCCGTCAGGGCCGCCGTGAAGGTGGTTGGGACCGTTGTTCACCGGCACGGTATAGGTCTTGCCGTCGAGGGTGAACTTGCCCTTCGCGATGCGGTTGGCGAAGCGGCCCGGACACTTGCCCAGGTACGGACCGTCGTGGAAATATTGCTCGGCCTTGCCGTAGCCGAGGGCTACGTCGCCCAGTTTGCCGTTCTTGTCAGGCACGTTGACGCTCACAATGGCGGCGCCGACGCTGCCGAGCACCACGGAGGCGCCGCTGGCGTTGGTCAGCGTGTACTTGTAGATGGCCTTGCCATCGGGGGTCCTGCCCCAGAGTTTTCTGTTGATAGCCATGATGTTATTGATTTTGTTGGTTTTGCAGCCAGGAGACGACCCGCTCCACGGGGGCGTCTTTCATCAGGATCCGCTGCCCCTCGCCGAGGAGGTACAGCGACGGGATCGCGCGGACGTTGTAGATCCGGTCGGAGCGGATCAGGCCGTCGGGATCGTATCCGCAGAGCCAGTTGCGGGGATAGTTGGGTTCGTAGGCGCGCCAGGCGTCGAGATCCTCGTCGATATAGACATTGACCACGGCGAAGTCCCCGCGGGCGATGCGCCCGTCGAGGCCGGGAATGGCGGTCAGCTGGTTGATGATCTCCGCGCAGGCGTAGCAGCCGGGGTTGCTGAAGAAGAGCAGGGTCGTGCGCGCCTGCACGTCGTGCAGCCGGTGGATGCGGCCGCGGGCGTCCGTGAAGCGGAAGTCCGGCGCCACGCTCCCCACGGGGCACAGGGCGCACATCTTCGCCTCATAGACATAGCCCGGACGGGCCACATCCCGCGTGAACGGAGATGCGGCAAGACCCTCAACGTAAGGAAGATATAGATCTTCGTTCCGCACGGGGGAATTGGGGTCGTAAAGGTAGCGGGACACGATCTCCTCCATCAGCAGGTAGACGTGCGAGGCCGTGTCGGCCGCCTGCCGCGCCTCAACCTGTTCGAAGAAATGGCGCATCTTGCGCTGCGCTTCCGGCAGCGGGAGCTGCTCCAGCTGCTGCGCGTAGAGCGCCACCTGGCCCTCCACGTCGGAATGCCGCACGCCCAGCACGGCGCCGGTGTCGCACGGGCCGTCACCGGCCAGGAAGGCATCCCAGAAGTGGTCCAGGACCCAGTCCCGCCGCACTTCCGGGTCGGAGTACACCGCAGGGACCTCGGGATACGGGAACGGGCGAAGCTGCCGCTCCGCAGGTACCTGCGGCTGTCCGCCGCCCCGGCACCCCGCCAGCAGCGCCAGCGTCAAGAATACCCAGATTAGCCCGATCTTTTTCATCAAGCCATAAAGGTAACAAAAAAACT
>Ga0265301_10003832_pt1 | contig 15594 bp, 6 predicted proteins | sample AusTroGonzalo_MG_2_FD_193488 | JGI IMG/M metagenome (GOLD analysis project Ga0265301, IMG submission 193488) | Bovine rumen microbial communities from tropical cattle in Woodstock, Queensland, Australia - Gonzalo_04 | ecosystem: Host-associated > Mammals > Digestive system > Stomach > Rumen ...
AGATAATGCGGCTGGTGGAACGGGTTTTCGACGGACATGTAGCGGGCGTTTTTGAGCTCCTTGATCGGGAAGTCGGTCATCACGCGGCCGTCCACGGAGAACGCGATGCGGTTTTCGTCCCAGTCCATCGCATAGACATGGAACTTGTCCGCCCATTCCGGGTCGTCTTTCCGGAAGTCCTTGAGCTCGGTCTTGACCGAATGCCCTTCCGCTGTCCACTGGCCTTTCGACGAGGACCAGTAGCAGTTCGCGAGGACCAGCTCCTTGTAATATTCGAAAATGTCGGTCTCGCCGCACGACGGCCAGTTCTCGGACACGCCCATCGTCCAGAACGCGGGCCAGCAGCCTTCCGTCAGGGGCGCTTTGATGCGGGCTTCGATGCGCCCGTAGCAGAACGAATGAAGCCCCTTCGTGATGAGGCAGGCGGAGGTGTATTCGATGGGGCCGTCGTTCCCGCCGAACATCCGTGCAAACGGATTCGGATTCGGGTTCGGCAGGGGTTCTTTGTGGTGTTCGGCCGTGATGACCAGGCAGCCGTCCTTGACTTCCGCGCTTTCGGGACGGTACCACTGCGCCTCGTGGTTCCGCACGTATCCGGTCTCGTAGGTCCAGTTCTTCGGGTCGGGACGCCCGTCCACGTTGAACTCGTCGCCCCAGACCAGCTCCATACCCTCCGGCGGCTTGGGCGCGAACGGGTCGGCGGCATCGGCCTTTTCGGCGGCTCCGGCTTTTGGGGCCACTGAGGCCGTTTTCTCCGGCGCGGCTTTTTCAGGCGCTTGTTTCTGTGCGGCGTCCTGAGCTGGCAAAGCCGCGGCGAACATGCAGGCGAAAAGGATCGAAAGCGACAGACGGGAAAGTGATTTCATCATCAAGCCTCCTGGTGTGTGATATTAAAAATGAACTGAAATAATATAATACCACCTGTTCGAGGAAAGTCAAGGCGGATTGCCCGATTCGGCAGGATTCTTTAAAGGGCGCCTCTATTCATTGGTTTTCGGTATCTTTTCGCATCCGGGCAAAGTCCAATTGGTAAGATTTTCAGTGATTGCGTTTTCAGGCAGCCACGCTGTTATGAAAAAATCAAGGGCGAAATCTCACATTTTCGCGGTTTTGTTGATAAATGGAAAGTATTTTCAATGCCTTTTGCAACTATTGACAATCGTCTCCTGTCTGCCTGCATTGGACATATCGGCAGCATTGGTAAAAGATTTTGTTTCTGTTTTGCGGTTTGAAACGGATAAATCGGATGCTGTTATTGACTGAACGTGCTAACTCCAACAAGAAAACGATTCCTCGTGCCATGACAACCTCTTGTAAGCAAATCTTACGCTCGGTGTGCCGTTGTTCCCTCCGATGATGCGAGCCTCGCCGCTCTCGCTGACTGCCGGGTTCTCCGTCATGCAGATCAATTGCCCCCCCGTTCCGTGCCATCTTCACGGGCAATCCTGCAAATCCGTGACCTCCCGTATCACCTTCAATATTGCTTTTTTTGAGGTGTTCGGCAGGCGAATGATTAGCAACTAATGCATTTTTTTTGAAAAAAATCCTTTTCCCCTCTTGCATCTTAATTCATCTTGTGGTATAATATAAGTAAACATATGTGCAAAAAGTCTTCTTGTGGCTTTTGCGCATTGTTGCTCACTTGGCCGCTGCAGAGGCCGTTTTGAGCTGAAATATACAGAGAGAAACTGGAGATATCACGTCAAATGATTGTTGCAAACGCGACATTTGAAACGCGGGCGCTCTTCGGCGTCGGCGGTTTTGCGTATTCGGATCCTGGCTTGGACGGGAGTTTGTCCACGCTCGGGTTCTCCGTCTTTACGCGTCGCGCGTATGCCTCCGCGCCTTCTCTCAGTTTCTCCATTCCTCTCCCTGTCGCTGAACAGGGCTCCAGTTCCTTCTTTGTGCCGTCGTTCATTTCGGCGCTTCCGTCCTGGAGTGCTCGCACTCCTGTTGTCCCGACCGCTCTCGACTTCGCGTTGTCCGGTTCGGATTCGGTTCTTTCCGCCTCGGATTTCCGTGCTGGCGGGGCCACCTCGATTTTTGTGCCGGCGCAGCTGACATGGCTTGCCGACACACTCCTTTCGTACCGTTGCGAAGCAAGGCGCTGCTTCGGTGGGGACTCTGTCTCCCTCTCGTGCCGTTGCGAAGCAAGGCGCTGCTTCAGTGGAGGACTTGTCCTCCCCGCGATCACGGTTTACGGGCTTATTCCCGCTGCTCCGGCTGTTGTTTCCGCGCCTCGCAGGAAAGCTGCTTTCCGGTCGGCTTCCGACTCCAGGCTTTCCGTGCGTCCGGTTCATTTCAACTTCAGGAGGGCCCTGCGGCTATGATGACACACATTCTCTCCCTCAAAACCACCCATGCGAAAGCACAACAAGAGGCCTTCGTCCAGCTCGACTTTGCCGGACGGAGAGTTCCTGTTGCGTTTTCGCATGTTCTTTTACCTTTATCCATATATAATAACAACATCAGGAAAGGAGCTTACACACAACTCTCTCATTCCTCGCCCGACGGTTCGCCCCGCCGCGTTTCCACCAATCTCAACCAAGGAGGTCAACAAATCTCGTTCCTTTCCTCTGGACGCCCCGCGTCTGTAAGTACGAAATTCACAAACAACAAACCGTTTTTCACTTTTTTCAACAACCATAACAAGGATTAATTCTATTTATGGCTACTTACTCTGCTCTTTATCTGTACAATAATTTCACGGATGCCCAAATCGACGCCCTGGTGGCTCAAGGCATTGCTGCTTTCAAGTCCTTCCCGGAAGCTTATCTTAACTACTCGTACATGAGCGAGAAACCGGCCACCTTCAAGGTCTTTGGCGGTGAGTATAAGATGACCACTTCCGAAGTCCCGGTGACGATTGCCAGCGGCACGACGATGTCCCTTTCCGACCCCATTTATGTGCCCGGAGAAGAAGTTGGCGAGACCGTGGAAACCAGTCTCAAAATCACGAACGTCAATTTCATCAACAACGGCACCGTCAACATCACGAAGGCCGAAGCCGAAAAGGGCGTGGATTGGGTCACCTTCGAGAACTCCGGCGCCACGTTCACGAACAACGGCTCCGTGACTGTTGATCAAGCCACCTTCCTTGCCGACACCGTCGTCAATGCCGCCGGCAAGAAAGTCACCCTCAAAAACGCTGTCTTCAAGAGCGCCAACAACGAGGGGAACATTGTGAGCGTCGAAAACCTCGGCACCTTCGGCATCACCGGCGGTCTTGCCATGGCCAACTTCACCGGCGGCGGTACCGTCAAGATCGCCGCCTGGGAAGGCGTTAGCGAAGGCTACACGGTTACCGGCGACAACAATGTTGAAATTACCTATACCTCCACTCTGGATAAAAATGCTGTTGTCAAGGGCAATAAGCTCTTTGTGAATAAACAGCTCTCTCTGGCCGACACTGCCAGCATCGAATTTGCCGACGCTGAATTCAGCAAGTACCTCGTGGTCACGGGAACCAACAAGGTCGTCCTTTCGAGCATCACTGGCACCAGCCTGGTCAAGGTCGATGCCGGCGCCACGCTGACTAACTCCACCGTTGGCGGCATCGTCTATTTCGGCAAGAACACGAACATTCTTGGCACGAACACGATCCAGTCCGTCAGCGTGAAAGGCACCACCGACGAGCCTGGAGCAACTGGTTACCGCAAACTCACCATCGGCAACAACGAGACGGCGACGAGCCTGACCACCGAAAAGATCCAGCTCGGCGCCACCTCCACGCATGAATACGGCTTCCTGACTGTCAACAAGGCCACTGTCAACGTCACGGCTGAAGGCGGCGAAGGCCAGCTGAACCTTGCCGCCGGCGGAAGCCTCACGCTTATGAACGGCGCATCGGTCACGACTGACAATATCGTTGCCAACGGCACCGTCGAAGTTGCCACGGACTCCTCGATCACTGCCACGAACGGCTTTACCGGCAGCGGTATCATCAATGTTTCTGAAATCGTTGATGGCAGCGCTGACAATATTACCGTGGCCAAAGGCGCCATCGGCGACAATCTGACCGTGAAAGTCCTTGGCTCCGCTCTCGATGAAGGCGCGGCAGTCGGCAATACCGGCTACTACTTCACCACGGCCCAGAAAAACGGTGTCTTCCTGACCACCACCAGCAATGCTGAGCTGAAGGTCGGCGGACAGTTTGCTGAGAGCAGCTACGGCACGTTTGTGGGTGATTCCCTCGTCGGTTTCAACGCGTTCGGCGACTTCGTCGAAGCTCTGGATGGCATTGGTGAAGCTACCACAAAGATCTCCTGCGACGCTCAGGGTGCCACCGGGACTCTTTCCAAAGCCCTGACGATCGGCACCTTTACGCATGACGGCGGCGGCCTTGTCAAGGTTGACACGGGTGATGTCGGCCTCACGCTCAACGCTGCTGAATGCGGCAACGAGCTGATTCTCCGCGCCCTCGACGGCCACCTCTATATCTATGGCAAAGGGATCACCGTCACCAATGCCGGTAACCTCACCCTGAACCAGACGCTCCAGGGAGAAGATCCCATCGTCGGCAGCGCCACTGTTACGGCCGATCTCACTGCGGCGAATGTCCAGATCGACGGCAATGCCGAAGTCGACGGCAATCTCACGGCGCAGCAGCTCCTCTGGCTCCGCAACGGCAAATCTAATGTGGCTGAATATGCGGAAGGGATCTTCATCGCGGGCGACGTCGATGCCGAGACCGTCCTGCTCTCTTCCGGCAACATCGAGTTTTCCGATGGGGATAACGATAACCAGCAGACCGTTGACGGCAACTCCCTCATCATCGGCGCCGTTGATGACACCACCGCCCCGGTCAATGTCGTCTCCACCAACGCTGTCTGGACGATCAACTCCAACATGCTCGCCTACGCCAAGCCCGGCGTTGAAGAACAGCATGCGGATTCCCTCACGCTGAACGGCGGTTCGATCACGTTCCAGGGCGGCAAGTCCTCCATCCAGATCGGCGAGAAGACCGTCGCGAACGACCTCGTCCTGATCGAAAACGCCAACTTCACGCTGAACCTGAACGGCGCCGACCTGACCGCCAAGAAGGTCAGCAACGCCGGTACCATCAACCTCGCCGGCGGCGTGTTCACCGCGGACGAAGTCTCCACCACCGGTGCGTTCAACGTTTCCGGCGCCAGCACCCTGAAGGGCTCCGGCACTGCCGCTCTCGCTCTGACCGGCACCATCAGCCTCGGCACAAGCACGATCACCAATACCAATGTTACCGGCGGCAGCTTCCAGGTCAAAAGTCTAAAGACTGCTACGTTCAATGGGACGAACACCATCTCTGACATCAATTCGTCCAACGGTACCATCGCTATGACGAATGGCGGCACCCTCAATGCCCAAAACGTCACCATCGCCGACGGCGGTGTGATCAGCATTAAGAAATCCGGTACCCTGAAAGCCAAGTCTCTTACTATTTCCAAGACAGGAACCTACATTGACTTCGCAAGTGTCAAGGCCCTGAATGTCGAAGGAGAGATCAAGGGCAAGGGCTTTACGCTCTATCATGGCAATCTTTCCGCCGGTACTCTCAATGCCGCGGTCACGCTCAGCGCGAGCAAAGAGATCTCCCTGAATGTCGGTACTCTCAAGAAGAACCTGACCATTAATCCTCCGACCTCCGATCCGATGACTGTGAAGAACGGTGTCATTTCCGCTTCGGATGATGGCGTTACCGTCACGACCGCGACCAACGTCAAATTCACCGGCACGACCGAGATTCACGCCGATATCGTCAACACCGGCGCTCTCTCCGTTTCCGGCGCCCTGACTGCTGACAGCGTCGACACCACTGCTGATGGCGCTACCTTCACAGTGACCGGCGCAGCCACCCAGCTGAACGTCGGCGCGTTCGACGGCACGATCAAATTCAGCGGCGGCTCCCTCGGCAATTCCAGCTTCGGCGCCGGCAGTGACATCACCATTGACAACAAGGCCAACTTCATCGCCTCCGGCGCGACCATCGACCTCGACGTCACCGCCACGCTCACCAGCGAAGCCGGCGTCAACGGCGGTGCCATCAATATCGTGGTCGGCAACCGTGAACTGACTAAGAACACCTACAAACTCGTTGGGGGTGCGCTCACCAACGTCACGATCTCCATCGACGGCACGGTGTACAATGTTACCTCTACCCAAGATTGCGTCTACGGTGACTACACCCTCACCACCCTGGGCGGCAACGGCCTCTACCTGACCAATCTGTCCAAAACGACGGTCTATGTCGATTCGACTTACACGCCTGTCGGAAAAGTCCTTGACGAAGGCACGAAACTCGTCGGCTGGAATGCCGGTAAGAACAACAGCATTGTTAATACTGATGTTACCGAAATCGTCTATAGTTCCGCAGCACAGCAGACTTCGACCACGGCCTATGGCGATCTTCTCGTCAGCAAGATGAATGCGAATCTTGTCCTCACGGAAGCTGAAGGTTCCGAAAGCACTCCGTGGCTTAATACTGTTCAAGTTGGTGAGGGTAAAACTCTGACCATCGGAAAAGAGAATGAGGCTTCTGCTCTGCATTTCACAAAACTGCAAAATGAGGGCGGTCTTTTCACCGTTGAGAAAGGTTCCACTCTTACCATTGATAGCGGCAAAAATTTGGAAAGAGCTCCTACGGCTAGAACTGTCGTCAATGGCACTCTTGTACTTAACGGTCAATACTCGTTGAACGGAGGAACGATTGAGGCCAAGTACAACGCCGAAGGAGATCAGAGTATCCAGTCTACTTTTGATGATGATGTTCCTCCGACCGCTATTGGATCCATCGATAACCAATACTCTGGAAAAGGCAAGGTCGTGCTTGATGTTTCCGAGTTCACCGGAACCGGATCCGATCAGGTTACGGATTTTGCAGTCAGAGCATTCGTGGGCAAGATCAATGCCGCGGATGGCGTTTACATCGCCCGCGACAACAATGATCTTATCTCTATTGTCAAGCTCAACGACCTCACCTCTGACGAAAAAGATACTCTTGCCGCGAACAAGGTCTACGTGAACACGGACTGGGCAGCCACGACTGATCTTGGCACGAAAGAAGCCGACGGAGAGTATTTTGGCGTCAACGCATTTAACAACGTCTACAGTGCTCTTCAAAGCGCGGACAGAACCGGCAATACCGCTGCTACCCTTGTTCTTGAAAGCGATATTGATGCTACTTCGGTTGGGGATGATAAATCAATCCTATTGGCTAGCAACAAGATTATCATCAATGCTTCCGGGACTGAAAAGAAAACCATTACGTTTAGTTCCGGGACCCAAGATTCAAAGTGCAACTGGACGCTGAACAATAACGTTGTGGTTAACGGCGTTCGTACCATTAAGGGAAGCATTACTTTGAACGCTGGCTCTACCCTGAGCAATACCGCTGGTAATATTAATGTCAATGCCTCTGGCAGCCTTACTGCGACTGATGCAACAATCACGGCCAGCACTTTGTTCACAAACACCAGCAATAGCACGCTCACTCTTCTCAAGGGTGAAGGCGACGGTACTACTCTGTCCGCTGCGAATTTCACCAACAATGCAGGCAAGAGCGTCAGCGCAACGGGATCCAAGATCAACGTGACCGAAACTGTCACGAACAATGCCGGCGCGAGCATCGAGCTGAAGGATGGTTCCGAGCTGAAGGCCGCCACCATTACGAACGGCGCCGCCTCCGGTACCCCGGGCGAAGCCGGATACAAGGCCGCGGGCCTGATCACCGCCAGCAACGGTTCCGTGATCGACACCAACGCCATCAACGGCGGCAAGATCGAGCTGAACGGTTCCGAGCTGAAGTCCAACGGCTGGCAGGTCCTGAACGGCACGACGATCGAAGCGACGAACGGCGCCACGATCTCGGCTCAGTTCGCCACTTCTGGACAGGGTGCCAGCACCGTCAGCATCCAGGATTCCACGGTCAGTGCCGGATCCGTGCTTGACGGCCGCGGCGCTGCGATCACCATTTCCGGCGCGAGCAAGGTCAACACCACGATCGTCGGCGGCTCTGTCAAGCTGGAAAATGCCACGCTGAGCGAGGCTGTCATTGGAGATTACGATGCCACGCATAAAGGCACCGTCATCATCGATGCGACGTACGGCGAAGGCACCGCCAACACCGTGACCCTGGGCGCGGATGCCACGATCACCACGCTCGTCAACGACGGCACGATCAATGCCGCCGGCTATGGTCTCACCGCCGGCGCGATCACCGGCGCCGGTACGATCAATCTGACCGTCAGCGCCGCTCTCGTGAACAACGACAAGGCTCTGCTCGTTGCCCCGTCCATCACCGACAACACCATCGTCCTCAGCACGACGGCCATCGGCGATCTCGACGCTACGAAGAACATCACCGTTGTCAGTGCGGATCTCACCGATGTGGCGATCTACAAGGGCTCCGTTGCGGAAGCCAACCTCTTCGAGGACGGCAAAATCTTTGAGATCGGCGGCAACTCCTACATGGTCAGCCTCGACGCCACCGGCCTGACCCTCTTCACCACGAATGGCCAGACTCGTGAGAATATCTTCGTCAATGCGGAATACACCGTCGCCACCGCCGCTGCGGACGGCAAGATCCTCGGCTTCAACGCGTTCAACACGCTCGCCGAAGCTCTGGCTGTCGTGGATGCCAATACCACCGCCATTACGGTCAAATCCGACAATGGAGACACTCTGGCCGCCGACCTTGACGTGACGCTCCAGAAGAATCTCACGATCAGCGGCGAATTCCTCAGCACGATCAATTTCGCCGAGTGCGAAAACATGGACATCGTGTTCCGCGGCTCCGACAAGCTCCTTACGGTCGACGCCGGCGCCGCGATCGCTGCCACCGGCAATCTCGGCCGCATCTGGATCCTCTCCAAGTCCGACATTCAGGGCAGCCTCAGTTCCGACACGCAGATCTCGTTCTACAATGAAGCCGATGTCACCGGCACGCTGGACGGCGGCAAGGGCCTCTGGATCTACACGAACGCCGAAGTCACCATCGACGGCACGGAATTTGACGCTGAAAACCCGCAGGCTCAGGCCTATTGCCTGATGCTGACCAAGGGCGTTCTGAATACCAAGAACACCACGATCGCCGCCGATGTCTTCAAGTTCGACAACGCCGGCATGAGCACCACGGCCGAGACAGCCTTCACGCTGAACTCTGACAAAACCGTGTGGAACATCGCCTATCGTCTGATCAACGACGATGGCGGTCCGTCCGGAGTGCACGCCGGCGTCGGCACCTTCAACTTCACGAACGGCAGCAAGCTTAACATCACCGGCACGGCTGACGTCTCTGAAGCGGATGCAGACAAGCTCGGTACCGCCGACATCTCCGCCAACATGACGATCAACCTCTCCGAGTCCTCGATGACCGCCGCCGGCGCTGTCACGAATGCCGGCACGATCAACGTCGGCGCAGCCACTGATACTGAAGGCTCCAGGCTTGATGCGAATAATATCGTGAACAACAACGCCATTACGCTGAACACCGGAGCCCACCTGACTGCCGAGGTCGCGATCACGAACAACGCGACTGGCGTGATCACGGTGAATGGCGGATCTCGCCTGAACGCGAGCGTGGACGATGGTGTCACGAACGACGGCACCATCAATCTGAACGCCGGCGCCAAGGTGTTGACTAACGTCACGAACAATGGTTCGCTGGAAGTCAACGGCGTCGCTACGATAGAAGAAGAGAGAGCGGTCACGAACGCCGGCACCATCAATCTGAAAGCCGACGCCACGCTGGCCGGCGCTGTCACGAACAACGGCGCGATCACGCTGGCCGCTGGCTCCACGCTGGACGGCGTTGTCACGAACAACGCGGACGGCGAAATCACGGCGAACGGCGCTGCCACGCTGACCAAAGCGATCACCACGAACAAGGGCACGATCAACGACAACGCCTCGATCAACGTTACCGGCAAGGATAACGGCGTCTCGATCAAGAACGAAGGCACGATCAATGTCACGTCCGCCACGCTCGAAACTGCCGGCGAAATCAACAACTACGGCACGATGGTCGTGACCGGCGAATCCACGATCAAGAACGGCAACTGGCTGACCAACGAAGCGGCTGACGCCTCGATCGAGGTCACCGGCACGGATGGAAAGCGCGACGCTCAAATCACGGGCCAGGTCTATAACAGAGCCGGTTCCGTCAGCCTCAAGAACGCGGTCGTGGACACGAACTCGAACTCCGTCTACAACCTCGATGAGTTCAAGGCCGACAACGCCACGATTAATGCGGCCACCCTGCTCAGCACCAGCGGAGTCAAGGTCATGGACGGCAACACCGTGCTCAAGCGCGGCTTCTACGCGAAAGATTCCGACATCTCCGCCGGCAAGCTCAGCAACTCCGGCACGTTCGAAGCTGTCAACGTCGCGATCACCGGCAGCACGATTGTGAACACCGGCGACTTCACCGCCACTGCCGGCTCCATCGGCACCGCCGCTGTCCCGGCTGATGAAGTTGCGGGCACCGCTGCTGTCGCAGCTGTTCCTGAGGACATCATCAACTCCGGCAAGTTCGAATTCAGCGGCACGCTCACCGGCAACAAAGTCTGGACGAGTTCCAAGGTCTCCGAGAACACTATTGTGAAGGCCATGGATGAAACAACCGGCAAGATCCCGGTCGGCACGTTCACGGTCGTTGGCGCCAGCACGCTGAACATCGCGAAACTGTACGGCGTTCTCAATGTGGCCGACGGCGTCACGCTGACGGATACCAACATTGCCGCCTCCGGCAATGACTCCACCGGCGCGACCGGCACCGTCGTCTTCGACGCCGCGGCAGATGGAGTTGAAGCGACCGGCATCACGATCGCCGGCACCAACAACATCAAGCCCACCGTCACGAACAACGGCAAGCTGATCATTGCTGCGACCGCCGAAGCGACCTTCGCCACTGTCACGAACAACGGCAGCATCACGGTCAACGGCGGCACCAAGGTGGTCAAGTCCGAGACCGTCAGCAATCTGAAGATGACCGGCGCTCTCACGAACGCCGCAGACGCCACCATCACGGTCGTCACGGCCTCCACCAAGGACACCCTGCAGGTTGCCGGCAACCTCACGAACAATGGCACGATCACGATCGATGCGACCGAGCTCCTCAAGACCATGGGGACAGGCGAATCCAAGCGCGTCATCTCCGTGACCGGCACGATCTCTGACTCCGGTTCGATCGTGACCTCCAACAAGGATGCTCTGATCATCATCAAGAGCGATGGCGATGCGGATCAGAAGGGTGTGTATATCTACAAGAATACCGACACCCCGGCCGAAATGACCACGCTCTATGTGTGCGCTGACTTCGACACCTACTACACGCCGGGCCAGTCCTTCACGTTCAACGGCGATAGCCTCGTGTATGCGCTGAATGCGTTTGCCAGCGCCACCGCCATGAACATGACCGATGAAACGGAAGTGATCAACTTCGTGAACCAGGACGACAGCTTCGGCAAGCTCACGCTGACCCTGGCGGAAGATCAGGATGTCGAGGTCAATGTGATCAACGTCTCCGGCGCTCTCTCCAACAAGGTCGCCAATTTCGAAGACGTGTCCATCAGCGCGGAACCCAATTCCAACGCCACTGTCACCATCGACGGCAAGGTCGCGGTCGCGACGAACAAGACGGTCGCCATCACCGGTACGACTGTCGAGTTCGAGAAGACCGCTGACTTCAGCGCAGCGAAGTCCGTCACCATCACGAACTTCTCGGATGTCGACTTCGATGATACTGCCCTTATCTCCGTCCTCAACGTCACGGCCGACTCCGATGTCACCTTCGTCGACGATGCCGCCATCACCGGCAAGACCACCATCACCAACTCCGATGCCGCCTTCCTCGAAAAGGCCACGTTCGGCGTTTCGGATGCTCCTGTCACTACGGATCTCGTCGTGATCTCCGGTACCACCGCTACCTCCTCTGTCGAGTTCGGCGGAATCACCAAGATCTACGGCGGCCTTTCCGTCGGCAAGGCCTCTACGGTCGACGTGGACGGCTCCGGCTCGCTCACAGCCACTGTCACCAAGCTGACGGCGAATACCAGCGTCCTCGATGTCTCCGGCGTGACCGCCGGCCTCGGCACCCTCACCAGCGTTGCTGGCAGCGAGATTGATCTTGACTGGAAGTCCAGCCTGAGCTTCACCGGCGCAGCCGCGAATATCAAGGGCAATTTCGACATCGACGTGACCGGTCTCACGACCACGACCGCCACCAAGGCCCGGACCGTTGTTACCTCCGCAGAAGCAGTTGATCTCACCAAGGTCTCCATCAGCGGCGCCAATGCCGTCAATGACTTTGCCAAGTACTTTGTCACTGACACAGTCGGAGACTCCCAGGTCATCAAGACGAACTACAAGGCCTGCAACGTGTACGTTGCCAGCACCGATGATGCGGTGAAGACCGCCACGGCCTACACCTGGGGCGATGCCAATCAGTATCGTCCGGACAACATCGTCGTCGAAGGCACTGTGTTCGGGAAGGCGAAGTACTTCTCCGGTCTGGTCTATGGTGACGCCCTTACCACTCCCACGGATTATCTCGTGACGATCGAAGGCGGCGATTTCCAGAAGATCGCGTTCGGCGGCACGTATGTGAACACGGAAGCTGAGAACACCAGGCCCATTTCCCTCGGTGAAGACATCAACATCGTCATCAACGACGGTACGTTTGAGCAGGACTTCTACGGCGGCGACAACGTCAAGAAGTGGGGCAAGTTCGAACGCAACGGCGCGATCGCCATCGAAGTCAACGGCGGTACCTTCACGCACGCCTTCGGCGCCGGCTCCGTGTTCAACACGAAGCTCGCTGATCTCACGAAGAAGTTCCCGTCCGTCTCGGTTGACAGCACCGCTCTGACGATCACCGGCGGTACATTCCAGGGTGCGGTCTACGGCGGCTGCAGCGCTGCTGAAAAGGCTGTCTCCAAGTACACGTTCATCAATGAAGATGCCACCGTGACCCTCGTGGCCGGCGTCAATGACATTGTGATGGAAGGTGTTCTGACCATCGGTTCCTACGGCTACGGCAACATCGGCGGCACGACCAACCTGATCCTGACCGGCGACACCGCTATCGTGGATCCGGATGATGAAGAAACCATCATCGGCTACACGAAGATCGAAATCAAAGAGATCTGGGGCGGCTGCGGCGGCGATTACTACACCAGCGATCGTCAGTACATCTCCGCCGGCATGGACGACAACAACATGAACAGACACCTGACGTTCAAAGGTTTCGTTGGCGCGCTCGCCTGCGACAAGATCACTGCATTCTCGAATGTCGAAGTCCTGAACGGCACAAGGCCACTCTGAATCAAGACGCCTTCGGTCTGGGCTATGTGAGCAACTGGACGTTCGATGTCGACAGCACGCTCGACGGCGCCTTCATCAACGACCTCACCGGCGACACGCTGACGCTGAACGGTCTGGACGGCATGGCCATCACGGAAGATCCGGAAGATGCCTGGACGCTCTTCGGCAACACCACGAACTTCGAGTTCGGCAGCACGCTGAATATCACCGATTTCGGCAGCATTGCCATGATTGACAATGCCTTCACGTTCTCCGACAGCACGTATGAATATGTGCTGGCGATCAACGATGACGCGAACAAGTCGATGACGCTCTCCAAGTCCGTCAAACCCACTGAAACCGAGTATGTTTGATCTTAACCGACAACAACAAACCTTTAAGAAAGGATAACACCCAATGAAAAAACTTGAAACGATCACGCCGGAGTCCTATGAGGCTCCGGCCCTCCTCGACATCATGCCTGTTACGATCAACGTTGTCTCCGGCGATTCCAACAATGGCGAACCGGATGACAATACCACGGGCGGTGGTGGTCTGGGCGGCGGCGGCGATGACGAGCCCTAAGTCTTGCCCTGCATGACAAGATAATTGTCAAAGAACTGCATCGCGGCGAAAACCGTGATGCAGTTCTTTCCTTTCGGTGGGAGATCGCATTCAGCGAAAGTCGGGGATACTTCCTGATCGCAGGATGGCAAAAGGAATCGCAAGATACAGTATTTCGCGCAGCGCTACCGGTCGATGTTTTACTGGACGCTGCTCTTAGCAAAATGCCTCAGCGCAACGGAACAGGAAGCAATCACAGCAACAGTGCGTGAATTAACAGAACGAATCACGGAGCACAATCCAATCCACCTCGGGCGTTGAGGACAGCGCTGGAGGGGAATGACCTTTGCACCGTCATCGAAGAATATTTGCAAACACAGTGAAAGGAATTCGTAGGGCCCCGACCGTAAGCATCATCATCCCGATCTACAACGCCGAGTCCACCCTGGCACGGTGTCTGGAATCCGTGGTGACACAGTCGCTGCGGGACATCGAGGTGATCTGCATTAACGATGGCTCGACGGACGGAAGCGTGGAAATACTGCGGCAACACGTGGCGCACGACGCCCGCTTCCATGTGTATTCGTTTGAAAAGAACTACGGGATCGTGATCGCGATCAAGCTGGCTCTGCTGAACGCAAAAGGGAAATACGTGATGTTCGTGGATTCGGACGACATGCTGCTGCCCGGCGCGTGCGAGAACCTGGTGCGTCTGATCGAGAACTACGGCGTGGATGTGCTTCAGTTCGGCATCAAAGTCAATGTGCCCCCCGGCATGGACGCATCCGGCTGGCAGAAAAACTTCGCATCAAAAGATTTGAGTTCCGATGGCGTTAACATCCTGTACGACTGCTATGCACTCCACCGCTTCCCGCATAATATCTGGAACAAGATCTACCGCCGGGAAGTCTGCCGTGCAGCAGCGGAAACGATGCCGGACCTGCAAGTTTCGCAAGCCGCGGACGTGCTTCAGACATTCTTCTTTCTGTATTACGCGAAAACGTTCCGGAGCGTGACGGATGGGCCGTACTATCAGTATTTCGTCGGGAACGGTATTTCGACGCATGCGGCGGACGAAAAACAGTTCGCGGATTTGTGCACGAGTTCGGCGATCCTGCCCGCGATCGAGTGGTTCCTGAAGCGGGAAAACGCACTGGACAAAAACCGATTCCTGCTGGATTCCATTGAAATCGTTTTAAAATCCGACGTGGTGAACAAGCTGCTGGTCCTGCCGGAGATCACGAAGGAAACCGTGGACCTGGCCGTAAAGAACTGGGGCAGCGAGGTCCTGTACGAGTTTATCAAGGCGACAGGGCTGCTCGACGTAAAGTGCGAGTCGCGCTATCAAATGGTCCAGTCTCTGGTTAATCAGATCAGGAAACAACAGAACGTCCCGCCGTCAGACACCGTAAAACCGACCATTTCCATCAGCTGCCTCGAAAAAAGCAAATGATTCGACCTCGAATTGAATAAACGAAACATTCAACGCCCCGTCAGAGCAAACCAACCTGCCCAAGGAGAAACAAGAGTATGGATGTCATATCGTCAGGAATCGTGACAATCGCCGGCGCCACATCCTCGAATTTAGAGGTGATTCAAGAAGGTTCCCTGCGCATTCTTGAAGAAGGCCAGGCCCGGGAGATCATGCTGGCGGATGGGGGAACGGCCGTAGTTTCCAGCGGCGGCCAATTGGTCGTGTGCACCGTTTCGAGCGGAGGAACGGCCACCGTCATGGAGGATGGGTATGCGGAG
>Ga0265301_10003841_pt1 | contig 15565 bp, 17 predicted proteins | sample AusTroGonzalo_MG_2_FD_193488 | JGI IMG/M metagenome (GOLD analysis project Ga0265301, IMG submission 193488) | Bovine rumen microbial communities from tropical cattle in Woodstock, Queensland, Australia - Gonzalo_04 | ecosystem: Host-associated > Mammals > Digestive system > Stomach > Rumen ...
ACGTATCTGCCGTTGATATGTATTTCCATGTCATTGTATCCGCTTCATGCCATTAACCTGAATATGATAAAGGTAAAGGGTCGTAGTGATATATTTCTTATTCTGGAAATCATAAAGAAATGTATCGCCATCATTCCGCTTACCATAGGTGCGTTAATCGGTATCCGTTGGATGCTTGTTACGAGTATAGGAACGGGAATCATAGCATATTTCCTTAATTCCTATTATGCAGGTAAGTCGTTGGGTTATACGTCATGGATGCAAATTAAGGATGTGGCACCGTCGTATGCCTTGGCAGCGCTATTATCGGTAGCTGTATATTTCTTCAAATATCTGCCGATATCCAATTTTATCATACTGCCGATACAACTGATAGTGGGATTCGGGCTGTTCTTTGTAATATGCGAAGCATGGAAGCCCGAGGAATATATTGAATTGAAAGTAATAGTAAAACATGAATATAAAAAACTTTTCCGCAAATAAGGATGTTATAACCGTCACTTCACCTCTTCTGCCTGACTTGGAGGAGTTCCATGAGTTGCTCAAGCAGGTATGGGATTCGAAGTGGATAACGAACAACGGCTCATTTCACAAGCGGCTTGAACAAGAGTTGGCGGCGTACTTGAAGGTGCCGTATGTTAGTTTGTTTACCAATGGGACGTTGCCGCTGATAACGGCATTGCAGGCTCTGCATATCAGTGGCGAGGTGATAACGACACCGTATTCGTTTGTAGCAACGACGCATGCGCTGTGGTGGAACGGGATCAAGCCGGTGTTTGTAGATATTGATTCGGCAACGGGGAATATTGATCCGGACAGGATAGAGGAGGCTATAACATCGAGGACATCAGCCATTATGCCTGTGCATGTATATGGTAAACCTTGCGATACAAAACGCATACAGAAGATAGCCGATAAGTACGGGCTCAAGATCATCTATGACGCAGCACATGCTTTTGGTGTAGAGGTGAATGGTGAGAGCATCTTGAACGCGGGTGATATAAGCACGCTTTCGTTCCATGCGACGAAGGTGTACAACACGATAGAGGGAGGTGCGATGGTTATGCATGATGCAGAGACGAAGAAACGCATTGATTATTTGAAGAACTTCGGTTTTGCCAACGAGACAACCGTAGTAGCTCCGGGTATCAATTCGAAGGTAGATGAGGTACGTGCGGCATATGGTTTGCTGAACCTCAGACAGGTGGATGCTGCTATTGAGGCACGTCATCAGGTGGCGATTAGATATCGTGAGACCTTGCGGCCGGTGAAGGGAATATCGTTCTTTGATGACATGCCGGGCGTGAAGCATAACTACAGTTACTTCCCGATATTTGTGGATGCAGAGGAGTTCGGTATGACGCGTGACGAGTTGTACTTCAAGATGAAAGAGCGTAACGTGTTGGGACGTAGGTACTTCTATCCGCTGATCAGTACGTTCTCGACGTATAAGGGATTGGAGTCGTCGCGGCCGGAGAATCTACCGAATGCGCATAAGATGGCGGATTCGGTTATTTGCCTACCGATGCATCATGCGCTGTCAAGCGAGGAAGTTCAACGTGTGTTGGATTGTATAATCAAATGATGCCTGCTCAGAAGAAAATATTGCTGTTAGGGGGATTGCGCTACCTGCTGCCTGTGATAGAGGAAGCGCACAAGATGGGTGTTTATGTGATTACAGCGGATTACCTGCCGGACAATATTGCACATAAATATTCGGACGAGTATGTCAATGCGAGTATAATTGACAAGGATGCTGTGCTGAAGGTTGCGGAAGAGAAACATATTGACGGCATTCTGTCTTTTGCTGTTGATCCGGGGGTGGTGACTGCAGCATACGTTGCGGAGAAGATGCATCTGCCTTTCCAGTGCTCCTATGAGGCGGCGAGCATTTTGCAGAACAAGATGCTGTTCCGTGAGTATTTGCAGCAACATGGTTTCCCGTGTCCGTGGCACTATGGTTTTTCGTCGGTAGAGCAAGTGCTGGCGCGTGAGGCGGAGTTCAGTTATCCGCTGATAGTCAAGCCGACCGATTCGGCGGGGAGCAAGGGCGTGTCGAGAGTAAACAAGAAAGAGGAGTTGCGTACGGCAGCAGAGTTGGCGTTCAAGAACTCAATCAGTGGCGGGTGTATCGTGGAGCAGTTCTTGGAAACGGTAGGTTTCCAATCAAGCGCGGATGTGTTCACGCAGGACGGGAAATTGGTATATTCAACGTATTCGGACCAGGCGTTTGACAAGAAGGCGACGAACCCCTATACACCGGCGATAGAGATCTGGCCGTCAAGCATGTCGCAGACCTATCAACAGAATCTGGATGAGCAGTTGCAGCGGCTGTTTGATCTGTTGCACGTGAAGACAGGCATATATAATGTGGAGGCGCGTGTGTGCCCAGACGGGATAGCATATATCATGGAGGTGTCGCCGCGAGGAGGAGGGAACAGGATAGCAGAGTTACAGTCGATGGCAACGAGGCAAAACCTGATCAGGGCGGAGATCCAGAAAGCATTGGGCATGCCAGTAGAGCAACTGACAATGCCCCGGTTTGACGGTGTATGGTGTAATTACATCCTGCATTCGTATGAAGAAGGGGAGTTTGTGCGGTTGGAGATGGATGAGAACTTTAAACGGCAACATGTTGTGGATATGGGGCTGACGGTTGAGGCAGGTGACAGAGTGCGTACATTTACCGGCGCAAACACATCGTTGGGGACACTGTTCCTACATTTTGATTCGCGTGAGCAATTGGATGAGTGCATGCAGAATGCGTCACACTATATCCGTATAGTATTGCAATGAACGAGGCAATCGGTGGATATTTTGAGTTGGAGTTGCGTAAAGGTGAGCACTACCATGCAACGGCGTTGCGGCTGAATACAGCGCGCAACTGTCTGGAGTATGTGCTGCGGCAACGTGGTTACAAGCATGTGTACCTGCCGGATTATACGTGTGAGGTACTGCTTGAACCTCTGACAAAGCTGAATGTGGCACATGACTTCTATCCGATAGATGAAAGGCTTGAACCAGCGACGCTGCCAGAACTGAAGCAAGACGGAGCGATACTATACACGAATTACTTCGGGCTGAAAGAGGATTGTGCAAGGCGGATGGCTGACCGATATGGTGAACGGCTGATTGTGGATAATGCCCAAGCGTTTTTCGCACAGCCGATAGATGGGATAGATACATTCTATTCTGCACGGAAGTTCCTTGGGGTGCCGGATGGCGCGTACTTATATACATCGGCTCCGGCGTTGGAGGGGATAACGCAAGATGTATCCTGGCAGCGCGCTTCGCACTTGCTGGTGCGGGTTGACGAGTCGGCTGAGGCTGGATTTGCCACTTATCAATCGAACAATGCCACGCTGCACGGACATGATATATGCAGGATGTCGCGGCTGACGGAGGCTATACTCGAGGGTGTGGATTATGAGGATGTGATACGAGTGCGTCGTGAGAACTACAGGCAGTTGCACTCCACGTTGTCAGCATCGAACAGGTTGCGGTTGGACTTGCCTGACGGGGCTGTGCCGATGGTTTATCCGTATTGGACGGAGAATAGAGAACTGCGCAGAAAATTACAGGAGAATAGTATATATACCGCTACGTATTGGGCATGCGTGAAGAAGTGGGTAAAGCAAGATGATGTGGCATGTCGGTTAGCAGAGTCGCTGATAGCCATCCCATGCGACCAACGATACGGGAAGGAAGAAATGAATAGGATAGTAAATTGCATTATTAGTAACGCATAGCAGATATGGATTATTCTGTAGTTTTTCGAGATTTTGTAGATGGGGATATTCATAAGGTATATGAATATAAGAATGATGTTGAACGTAATTCGATGATAGTTGGAGCTTTTCGCCCGATGACAATAGATGACGCTCGCAAGTGGGTAGAAGGGTGCAAACGAAAAGATGTGGATTTCCGTTTTTGGGCGGTGGCAGATAAGGAACATCCAGACAATCTAATAGGATGGATAAGTCTTTCTCAGATTGATAAGGAAAATAATAGTGCATGTTTGCATAGCATCTTTATAGGTAATAGGACATATAGCAATGGCATCTTGTGGATAGAGATGTATTTGTTCATTCTTAATTATGCTTTTAATGAATTGCATTTGCATCGCTTATGGGGTACAAAAAGAGCGGATCATTTGCAGTCTATGGCGATGAGTGCAGCTATGTTTTTTCATCAGGATGGTATTTTGCGAGAATCCAAACGCATAGGTGACTCATATATTGATACAAGCCTTGGGGCAATTTTGGAAAGTGAGTATTTTGAGCATCTTCAAAATGGAGACTATGAATTATCCAAAATAATCCGTAGAGTAACCCAATATCGAAAAATGAAATGACGGCATTTGTCTCAAATTGATTATGAATTTGATGAATGTGAAACGCATAAAACAGGTTCTAACTTTTGGTTGGCTGCATGCTGGTCAGATTAGTCAGGAGCATTATGACGGTAAAAGAAGATTGGCAATATATGCTGATATTCTTATGTGCTATATTCGGTACACAATATGGAGCAACCAGTATTTGAATGAGGCATTATATTCAAAATCCGCAGAAGAAAAAAGGATAATAGGCGAGAAATACAAGCTTAAAAATACACAGCGAGAACAATGGCTGAAGCAGTATATTGAGAATAGCCGTTTCTTAATTAAATATTCAAGATTAGAACTTGAGTCATCAATGGCTAAACATAATATGCGTAGCAAGGTATATGCCAAACATTACCATACAGGTGTTAGGCTATGTGTAGAATATGGCGTTATGCTGACGACGCAGCATTACCAAACAGGTAATCTTGTTATTAAGGATGATGTGTTATTAGGTAGAGGATCTGATATTGATTATACAGGGGATTTGATTATTGGCAAAGGCGTTTCGATATCCGAAGGCGTAAAGATATTAACTCATACGCATGACTTGGAGGCAAAATTTCATAATGGCGGAATCCGATATGATGAACAAGATCTTGGTCACGGGTGTATTCCGACCTCTCTGAAAATAGATGATTATGCGTGGATTGGCGCAAAAGCGATGATAATGCCGGGTGTCATGGAAATCGGTAGAGGTGCAGTAGTGGCGGCCAATACAGTTGTTACCCAAAAGATACCACCTTATGCAATTGTGCAGGGCATGCCAGCTAAGATTATCGGTTTCCGATGCAATCCTATGGTTGCAGCAGAATTTGAGAGGAATAATTATCCTCCAGAAGAAAGGATACCTTTGGAGGAACTAAAAAACAATTACCAGATGTATTTCGGAAAAGAAAGCCGGGCTGCAATCCGTCAATCAATGAGGCTATCGTATAACTAAAAATCAAAGTGATAAGATGAAGAATTCCAAAACTTTAAACAGGGTTCTGTATGTGAGCGACGAGATCGTGAAACTGCGAAAGTTTGTTGTCAAGTGGTCTGGAAAAGAACATCAGACAACTCGAAAAAAGATGTTTCAACGTTCTCATGCTTATAGATTATTTTTTCAGACAGGGAAAAACTTAATTGTTGAGTATGGTGTTAACTTTTATACAGATTATAATCAAATAGGTAAACTTACGATAGGTGACAGTGTCTTATTTGCTCGTGATGTTGAAATTGACATTTCCGGAGATTTGTTGATAGGCGATAAAACATCCTTTTCCGAAGGAGCCAAAGTATTAACGCACTATTCGTATTCAGAAAATATAGTGATGAGTGACGCAAATGAAGATATGCCGTTAAGCGTATATGGCGAATTCCTCCCAAGTCCATTGGAAATAGAAGATCATGTGTGGGTAGGAGCGCGAGCTATAATTATGCCCGGCGTTAAAAAAATAGGCAGGTCTGCAATTATTGGTGCAGAGGCAGTAGTAGAGCATGAAGTGCCTCCATATGCAGTAGTTAAAGGAAATCCTGCTAAAATTGTAGGGTTTAGATACTCTCCAAAGGCGGTAGCAAAAAAGGAAATAGATTTATATCCTCCTGAAGCACGAATTCCTTTGGAAGTGCTACAAGAAAATTATGATAAAGTTTTTAAAAGAAGTTAAACAATTTTTAATATTAGCATATGTATTATTCAAAATTCCAACGCACATTTATGGCGTTGCATTATGGGTGGGAGCATGCTGGAATTCTTGCAAAGGAGAACAAGCGTTCACGGCTATGGTTCTATGTTGATATTCTCCATTATTTCCGCAAGTATGGTTTGGGGAGTCAGCGATATATTCAATATCATTTTGATCAGAAGACCAAGGAAGAAAAGGAAAAAGCAGCCGCTTTGTTTTACAAGAAAGTATTTGAGGGGCGTGATAATATTATTAAGTATCGCAAATTTATAGCGAAGTGGTCTGATATGAGATATCAAACGACCCGGCGCAATGAGATGAGAAGAAATGCTGCTTATCAAAAGTTCTTTAACTTGCCAGATACAGTGTATGTCGCTTATGGAGTTACCATATATTATTATCATCATAGAAAAGGAAACTTTATTGTTGGCGATTGTACCCTTTTAGCCCGGAACTGCGACTTGGATATAACAGGTGATTTGATTATAGGGAAAAGAGTAAGTATCTCTGATGGAGCCAAGTTATTAACACATAATCATGATTTAGAACATAAATTTGCAGCGGCAGCAACAAGTGTAGAGGAATTCGATAATACAAAAGGATGTAATCCGACTCCGCTTACAATAGGAGATTGCGCTTGGGTCGGCACGAGAGCAATTATTATGCCTGGAGTAACAGAAATAGGACGGTTTGCAATAGTTGCAGCGGGGAGTATTGTGGAAAAACGTGTTCCGCCGTACGCAGTAGTTAAGGGGAATCCTGCGAAAATTGTAGGATTCCGTTGTTCTCCCGAGGAGGCAGTACAGTATGAAGAGGCTAATTATCCTCCGGAGAATCGGATCCCCTATGAAACACTCAAAGCGAATTATGAAAAATATTTCAATGCCGAACGCCGTAAGGAAATCCGTCAGTGGTTGAGGTATTAAGGTCATTCTGTCTATGCCTGATGAGAGAATGACATTTTCCTGTCAGGCGTATTAACTACTCCCCGTTGACGCAGTCGTTTCCAGATTCAATGGATGATGATACGTGAGAATGGTTAATTTCATGACAGTAATGATATAGTATGTAGATAATAATAACTTTTTATATTAACAATATTAAAGAATAAAATTATGGAACTTAATGAATTTGTAGCTCACTTTGCTGAGCAGTTTGATGAAACGGATGCAAGTGTATTCACTCCCGAAACAGTATTCCATGAATTGGATGAATGGTCGTCCCTTATCGGTTTGAGCGTAATCGCTATGGTTGATGAGGAGTATGGCATTGCTCTGAAAGGTGATGATGTGAAATCATCCGTAACAATTGAGGATCTTTTTAATAAAGTCAAGGCTCGTGCATAATGACATACGATCCGATGTACAACCCTTTTTCGCTGAGGGGTAAGACAATATTGATAACAGGAGCTTCTTCCGGTATAGGAAGAAGCACTGCTGTCGAGTGTTCACGGTTAGGAGCACGTTGCGTTATTACCGGTCGAAATGCAGAGCGATTGCAGCAAACCATGGATGCCCTTGTCGGAGAAGGACATTTGCAAGTAATAGCCGATTTGGCTATTACAGAAGAGATTGATTCATTAGTAAGTGGAATTCCTGCTATTGACGGTTTGGTGAATAATGCCGGAGTCGGATTCAATAAGCCTATCTCATTTGTTAGCCAAAGTGATCTTGAGCGGGTGTTTCAAGCAAACACATTTGCCCCGATGTTGCTAACCAAAGCTATCCTGCGGAAGAAGAAATTGAACAAGCAAGGCTCTATCGTATTTACCTCTTCCGTATCAGCGTTTGGGAGTAACTATGGTCGTTCGGTATATGGCGCATCCAAATCTGCAATCATGGCATATATGCACTATTGTGCACGTGAATTAGCCGAGAAACAGATTCGAGTTAATGCTGTTCATCCAGCAATGACTGAGACCCCCTTAATCTATTCTGGAACACTTACTGAAGAGGATCGGCAGAAGGATATGGCGCAGTATCCACTTAAACGATATGCCAAGCCGGAGGAGATTGCATATGCAATAATCTACCTATTGTCCGATGCAGCTTCATGGACAACAGGGACTTCGCTTATCGTTGATGGAGGATTATCTTTGTTATAATATTATTTGATATATGGAATTATTGTTGCAGAAAAAAGTATGCATAATTACAGGTGCAGCTCAAGGTATTGGGCGCCAAATTGCCGAACGATTCGCTATGGATGGCGCTGTCGTATATGCATGTGATATGAAGGCGGTTGATCAGGTCGCACCATATAAAACCCCCAATATCCATTATTTGGCGTTTGACATAACCAATCAAGCGGCTTCTAAGCAGTCTCTAATGCATGTATATAAAACAGAGAACCATATAGATGTGCTGGTGAATAATGCTGGCATAGTATTCAATCGAAAGATTGGCATGATTATACGTGAAGAGACAGAATTGATGTTCCGCGTGAATGTGATAGCGGTTCTTGAACTAATTCAACTCGTTTCTAGATTGATGGCACGGAGTGGTGGAGGAAGTATTGTGAATATTGCCTCTGTTACAGCTCAATTAGGCTCTCCGGGGCAAGTCGCCTATTCTGCGACGAAAGGGGCTATAATTGCGCTGACAAAATCAGCGGCAAAGGAATTGGCATCTCAAAATATCCGAGTTAATGCTGTTGCACCGGGTATAGTGAAAACGGAACGATTCGCTGAATTATATGAATCCGATGGCACGAAAATAGACCAACGAATATCAAGAATTGCACTCGGGCGATTGGGAACTCCCGAAGATATAGCAAATGCTTGTGCTTTTTTGGCCTCTGATAGGGCATCATATATATCAGGAGAAATCCTTGGTGTAAATGGATGTGCCTCAATATGACATTTTGTCCTATTAAGACTAAGATAGATGCGCATGTCTTAAGTTTAACCATGGTGGGATATATATACAGTAATCTATTGTAGTGCATAGTATAAAATGCCACGAAAACGTATCTTTATAAATAGTGTGCAAAGTGAGTTTGCGGAAGAGCGCGAGCGCTTATGCCATTATATCCGAACGGACGAGTTGTTTGGCCGTTTCTTTCAACCGTTTATATTTGAAGAGTTGCCTGCAGAGAGCATTTCTCCATTCCTACCAATCCAACGCTGGCCAATACAGTATATATGGCCGGGTATATAGAGCGTATGGGAACGGGGGCGACAGAGGTGATTCGCTTATGTGAGGAACAAGGATTGCGTACACCGGAGTTTGAGCAAACAGCCCAATTCCGCACAATAATTTGGCGAAAGGAAGATACAGGAGAGGCAGGAGAGAAAGTTGCCCGAAGTAATAGTCGCGGTAATAGTCAAAGTAATAGTCAAGGTGTTCATCAAACTGTTGTCCATCAAAGTGCCCATCAAGAATTCAGCAACACGTTTGTTATCAAGCTGAAGATTATTATTGCATTTTGCCGAATTCCGCGAACAAGTAAAGAAATATTGTCTCATATTAGTGTCAGTTACCAAACTAAAAATATAAAAAAATATGTGACGGATTTAGTAAATATGGACATCCTTGAGATGACCAATCTGACCAACCCTAAAGACAGACAGCAAAAATACATACGCAACAGTAAAAAGAATAGTAGTTTATGGTACTTGATATAGATAAATTTTCACCTGCAGCACTTGCCGCAGTTGACAGCGAGGGTGGGCAACTCACCTATGGCGAAATAGCGGAATTGTCATCGCAACTCACGCAGCGGTTTAAGCAACGTGAGTTGTGTTTCCTGCTGACGGAAAACAATGTGGGTGGCATTGCGTGGGCAATGGGAATGATTGCGTCACGACAACTCATCCCGCTGATACTGAGCGCCAAGACGGAAACAGCACTTCTTGAGCACTTGCTTGTAACCTATCGGCCGACCTATATCTGTCAGCCGACATCGCTTGTGACAGAAGAGGAGCAGTCGTCAGTAGAGATGGAGGCCTATGGCTATTCGCTCGTTAGGACGCAAAACAAGACGGCGGATTTATATCTTGAGTTGTCGCACCTACTTCCCACCTCGGGCAGTACAGGTAGCCCGAAGTTGGTTCGCCATTGTTACGACAATGTGGGGGCTGCGGCATTGAACATCAGCACGTTCTTCGAACTCAAACCAACTGACCGGCCACTTATGGTACTGCCTTTGTATTATACGATGGGGCTTTCCATGGTATTCTCTCACCTGAAGGTAGGAGCGACCATATTGATTACAGGACGAAACATGACTGACCCCGTGTTCTGGAAGTTCTTCAAGGAGCAGCAAGCTACCAGTTTTACCGGTGTGCCATATTCGTTCCAAATCCTTAATCTTATGCGTGTCTTCCGCATGGATCTGCCGGCATTGACGCTGCTTACGCAGGGCGGAGGCAAGATGGAACCGACGCTGAACAAGAAGTTCGTTGATTGGTGCGAGCAGACCGGACGCCAATGGATTGCCACCTACGGCCAGTCGGAATGTACGGCGCGAATGGCATACCTGCCCGCCAAGTGGGCAAGCGAGAAGATGGGCAGTATAGGCATAGCCGTGCCGAATGGAGAGTTGTCGCTCATTGATGCAGAAGGACAACCTATTACTACACCGCGTACCGAGGGCGAGATGTGCTACCGTGGCAAGAATGTTACGCTCGGATATGCAACATGCCGTGAGGATCTCGCCAAAGGCGATGAACGCCATAGATTTATCCGAACCGGAGACTTAGCATTTTTCGATGAAGACGGATGCTATTACATAGTCGGACGTATGGGCAGGTTCCTCAAACTATTCGGCATGCGTGTCGGATTGGATGAATGCGAGCAGATTATCGCCACTGAATGCCAGACCGATGCGGCTTGCGTGGGAACGGACGAGAAGATGTTGGTTTATATCACCGATGAAAGTAAGGCTGCGGAAGTAAAGCAGGTGCTGATAGAGAAAACACATATCGTTGCCACATCGTTCGAGATTCGTGTAATTGATGCGCTCCCCAAAAATGAGGCAGGAAAAAAACTATATGCAAAATTGCAAAACAAATAATTATTAAAATATCAATAGTATGACAAACTTAGAAAAGTACAATCAGATTTTCATCGACATATTCGATGTTAAAGAAGAAGAACTGGGTGACAACTTCACAAAAGCTGAAGTGGAGGATTGGGATAGTGTACGCCAAATGAATATTCTCAGTCAGTTCGAAGAAACATTTGACGTCATTCTGGATCCGGAAGATATGATGACTTTTAAGAGTTATAATGCCGGAAAGAAAATATTGGCAAAGAATAATATTGCTTTGTGATTATAGTAACGTCATATGACTGAAATAGGAGGAATAATCAAAGGAGAAAACATGCTGGACATCAGGAAAACATGTTCAGCTTGTGGCAACCGCATAGCACTGCTTTCTGATTCTGGTGAAGCAAAGACGTATGAAGAGCTTGTAACTTTTGCAGATGGATTTGCAGCGGCTGTTCCATCACATTCATTGGTCTTTATTCTTGCCGAAAATAGTTTCGGTGCGGTAATGGGGTATGTGGCATGTTTGTTGCATGAATGTGTACCATTGCTCCTGAATAGCGCAACGGAGGCATCCCAATTACGTCATCTATGTGAGGTATATACGCCGTCATATATATGGTTACCGGACGTCAATAGCAGTATCGGTGATAGTTATACTGCCATCTTTAAGGCTTCAGGATACACGTTACTGCAAACCGGATACAAGCCTTTTGATTTGCATTCGGATTTGGCATTGTTGTTATCAACATCAGGTAGTACCGGTTCACCTAAATTGGTGCGCTTGTCCCGGCAGAATGTTCACTCAAATGCAGAATCTATCGCTCAGTATCTTCAGATTACAGCAGAGGAACGCCCCATAACGTCTTTGCCGTTGTATTATAGTTTCGGATTGTCGGTTATCAACAGCCACCTTTTGCGCGGTGCAACAATTCTTCTGACTAAATATTCCGTGTCGGATAGCGAGTTCTGGCAGTTTGCGAGAGAACAACATGCAACATCGTTGTCTGGCGTCCCATACACCTGGCAGATGCTCAAGCAATTGCGCTTCATGCGAATGCAGACCCCGGATTTAAGAACCTTGACGCAGGCTGGAGGCAAATTGTCTCCAGAATTAGCGAAAGAGTATATTGATTGGGCGGCCGCCAATGGCAAACGCTTCTATGTTATGTATGGTCAAACAGAGGCAACAGCGCGTATGAGTTACCTGCCATGGGATGTTGCGGCAGAAAAGCCGGGATCAATAGGAGTGGCTATCCCCAATGGGCGTTTCGAACTCCGTGACATGGACGGAATAGCAATCTCTGAACCGGATAAGCAAGGTGAACTGGTGTATTACGGTCCGAATGTCAGTATGGGATATGCTCAGAAAAGTGAGGATCTGTTACTTGGTGATTGCAATAACGGCTGTCTGCATACAGGCGACATCGCAATGCTTGACTCAGATGGTGACTATTACATTGTGGGACGAATGAAGCGATTTCTGAAGATATTCGGTCTGCGCATCGGATTGGATGAGGTTGAACGGCTGATTCTTTCTCATTTTGATACGGACTGCTATTGTTGCGGCACGGATGAGAAATTGCATGTCAAGGTCACTAATCCAGATGTAGCAGGACAAATACCCTTGTTTCTGGAGCAGCAAATTCATTTGTTCCGCCAATATATCCAAATATCCGTAGTGGAAAAAATATTACGGAATGAAGTGGGAAAAGTGATAGCCCAATAAATTATACACAATAATCCAAATATATTAAATGAATAATAATGTATCTATTATGACGAACTTAGAAAAGTACAATCAAATTTTCGCCGAGGTGTTTGGCGCAAAACCAGAGGAATTAGGAGATAACTATTCTATCGAAACGGTCAAGGATTGGGATAGCGTTCACCAGTTAGGCATTATCAGCTCAATGGAAGAAGTATTTGATCTTATGCTTGACCCGGAAGATATTGTGGCCTGCACAAGTTATAATGCAGGTAAAGCAATTCTGGCAAAGAACGATGTAGAACTATAAGTTTGGATATTATGGCTTTCTGGAATATCAAAAATGTGTCTTTACGCGGAGTGACGGGAACAGTTCCCAATCGTCCTTTCTCTACGTATGATTTCCCGTTTTTTACACATGAAGATGCCGAAGTGTTCAACAATACAGTAGGTATCAAGAACCGTTATTTTGCACCTGAAGGGATGTGCGCATCTGATATGTGTCTGGATGCAGGTGAACGGCTGATTGCTGCATTGGGTTGGGACAAGGAATCAATAGATGTGCTGCTGTTTACATCTGTTACTCCAGACTACAAAACTCCTCCAACCAGTGCTATCCTGCAAGACCGAATGGGATTGCCGTCCACGACTTTCGTACTGGATGTGCCAATGGGGTGCTGCGGCTGCATCTATTCGATTGTTGTTGCCGCCAATCTGCTTTCTGCCGGAACAGCAAAGCGCGCACTCTTATTGATCGGTGATACGGCTGCTCGCATGGGTAACCCGAAGGATAAGAGTCGTATGCCATTGTTCGGAGACAGCGGAACGGCAGTAGCTCTGGAGTACGACACCACGGCGGAGGATATCCACATTGAATTCAATACCATGGGGTCCGGCTACGAAGCCCTGATGACACCTCACGGTGGCTACAGGCAGCCGATAGACCAGCAGGCATCGTTTGTAGAGGAGGATTTCGGTAATGGCATTATTCGTGCTCCCAAAGATGCGCTCATCAATGGCATGGATGTATTCTCGTTTGCCATTACCCGTCCGGCACAGAGCGTGAAAAAGATGATGGAGGAGTACCAATTGGATAAAGATTCAGATATTGATTTCTTCCTAATCCATCAGGCGAACAAACTGATTGTTGACCGATTGGTAAAGAAACTCAAATTCGATTCGGAAAAAGTACCTTATAACCTGCAGGAGTTTGGCAACCTTGGCGGAGCCTCTATTCCGATGCTGATGACATCAACTATTGCAGAGCAACTCCGCACGCGTCCGCTTTCGTTGCTTTGCTCATCATTCGGATTAGGACTGACGTGGGCTACGATGTGGCTAAAAACACAGCCCATGGTGGTGGAAGATGTTCACAAAATATAATGGTTCGCCAACTGTGAATAGTGCAAGTAAGACATATATCTTTTTAGGAACAGGTGTTACCTCTGTCAGTGGTGCGCCGTTGTATTATCAGCGTAAAAAACGCTACTTGGAACAAAAAGGATGGAAAGTACGTATATTTACGTTTGTAGAGGGGACGGCTGCATTGGCTGAATTGAAGATGTTTGAAGAGGACATCGTGCCAGAACTGAAATACTTGCCTGTATTTTACTCACGCAGGCAGCGGACTCATATTTTGGATTGTTTGGCGCAAAAGGTTCCTGCCCGTTCGGAATGTGTAATTGAATCAAACCGCCCGCTAATCGCACCGTGGGGAGAGTTGCTTGCAGAACGTTTGCAGGCTAAACATATCTTGTTTTGCCTGGACGAGCAACCGCATAGTTATGGCAACGATTTTCAGAAGTTTATATGGTTTAAGTATTACCGTAATGAGGTCGCTACGATTTATAGGGCCATTATCCGACTGCTATTAGGCAGAAGACGTGGTGACAAGTCACTTGATCCTGTAAGGCTTTCTGTTGCACCGACTGGTGCTGTCGGTCAGGTAGCAGATGTGTCATTTGATGATTCACGCATCCTTTCAGGTCGGATAAACGTGTTGAGTGTCGGTCGTTTGGATAAGCCATATGTGCTCCCGATTATGCGGGAGTTTGCTGATTATGCCATAGCCAATTCTGATTTGTCGTTTAATCTGATAATAGTCGGTCATGATGAGAGCGCCGAGGCTGAATTGCTTCTGTTGTTTGAAGCGGTACCGAATGTGAATTTGTTGTGCATGGGAGAATTGCATCCCATTCCGGAGAAATTATTACATGACGTAGATGTAGCTATTGCTACAGCCGGTGCAGCAGCTTTGTGCCGTCGTTTCTCACTATGTACAATCAGTATTGATACTGTGGATTATCAACCTATCGGCATATTGGGCTATAATGCCAAGAGCCGAACGTTCCGATTGCGGCGGGAACCTCCTGTCCCTTTGGCGGACTTGCTGGATATGATACTTCGTGAGAAGGTCGTTCAGTCTCATTTCCGTCTGCCTGAAACATATGGCCTGGAGGAGGATTACTCTTCCCATTTTGATTTTATAGAGCAGTCTAGTCCAGAAAAGGAATATTACCATTTCACGTCTTCTATTCGTGATAAGATTATTATGATAGCCGGCGCGATAATTGGCTTGGAGAACTGTAATAAACTACTCAAATTTTTCCAAAGGAGTAAGAAGAAGTAATGCAACCTTATATAATCGTATTTCTTTTTTCTTCGATTTGCACATTTGTAGCATATAAGAACCAGCGGGTTAGTCTTATATTTTTTTCGTTGGTTGGCTTGGCTGTGCTCATTCCTGCCATGCTGTCCGGCTATCGGGATCTCACGGTGGGTATTGATGTGCTAATGTATGGTTTACCAACATTT
>Ga0265301_10003845_pt1 | contig 15557 bp, 10 predicted proteins | sample AusTroGonzalo_MG_2_FD_193488 | JGI IMG/M metagenome (GOLD analysis project Ga0265301, IMG submission 193488) | Bovine rumen microbial communities from tropical cattle in Woodstock, Queensland, Australia - Gonzalo_04 | ecosystem: Host-associated > Mammals > Digestive system > Stomach > Rumen ...
GGCGGCCTTTATCACAGGGTCGGTGGTGGGCTCGCTGTTGAACCATTGTATAAACTGTTGCATCTGACGGGGCATATCGTCCGACGGTGGTGCCTCATAGTGGATTTTCTCCTTTCCCATGGCACCGCTCACCACAAGCATAGGCTCTTCGCCTGTTCGCCATGCCGCCACGGTAATCGGTATGATGCCGTTTCTTCCAGTAGGAAACAGCGCAGCGTGCCAGTTAAATAGTCGTTCTTCTGTCAATGGCGTGTCGGATTGTTGTACGGCATCCATCATTACCTGCACTACACCTTCGGTATAATGGTCCGAATGGGATAATCCGCCAATGTCAAGTCCAAGGTGACGTGCCACCGAAGAACGCACATGATCGGCATTGAGGAGCAGACCTTCTATCTCGCTGTTGCGCAGCACGTCCTCAGTCATCACTTCGAGCGAAGAGGCACTCTGCACGTCAAACCCCAAGCCATCCATCAAGCCCAACAACCGTCCTTGTTTTTTGCGAACCTGCGCCAATGAAGCAATGATACTGTCGTTGTTCCAGCAGAAATGAGGCCATTCGGCATATTGCCATATCCAATACGGAGTTTTCATGTCAATAATTGAAGCGAATCATTTTGTTTTTCGCCGCAAAAATACAAAATATCTCTTATTTGCAAGATATGATGTAAAAAATAATGATATTCGCATCAAAATCTGATTTGAATAAGCTGTTAGTTGTATTACTTTTTCGTTCTTCGGAATTCCGATGGGGTCATCCCAAATATTGCCTTGAAACTGCGGTTGAAAGATGATATAAGGGATATTTCAATTTGCAAAGATAGTTTTTGTATGATATCGTACAAATAACTATTTTTGTCCTGAATTTCTTAAAAACAATGAAAAAGCTCATTCTTACACTTTGCCTCTTCGCCGTTGCCATCGGCGGCATGAATGCCGGTCCGGTGGACCAGCAGAAGGCTCAACAACTGGGTGCCAAGTTCCTTGGCAAAAGCCAACTCCGATTGGCGGCCACCGTTGCCGACCGTGGGGTTGCCGACTATTACGCCTTCAACGTGAGCAACGGCGAAGGCTTTGTCATCGTGGCAGCCGACGACCGCGTGAAGCCTGTTTTGGCCTATTCCACCACGGGCCATTTCGACCCTGAACGTGTGTCGGATGGATTCCAATTTACTTTGAACAATTTCTGTGAGGAAATACACTACGTCCGTGAGCACGACCTCAGTGCCACCCCTGACATCATCGCTGAATGGGAATCGGTTTATCAGGCACGTGCCGTGGTAGGGCCGCTTTGTCAAACGCTTTGGGATCAGGACTCCCCATGGAACAGCCAATGTCCTGAAGACCCGCAAGGCCCAGGCGGTCATGTTTATGCCGGTTGCATCGCCACAGCTCTGGGCATGGTGATGAAATACCACGACTGGCCCAATCACGGAGAAGGATCCCATTCCTACTCTTTTTCAGGAGGCTATGGCCAACAAACCGCCAACTTCGGCGAGACTGACTATCATTTCGAGCTGATGCCTTATACCCTTGATTCGCTCAGTATTGAAGAAGACTATTATTACATTGCCCAACTCCTGCGCCATATCGGCATTGCCGTCGAGATGGTATATGGCCCTTACTCCAGTGTTTCCACTTCTGGAGTTGTGGGCAGTGCCCTGCGCAGCTATTTCCGCTACAACTGCGACGTGTATAAGCAGAAAGACGGAAACGGGAATCACTACAGCAACGAGGAATGGGCCCAAATGCTGAAAGATGGCGGTTTGGACGAGCATTTGCCCTTGTTTTACAGCGGTTCCGATGACAATTACGGAATCGGTCATGCTTTCGTGTGTGACGGCTACGACGAAAACGACTACTTCCACTTCAACTGGGGGTTAAGCGGTCAAGACAACGCTTGGCGCCCCATCGGTGCGCTCAATTACACGAGCTATTCTTTCAACACGGAGACGGGCTTCACCGGCCACATTGTTCCGAAGCAGGGCGAATACTACAGCCGTCCCGACAGCATTGCCAACATGCAAATCGTTGAGAATGTCAACTTTGACGGCGTGACACTGCAATGGACCAATCCGATGCTGACGGTGGGGGGCGACGACTTGACCTCCATCACTTCGGTCACCATTCGCCGCAATCGTGTAGTCATAGCCGAACTGACTGATGCCCAAGTGGGTGCTGATATGGAATATGAGGATGACGGTCTTGAACCCGGTCTTTACGAATATGCCGTTTACGTCACCAACGAGGCCGGTATCAGCCAAACCGTCTATCGCAGCGTTATCGTCGGTGAGAAATGCGACATCACCTTCCAGCTTCATGACGCCGGTGGCGACGGCTGGAAAGGCGCCTGCATCAGCGTGACCTCTGAAAGCGGCCAGCGCATCGCCATTGTCGGCATGGACGAAGGCTCGGAAAAGACCGTCACCCTACCTCTACTGAAAGGCAACCTCGACTTCATATGGAACCATGGTTGGTTCCACATCTACTCTGGATGGGACACCGACTCTGAGTGCTCGTTCAGCATCGTCAATGCCGACGGAGAGGTGGTATATACCTCCACCGACCTCCAAGCCGGTGTTTTCCTGACCTACGAGAACAACTGTGAGGAAGCTCCGTTGGTGTGCTATCCTGTGCAGAACATTCATGGCGAATACCAATGGCACAACAGCGAGGAGTTTGGTGCCTACATCTCTTGGGATCGCCCCGACATCACCTCTTACCTGCATCACTTCAAGGTGCTTCGTTCAACAGGAGTCTTCAAAGACGAAGAACTCATTGCCGAGATTCCTTATGACGGCAACAACAGTTATGAGTATTTCGACAACACCTACGACCTGATTCAAGGCGAATGGGTCGTCTATTCCGTCAATTGCGTATATATCCGTGGAGAAGAGCAATGCGAATCGGAATGGTGGGATGTGGGGTTATGGATCACCGATATCGAAGAGAACATCGATGAAAGAATCAATGTCTATCCCAACCCGACCAACGGCCTACTCAACGTGAACGGCAACGGCCTAATGCACATCACCGTGAGCAACCTTTTGGGACAGAAAATTCTGGAAGCGAATGTCGAAGGCAATACCACCCTCGACTTGAATGGTAATGAATCGGGAATGTATCTTATAAGTATCGAAAGCGCCAACGGTGTGAAGGTGCAGAAGATAAACCTGCAAAAATAATAGTTCATCATGAAAAAGATTATCCTCTCTATAATATTGTTTTGCTGCTGCCTCACGGCGTTTGCCAGCGAGCCAGTTGAAGTGATGGTGCAGATGAAAGCCCGTTATAACCGCGCCGAGTTGTGCCGTCGAGCAGAATATTGCCCTACAAGAGCCGCCAGGCGCGATTATGTGGTGAAAGAACTGAAATCCTTTGCCGAGGCATCGCAACATGACCTCATGGTCATGCTAAAAGAACTCGAGCAACGGGGATTGGTGTCGTCGATAAGCTGCCTCTGGTCGGCCAATGCCATAAGTTTCACCACCACAGAGGAAGTCGTTCAAATACTCAAGGAACGTCCTGATATTGAAAGCGTTACGCCTGTAAAAAAATACCCGTGCATCCCCGAAGCGGAGACGACCACCGAGGTTACAGATATTTCTCGTTATTCGATTGCCCCTAACATCTCTCAGGTGAACGCGCCTCAGGTGTGGGAACAAGGCAACGAAGGCCAGGGAGTGGTGGTCGCTGTTATTGATTCAGGTGTGAATTACAACCATGCCGATATCGCTGATCATCTTTGGGATGGGGGAGAGGAGTTCCCTCATCATGGCTACGACTTCGCCAACGTGGACGATGATCCCATGGACGACCTAGGTCATGGTACGCATTGCGCAGGTATAGTGTGTGGCGACGGCACTGCGGGTTTGCGGTCAGGTGTTGCCCCCGAAGCCACTTTGATGTGCATCAAGAGTGCCGATAATGAAGGACACACAACGCTTGTCAACATGATCAAGGGGATGGAATTTGCAGTGGAACACGGCTGCGATGTCATCAGTATGTCGATGGGTTTTGCTCAAGCTGAAGTGTCTGTTAGGGAGTTGCTTCGCCATACCTGTGAAGCTCTTTTGGATGCAGGCATCGTAGGTGTCTTTCCTGCCGGCAACGAACACAACTTGCAGCATCTTTGCCCAATCCCCTATAATGTTCGCGTGCCAGGCAGCTGTCCGCCACCTTATCTCGACCCTGACCAGATGGTAAATGCCGGCGGTTTGTCGTGCGCTATTTGTGTGGGATCTGTGGATGAAAACGACACTGTGGCATCGTCCAGCTCGGAAGGCCCGGTGACTTGGCAAGACACGGAGTTCGGCGACTATGCCTACGATCCCGGTATGGGTCTCATCCGTCCTGATGTGTGTGCCCCGGGCGTGTTTATTTGGTCGTTGCATTATCAACACCTCTATGACTACGATTTTATGAGCGGCACCTCGCAGGCTACGCCATGTGTGGCAGGTATCGTAGCCCTCATGCTACACGAGAACCCCGAACTGACTCCAGCGGCCATCTGCCAAATCCTCGAAGAAACCTCTTTGCATTTGACCCCGACCAAGAGTAACCGCACCGGCGTAGGAAGAGTGGATGCCCTCGCCGCCGTGACCGCAGCATCCTCGTGGAATCCATCGGCTGTTGATGAGATCCGTTTGGAAGGTCTTACGCAACTTTGGCCCAATCCCGTGGCTAACATTCTTTATCTGGATATCGCAGATGGCACTCCCATCACCGTTTTCGACATGACTGGCCACATGGTAAAGCGTGAAAGCTACCAAGGCCAACTTGACGTGAGCCAACTGGTTCCAGGCGTTTATGCCGTCAAAGTTGATGGTTTAACGGTGAGATTTGTGAAGAAATAATTATCTTTGTCCCATTATTCGCAAAACATGGACAATATCACCCTCAGTTTACACACACAAGATCTGCTGGAGCAATATCGCCAGCTGCAGCCCATTTATGAGAAGATGGCGGAAGTGATTCCCGAGAAATTGAAGGAGTTCTTCGCCGAGGCGGGTATCATCGTGGCCGCCGTGGAGCATCGCGTAAAAACGGAAAGCTCCCTTACAGGGAAACTTCAACTAAAAGGAGAAAAATACCAAAGCATCTATGACATCACCGACTTGGTGGGCATCCGCGTGATCACTTTCTATAATGACGATGTGGACAAAGTAGCCTCCGTTTTGGAACGCCTGTTCGAAATCGACTGGGAGAACTCCATCGACAAGCGGAAAGCGCATGAGATTGACAGTTTCGGTTACCTTTCCCTGCATTACATCTGCCGCATCCCCGAGTCGGCCTACAACAACCCTGAGCATCCTGAGCTGAACCAAATTCGTTTTGAGGTGCAGATGCGCACTGTACTCCAGCATGCTTGGGCCAACATGAACCACGACACAGGCTATAAGAGCGGGGTGGAAATACCCAAGGTGTATTTGCGTAATTTGAGCCGCCTAGCGGGAATGTTGGAGCTGGTTGACGATGAGTTCAGTCGCATCCGTCAGGAACTTTCCGATTATCGCCGTCAGGTGCAGAACTTGGTGGCATCGGGCAACCTGAGCGAAGTGCAGCTCGACGGCGATGCCTTCAAGAGCTATCTCCAAATTGGGCCTTTCGACGCACTGATGCGCCAGATTGCTTCCATCAATCAGGCGGAGATCCAGCCTGTGGACCTGTCCAATTTCCTCCCGTTGTTCAAGGCGATGGGATTCCAGACCCTTGGCGACATCGATATGCTGATCAAGGATTATTCCGATGCGGCCTATCAAATCGCTTGCTTCCAGATTGGCCTGACCGACATCGACATCCTTTCATCCTCTGTGGCACCCCAAAACCTCTGCACAGCCTATATCCTTAAAAAAGGTGGAGGCTGTCTCGGTTTGGTGTGGATGCTCGACACGCTGAACGGCCCCTCTGAAGTCAATAAAGCAATGGCCGAACTCCTGATGGAACAAACAAAAGACCTTCCCTTTATGAATCAATAAACTATGGCAAACAATCCTTTGAATACAGAACTGTTGGACCGCGCCATCATCTTCGCCGTCCACGCCCATGCGGGCACCGAACGTCGTGGTAAGGGCTTCCCTTATATCGTCCATCCCATGGAAGCCATGGAAATTGTGGCTACGATGACCTCTGATCAAGAACTTTTGGCCGCTGCCGCCCTTCACGACACGGTGGAAGACACCGATGTGACCGTGGAGCAGATCAGGGCTGAGTTTGGCGAGCGAATCGCCTCTTTGGTGGCCGATGAGAGCGAAGACCGGCCTGAAGGCGTGAGCGAAGAAGAGAGCTGGCACGACCGCAAACGAGCTGCTATCGCCCATTTGGCCAAGGCATCCCGTGAGGCCAAGATGGTAGCCTTGGGTGACAAGCTCTCGAACATCCGGGCCATCGCCCGTGACTATGCCGAGTTGGGCGATGCTCTCTGGAGCCGCTTTCACGCCAAAGATCCCAAGGACCACGAATGGCACTACCTAGGCTTGGCCGATGCCATGCGTGAACTCAGCGACACCTTTGCCTATCAAGAGTTTGAACGACTTATCAATCAAGTGTTTCAATCATGAATCCAATCAAGATATCCCTCAACGACTATGTGCTCTCAGGTGGCGGCGCCAACGGCGAGAGCTATGACCACAAGACCGACCCTTCGGTGATGCTGAAGCTTTATTTCCCAGGCAAGATACAACAGCCACTCGATGAGATGAAACTGGCCCGAAAGGTCTATGACATGGGCATTCCCACGCCTGAGCCAGGTGAATATGTGGTGACCGAAGACGGCCGCTACGGCATCCGTTTCAAGCGCATCTTGGGCAAGAAGTCCTATTCGCGCGCTACGGCTGACGAGCCTGAAAAAGTAGCGCAGTTTGCGGACGAATTTGCTCAGATGTGCCTCAAACTTCATGCTACCCATGTGGATACCATGCAGTTTGAGAATGTCAAGGATCGCTATTACCGCCTGCTGAAGGAGAACCCTTTCTTCACGATGGCTGAAAAGGACAAACTGACCCGTTTCATCGCCGATACGCCCGACGAGGACACGGCCATCCACGGCGACCTCCAATACAGCAATGTCATCTTTGTGGGCGACAAACGGTATTTCATCGACTTGGGCGATTTCTGCTGGGGCAACCACCTCTTCGATGTGGGCATGGTTTATCTCTGCTGCTGCCTCAGCGATGAGGCCTTCATCCAAGAAACCTTCCACATGCCCAAGTCATTGGCCATCCGGTTCTGGGAGTGCTTTGCACCGGCGTATTTCGGGAAGGATATCCCATTGAAAGAGATTGAAGCCCTCATCCAACCCTATGCCGGACTCAAGACCTTGATCGTGGAAAGAGACACCAAACGACCGATGCCCGAAATGCGGGCGGCATTAACCTCCATCCTATGAAGTTCAACAGAAAAGACAATAAACTGCTCGGCATGTCGGCAAGAGCCGGGTTGATGCTGGTGATCGTAGCTGCCATCACGTTGGAGGCCACCTCCATCATCCAATATCTCTATTCCCAGAAGGAAATCAAAAAAGAGGCCTCGCTCCGTGCAGAGAGTGAACTGAAAAGTGCCGAAAACAAGATCATGGATGTCGTGAACCAAGCCGAAGCCGCTGTTCGCAACAGCCTATGGGTGGCGGAGTGGTGCCTTGAGAATCCTGACAGTTTGATGCGGATTCCACAGCGCGTGGTGAGTGACAACCCTGTGGTGGTCGGTTCCACCATGGCTCTGGTGCCAGGCTATAGCACAAATTATCCATTGTGTGCCCCATACGCCACAAGAGACATGGCGACCGGAAACATCAGGATGCTATCACTGGCCACGGAGGAATATGACTATCCTTCTTCGGAATGGTTTACCAAACCTATCGAACTGGATGACGGATATTGGTCAGAGCCTTATTTCGACGAAAACGGTGGCGACATCTTGATGACCACTTTCTCCATGCCTGTAAAAGACAAGAGTGGTAAGATTGCTGCCGTCCTCACGGCCGACATTTCTTTGGATTGGCTCACTGAATATATCGGCGACATCAAGGTGTATCCCAACGCCTTCAACATGGTCATCAGTCGCACCGGACAAATCATGGCGTGCCCAGTTGAAACCTTGGTCATGCAAACCACCGTTGATCAGTTCGCATTGGAATCAGAAGACTACGAAGCACTTAATCGCGTCAACCAAGCCATGCTATCTGGACAATCGGGCGAGATGCCCGTCCGCTACCAGGGGCAAACCAATCACGTCTATTTCGCACCCGTGGAACGAACGGGCTGGTCCCTGTCGATTGTGCTTCCCGAAAAAGAGCTGTACAGTGGCGTTCGCCGAATTGGGATGATTGTGAAATTGCTGCAACTTCTGGGTCTTGCCATGCTCATCGTCATCCTTAGGGTGGTGGCCAAAAACCAGGTCAAATACCAGCACATGAACGAACAAAAAGAGCGGATGGAGAACGAACTCCATATTGCCAGCGAGATTCAGATGGCGATGATTCCCAAGACTTTCCCGCCTTTCCCTGAGCGCAAAGACTTGGATCTCGCTGCCTCCATCATTCCCGCCAAGGAAGTGGGAGGCGACCTGTATGACTTTTTCATCCGTGACGAGAAGCTGTTCTTTTGCATCGGCGACGTCTCTGGAAAAGGCATTCCCGCCTCGTTGGTGATGGCGGTTACCCGAAGCCTGTTTCGTGCCATGTCGGCCCATGAAGACAGCCCGGCAAAAATCGTTTCCTCGATGAACAACTCCATGTCTGAAACCAACGAGAGCAGCATGTTTGTCACTTTCTTCTGTGGCGTCCTTGACCTAAGTGCTGGTCAACTGCGTTATTGCAACGCTGGCCACAACCCGCCCATGATTCTCACCGATGCCATCAGGATGCTGCCCGTGGAGGCCAACCTTCCCTTAGGCATCCTCAAGGGAATGAATTACATCGAGCAAGCAACGCCTTTCCGATATGACGATGCCCTTTTCCTTTATACCGACGGACTTTCAGAGGCTGAAAACGCGTCACAAGAACAATTCGGCGAGGCTCGAATAGAAAAGGCTCTTCACGGAAGAAAACACTCAGCCGATCATCTGGAAAACATCAAGCAGCAGGTCTCCCTCTTTGTGGGTGATGCTCCGCAGAGCGACGACCTCACGATGCTCTTTATCCACTATCTCCCAAAGGAAGAGACCCTTCAGCAGGAACGCCATCTGGTGCTTCACAACGACATCCAGCAGATTCCCCAACTGGCCGATTTTGTGGAGACCATCGCCCATGAGAAACACTTGAGCCAAAGCCTGGCCATGGGCATCAACCTGGCTCTTGAAGAGGCTGTGAGCAATGTGATCCTGTATGCCTATCCCAAGGAAACGGATGGTCTTGTCGATGTGGAAGCCATCCTGCGCAAGGACTCGCTGGAGTTTATCATCGTCGATAGCGGGGTTCCTTTCGATCCTACAGTCGCTCCCGATGTTGACATCACTCTTTCCGCTGAGGAACGTTCCATCGGCGGATTGGGCATCCATTTGGTGCGTGAGTTGATGGACTCCGTCAGTTATGAAAGAAAAGATGAAAAGAATTATTTGAGAATGGTTAAAAATATATGATATGGAAATCAAAGTTGAAAAGCAAAACACAGTCGTAACTGTCTTTCTGAAAGGCCGTCTCGATACCCTGGCGGCACAGGAGGTGTCCAAACAATTGGAAAGCCTGACCGAAGACGCCTCCGGCACAATCGTCATGGATTGTACCGATATGAGTTACATCTCCAGCTCAGGCCTTCGAATTTTCCTTACGCTTCGCAAAGCCGCAGCCGAAAAGGGCGGCAAGGTCATTATCCGCAGCATCAGCAACGACATCCGCAGCGTGTTCATGATGACAGGTTTCCTGAACCTGTTTGAGATCCAGTAATTACTTGAAGTTCATCAAATTGAAGCCGACACCCAAGCTGGCTGCATGGGCGGTGCAGTTGGCATTGATTTCGAACCACTTGCAGGGTACTATGGTGAGGCCTGCGCCATAGTTGAAGTCGTTGCGGCTCCATTCGACGGTGTATTTGTGGTAGATGGACTGTGTTTCGGTATCAATACCGATGTTGTTGCCCTCGGTGTAACCCGTGGTGACGCGACTCCATCCGATCATAGGGGTGATGAACACAAAGTTTTTGTAGATCGGAATCTGATACCCGGCGTTTATGGTCAAAGCGGAGTGGTCGTCCCAATTGCCCATGATGATATGGCTGTCGAAACGGTGGTCGGGGTTGACATAAACGAAACCGACATACACTCCAGCGATGGCAATGCTGGCACCTACACCGACATCGGCGAAGTCCCATGTTTCGGCACTGCCGAGGTCACTGACGTTCCGGTAACCGACAAGTCCTGTGTTGATACCAACAACAGCACGATTGTTGTTTTCTGAGAAATTAAACCATTGTGCTTGAGCGCTGAGGGTCATCAGCGTGAAAAGCATGGCGAATAAAGCTACCTTTTTCATGTTTGAATGTATTAATTACTGATGATTTTATTGTTAAACTAGCACAAAAATACACGATTTCTAAAGAGCGTCAAAGAACTTTTTTATATTTTTGCCTTGTTCTAGTGAAACATAAAACATTATTCAACTAATAAATACTTCAAAAAGATGAAAAAAACAGTCTTAGTCCTAACGTGCCTCATTGGCGCGGCTTTCTTCACATCATGCAACACTTCGAAGTTTTTCAGTCAAAAAGCTTCCGACATCCAGCCGATTGCTTTGGTTGAGTCCTACTCTTACATCACGGATGCAGTAGGTGACTTTTCCACCGACTATCTCCCCAATGCCTCCCGCTATAACCAATTGCTGGTCACCGACATCGTGAACTCGCTAGGAATGTCAGTCAAAAAGACCGTGACCATCGATTATGACGCTGCAAACAAGAATTCCAAGTTGGGTTCTTGGATGTACAAGCTGGTTGATCTTTCGACAAGCAAAGCCCAGCATTTGATCGTGCCCGATGAAATACGTAATGCGGTTCGCGAGAGCGGTTGCCGTTACGGTCTGCTGATCACCGATGTTGGCTATTCCAAGGATGCGGCACAGTTGGCTTTGGAAGAAGGACTTGAAATTGGCTTGAAGATAGCGGATTTCATATTCAACAACAGCATTGACCTCTCGAAAGATACCGAAGCCTACCTCAATGGCGTTTATGCGCTGGTTTTCGACAACCAGACGGGCAAGGTGGTATGGTATGGAAGCAGACCCAGACGTTACGAATACAATCCGCTCGACCGTCAGAGCCTGACAAAGCAGCTGACCAAACTATTTAAGGATTTAAAATAAAATATTTAATGTATCTTTGCATCTGGTAATTATAAGTAACGCTATGCTTGAAGATATTCTTAAACAACTCTTTATCAAGTCATTCAAAACACTATACGGTCAGGAACCTCCCGCGCAGCAGGTGAATTTCCAGAAAACAAGGCCCGAGTTTGAGGGCGATCTTACCGTGGTAGTGTTCCCCTTTGGGAAACTTGCAGGCCGCAACCCGGAGCAATTGGCCAACGAGATGGGAGCCGAAATGATGAAGGAATCCACCATGATCGCCAAGTTCAACGTGGTGAAAGGCTTCCTCAATATCCTTATCTCCGACAGCTTTTGGCTGGGCTTTTTCCGTGAGAATCACGAGAAGGAGAACTATGGCCGAAAGGAAGTCGCAGGCAAGCCGGTAGTGGTGGAGTATTCCTCGCCTAATACCAACAAGCCGTTGCACTTGGGTCATATCCGCAACAATCTCCTAGGCTGGAGCGTGTCGGAAATCCTGAAAGCCAACGGCAAAAACGTGGTGCGTGTCAACCTGGTCAACGACCGTGGCATCCACATCTGCAAGAGCATGCTGGCCTGGAAGAAGTGGGGCAACGGCTGCACTCCTGGATCCTCCGGCAAGAAGGGCGACCACCTGATTGGCGATTTCTATGTGTTGTTTGACAAGAAGTTCAAGGAAGAGCTAAAGACTTTGTTGCCAGCTGATTACGATACACTTGACGAAAAAGCCAAGGAAGAGGCCAAGGCAAAAGCCGAAGCTGAATCCACCCTGATGCAGGAAGCCCGTGAGATGCTGCGCAAGTGGGAGGCCAACGATCCCGAGGTGCGCCAACTCTGGGAGATGATGAACCAATGGGTGTATGACGGCTTTGACGTAACCTATAAACGCTTGGGCGTGAGCTTCGAGAAGATCTATTACGAATCGCAGACTTACCTGCTGGGCAAATCATTGGTGCAGGAAGGCCTTGAGAAAGGCGTGCTCTATCGCCGCGACGACAACTCCGTTTGGTGCGACCTCCGCGACGAGGGCTTGGACGAGAAGTTGCTGCTCCGCCGTGATGGCACCTCGGTGTATATGACCCAAGACTTGGGCACCGCCCAACTGCGTGTGCAGGAATTCAATCCCGAAAAGCTGATCTATGTTGTTGGCAACGAGCAGATTTACCATTTCGACGTGTTGAAGCGCGTGTTGGTTCGCTTGGGCCGTGAGTGGGGCAAGGACATCGAACATCTGTCATACGGCATGGTGGAGTTGCCCAATGGCAAGATGAAGTCGCGCGAGGGCACCGTGGTTGATGCCGATGACCTCATGGACGAGATGGTTGCAACCGCCAAGGGCGTTTCGGAAGAGCTTGGCAAGGCTAAGGACCTCTCACCCGAGGATGCCGATAAGCTTTATCATACCATCGGTTTGGGGGCCTTGAAGTATTTTATCTTGAAGGTCGATCCCAAGAAGACCATGCTCTTCAATCCCGCCGAGTCCATCGACTTCAACGGCAACACAGGACCGTTTGTGCAATACACCCACGCACGTATCTGCTCGGTGCTCCGCAAAGCTGCCGAACAGGGTATCAAGCTTGACAATGAAGTGCGAGTCACCGATCTCCAACCTAAGGAGAAGGAAATCGTCGTGATGATGTACGGCTGGCCCATGGTGCTCAACCAAGCCGCCGAGGGTCGCAGTCCCGCGATGATCGCCAACTTTATTTTTGATCTTGCCAAGGAGTTCAACCAGTTCTATCAGGAATGTAGCATCCTCAAAGAAGAAAATGCTGACCGAAGAATGTTCCGTTTGCAAATTTGCGCCATGGTGGCATCGTTATTGCGTAATGCTTCGGAACTTCTCGGAATCGGAATGCCAGAAAGAATGTAATTATCAAACCATACTAAAATGAATAGAATAATGAAGGCCATAGCAGCCATAATGCTAATGACAGCGGTGTTTTTCGCCGCAGGATGCACCAAAGATGATCCTGCTGCCCAAACGGGATCCATTTTCGGCACAGTGACCGATTTTGCCACAGGCGAGCCGGTGGGCAACGCCAACGTGCAGCTTCGCCCCACTGGCGAAACCACACTGACAGGTTCCGATGGCAGGTATGAATTCCTTGATGTTACTGCAGGGAAATACTCGATCACGGTGTCAAAAAACGAATACACTGACCTCGTTGATGACTACGTCATCGACTTGAAGGAGGGCAAAAAGATGCAGCGTGACGTCCAGATCAAGAAACGTCCCGCCTCGATCCAGCTGCTCAACTCACAAAACGAGGAAATCTCCGAGATCGATTTCGGCTCCGACAACGGTGTGACGCAAAAAACTTTCAACCTTTATAACGGTGGTACCAAAAAGTACAACTTCACCATTTCCACAACGACCGATTGGCTTTCGGTAGACAAAGCCAGCGGCACTATTGAAGTGAGTGCGACAAAGACCATCAAGATCACTATTGACAGGAGCAAACTTTCCTCGGGTGAGAACACCACCATCCTGCTTGTCACCGCCGAAGAAGGCGGCAGCTGTGAGCTGACCGTGAAAGCACAAAAGAGCGGTGATGTTCCGGTGGTTGACATCCTGGAGGCCATTTCGATCAGCGAGACCAACTATCGCATCAAGTGCCAGTTGATGAATGAAGGCGGCCAGAAGGTGACCGAGAAGGGCATCTGCTTTAACACTTTCGGCGCTCCGACCTTGGACGATCAAGTTATCAAATACACAGGTAGCGCCACAGGTGAATATACCGTCGACATGGGGAATTTGGACACCTCCAAACGCTATTATGTGCGTGCTTACGCCAAAAACGCCATGGGCGTGGGCTTCAGCCGTGAGATCGACTTCGAGCCTGGCTCGGGCAGCGTCAGCCTGCCTAAAGTGATCACCAGCGCGGTGACGGGCATCACCCAAACCTCAGCCAAAGGCGGCGGCAACGTCACCGACGAGGGCAGCAGCCCCGTGACCGAACGCGGCATCTGCTGGAGCACGAGCCATAACCCGACCACGAGCGATAACCACGGCAAAAGCGGCACAGGTTTAGGAACCTACACGGTGAACATGAACGGGCTCTCGGCCAATATCACCTACTATGTGCGCGCTTACGCCATCAACGCTCAAGGCACAAGCTACGGTAATGAGGTCAGCTACAATTTCGAGCTGAATGCCACCCTGCCTACCGTGACCACCAAGGAGGTTACCGACATCACCAAGACTTCGGCCAAATGTGGCGGTACGGTGGAATCAGCAGGCGGCGCCCCAGTGACCGAACGCGGCATCTGCTGGAGCACGCACTCCAACCCGACCATCAACGACGACCACGCCAATAGCGGCGCAGGTGGCACAGGATCTTATTTCGTGACGATCGACAACCTGACTCCAGATACTTACTACTTTGTGCGCGCTTACGCCACAAATTCATCGGGTACCGCCTATGGCAGTGAGGTGAACTTCAGTACGTTAGGAGGAACGGTTCGCCCCGAAGGCTCCATCAACGGATTGTTCTCCATCAGCGAGACGCAGCAAGTTTGGTTCTCTCAGGGCAACCTCCAATACATCGGCAGCGCAACGCCGGCCTATTGGAAGTTTGCCGAAAACCAGTGGGATTATCTCGGCACCAGCACCGGACAGAACAGTGACGCCACCGATGTTGACCGCGACTTGTTCGGTTGGGCAACCAGTGGATGGTATAGCGGAAGTACGGGAACCAATTATTACATGCCTTATGATGTCGCTACTGGCGATAGCTATTATGGTCCCAATGGATATTATAATTTAACAGGCCAATACGCGGAAGCTGACTGGGGCGTTTACAATGCCATCAGTAATGGAGGCAACGAAGCTGGCATGTGGCGTACGCTGTCGCAAACTGAATGGGAGTATGTGCTGTCGAAGAGAAACACACCGTCAAGGATTCGTTTTGCGAAGGCCGTGGTGAATAATGTGAATGGCGTTATTGTGTTGCCTGATGATTGGGTTAGCCAAAACTATGTGTTGGCTTCCATTAATAATACCAGTGCCAGTTTCAACAGCAATATAGTCAGTGTAGCTGACTGGACAAGCATTCTGGAGCCTAAAGGAGCGGTGTTTCTCCCGGCTTCAGGAATGCGTAAAGGGACGACTATTGAATCTTTAGGTGAGTACGGATTCTATTGGTCCTCTTCTAATGGTACTTACAGTAATCAGGCGAAAAGAGTTTGCATTAATAATTCAAGTATGTATTATGGGACAAGCTACAACTGTGATGAAGGCCGTAGTAAGGGAGGATGTGTCCGCCTTGTATATGAATTAAGA
>Ga0265301_10003846_pt1 | contig 15554 bp, 15 predicted proteins | sample AusTroGonzalo_MG_2_FD_193488 | JGI IMG/M metagenome (GOLD analysis project Ga0265301, IMG submission 193488) | Bovine rumen microbial communities from tropical cattle in Woodstock, Queensland, Australia - Gonzalo_04 | ecosystem: Host-associated > Mammals > Digestive system > Stomach > Rumen ...
TGTTCTCGTTTCGGAAACCCAAGCTACTGCAAGCGTAGGTTTCCTTGCGTCGGGTCAAACAGACCCCTTCCGTAAAAATTGTTTTCATTGTTGTTTTTTGTTAGTTATAAATATTATAGGGGCAAACCCCATGTGTGTTATAGTTTCATTTTTTCAAGATGTCGCTTTTTGATGCGTGCAAAGATACAAACTTATTTTGAAACATCCAAATTTTGGAAGAAAAAAGGACTCACACAGCGTTTCGCCGCATGAGTCCTGACATGTTTGCTCAGACTTCAGCCATCAGGTACACAAAGGGGACTCTGGATTCTTGATTCCCCAGGGACAGGAGTTACTGATTTACTTAATTCTTAATAATTGTCCATCATCGAAGCCAACAGCTATTATTTTATTACTGAACAGTTTTGGCCTACTGATTAGAAGCTCATTAACACACTCTTCAATTATGACTGAGACCGTGTTGAGAAATTGTTCCCAATCCATAGTACTATCTATGGATAGATAATTTCCTTTGGGCTCAAAATCGACAGAACATGCCCAATCGTCATCATCTGCATCATATTCCTTAGATCCTGTCAAATATAGACAAAATCCCGTTTCCGTTTCATATATTCCGAAATACAATGCTACAATTCCGTTGTCGTCTATATTGTCTTGGCTGAGTTTTTGCAACCAGTTCTCTATTTGCTTTTTCATATAGAATTACCACAGTATATTTGCATAAAATCTAATCCCAAGTCCAGTTTCTTCATTTTGATAGCTTTGTATACATCTTCAGAAACAATAATGTCATTCACAGCAGGACGTGAATTGAATATTTTCAAGCCTTGTACTTTGTTGCTATCTAGTCTCAATTTAATAATAGAATCTGTTCCTTCAACGTATACTGTCTTTTGCTTATCAATGACGTCGTAAATAATTTTAAAGTGCATGATGTAGTATATTTTATCACCATACTCTTTACTCGTTGCTTTGACAGGAATGAATTCCAAATTTGTGTCGTCTTTGCAAAACTGAGAAAGTAAGTCTTTTAACTCTTGACTGACTAAGTTAGCCCCACCTGTACATGCATGGAACGGTCTATACACTCCATGTTTTAGTTCAACAACGAGCGACTGCCAGTTCCTTACCTCTTCCGCATCTCTTGCTATCGGATAAGGCCAATTTTGGGGGGAATACAACACTCCGCCTACTTTATCGTTTCCTTTAACAATGAATCTATAATACCTCATATTAATATAACGATAATAATAATTGAAAATTGTATATAATGCACTTTAGTGATTCGTCCAATATTTTTTGTAAAGCATTTCAGGATTATTTCTTATTGGTATTTTTACCCTAAGTGATCAGGGGACGGTTCTGTGATCATTTCTGCCTTGTTCAATTCTGCCTTGTTCAGAAAAATGGGGTCGGTTCTGATTTTATACTTTTCACGGGAGCAGTCAGTCCTTCGTCCAGCTCACGAATCAGCAGATGTACATGATTAGACATCAAACAGTAAGCGTATATGATACAATGAGGCGGTAGCGGCTTACCATCATTGTCTTCCGGGAATGCTTGCGCTCTCATCAGTCGTATGAACTTCCAGTAGTCCTCACGCGACTCAAAAATATTCTGCAGGTTGATACCACGCAGCATTACGTGATAGATACCTGTTCCACTCTGTTGTCTCAGTTGTCTTGGCATAAGTTGCATCTCTCAATTTGTTTGCAAAGATATACTTTTCCAACCAGATTTCCAAACAAATCAAATAAAAAGTACACAAAGAGAACCGTCCCCTTTGTGTATAATGGCAAAGTGAATGATAACAACCAAATTGTAATATACTTATTCATCGTTTTCTAAATTATAGAAGTCATTTGGAACATTATACACTCTTAGTAATGAGAAGTATTTATTATAATCTATGGGGCCCCATACTTTTCCTGTTTGCTTGTCAATAATCCAATAATAAACCGTGTCTCTGCCAAGATAGTAATTATACTCCATTTTATCATAGATAGCATGGGTATATTCAGTTGGAGATTGTTTGGCAACAATAAATCTTTTGTTGTATTTGTAGTTATTGACAACTGGTGGAATGTCAATTGTTCCTATAATATGCTGGTGTTCAGCATCATAAATATAATTATCACCCAATTTTATCTCATCATTTGGAAATAATGAAAAATAGAAAAAAATACCAACAAATATTATAAAAATCCAGTATAAATCTTGCTTCTTCATGGATACATAGGTTTAAGTTTTTGACTTCCATAAATAAAGATTAGAAAAGGTTTCCCTTTTCCGGCAACATGCCCTCCAATTATTGTTTCAACATTACGACTCAGAAAAATGAGAAAAAAGACGGTTCTCATGATCCATGTATTGAACAACAATAGACTGGATATATAAAAAAAATACTTCATGATTCTTGTCTTTTTTGAAAAATGGGGTCGGTTCTGATTTTATAATAATTTCAATACAGACATCAGTGTCAAGTAAATACTGTGCCATAGCGTTACCAGCTTTCTACAGTCCTTCCTTTGTATTCGTGATTTCTCAGGCTTTCAGCATCAATATTGCTCCAGTCGCCTTTGAAACAGGTGCGCAGATTGGGTCGCATACGCTTGTTGTCAGCATCGTTGCGCATAGAATTAGACAACTTTGCTATTAAGTCGAGTTTGTCGCTATTGCTAAGCGATGACAAGACTACCATATACATATCAGTAATGCTTCGTGTACCTATCATAACATTTTTATCTTACTGTTTAGACTGCAAATATACGAATTTATTTCGACTAAAAAAGGATTTTCCCACATTTTTTGAAATAAAACTCAAAAACTGTCTCAAAGATAGGAACATTTTTTGAATCCATTGTTCTTTTCATTTTCACTATTATTTTAGGTACACATTATTTATATCTATAGGGCTTAATTGATTGCAAAGATACAAAATAGTTCAGAAACTTGTTTGGTTTTGCCGAAAAAATACGGAAATGTGCAGCAATTTAGGACAGAATGTTTGGCTATTTGCAGGAAAAAGAGTATCTTTGCAGTCATAAATCACAAAACTTATTAAATTATGAACGCAAAGCAAACCATCGAGGCCGGTAAGGCCATCCTCGGAATCGAATTCGGTTCCACACGTATCAAAGCCGTACTGATTGACCAAGAGAACAAACCCATCGCCCAAGGTGCATTCGAGTGGGAAAACCAACTCGTGGACGGACTGTGGACCTATAGTATCGACATCATCTGGAAAGGCCTGCAGGACTGCTACGCCGATCTGCGCAAGGATGTAAAGGCTCAGTACGACTGCGAGATAGAGTCGCTGGCTGCTATCGGATTCTCAGCCATGATGCATGGCTACATGGCATTCAACGAGAAGCAGGAGATTCTGGTACCTTTCCGCACATGGCGTAACACCAATACGGGTAAGGCTGCCGCAGAGCTCTCTGAGTTGTTCAACTATAACATTCCCCTGCGCTGGAGCATCAGTCATCTGTATGAGTGCATTATCGAGGGTAATGAGCATGTGAAGGACATTAAATACCTGACCACGCTGGCAGGATACGTACACTGGCAGGTAACTGGCGAGTTTGTACTGGGTGTAGGCGATGCATCGGGTATGATTCCCGTAGATCCCGCCACGAAGACCTACGACGCTACCATGGTTGAGAAATTCAATAAACTCATCGCTCCGAAGGGCTATTCATGGACATTGCTCGACATCCTGCCCAAGTCGCTGAATGCTGGCGAGAACGCTGGTACGCTGACTGCCGAGGGCGCTAAGAAGCTGGACGTTTCAGGTCACCTGAAGGCTGGCATTCCTGTTTGTCCTCCCGAGGGCGACGCTGGTACAGGTATGGTAGCAACGAATGCTGTCAAGCAGCGCACGGGTAACGTATCGGCAGGAACGTCGTCGTTCTCGATGATTGTGCTGGAGAAGCCGCTGTCGAAGCCTTACGAGATGATTGACATGGTGACCACGCCTGACGGTAGTCTCGTTGCGATGGTGCATTGTAACAACTGTACCTCTGACATCAACGCATGGGTAGGACTGTTCAAGGAGTATCAGCAGCTGCTGGGTGTGCCCGTAGATATGAACGAGCTGTATGGCAAGCTGTTTAACAAGGCTCTGGAAGGCGACACCGACTGCGGTGGCCTGATGGCATACAACTACGTCAGCGGTGAGCCTGTTACTGGTTTGGCAGACGGTCGCCCCCTCTTCGTTCGTTCAGCCAACGACAAGTTCAATCTGGCCAATTTTATGCGAGCCAACCTCTACGGTGCAATCGGTGTGCTGAAGATTGGTAACGATATCCTGTTCAAGGAAGAGAAGATTAAGGTGGACCGTATTACTGGTCATGGCGGCTACTTCAAGACCGCTGGTGTTGGTCAGCGCATGCTGGCTGCTGCCCTGAACTCTCCAATCTCTGTGATGGAGACTGCAGGCGAAGGTGGTGCATGGGGTATCGCACTGTTGGCTGGTTACCTGATTAACAAGAACGGAAAGAACCTGGCCGACTACCTTGAAGATGTTGTCTTCGCAGGCAATACGGGCGTCAGCATCGCCCCAACTGCCGAGGATGTTGCCGGCTTCGAGAAGTATATCGAGAACTACAAGAAGTGTCTGCCCATTGAGCAGGCCGCTGTCGACAACAAGTAAAGTAAGGGCTGATGAGAAAACTCCTGATAGCGGCCTTTGGCTTCATTACGTTGGCATCCGCGTCGTGCCATGCTGAACGCCAAAAAGGAGCGACAGAGTCTAACACTATTCAGCAGGCTGAGGAACACCACCTCAGCTTGCTGATTGCTGGCGACCTGATGCAGCACGGACCGCAAATCAATGCAGCCCTGCAGAAGGACGGCAGTTATAACTATGACGAATGTTTCGCCCGTATTCACGACGAGGTGGAACGTGCTGACGTTGCCATCGGTAACTTCGAGGTGACGCTGGGTGGCAAGCCGTACGCCGGATATCCGCAGTTCCGTGCTCCCGACGAGTATCTGCAAGCTTGTCTTGATGCTGGCTTCGACATCATGCTCACCGCAAACAACCACTGTCTGGACAGTCGTCGTGCAGGACTCGAACGTACCATTATGATGATGGACTCGCTGCATGTGCCGCATATTGGTACATACGTCGATGAACAGGCGCGTCAGAAGCAATACCCGTTCCTACTTGAGCGCAACGGACTGCGCATCGTACTGCTAAACTTCACTTACGGTACCAACGGCATTCAGGTGCAAGCGCCCAACGTCGTAAACTATATGGATACCGTCCAGATTCGTCGCGACATCCAGAAAGCTAAACTCATGAAGCCTGACGTCATTATTGCCCTGCCACACTGGGGAATAGAATACCAGCAGTTGCCGTCACAACAACAGCGCGACATGGCACAGTGGCTCATCGACAATGGTGTCGACCACGTCATTGGCGGACATCCGCACGTTGCACAGCCTTTGGAGTTGACGCCCGACAGCTGTCATCTCATTGCCTGGTCGATGGGTAACGTGGTAAGCAACCAGTCGAAGCCCAATACCTACGGCGGTTACATGGTGCGTTTGGAGTTTACGAAGACCGTGCAGCCCGGCATTGTACCGACAATAACGGGCAAGAAGAGTCATACACGGCTTAGCGACTGTGGTTATGCGCTATATTGGGTCAGTCGTCCAACTGACAACAACCGTAAGCACAACTACCGCATTCTGCCCATCGACGAACCCGACAGCGTGCTCACAAGTATCGAACAAAAGAACCGTGCTGCCATCCGTTCCTCCATGCGCAAATTGATGGAGAAACACACCGTTGGCATCAGCGAATACATTTTCAAATAAAGACAACTTTGCTGCGACAACACTCGGTGCCATCCGTTCGGACAATACGGATGCAATACTCGTTGTTGCCCGTCTGCTCACGATAGAACGAAAGCTGGTCACCAGCATGGGCTTCAGCGACATAAGCTATTTCGAAACGGCGAATCTGGTGAGTGCGATACCAATCTAATGGCCAGAGGTCGAGCACGTGCTCAATGTACTTAACGGAGTTAATGTGACCGTTGATATCGACATCATTGTAATAAGTATCGATGGTGCGAACCAATTGGGCCTCGTCCGACATCTTCACTCGCCCACCCTTGTCAATGGGACAGTCCTTGTCCTTGACTATCCAGTTGTTGATAGCACCATCATCAATGGAAAAGATATCGGTGGGCTGACGGCTTTCCGTGTCTATCATAGCCCAGATAGAGCGACCGTAACCGTAAATGCGTCCATCATCGCCAACGACGGAAAAATTACGGCTGGTGAAATAGCGCATAGCCGATTCAACCCATGTCTCGACATTGAACTTGGTGTACTGCTGGGGCATCTCGTTCATCTCGATAGCCAGACGCGACAGTACCCACGACCGATTGATGGTCATCAGATACTTCATGCCAAAACCACGGGCAGACGAATGGAAGTCAGCAGCATTCAGCATGTGATTGCCCAAATGGCCCATAAACAATCGACCACTGAAATCGCAGTGGAATGGCTCAGCCAGAAACTCGTAACGTCCTACTTTATCCATGCTGTAGCAATCGTTTATCATTTATCACTTTTTTCGCGTTCTTCAAGGAATTCGCTGACCTGCTCCTGCTTAGCGCGCGTTACAGCGATACGGCCCGAACGGGTATACTGGAACACGCAATCAAACTCGTTCAAAGCATAGTAGAGATTCAGAATATCCTCGGTCTTGCCGTTCTTCATAACCACAGTATATGTAGGATTAACCTCCATGATGCTGGCATCGTTACGGCGGATAGTACGCGAAATCTCAGGGTTATTCAGTACTTTCTCCGTAGAAAGCTTATAGAGACCTGACTCACGGATAAAAAGCTGGTCGTCAGTGAAGTAGTTGGCTTTGACAACATCAATCTTCTTCTCAATCTGACGGGTAATCTTGACTATCTGGTCTTCATCACTCCACGCAGTAATGGTATATTTATGAACGCCTTCAATAGACGATGCAGACACGTTCAGACTTTCGATGTTAACCTGACGACGCGTGAATACAGCGGTAATCTGATTCAGAATACCAGCCACATTCTCAGAATAGACTAACAGGGTATATAGTTTCTTATTTTCCATTGCGGTAGCAAATTATTCACTTTTCACTATTCACTTTTCCCTTAAATCTCCAGCATCATTTCATTGACATTCATGCCCGGCGGAGTCATGGGTAGTACATTGTCGTCTTCCTTGATGGCACACTCCAGAATATACGGGCCCTTGGTAGCCAGCATCTTCTCGACAGCTGCAGCCAAGTCCTTGCGGTCGGTCACAGCCTGATAAGGAATACCATAACCCTGAGCAATAGACTCGTAGCAGGGATTCAGCATCTTGGTAAACGACTTGCGACGCATCCAGAACATGTCCTGCCACTGGCGCACATTGCCCAGATAGTGATTGTTCATCAATATCATCTTCACCGGACTCTGTTGTTCCATAATGGTACCAAGTTCCTGAATATTCATCTGGAAACCACCGTCGCCCATAAAGCAGCAGACGGTACGGTCGGTAGCAAACGTGGCACCGATAGCAGCGGGCATACCGTAACCCATTGTTCCCAAACCACCACTGGTACAGATGCTACGATTCTGCGTATATTTGAAGTAGCGGGTGGCAAAGAGCTGGTTCTGACCAACATCGGTAACGAGTACCGAGCCATTGGGCGCCTGCTCGGCAACAGCATTGACAATCTCGCCCATCAGCAGCGGACCGTCAGCAGGATGGATGGCAGGCTCAATGACCTTGGTACGCTCTTTCTGATCCAGTTCCTTAAATGAATCGCGCCACTCCTGGTGGTTATTCTTGTTGAGCAGAGCAGTAATGGCAGGTAGCGACTCCTTACAGTCAGCCACCACAGCTACATCGGTCTTCACATTCTTGTCAATCTCGCTGCGATCAATATCAAGATGTATAATCTTAGCCTGCTTGGCATAGGTCTTGGTATTACCAGTAACACGGTCGGAGAAACGCATGCCGATAGCAATCAGAACGTCGCATTCCTGTTCCTTTAGGTTGACGGCGTAGTTGCCGTGCATACCCAGCATACCGACGTTCAGCGGATGATTGGAAGGCAGGGCCGAGAGACCTAACATCGTGCGACCAGCAGGGATGTCGGCCTTCTCAAGGAAAGCCTTCAACTCTTCCTGTGCGTTGCCCAGTTCTACGCCTTGTCCTACCAAGGCAAGGGGCTTCTTGGCATTATTGATAAGCTCTGCAGCTTGACGTACAGTATCTTCGTTCAGCTTAGGATAGGGCACATAAGAACGGATGAAATCCACCTTCTTAGGCTCCCAGTCAATCTCCTCCACCTGTGCATTCTTCGCGAAGTCGAGAACTACAGGACCAGGGCGACCACTACGGGCAATATAGAACGCACGGCTGACAGCCCATGCAACATCCTCGGCATGGCGTATCTGGTAGCTCCACTTGGAAATAGGCTGTGACACACCTACGAGGTCAACCTCCTGGAAAGCATCGGTACCTAACGCACCGATAGGAACCTGACCGGCAATAACGACGATAGGCGTCGAGTCAAGCATGGCGTCAGCAATACCCGTCAAGGTATTCGTCACGCCAGGACCACTGGTCACCAGTGCAACGCCAACCTCACCACTGACGCGGGCATAACCCTCGGCAGCATGAGTGGCTCCCTGTTCATGGCGGACAAGGATGTGGTCAAAAACCTTTTTCTCACCTCGTGTATAGTCGTAAAGCGCATCGTAAACGGGCATAATGCTGCCGCCAGGGTAACCAAATATGGTCTTTACGCCCTCGGCTTGTAGCGCCCTCATCAGCGCTTTAGATCCTGTTATTCTATCTCTTAACATGAATTGTCAATTTCAATTATCAATTATCAATTGTCAATTAATCAATGATTCTCACGCCGCCTTTATCTGCTGAAGAAACACTTTGAGCGTATGCACGCAATGCTTTGGTTACTATGCGATTACGCTTTAACGGTTGTTGTGGACGTGCTTCAAGTTCTGCATCCGTAAGTTTCACATTGATAGAACGGCTGGGGATGTCAATCTCGATGATGTCGCCATCCTTAATCTTACCGATGTTACCACCAGCTGCAGCTTCAGGCGATATATGTCCGATGGAGAGACCTGACGTACCACCAGAGAAACGACCATCGGTAATCAAGGCGCACTCCTTACCCATGTGCATCGACTTGATGTAGCTTGTGGGATAGAGCATTTCCTGCATACCTGGACCACCCTTCGGTCCCTCGTGGGTAATAACCACACAGTCGCCTTTCTTGACTTTGCCACCAAGAATACCCTCGCAGGCATCTTCCTGAGAGTCGAAGACCACAGCAGGACCTTCAAAGTGCCAAAGAGCTTCATCAACGCCTGCAGTCTTTACCACGCAACCGTCCTGGGCAATGTTGCCAAATAGTACTGCCAGTCCGCCGTCCTTGGTGTAGGCATGCTCCAAGTCGCGGATACAACCATTAGCACGGTCGGTATCAAGTGTACCCCACTCTTCCGACTGAGAGCCCATCTTGGTTGAGAAACGATTGCCAGGAGCTGTCTGATAGATTCGATTGGCCTCGGCATCCACCGTACCATCTACAATACTGTATTTCTTCAGGGCATCACCAAGTGTCATTCCATCCACACGTGGAGCAGAGCCATCAACCAACCCACCTTTATTCAGTTCGTTCAGAATACCCAAGATACCACCTGCACGACCACATTCTTGTACGGAGTATTTCTGCGTATTCGGAGCAAGTTTACATAAGCATGGTACGCGACGAGACAGTTCATCAATATCCTTCATCGTAAAGTCGGCACCAGCTTCCTGAGCCACAGCTAACAAATGGAGTACCGTGTTCGTAGAGCCACCCATGGCAATATCCAATGCCATAGCATTCATGAAAGCCTTACGAGTTGCGATGTTACGAGGCAGTACACTCTCATCGCCGTCCTCATAATAAGCAAAGGCGTTATTCACGACCTGACGGGCTGCAGCCTTGAATAATTCTACACGATTGGTATGCGTAGCCAGGATAGTACCATTACCAGGCAAGGAGAGACCAATAGCTTCAGTCAGCGAATTCATCGAGTTGGCAGTAAACATACCCGAACACGAACCACAGCCAGGACAAGCACATTGCTCAATTTCCTTCATCTCCTCATCAGAGACCTCAGGATCGGCTCCTTTTACCATTGCAGTAATCAGGTCGGCATTCTCACCACGCCAACGTCCTGCTTCCATAGGACCGCCAGAGCAGAATACTGTAGGAATATTCAGACGCATCGAAGCCATCAACATACCTGGTGTTACCTTATCGCAGTTAGAGATACAAATCATGGCATCGGCCTTATGGGCATTAACCATGTATTCGACGCTATCGGCAATGATGTCTCGTGATGGCAACGAATATAGCATGCCATCGTGCCCCATAGCAATACCATCGTCAATAGCAATGGTATTGAATTCAGCAGCATAGCAGCCCATTTTTTCTATCTCTTCGCGAACAATCTGACCAATCTCATGCAGATGCGTATGACCAGGAACAAACTGTGTAAACGAGTTGACAATGGCAATAATAGGCTTGCCAAATTGCTCATGTTTCATACCTGTGGCTACCCAAAGTGCTCTTGCACCAGCCATACGTCTGCCTTCTGTACAGACACTGCTTCTAAGTTGATGTTTCATAACTGTCTCTTAGTAATTGTCTAATTTAGCATGCAAAATTAAACAATTTCCGTCTAATAGCCAAAAAGAAAAGCGGAAAACTTTGTTTCCGCTTACTTATTGAGTGATATCAACTTGCTTTTTTGAGAGGATTCATCGTCTTTCTTATCCAACTGCTCATAGACAGAATTGTTACTCTTATACTCCGGAACAATCTCCTTCATCTTCTGTACAGTCTTCATATCGTCGTAGTGCTTGGCTATTTCTACCAAATTATCGATATCCTTACATACCTCATCATAATCGTACTCACGAACCTCAGCAATACGAATCTTTTCGTGGAAAGTAGGCTTGGTACCCTCAAGTTCGTTAAGCACTTCCTCATAGAGTTTTTCGCCGGGACGCAAGCCAGTAAACTTAATCTCTACATTCTTGGCACCTGAGAGCTTAATCATTCGTTTAGCCAAATCTGCAATCTTCACGGGCTGTCCCATATCAAATACGAAGATTTCACCGCCATTACCCTTTGTGCCTGCTTCAAGTACCAGTTTACAAGCTTCAGGAATCAACATAAAGAAGCGGACAATACGTTCATCTGTAACCGTAACAGGACCACCGTTCTTGATTTGTTCACGGAACAATGGAATAACAGAACCGTTAGAGCCCAGCACATTACCAAAACGAGTGGTCACAAACTGTGTGCGAACCATTGGCCCACCCATCTGAGAAGGTGTAATGAAACTCTCCTCATTGCCAAGACTCTGGATATGACTGATAACGCGTTTCTCCTTGATAGCCTGATCGAGACTCTGTACATAGATCTCACAGATACGCTTCGAACAACCCATGACATTAGTAGGATTCACAGCCTTGTCAGTAGAAACCATCACAAACTTCTTAACGCCATATTTCACACTCAGATCGGCAATAATCTTTGTTCCATAGACATTATTAATAACAGCTTCAGAAGGGTTATCCTCCATCATCGGTACATGTTTGTAAGCAGCAGCATGGAACACATAGTCTGGGCGGAACATATGGAAAATATCGTCCATACGCAACTGATGGATAATACTTGTTACGACCGTCTCAACTTCGATCTCAGGGAATTCATTCGACATCATCAGACGAATATCGTGCTGCGGCGTTTCAGCCTGGTCAATCAACATCATGGCTGCAGGATGGAAACTGGCCACCTGACGTACAATCTCACTACCAATAGAACCTGCAGAACCAGTAATCAGTACTCTTTGACCCTTCAGTAACTCTTCAACACTCTTTAAGTCAACACGTATCTCGTCGCGAGGTAACAATTCCTCGACGCTGACCTCACGCAGTTGCAGCTGTCCGAAGTCCTCTTGTGTAATTTCCATTTCGCCGGAAATGAACTCCTTGGCACCTTGCGCCATCATAATCTTAGCGCCAGCACCGATAATCACATCCTGAACAGCCTGATTATTACGGAACTCTTGAACACGATATGGCGAAACGATAACACCTTCAATATCGTTTTCTTTGATGATATTAGCCAAATTGTCATCTACAGTATATACCGTTTCGCCCAATATCTGAGAATGACGAGCTTTCTGATAATGCGTAATGAAACCCTTGACAACATAACGGCGTGGGCGTTGGTTCTGAATCATCTTTGCCAAGCCTACTCCACCCGTCATAGCCCCATACACCAACACACGCATGGCACGTGAATTTGAGAAAGCCACATCATATAGTGTTTTCACAAATACGCGTAATGCCCACATCAGCAATGTTGCAAATATGAAAATAAGGAATATGCTGGTGGTATTAAAGTAAGCAAAAACCTTGATAGGTAATGTCTGCAACGCCCAATCAGCCAACAAGGCTAATCCGAGATTTATCAGATTGCCATAAGTCACGCGCATCAAGTCAACAAACGAAGCATAGCGCATGAATCCACTATAGGTATGGAAAATACGGAAACCCACAACGCCGACAAGAGTAAACACCAATGACGTCAGGAACACTGGTATAGCGTTATCTACAAGCGTAACCAAATCATGGAAAATCCAATAAACCAACGCACAAGCAAACATAACAATGGCGCAGTCTATGAGGAAAATACACCAATATGGCAATGAATTTTTGGTAAAATACCAATTTAATATCTTATCAAACGGATTTTTCATAACACCGTAATTTTCTTCTAAACCGCTGCAAAGATACGAACAATATGTGACAATTCCAAACATTCGCAGGAATTTCTTTCACATAGTAGACTAATTTTATTCAACATCAATGGTTCGAGCAGCTTCCGTAAAGGCATCCATGATGATGGTTGGACGATTGTTTTGGAATGCTCCTAACTTATAGAAACGGTCTGTTTCAGGTGCCCAATAGAACACACCTTGACAGTGTCCTCCACAATGGTTACGGGCCATGTCAATGATAGCCGATAGTATTTCCTTGCCCTCGACAGGCTTTGCTGCTTCGACACCTGTTTCCACCACCAACATCGGCTTGTGATATTTAGTCCATAGGCGATTAATATTAATAGTAGCCTTCTCAACAGTTTCCTGCCACGATGTCGTATGATTGCCTCGCATATCCCAATAGGGATAGACACTCAGTCCTATCATATCATATCGGGCACCATATTTTTTGAGTCCGTCGAAGATAAAATCGTATCGTTTAGGATCATAAGCACCATCCAAGTGGACGATAACTTCAGCCTTTGGAAACACCTGTTTTACAGCCCCATAACCAGCATCTGTCAACCCTGCATACTGACGCATATTATCCTGAGCACGCCCCATAGGCCACAGGAATCCGTTGGTAGTTTCATTACCCACCTGCACCCATCGTACGTCTACCCCAGCCTCTTTGATGGCTTGTAACACTTCACGTGTATGTTCTGCTAAGGCCTGCTTCATCTGTTCGTAGTTCATCTCCTTCCAAGCTGCAGGAATGTTTTGTTGACCAGGATCGGCCCACCAGTCGCTATAGTGGAAGTCAATCATTAGAGCCATGCCCCAGTCATTGGCACGACGCGCCATCTTCACAACATCATCTTTGCCACACAATCCGTCTTTGGGATTTACCCACACACGCAGGCGGACGGCATTAAGGCCTAACTCACGCATCAGAGCCGTACACTCACGAGGCTCGCCGTTGCTATTGCGTAACTGAACATGACGTGTCTCTAAATCTGTGGTACCACTGATGTCGGCACCAAGCCAAAACGTCTTTTGTGCACTGATAATTAAAGAGATGCACAAGAAAGACAATATGCTGACGTATCTTTTCATCTGGTAAAAATATCTAAGATTGCAGGTTTCAGTTTTCCACGTTGATCCTTCACGATTAACGTTACCTTTCCTGCCTTCATAGTCGGACGTAGAATGATAACCAATTCGCCATTAAAGAGTTTCATTTTAGGCTGTCTGAATGATTCCAGCGATGTAGCATCACCATTGCAAACGGCCTCAAACGTTGCTTCACCACTAACACTAAACGTTAAAGCATCTTGACATGTGGGCACCGACACGCCCTTTTTATCCATTACACTGATTCGAACATATATCAAATCTTCGCCATCAGCCTTATGCTCTTCGGTTTCAGCCTGAGCCACCAGTTGGAAAGCTTTGCCAGCCGTCTGACGAACATCCTCACCAATCTTATTGCCCTTTTCGTCATAAGCAACGACCTTGATTTCACCGGGCTCATACTTGACGTCATTCCAGCGCAAGCGATAACGGTCCAGACGTTCTTTTGGATTCTTGCGAATACGTCCCTGACTTTTACCATTTACAAATAGTTCTGCCTCCACACCGTCTGTATAGCAATAGACAGGTGTAATCTGTCCTTTGCGATCAGGCCACGTCCAGTGAGGCAACAGATGAACGGTATGCTCTTGCTTATTCCAACGGCTCTTATAAAGATAGTAACGATCTTTAGGCAACCCTGCCAAGTCACAGATACCAAAATATGAACTACGTGCTGGCCAGTATTCATCGAATGGTGTAGGTTCACCCAGATAGTCATAACCCGTCCACACAAACTCACCAATCACCCAGTCATAATCATCTTGCCACACCCAGTCATCGTCAGGCAGATTCGACCATGAGCAATATTCCACATCATAACTCGAACACTGTCCGTCAGCATTCTGTATAGCCTTAGGGTCATATTGTGGAGCCCACGATGCATACTGAGAATTATCCGTAACCTCGACAGGGAACTTATAAACGCCACGACTACTTACCGTAGATGCCGTCTCTGACCCAAGAAGGAATCCCTGCGGCAGCTGCTTGATGTTGTTGGCATACTTCTGAACACGATAATTAAAACCTGGCACCTGCATGACCTGGGCAAATCCACTCTTCAAAGCCGCTTCGGCACGATCCATTCCCTGAGTAACAGGACGTGTAGGGTCAAGGCTGTGACATAGTCCCTGCAGTTGAATACTGATTTGCCGTCCTTCTTCACTACCTTGTTCTGGTATCTCATTGCCAATCGACCACATCACGATACTTGGATGATTCCGGTGATTCAGCACCAGATTAGTGATGTCGCGCTCTGCCCACTCACGGAAATGACGTGCATAGCCGTTCTTACACTTAGGATATATCCACATGTCAAACGACTCAGCCATCACCATCATACCCAACGAATCGCAAATGTCCATCTGCCAAGTAGAAGGCATATTGTGCGAAGTACGAATGGCATTACAGCCCATCTGCTTCAACATCTTTATCTGTCGAATAAGTGCTGTCTTGTTGATAGCAGCACCCAACGGGCCCAGGTCGTGGTGCAGACAAACGCCCTTCAGTTTCAGTGTCTTACCATTCAACTGGAAACCATGCTCACGATCTATGCGAACGGTACGGACA
>Ga0265301_10003848_pt1 | contig 15549 bp, 13 predicted proteins | sample AusTroGonzalo_MG_2_FD_193488 | JGI IMG/M metagenome (GOLD analysis project Ga0265301, IMG submission 193488) | Bovine rumen microbial communities from tropical cattle in Woodstock, Queensland, Australia - Gonzalo_04 | ecosystem: Host-associated > Mammals > Digestive system > Stomach > Rumen ...
GTTCAGAATAAAGATGACCTGTCCCTGGCTTACACACCCGGTGTAGCACAGCCCTGCCTGGCCATTCAGGAAGATTATGATAAATCCTTCACCCTGACCCGGCGGCATAATCTGGTCGCCGTCATTACCGACGGGACGGCTGTACTCGGTCTCGGCGATATCGGTCCCGAAGCCGGTATGCCGGTGATGGAGGGCAAATGTGCCCTGTTTAAGGCTTTCGGCGGGGTGGACGCTTTCCCGATCTGCATCCGCAGCAAGGATGTGGATGAAATCGTCCGGACCATCTATCTGATCTCCGGTTCTTTCGGCGGCATCAATCTGGAGGACATCGCCGCTCCTCGCTGCTTTGAGATTGAGCGGCGGCTGAAAGAGCTCTGTGACATTCCCGTTTTCCACGACGATCAGCACGGCACGGCCGTGGTCGTCGCAGCGGCACTGATCAACGCGCTGAAAGTCGTAAAAAAGAATATCGACGAGGTAAAGGTCGTCATCAACGGCGCGGGAAGCGCTGGCATCGCCATCGCAAAGCACCTGATGAATCTCGGCGTCCGGCATATCAAAATGGTTGACAGCGCCGGCATTCTGTATGAAGGCCGACAGCGAATGAACCCGGCCAAGGATGAAATGGCCCGGATCATAAACCCGGAAAAGTTTTCCGGCTCCCTGGCTGATGCCATGAAGGGCGCCGATGTCTTCATCGGCGTCAGTGCACCGCACATCGTCACGCAGGATATGGTGCGTTCCATGGCACCCAGCGCCATCCTGTTCCCGATGTCCAACCCCGTGCCGGAAATCGAACCGGATGAAGCCCTGGCCGCAGGCGCCGCGGTGGTCGGCACCGGCCGCAGCGATCATCCGAACCAGATCAACAACGTCATGTGCTTCCCCGGCTTGTTCCGCGGCGCTCTGGACGTCCGCGCAAGCGATATCAACGAGGAAATGAAGCAGGCGGCTTCCCGCGCACTGGCAGGCCTGGTCTCCGATGAGGAACTGGACCCCGGCTATATCCTGCCCATGGCCTTTGACAAACGAATCGGCCCGGCCGTTTCTGAAGCTGTGGCTAAAGCCGCCCGAGAGAGCGGCGTCGCAAGGATCTGAACCCGTCAGAAAGCGGACCCATGTCCGCTTTTCTCTTTTCTTTTGAAATTCAGCACCCAGCCCGCGCAGCCGCCGACAAGGCCGCCGATAATATGGGTCAGGTTGGAGATATCGTCCTTCACCGTAATACCCTCCCAGATCTGCTGACCCAGATAAATCACCGCCACCAGAATAAAGGTCAGCGGGATCTCCCCTTCTTTTACCTCGGTAAAAGCGGTCAGCAGGATAAAGGCAAAAACGACGCCGCTCGCCCCGAGAAGGTATGTCTGCGGGAAAAGCAGATTGTGAACCAGTCCGGTGACAACTGCTGTCACCAAAATCACAGTCAGCAGGTTCTTCCACCCGTACTTTTCCTCCAGCATCGGCCCGAGCAGCAGAATATAAGCCATGTTACCCAGCAGGTGGGCAAAGCCCGCGTGGCCGAGCACATGGGTAAACAGCCGTACATACGTCATCGGATCCGCCCATGAGGCTCTGTAAGTTGCAAATATGCGGTCCGCGGCATCTCCGGCGATCAGCCGGATGATTGTCGCTACGGTACAGGCCAACGCAAAGCTCAGCACCAGCGGGGAATTAAACGTAATCCTGATTTTCTTCTTCAATGTACTCCCTCTTTTTTACACTGCATTTCCCCGAAGGGGGTTGGGGGGCGCAGGCGCCAGTGGCGCCTGCGTTGGAAGGGCAGGAAAGCCCCCCAATAGCATTATATCATCTTCTCGGCCTCCGGAACAGCCCGTCCGTTTGTCCGATCCGGTATCGGGCTTCGGCGCGTTTCTTCCCGAAGCACAAGGCGCGGTAAAAATGCAGCAAAAAACCAGATCTGATATTGTGCTTCTATACCTGATACGTCTACAATGTGTAGTGGTTTTGGCCAAAATGACACATGGGAGTGAACCGGTATGGATCAGGAAGTCAGGGAAGCACAGGCACCTTTGTTCGAGGAGTCTCATCCGTGGATCACATTGAGAGCGGATCCGGAGGAAGAAGACTCTGTGGATGAAGTCATCCGCTATACACTGGACGAGCTGAGATTCGCATGATCGAAAAAACCAACGTTATGCGCCTGCTGGACAGCCGGAAAGTCCCCTATACCGCCCGCAGCTATGAACCCGATCCCTCCATGACCGGCGAAGAAATCGCTCTGCTCCTGAACGAAGATCCGGGCAAGGTCTACAAGACCCTGGTCACCGAAGGGAAACCCGGCCGCCATTATGTCTTTGTAATCCCTGTGCGCAAAGAGCTGGATCTGAAAAAGGCCGCGAAAGCCGCCGGTGAAAAATCGGTTTCCATGATCCGCCAGAAAGATCTCCTCCCCCTGACCGGTTATCTTCACGGCGGCTGCTCCCCGCTTGGGATGAAAAAGGTTTTCCCGACCTTTTTCCACGAAACCGCCGAAAAAGAGGACCAGATCTTTGTCAGCGCCGGCCGGGTCGGTTTTCAGGTCGGCGTGAACCCGAAAGATCTCGCTTCCGTCATCCGTTTTACTTTTGCCGATCTCACCGCGGACGGTTGACCGTTCGCGGGCATATTGCTTTTGGGTGGCAGTTATAGTACCATGCCCATAGAGGAATCCACTGACAGGAAAGGAGCGGCGGCATGGAAAAGCAGAACCGGATCATTCGCGATCTGACCTCCGGAAGCGTCCCGAAAACGCTGATCAGTTTTTCGCTGCCTCTGTTCCTTTCCGGCCTGCTTCAGATGGTCTACAACATGGTCGATATGATCATCGTGGGCCAGTTCGTCGGCACAGGCGGCCTTTCCGCGGTTGCCATCGGCGGTGAAGTCCTGATGCTGATCACCTTTGTGGCCATGGGCTTTTCCAATGCCGGGCAGATCCTGATCTCCCGCTATGTCGGTAGCAGGCGGTATGACCTGGTGGGCGAGATGGTCGGCACACTCTTTACGCTGCTCGAGGGCCTGGCGGTCATCATCATGGTCATCTTCCTCTTCAGCTATCAGGGGATCCTTCGCTGGCTGAACACCCCCGGGGATATCTGGGAATATACCCGGCAGTACAGCATCACCTGCGTCTTCGGAATTCCGTTTATCTACGGTTATAATCTCGTATCCGCCATTCTGCGCGGCATGGGGGACTCAAAACATCCCTTTTTATTCATTGCTCTCGCCTCGGTCATTAACGTGGTCCTGGATATCCTGCTGGTCTGGCCTGTCGGGCTGGGGCCCTTCGGCGCCGCCCTCGCGACGGTAATCGGCCAGGCGGTCAGCTTCCTGTTCGCCCTGCGCCTCTTATACAAAAACCGGGAGCACATCCACTTCGACTTTCATCCGTCTCATTTCCGGATCGGGAAAAAAGTGATCCGGAATCTGCTTTCCTTGGGAATCCCCATGGTGATCCAGAGCGCGGCGATCACCTTTTCAATGCTGTTTGTCAATTCCTATATCAATACCTACGGCACGGTGGCCGTTGCCGTCACGGGCGTTGCCCGGAAACTGGAAAGCATGATCTCCGTTGTATCCCAGGCAATCTCTTCAGCCGGCGGTGCGATGATCTCCCAGGCCCTTGGCGCGAAAAAAACGGAAAGGGTGCCGAAGATCGTCTTTCATGCCCTCTGGATCGTGGCGATCCCCTCGGGCATCTTCGCCCTCATCACCTGGCTGAAGCCGGAGTGGCTGTTCGGCCTCTTCTCCACTGATCCGGCTGTGATGGAAATGGCTCTCACCTATGTTCCCGTGGCGATGATTCAGTATCTGGGCTGCACGCTTCGCCCGCCGAGCTTTGCGCTGATCAACGGTTCCGGCAATTCAAAACTCAACCTGCTGGTTGCCCTGCTGGATGGAATCTTCTGCCGCATCGGCCTGTCGCTGCTGCTGGGCGTTGCCCTGTCCATGGGCATCCGCGGCTTCTGGTACGGCAACGCGCTCTCCGGCCTGGTTCCCTTCCTGATTGGCACCGGCTATCTGATTTCCGGCCGCTGGAAAAACACTGCCGGAAGCGATCCTTCCCGCATTGCGGAAGAAGCCGATCCGTGATATAATGAAAAAAGTCTTTCAGCGGAGGATATGAGACCATGGAGACAGGAGCTATCGTTGCCGTCGCCGTCACGCTTTTCGTGGCGATCTTTGCCGTGCTGATCTGTATCATTTCCTCGGTCAGCACTGTCAGCGGCATCAAGCACACCAACGACGAGGATACTGACGCCTGATCCATGCGCCGGCAGGCGCATCCTGGGGAGGTAAGTGCGTAATGGGCAAGGAACGGATGCTGATCACGGGCGGGCACGCCCTCGAGGGTCAGGTTCGGGTCAGCGGCGGAAAGAATACCGCCGTGGCCGTTATTCCTGCTACGCTTCTTTGCGATGAGCCCTGCACAATCGAAAACCTTCCCGATATCGAAGATGTTCACGCTCTGGCCGATATTCTGACCGAATTGGGCGCCAAAGTGGAATACGAACCGGGCTGCATGATGCGTGTGGATCCCCGTCCCGCGGAGGGCACCACCATCTCCTATAAAAACGCGCAGCGCCTTCGCGCCAGCTACTATTTGCTCGGCGCGCTGCTGGGTCGCTGCGGCAAAGCCAGAGTTCCCACGCCCGGCGGCTGTGAGATCGGTTCCCGCCCCGTTGACCAGCATCTGAAGGGTTTTCAGTCCATCGGTGCGGAAGCGGAGGAGATCGGCGGTATGCTGATCGCCGAGGGTACGCTCACCGGCGGGGACGTTTTTTTCGACATCGTCACAGTGGGTGCAACGGTCAACGTAATGCTGGCTGCCGTCAAGGCAAAAGGCCAGACCTATATCTATAACGCAGCCAAAGAGCCGCACATTGTTGACCTGGCCAACTTTCTAAATAGTATGGGCGCCAAAATCAAGGGCGCCGGCACGGATATCATCCGCATCCGTGGCGTGCAAACCCTCCACAGCAGTACCTACGCCGTCATTCCCGACCAGATCGAAACCGGCACTCTCATGATCGCCGCTGCTGCCACCGGAGGGGACATCATTATCAACGGCTGCATCCCGACACATATGGACGCCCTGAGCGCCAAGCTTCTGGAAATGGGCGTTAAGGTCACCGATTACGATGATGCCATCCGTGTTCACGTAGTCGGTCCCCGTCGGGCCATTAATGTCAAGACACAGGTCTATCCCGGTTTTCCGACCGATCTGCAGCAACCCATGAGCGCCCTGCTGACTACCGCGAAGGGCACCAGCCTCGTCACGGAGACGATCTTCGAGCAGCGCTTCCGCCATCTGGATGAAATCCGCCGGATGGGCGCGCATGTGCGCGTGATGGACCGGACTGCCATCATCGAAGGCGTTCCCGAGCTTTACGGCGCGCCGATGACTGCGTCCGACCTGCGGGCCGGCGCCGCGTTGATTATTGCCTCCCTGATGGCAAGGGGGACTTCCGAGATCTACGAGCCCGGATATATCGATCGCGGCTATGAACATATTGAAGACAAGCTCCGTTCCCTTGGCGCGGAGATCCGGCGTGAGGCCGTGCTGTGGCCTGAGAGGTGAGATGAATGAACAACCCTTTTGAGGTCCTGGGACTGAAGGGATGGGCCGGGCCGGACGAGATCCGCAACGCCTACCGCACGCTGGTCAAGCAGTGTCATCCCGACATGATCCGGGACCCCAGCGAAAAGGAAGCCGCGCAGAACCGGATGGTTGCCCTGAACCTGGCCTATGAGGAAGCTCTGCGCATCACTTCTTCCCATCCCCATTCGAACTCAGTCACCCCGGAAGTCAGTTGTCCGGAAGCCGTGCTTCTGGCCCAGCGTGCCATGGCAAAAGACAATCCGGAAGGTGCCCTCCGGGCGCTCTCCCGCTGTGAGGAGAAGAACGGCGAATGGTACTATATGCAGGGCAAAGTACTCATGGCTCTGGAAGAATATGAAAGCGCCCACCAGGCCTTCCGGGAAGCGGTGCGCACCAGCCCCGACAACAACGTCTACCGTGAAGGAGCCCTGGATGCCGCGGTGGCCGCTCAAAAAGCCGCAACGCTGCAGGGCAAAGCCAAAAAGGCATTCAAAAGCTTGTTCAGAAAGTAATCAGCTGCTTCACAATCTCAATGAAGCAGCTGTCTTTTTACCTTTCTAACTCCACGTATTCCATAGCCCAAATGCTTTTCCAAACCTTTCAGGCCGATGGGGCTTGGGGGCGCAGGCGCCAGTGGCGCCTGCGTTGGAAGGGCAGGAAAGCCCCCAATCACATTTCCGCGTGCTCCGCGACCCTGAAATGCTTCTTCCCGACCGTCAGGAAAAGGAATCCCAGGATGAACAGCAGAATAATGCTCAGGATTCCGAAACAGGCTTTTCCCGTCAGCCAGTAGAACAGCTCATACAGTGCCGGCCCGATCACGCAGGCAAACTTGCCGAAAATATCCATAAAGCCGAAATATTCACCGCTGCGCTCCGGAGGAATCAGCTGGCCGAAGTAGCTGCGGCTGAGGGCCTGGATACCGCCCTGCACGGTACCGACCAGCGTCGCCAGAATCCAGAACAGCACTTGGCTGATGGAGATTGCCTTCTCCGGAGTCAGGCCGAGGCGCTCATTGAAGTCCACAATATAGCCCATTGAGAAGCCTACAATCGTAATAAACGCGTACATCAGCACCGAAAACGTAATCAGTTTCAGCGCGCCGACCTTCTTCGACAGCTTGCCGAACAGGATACTGCAGGGCATGGCAACCACCTGCGTGACCACCAGCGCCAGAATCATGCCGATGGAGCCGAGGCCCAGCGTGTCGCCGTATTTTGTAGCCATGGAAATGATGGTATCCACGCCGTCTATATAGAAGAAATACGCCAGTAGGAAGAAGAAAATCGCCTTGGTCTTCAGGATGCTTTTGAAAGTCCCGATCGTATTCTTCCACGCTGCTTTCCCGAGGCTGGACGGAGGTGTATCCACATAGGACACCTGGTGGACGTTCTTCATGAACGGAATGGAGAAAACCAGCCACCACACGGGAACGATCAGCACCGCGATGCGCATGCTCAGTTCGCTCATGTTCATCATGATCATGATCCCGATGGAAATCAGGAACGGGATCGTGGAACCGCCGATGTAGCCCATCGCGAATCCCCATGTGCTGACTTCATCCATCCTGTTCGGCGTCGTGACGTCCGTCAGGAAGGAGTCATAGAACATACAGGATCCGCTGAAACCGATGCGGCTGATAACAAAGCCGATCAGCATCAGCTTCCAGTCGCCGACAATACCCATCACGGCCGTGAAGACCACGCCCGTGATCATAAACCCGAACCAGAGCTTTTTCTTCATGCCGCGGAAGTCCGCAATGGCACCCAGGTACGGAGCCAGCACGGCCACCAGCAGGTTAGCGAAGGAAACGGCGTAACCGTACACATGGTCCCCGACGGTGCCCTTCCCCGCGATCTGGGAATATAAAATAGGAAAGATCGCCGCCATAATGTTGGTGGCATAGATGGAGTTGGCCCAGTCGTAAAAAATCCAGGACCACTCTGCTTTGGTAAATTTCTTTTCCTTTTTTGCCAAGGATGATCCCACCCTTTCCGTTTTCCGGATAACTCATCCGCTTTGAAACTGCTCCTATTCTACCTTGTTTTCTTCTTCTCTTCAACCCCCGTATATCCCGACTTCCTCTCTTTCATCCCGGGTACAGTATTCCCATCATCCGCACCCGCAGTCAAGTTCCTCTCCTGTTGAAGAAAAAAAGGCAACATGGTAAAATATCCGCAGATTACAGAAGGAGGCCCTTATGTCTGTAAGAAAGATTCGGTTTCTGACCGCCGTGCTGCTGCTCGCGCTGGCCGTGCTGCTCATTGCCGCTGCCGGGGCGGAAACCGCCGAAGATATCACCTCATCCTGCCGTTTGAAGCCTCTCTCCGGTAAAAAAAGCTTCCCCAACTGTACGGATCGGGATTATACAACCTACTGGCGCTCCGATAACGGGAAAGGCGCCTGTATCGAGGTCACCGTCCCGGATGGGGAAACAGCCTCCGGCGTTACCGTCCAGTGGTTCGAGCATCCCCATGCCTGGGGCCTGCAGGTGCAGGATGGGTCAGGAGAATGGATCGATGCAGGGCATACGGAAGGTTTATATCTGACAGACTACCTGCCCCTGCCTGAGGGAACAACTTTCTTCCGGGTTACCAATGCTCCGAAGGAAAAACGTCATTTCAACCTGATCGAACTACGGATTTACGGAGCCGGAGGCCTTCCGCCGGAAGTACAGCAATGGCAGCCGCCCGCGGACAAGGCGGACCTGATGCTCCTCGTTGCCCACTCGGATGATGAGGTGCTGTGGTTCGGCGGCGCGCTTCCCCGGTATGCCGGGGAAGAGAAAAGGGCCTGCCAGGTCTGCATGATGGTGCCCTCCATGCCGTACCGCCGCCTGGAACTGCTGGATTGCCTGTGGCACTGCGGTGTGCGCAACTACCCTGTCTGGAGCACTTTCCGCGACGCCTATTCCGGCACGCTCAACAAGCAGTATAAGGTCTGGGACAAAAAGCATGTCTATGACGTCGTCACCGAATGGATCCGGCGTTTTAAGCCGGACGTGCTGCTGACTCATGATATCCAGGGCGAATACGGCCATGGCGCGCACAGGGTCTGCGCCGATGCTGCCATGCACTGCGTGGAGTTTGCCGCGAGCGCAAAAAAATTCCCAAAGTCCGCCGGAAAATACGGATCCTGGGATGTTCCGAAATGCTATATTCATCTGTATGGGAAAACCCGGTCGATATGGACTGGCGGCAGCCGCTGGATGCCTTCGGGGGAAAAACGGGTTTCGATGTGGCTGAGGAAGCCTTCAAATGTCATGTATCTCAGCAGAAAACGGATTACCACGTGGAAGACTGGGGCCCCTGGGACAATAGTCTCTTCGGTCTGTTCCGCACGCTGGTGGGTCCGGATGAGAAAAAGGACGATTTCTTCGAGAACATTCCCTGATCCCCGGTTCTCACTCTGCTGAGGCTATCTCTTTCTCCAGCGTCACGAACTTGGTGTTGACCGTGCAATGCCACCCGCATATATCAATCTGGGCGAAATCGTCAATGATATCGAAGATCGTGACGGGCGTTCCCAGCGGATACTCCGTCAGCACCCGATGCTTGTCGTCCCTTGAGCGGATATTGCACGTGTCATGTCCGGACGTCTTTCCTTTCACGGAGAGTACACCGGCCTGGAAATCCGTATGGTCGTTGGCGAAAAATTCCAGCGATGAGGTCTTGACGTATCCGCGCCGGCCGTCATGGTCGATAAAGGTCCAGTTCTTGTCGGTGCTGAGGACCCTGACCACCCGGTCCATTCGGCACTGTTCGATCTTCGCCGTTGTAATCTTGGTATTGGGTTTCATCCGGATCCAGGCATAGCCGTTCTTCGGCGCGTCGATCACGGCAAGCACTTTGTCTTCAGGCGCCTCCGTGTTCCAGTGCAGATCCACCGTGTTCACAAGCTTCTCCTGCCCGTTCACTGTAATCATTGAACGGCCAATGCCCATGTACACGACCTCTGCCTCGATGACTGTTCCGGTCGCCGGATCCCGGTAAAATGTAGGCGTATAGCTCCCGTTTCGGGCATCAGCCCGGGCCAGCAGCGCCTCCCATTCTTCCGCAGTCAGCGGCGCGCGGGTCGGTTCCACTTCGATATCAATTCCGCCCTGGCCGCTCTCGATGGTTATGCTGCCGTCTTCATTCTTCTGGACACCTGAAAGAGTATCTGCAATTCCGCTGGTATCTTCGATGGTCATGGCCCCGCCGGAAGTCGTAGTAGTTGTGCTGCCCCCGGAAGAACTCCCGGAGGAGGAACTGCTCGAGGACGAGCCGCCGTCATCCCCGTCACCGGTGATGTTGTAAGTGGAGCCATCAGGTGCAGTATAAATGCCTTTGTCCCAGTCCCAGGTGCCGCCGTCCTCATCCTTTTCGACGTCCGCCAGCGCACAGATGCAGACGCACAGAGCAATGCACGCCAGCACCAGTATCCATAAACGGCATCCGTGTTTTTTCACCGTGCGCCCCTCCCGTTCATCATGGTCTCATAACAGATTAATGATATCGGTTTTTACTTGATTTGTCAATGAAAACGCAATCTTTCCGTAATAATTACAATCGTACAGGAGGATCAATTGCCATGAAAATCTCCAGAAAAGACGCTCTCACCTGGTTCCGTTTTTTCGCCGCTTTGCCGGAGGATGTTCCGCTGGGTTGCCGCCAGCAGGAGATCGCCCTGGCGGTCTTTGCACAGATCGAAACCGCCGTGGAATCGCGGCGGCTGGAGATGCTTAAAGCCATTCCCGGTCTGAAAGCGATTGTTCCGGGTTCGGAAAAAGCCGTTCCCTGGTCGCCCGACCGTCCTGCCTGTACGCTTTTCGTTGGCCCGGAGGAACGTTTCCCCCGGGGGTGCCGCAGTTGCCTGCTCGGCACCGGCCTCTCCGCCGTGCGCAAAACCAACCGCTGCAATGCCGCCTGCCCCTTCTGTTACGATTACGGGCTGCTCGATCAGATTGAGCCGATCGGTGAAGGTCTCTGGGAAATCGGCGGCGGCCGCTACCGGGAGGAGGATCTGCCCCTGCTCTTCGCCCTGCAGGGAAAGCCCACCGGCATTTCCTACGTCTATCTTGAACCTTTCATGGAAATTGAAAAGTATTACGGAATCATCAGCCGTTTCCATGACGCTGGCATTCACCAGCATCTCTACACCAACGGCCTGAATGCCGCGCCGGAAAAACTCCGGGCCCTCGGGGAAGCCGGTCTGGATGAACTGCGCTTTAACCTCGGCGCTTCCGGCGCAGCGGACCGCGTCATCGACGCCATGGCCGCAGCAAAGGATTATTTCCCGCAGGTCGGCATTGAAACGCCGATGACCCGCGAATTTTTCAGCGCGCTCATGAAGAAGAAAGATCGCATACTGGCAACAGGCATCGACTTTATGAACTGTGCCGAATTGCATCTGAACGACAACAATCTCGGCAATTATGCCGGAGAAAGCCTGTATTATTGTCGGATGGGTTATCTGAGTCCCGTCTTCAGCCGGGACCTGACCCTGCAGGTCATGAAAACTGCGGCGGAGGAAGCCTGGCCCATCGCTGTGCACGATTGTTCAAACAAAACGAAAATCGCCCGCGACCTGAACCTGGCGGCCCGGGAGGGCGGCTGGTTCGGCCGGAGCGATTACGGCCGTGAAACGGAAGGTATTCCTTACGAGGCGTTCCTGCCTGTGCTGGAGGATGAAAGCCTTATCTTCGTACAGGAGGAGGAACTGCCCGCCGGTTACCGGCCGGGAGAAATCGTGCTGTAAACGGGATCTACATCCAGCGTGGCAAAATAGTCCGCATCGGTTTCTGCGCGGCGGATCAGACGGAAGCCGTCCTCCGCGGTATGGAGCACCTCTGCCCCGCGCAGACGCCCGTTATAGTTATATCCCATGGCTGAACCGTGCGCGCCGGTGTCATGGATCACCAGCAGATCACCCAGCCGGATCTCCGGCAGCGGCCGCTCCCAGGCAAACTTATCGTTATTTTCGCACAGACTGCCGGTCACATCGTACACATGGTCTGCCGGCCAGTCCCGCTTCCCGCACACCGTGATGTGGTGGTACGCGCCGTACATAGCCGGGCGCATCAGGTTGACCGCCGAAGCGTCCACGCCGATATAATCCCTGTAGATCTTCTTCTCATGCACCGCGTGGGTCACCAACCAGCCGATAGGACCCGTCATCCAGCGGCCGAGTTCGGTTTTGATCCCGACGCCCCCTTCCGGGAAGATCTTCTCATATACCTTACGGACACCTTCGCCCACAGCCTCGATATCCGTCTCCTTTTCCTCTGGCCGGTATGGGATCCCGATGCCGCCGCTCAGGTCCGCAAACGCGAACCGCAGGCCGAATTCCGCCGCCAGATCTCTGCCCAGGGTCATCAGCTGCTCCGAAAGATGCGGGAAATACGCTGCATCTGTTGTATTTGAACTCAGAAAAGCATGCAGGCCGAAAGCAGTAACACCATGTTTCTTCAGGATGCCGAGGCCTTCTTTCAGCTGCGCAGGCGTGAAGCCGTATTTCGCCTCGCCCGGGTTCCCCATAATCGTATTGCCGATGGAGAAGTTTCCGCCGGGATTGTACCGCAGGCACACGCATTCCGGGATGCCTCCGTGAGTCCTCAGTGTCTCGATGTCGGAGAGATCGTCCAGATTGATGAAAGCGCCGAGCGCTCGTGCCTGGGTAAACTCCTCCGGGGGCATGGCGTTCGCGCTGAGGATGACCTCCTCCCCCGAAAATCCGCAGGCCTTCGCCAGCGTCAGTTCAGTGCTGGAAGAGCAGTCAAGCCCGCAGCCTTCCTCCTTCAGAATCCGAAGGATAGCCGGATTCGGCAGCGCCTTGACCGCGAAGTACTCCCTGAAATCCGGACACCAGGCAAAGGCTGCGTTCAGCCGGCGGGCCCGCCTGCGCAGTCCTTCCTCATCGTACAGGTGGAAGGGCGTCGGAAACTGCTGCGCCGCCCGTTCAAAAATCTCATCACTCAGACTGAAGTTCGGCATCTTGTACCTCCTTGCATCTTTTATTTCTTTTGCTTTAATCTCAGGCCGAAGGGGTTAAGGGGGCAAAGGCGCCAGTGGCGCCTTTGTTGGAAGGGCAGGAAGGCCCCCTTAATGAATCTCAAAGGTGAATGAGTCCGCGAGTTCACCGTCAACATAGTATGCCATCTGATACTCTCCCGGCGCATAACCGTCCTGGTCCATCGACCACATCAGTCCTGACTCCGTCAGCGGGATAAACCAGATATCTTCCTTCATATATTCCGGTGCGTACACCCATGAAGATTCATACCGGTATACATTCCCCTGTGGATCAGTCAGCGTCACCAGCAGCGTTTTCCCTTCGAGCTGCTCTTCCACCTCATAGGCGGAAACGGAGTAGAAATAAGCTCTCCCGCTTCGCAGCAGTTCCTCTGTCACCTCGGTCACCGGCACAGGTGTATCTCCGTCCTTAGCGTCCGCGGGCATCTCCGCGACAGTGGTCAGAATCGGCTGAAAACTGTATTCCGTCAGCTTCCGCGCGGGCGAAAGCACCGTTACTTCATAGCGTTCCGGCAGGTCGGACGGACTCTCTGCCGAAGCGAGAATGCCGGTAATATAAACCCGTCCGGGAACCAGGATCGCGCTGAAGGTACGCGTCTGCGTTTCTGCGGGATAAAAGTTCAGGTAATCGTTCGCAATATCCGCAATCACCAGGTAAAGGTTTTCTCCTTCCGCCTTTTCCGGCAGGGTCATCCCGGACCAGTCGATCGTCACGAAGTTCTTCTCCGCCGTCACACAGAATCCTTCCGGCGGATCACCCCAGGAACCGAGATGAGTCAGCAGATCCCCGGCTTCCGACATGCAGCGTACAATCTCCTCAACCGGCATCGCCAGCACCCGGTTCTGCCCTTCCGCGTATTCCGCGAAAACGATACCCGCCAGTTCACTCCTTGCGTTCAGCACGGCAGTACCCGGGGGTACCATTTCCTCCAGGTCCAGCAGCAGTGCGCGGCTGTTCCGCCATTGCAGCGAGGCTGCGCTTAGGACCTTCGTGTCGGTCCGGCCGCCGGTTTCATCCCCGGAGCGCACCGTGCAGGTGGAGGCCTGTACGCTGTCTCCGTAAGGCATCACCGGCCAGGCGGACCATGTGGGAAGATCATGGCTCGTGTCAAAGAAGATCATCGCTACTGCCCCAGTACTGTCCGGGATCACCGCTTCGACCTTCCATTCCTTTTGTCCGTCTGAAACCGTCAGACCGTCCGTCTTTTCCGGCAGCACCGCGGGGGAAGTCACCAGCATTCCGTCCATTGTCTGCACGGCGGCGGTAATCCATCTTCTGCTTTCACCGTCCGTCTGCCATAGATCCAGCAGATCTGCGTCCCGTTCGTCCGCCGGATCCGTACCTGGCGTCTCTGTGTCCGCCGCATCCCCTTGGGCCCCGGCGCAGCAAAGCATCAGCATCATCACGATCAGCAGACAAAGCAGTCTTTTCATCACTCCACTCTCCACTCTCCACTCTTCACTCTGAACCCTGCTCATTCTTTATAGTCCTGCAAAGACACTGACACCATCCTGCTGATCCCCTGCTCCTCCATCGCGACACCGAACAGTCCGTTTGCCCGCTCCATGGTTCCCTTTCGGTGAGTAATGACCACGAACTGGGTATCAGCGGAATACTCCGCCAGGTACTCCGCGAAATACCCGATATTCGCGTCGTCCAGCGCCGCCTCGATTTCGTCGAGAATGCAGAAGGGGGTAGGTTTCAGCTTCAGCGTTGCGAACAGAATAGCAATTGCCGTCAGTGTGCGTTCTCCGCCGCTCAGCAGACTCAGCAGCTGCAGTTTCTTTCCCGGCGGCTGGGCGTTGACTTCGATGGCGCAATTCAGCGGATCGTTCGGATCCATCAGGATCAGCTCCGCGTGCCCGCCGCCGAACAGACGCTCGAAGGTCTCCGAGAAGAATCCCTGCAGCAGCGTAAACTGCTCCACAAAGGTCTCTTTCATCCGGGCCAGCAGTCGGGCGATCAGATCTCTCAGGTCCTTCTCCGCCTTTTCCAGATCCTCCCGCTGTACGCTCATCTCGTCATACCGTGCTTTGGTTGACGCGTATTCCTCCACCGCACGGACGTTAACCGGTCCCAGCGCGCGGATTTCTGCGCTCAGCTGGGCAGCCTCCCGGTCTGCCTCTGTCAGGCTGAATCCTTCCGTCATGCGGAATTCTTCAGCCCCGGCATAAGTAATCTCGTAGGTATTCCAGATCCGGTCGCGCAGTGCCTTCAGATCGCCTTCCGTACGGGCACGGCTCAGCTCCAGCCGGTGAGCCTTATCCCCGTCCCGCTGCCGTGTCTGATGCAGACCCTCGATATCCGCCAACACCTCACGCAGCTGTTCCTGCCGGGCACTCCGGTTCTCTTCCAGCGCATGGGAAACCTGTTCCCGCCTGGCCTGTTCCAGACGGTTCGTCTCCAGTTCTTTGTTGGCGGAAGCGGCTCTCTCCAGATCCTTCGCTTCCTCCGCTTCCATCTCCGCCAGCTGTTTGCGGCGGTGGTCCTGCTCCTGTTCCATGCGTCTGCGGTCCTGTTCGTAGCGGGCCCTGTCGCGCTGCAGCGTCTCCAGTTCGTGCTGCAGATCATTCACTTCCAGCGTCAGCCTCACCGTCTCTTCGGACCGTTCCTCGGTCCTGCGCCGCGCTTCGGCCAGTGCCTGCTGCAGCCCGGCGGTCCGAGCTTCCATTTCCTCGCGGTCCTTGTCGGTCTGTTCGGTGCTGTCCGTCGCCATGGACAGCTGCTCCTTGATCTGCATCATGGATTCCATGAGCTGTTCCCGCGCGGCCTCGGATTCGCTCAGCCGCATACTGTGGGTTCGCTGTTCGTCCTCGGCGTTCTGCACGCGCTCTGTCTCCCGGGCGACGGCAATCTCCTGCTGATGCAGCTGCTCCAGGGCTTCCGCGGAACTGTTCTTCAGTTCGTCCTTGCGTTTCTGCCCGTCCTGCATCTTC
>Ga0265301_10003852_pt1 | contig 15533 bp, 8 predicted proteins | sample AusTroGonzalo_MG_2_FD_193488 | JGI IMG/M metagenome (GOLD analysis project Ga0265301, IMG submission 193488) | Bovine rumen microbial communities from tropical cattle in Woodstock, Queensland, Australia - Gonzalo_04 | ecosystem: Host-associated > Mammals > Digestive system > Stomach > Rumen ...
CATCGTCCTCCAGATAGGTGGACATCATCGAGTCGCCGCACATGTGCAGACGTTTGCCTTGCTTCTGCTGTTGCGGCTGATCTTCACCACCGATGATGTCATCGCCACCTTCCTGTTCGGGTTTGGGCGCGTACTCTACGGAGAAGACATAGAATGCATTCTCGCAAGTCAGATATACCACGCCCGCGGTCTTGGTCTCTATCGTAAATGTGACGATATATTTGCCGCTACCCGCAGCGATTTCTGCTAACGATTTGTGTGCCACTGTGTCGCCGTTGAACCAAACAACCATCTCGCGGGCTTGCACAGCCTCCTCGGTGCTACTGTTATTGGCGCGCGCCACGATCGTCACCTTGCCGGGATAGGCGATGTTCAGCGCTATTGACCGATCGTTGGCACTACTGACTGCCATACCGGCGGTACTGATGTCGCTCACGAAAATAGGACTGGCTTGTATGGTAGCAGCGATAGTGCTGTTGACACTCTTCGCGATGATGGCGTGACTGCCTGTGTATCCGCGCAGGTACAGACCGTTCATGCAATAGAGGCTGTCGGTGATGGTGGCGTTGTGCTCCCATGAAGTGAATACCCACTTGGTGCTGTCGCTTACGACCACCTCATCGCCAAAATCTACGCCTTGCTTGGCATCTTCTACGCCCGGTATGGCATCCGACTCTTGCACGCCATAAGCGCTGAACAGCTCGAGCGCGCATACCTTATTATATAGGCGCTGACCGAACAACTCCGCCGAAGCGGCATCGAAATGCTTCATATCCTCTAGCATCGTGCCGTCCTGCATGTCGATGACGTAGAAGTTCGTCATCTCGCTTGCCAAACGGTACTGCGCCTTTTCGATCGTATTGCTGTAAAGGGAGGACTTCTTGCTTACCGTACCGCAGATGAAAGGCAGGTTTGCATAATCGCTGTTGCTCGTTATGGCTACTATTGAGTCGCGCAGGTATTTCACCACTGCTTGCAGGTTGTCGTGATACGCATTGGCGCTGGCAGTAGGGGTGCGGTCGCTCTCGCCCTGATGCCACAAGATGCAACGGATATCCGGCGTGTCGCCATTGGCGGCGATCGTAGCCAGACTCCGGCGGATGTTATACACCAAAGCCGGAGCCAGTGCCTTGCCATGATCACCGGATGCGCTGTTGCTCAGTCCAACCACGCCTGCTGTGTCCAGAAATGCTGCATCCACCGACCAATGCCTGTTACCGCTACTGGTGCTTGCCGGAGCGATACTCGTGCCGCCTGCCGACTCCTTAACCACATACAGCGTGCTATTCAGGTGCTGCGACAGATGGTAATACACCACGGCATCATAGGCCCAGCGATGGCGGTCGTTAGCGGACTCGCACATCGGGTAGTACGGGGCGAACACACCGGCTCCGCCAGTCAGGCTCCATCCGCTGCTGTTGCCGTAGCTCCATTGCACACCGGGCATGCCGGATGAAGCATACCGGCTCAGATACGACGGCATATCCGCCGAGGGCACACGGCCATCGGTGTTGCTCTGCCCGGCAGTGATGATTACAGGTACGATGGCTGCCTTCAGCGTCATAGCGGCAGCAATCACGAGGGTAAGAAGAAGTGAGCGTTTCATTGTATCGATTCGTTTTTTTGAAGTCCGATGCAAAGGTACTAATAATAAATCACATATTTGTATTCATATTGTCCGAAAATGTGTAAATTTGTACATTTTTACCCTCTTTTGTACGATAGTGAACAAAAAATATCAAAAAAATGTTATATCTTTGCACAGGATTTGAAAAAACGCCCATCTCGTCATGAAAAAACATCTTGCAACAACTCTCATTCTGATAATTCTCTCCGTTAGCAGTTTGTTCGGTCGCGAAACCTGGAACTTCAACCGGGATTGGTGTCTGAGTATAGGGGACGAACCGGCAGCATCGTCCGCAACGTTTGACGACAGCGGCTGGAAACGCGTGACACTGCCTCATGCATGGAACGAAGATGAGGCATTCAAGGTGCTCATTGACGACCTGACGGATACCATTGTGTGGTACCGCAAGCATTTTGCGCTCAGCGGCGTTGAGGGTAACAACTACTTCCTCGAGGTAGAGGGTGTGCGCCAGGCGGGTGTTTTCTACGTCAACGGCAAGCTGGTAGGCATGCACGAGAACGGCATCACCGCTTTCGGACTGAACATCACCGACTATGTGCGCGAGGGCGAGAACGTGATAGCCGTCCGCACCGACAATGCGTGGGACTACCGCGAGAAAGAGTCGAATGGCAAATTCCAATGGAACGATCATAACTTCAATGCCAACTACGGTGGCATGCCAAAGAACGTGTGGTTGCACCGGACCGGCAAGATCTATCAGACCCTGCCCCTCTACCGTAACCTCGGCACTATAGGTACGTATATCTATGCGCGCGATTATGATGTAAGCGCCCGCAAGGCCACTATCCACGCCGAGAGTGAGGTGATGAACGAGACGGGACAAGACGTGCAAGCCATCTACCGCGTGACACTCATCGACCGTGACGGCACGGTGAAACATTCTTGGCAGAGTCAGCCTGAGGCTATTCAAGCCGGCAAGACCGCCCTGCTGGCCGCTGAGGCATCGTGTGCGGATCTACATTTCTGGAGTTGGGGCTACGGCTACCTGTACGATGTACGCACCGAGGTGCTGGTAGGTGATCAGGTGGTGGATGCCGTGGTGACACGAACAGGCTTCCGTAAGACGGCCTTTGGCGAAGGCAAGATCTGGCTCAACGATCGCGTGATCATGATGCACGGCTATGCACAGCGCACCTCCAACGAGTGGCCTGCCGTTGGCATGTCCGTTCCGGCATGGCTGAGCGACTACAGCAATGGCCTGCTGGTGGAGTCGGGCGGTAATCTCGTCCGCTGGATGCACACCTGCCCCTGGAAGCAGGATGTGGAGTCGTGCGACCGCTTGGGACTGATCCAAGCCATGCCGGCAGGCGATGCCGAGAAAGACCGCGAAGGCAAGCAGTGGCGCCAACGAGTAGCTGCCATGCGCGATGCCATCATCTATAACCGCAATAACCCATCTATCCTCTTCTACGAGTCCGGCAATGCAGGCATATCGGAGGAGCACATGGCTCAGATGAAAGCCCTGCGCGACCAGTACGACCCCTATGGCGGACGAGCCATTGGTTGCCGTGAGATGCTGGCTATTGACATAGCCGAGTACGGAGGCGAGATGCTGTATATCAACAAGTCGCACAAACACCCGATGTGGCAGATGGAGTACTGCCGCGACGAGGCGCTGCGACTCTACTGGGATGAGCAGTCCTATCCCTATCACCAGGACGGTGACGGACCGCTCTACCGCGGCAAGCCAGCCAAGGAGTACAACCGCAACCAGAACAGCTTTGCTGTGGAACTTATCCGCCGCTGGTACGACTACTGGTTGGAGCGTCCGGGAAGGGGCAAGCGCGTGAACGGCGGTGGCGCGAAGATCGTCTTTTCCGACACCAACACCCACTGCCGCGGCGCGGAGAACTACCGTCGCTCGGGTGTGACGGACGCCATGCGTATTCCCAAAGACGGCTTTTTTGCCCACCAGGTGATGTGGGACGGTTGGGTGACTCCCGAGCGCGACCACACGTATATCATCGGGCATTGGAACTACGCAGATACTGTTAAGAAAGATGTGCAGGTGGTATCCTCGGGCGACAAGGTCGAGCTGCTACTCAACGGCAAGAAGATAGCCGTGGAGCCGATTCGGGAGTACAACTTCCTCTTTACCTTCCCTAACATCGCTTTTGTGCCCGGCAAGTTGGAAGCCATCAGTTACCGCAGCGGCAAAGAGATCAGCCGCTATGCCATCGAGACCGCCGGTGAGCCTGCCGCACTACGCCTCACACCTATCACGAACCCGCTCGGCTGGCATGCCGACGGAGCGGACATGGCACTCATCGAGGTAGAGGTGGTGGACAAGCAGGGACGTCGCTGTCCGCTGGACAACCGCCTTATCCATTGGACCGTCAGCGGCCCGGCTGAGTATCGCGGTGGCATAGCCAAAGGAGATAATAACTTTATTCTTTCCGAAGACCTGCCGGTAGAATGCGGTGTGAACCGGATTATCGTCCGCTCGACAACAGATGCAGGTAAGGTCACACTCACCGCCTCGGCGGACGGACTGAAGAAGCAGTCGCTATCGCTCACGACCGTTGCTGTGCCCAATGAGAACGGCCTATCTACCTATATCCCTGCACGCGAACTGCAAGGCTCACTCGTTCGCGGCGAGACGCCTGCCACGCCGTCTTACACCGATGAACTAATCGGCATCGACATCCGCGAGGCGCACAGCCCTGCTAATGATTCGCTGACTATTGCCACTTATGACGACAATGAGTACTCCTACTGGGAGAACGACGGGCAACTCTCCACTGCAGAGATCACGTACACCCTCGCCCGTCCTGCCGCTATCTGCGACATCGCGCTCAAACTTGGCGACTGGAAGTCGCGCCAGTACCCGCTACAGGTGTTAGCAGGAGATAAACTCGTGTGGGAAGGCTGGACAGACGGTTCGCTCGGCTATGTGCATCTGGTGATTGATCAGCCTGAGAAAGCGGATACCTACACCATCCGCATGGTGGGACAGACGCGTAAGATCGACCTAAGCAATCAGGTAGGCGAACTGGCAGGTGGTAAGACCAACCAGCTGGAAGGCGGCAAGACCGGCAAGGGTACGCTTAAGATCATTGAGATTGATTTGCTCGAGCGCGCCACGAAAAGTAGCCCGAGCACCTACGTGCTGCCGCCGGAGCGGGAGATCATCACAGTGCCCTACGAAGCACCCAAGCCGCCCAAGAAACCCTCCATCGCCGAATGCGTAGAATGGCCTAACGGAGCCAAACTGGCGGTGTCCATCACCTTCGATGACGGACTGTTAGAGCACTACACGGTGGCCTATCCGCTGCTCAAAGAACTGGGCCTGCGCGGCACGTTCTGGATCATCGGACGCGACATCGACAAGCAGCGTGAGCGCAAAGAGGCGAGCCCGATGACCTGGAAGCAGATCAAGGAGATGAGTCAGAACGGCCAGGAGATAGCCAACCATACTTACACCCATAAGGATCTGGATAAACTCAGTCTGCAAGATGCTAAGAAGGAAATAGAGATGGGCGCTGCGGCAATCTTTGCCCAGACGCTCAAGCAACCAACGGCACTGGCGTTCCCCTCCAACCACAAGAACGACTCGCTCGTCATGATGGTCGAGCAGATGGGACTCTATCCCCGCATTGAGCAGCAATCGTTCGGAGGTAAGAAGATGGCCACCGACGAGGCCTTCGACAAATGGATAAAGAGCCAACTCAAACGCGGAGGATGGGCAGTCACGATGACTCACGGCATATCCGTCGGCTATGACGCTTTCCCCGAGCCGGAGGTGTTTGAGAACCACCTGCGCAAACTCGCTGAGCTGCAAGCCGAAGGCAAGATATGGATAGCCCCCTTCTCCGAAGTTATGGACTACATCAAGAAACAGTGAATAGTTAACAATTAAATAGTTATAGAGATATGAAGAATTTATTTGACATTCGCGGCAAGGTAGTCGTACTGACCGGTGGCTGCGGCGTATTAGGACAATGTATTGCACTCTACCTGGCCGAGCAAGGCGCCAAGATGGTAGTGCTGGACCGTAACGAAGAAGCCGGCAAAGCCTTTGAGGCCAAGCTCAACGAGATCGGTGAAGGACTGTTCCTCACCACCAACGTGCTGGATGAAGAAGCACTCAAGCAGAACCGTAAGGACATCCTGGCTCGCTTTGGCACCATCGACGTACTGCTGAATGCTGCCGGCGGTAACATGCCCGGCGCAACCATTGCTCCCGACAAGACCTTCCTCGATCTGGAGATCGATGCCTTCAAGAAGGTGGTGGATCTCAACCTGTTCGGCACCGTGCTGCCCACCAAGGTGTTCGGCGAAGTGCTATGCGAGAAGAAAGAAGGCTGCATCGTTAACTTCTGCTCTGAGTCCGCGCTGCGTCCGCTCACCCGCGTCGTAGGTTACGGCTCCGCCAAGTCCGCAATTGGTAACTACACCAAGTATATGGCTGCTGAGATGGCGCAGAAATTCAGTCCGAAGATCCGCGTGAATGCCATCGTGCCGGGCTTCCTGATTACCAACCAGAACCGTGCCCTGCTCACCAACGAAGACGGCAGTCTTACTCCGCGCGGCGAGACGATCATCTCCCACACCCCTGCCGGACGATTCGCTGAACCCGAAGAGTTGCTCGGCACGATCCACTACCTCATCTCCGACGCTTCGTCGTTCGTTACCGGCGTACTCTCCGTCGTTGACGGCGGCTTCGATGCCTTCTCGATTTAACGTTAAGATGTTAAACTGTTAAAACGTTAAATTGTTATGTATTTGTGTGAACAAACAATGCGTTGGTACGGGCCGAATGACCCTGTATCGCTCGCAGACATCAAGATGGCGGGTGCCACCGGTGTGATCACGGCGCTGCATCATGTGCCGAATGGCGAGGTGTGGACTATCGCGGAGATCAACAAACGCAATGCGCAGATCGAGGCGGCAGGTCTCACATGGAGTGGCGTAGAGTCCGTTCCCGTACACGAGCATATCAAGACGCAGGAAGGCGACTATCTCAGTTATATAAATAACTACAAGCAGTCGCTGCGTAACCTCGCCGCCTGTGGGATTAACATGGTGACGTACAACTTCATGCCCGTGCTCGACTGGACGCGCACTAACCTCGACTACGTCTTCCCCGACGGCTCACACGGACTGATGTTCGAGAAAGCCGCCTATATGGCCTTTGACCTCTTCATCCTCCGTCGCGAGAACGCCGAGCAGGACTATACTCCCCAAGAGATAGCCCGCGCCAAAGCACGCTACGAGCAGATGAGCGAGGCAGAGAAGCAGACCCTGACCCGCACCATGATCATGGGCCTGCCGGGCAGCGAGGAGTCGTTCACGCTCGAGCAGTTCCGCGAGCAGCTGCTGCGATATAAGGACATCGATGCAGCCCGCCTGCGCGCTAACCTCATCTTCTTCCTGCAACAGATATGCCCCGTAGCCGATGAGGTAGGCATCCGCATGGTCATCCACCCCGATGATCCGCCGATGCCCGTACTTGGTCTGCCGCGCGTGCTGTCTTCCGCCGAAGACTTCCAGGCGCTGATTGACGCCGTGCCTAATCCCTCCAACGGACTATGCCTGTGTACCGGCTCGTTCGGTGGTGCCGGCAAACATGACCTCGTAGGTATGATGCGTCGCTTTGGCGAGCGAATCAATTTCGTTCATCTGCGTGCCGTGAGTCAGACTCCCGAGGGCGACTTCTACGAGAAGTGGACCTTCGAGGGCGACCTGGATACATATGAATTCTTACGTGCCATGTTAGAGGTGGAGCAAGCACGCCAATGCTCTATCCCGCTTCGTCCCGACCACGGTCACTGCATCTGCGATGACCTGGGTAGCGGCAAGCGCACCAACCCGGGTTATACCTGCCTAGGCCGCATGCGTGAACTCGCCGAGATTCGCGGTATGGAACGTGCCATCGCTCAACAACTGTATAACTAACCCCCTATGCAACGATTCGTCACACATATCTGTGCGCTGTGCGCGACCCTGCTGATCGGAGTGGTCGCCGCACAGGCCGCAGGTCATATCTATTACGTCGCTACCACCGGTTCGGATAGCAATCCGGGCACGATAGATGCCCCGTTTGCCACACTCAATGCCGCACATGCCTTGGTGCAACCGGGTGACACTGTTTATTTCCGAGGTGGGACATATCTCATTGCCCCGTCGCAGATCATGACGCCGTCAACCACTACTGGTACGGGGCAATATACTTACGTATTCGACCTCAACAAGAAAGGCAATGCCACTTCCGGACGAATCGTTTATGCAGGTTATCCGGGTGAGCGACCGGTGTTCGACTTCACTCAGATTCGGCCGGAAACCCGCATCGTAGGTTTCTATCTGCACGCCAACTACGTGCATCTGAAGAACTTTGACATAGTAGGTATCACAGCCACCCTGCACGGGCACTATCAGTGTGAGTGTGTAGCGGCACGAAACGGTTCGTATTGCATCACGGAGAACATAGCCATGCACGACAATATGGCTATCGGTTACTATGCTACCAAAGGTTCGAATAACCTGGTGCTCAACTGCGATGCATACAATAATTTCGATGACTACTCGGCATTCAAGAACGACGATTATTATAATACGTATAAAGAGACCGGTTCCGTGCCATCCGGTTCGACCAGTGAGACCTTAGGCGGTAACTGCGATGGTTTCGGCTTTCATGCCACGCGTGAGGTGGATAGCTGCAACGTGTTCCGCGGTTGTCGTGCTTACTGGAACAGCGATGACGGCTTCGACTGCATCAACTCCAAGACGGCCGTCATCTGGGACAACTGCTGGGCGTTCTATAACGGCTACGAACCCGGCACCAACACCAAGCGTGGTGACGGCAACGGCTTCAAGGCCGGTGGCTATGGTATGTCCACACCAGCAACCGGCATGCCCGAGAACGGCATACCGCAGAATGTGATCACCCATTGTATAGCCTTCTATAACAAGTCCAACGGCTTCTATTCCAACCACCACCTCGGCGGATGCCTATGGCTGAACAATACCGCCATGTGGAACTGGAAGAACTACAGCATGGTCAATCGTGCTGAGGCCAACCAGACCGGCACAGCTACCGACATCAACGGTTACGGGCATATCTTGCGCCGCAACGTGTCGTTTGCCCCGCAGGACGGCTCGAACAAAGACCTCCGCCACTTCACAGAGATCGACTCCGCGCAATGTATCCTTGATGCTAATGTGATCGCACAAGCTGCTGATTTTATTGACGCTACGCGTCTGTCGTACACCAAGCTGGCAAAGATAGCCTTGTGCAAACAGCGTCAGGCGGACGGTTCGCTGCCCGAGGTAGGTTTTCTGCGTATAGCCGAGACATCGGATCTGTACACAGCTAACCAAGGTGCTGTATTCGAGAACATGCCGTTTATCTACGGCAATGTGACGGATGATGACGATGAACCGCAGACACCAACCGAGTCGGTCAGTATAGCCGGAGCGAACTGCATACAGACTCCTATATATACGATTATGGGGCAACGTGTGGCAACGGTTCAGCACGGCGGCATATACATTCAGAATGGACGTAAACTATTCATCCCATGAACAAGATACTAACACTTTCTGCCTTTCTGCTGCTTACTCTTTCGGCGTACTCAACCCTAAGCGTTACGCTTGAGGAAGACAGGCGATGTACGCTCAGCAATGACCTACTGACCATCCAAATTGACCAGAAAGGGCGTGTAGCTTCATGTGTATATGACAACACCGAACTCATAGCCAAACCAAACACATGGTATCTGAGTTACAACTCGGACAAGTACCATGAGTTGGGTGCTGTTGCGGCTGTGGTGAAGACACACACTGACGAAATGGTAGAGGTGGTATATACGAACGATGCACCCGGCGGAGCACGCTTCTCGCAAGGGTATATCCTGCGCGAGGGCGTGAGCGGCATATATACGTATGTAGTAGTAGAAGGCACGGAGCGAACAGAGGGATTAGGCGAAGCACGTGTGGTGTATCGTATGGACGATGCCCTGTTCCACGACGGCTATGTCAATGATCAGGCTCAGGGCGAGATGCCCCGCCATGAGGTGATGAAGGCTGTGGAGCGCAGCGGTATGATCCAGGATGCCACGTTCTACCTGCCCGACAGCACAATCTACACCAAGTACAACTGGGCGACGTTCATGAAGGACGATCATGTGCACGGCGTTATGTCCGACCACATAGGCGTGTGGGCGATAGGATGCAGTATGGAGTATGTGAACGGTGGTGCTACGCGTCAGGATCTGACCGTGCACTCCGACATCAAGTCCACCTTGCTTCTGCAGATGTTCCAAGCCGGACATTTCGGCGCAGGAGCTCCTTCGTTCGGTGTCGGACAGAGCAAGATATACGGCCCCTTTATGTTGTATCTGAACTCCGGCAAGCGGACAGATATGATAGCCGACGCCAAGACGCAGGCGGCACAACAGGAGCAGGCGTGGCCGTTCCAATGGTTCAACCATCCTTTGTATCCGCTTGACCGAGCTACGGTGAAGGGACGCATCCGTATCACCAATGCCATGCCTACGGGACGTATGCGCGTTACGCTGGCTCAACCCGGCAATGTGTACGAGCAAGGTGACGATTATATCTTTTGGGCAGAGACGGACAAGAAAGGCTACTTCAGTATCCCAAAGGTGCGCAAAGGCACATATGCCTTGCATGTATATGCCTTGGAGGGTGAGAATACCGATGAACTGGAAGTGCATGACATAGTCGTTTCAGACTTGCAGACCGAGCTTGGTACGATAGACTGGTCACCGCGCAAGCACGGCAAGACGCTTTGGCGCATCGGTGAAGCCGACCGTGTGGCAGCGGGATTCGGCATGTCGGATGCACAACGGGCATACGACAATTTTATGAAAGCTCCCGACACGTTGGATTATACAATCGGCAAAAGCAAAGACCGGGACTGGTTCTACTGCCAACGCCCCAAGAGCAGTTACCGTGTACATTTTACGGTGAAGAAGATAGAAGGAGACACCTGTTATCTGACCTTGGCCACCGCAGCCTCAACACTGCTTCCTGTTATGAAGATTCGTGTGAACGGCGAGCAGGTCGGCGAGTTCAGCGATTGGGAGTGCGAGCGTGACGGATCGATCTACCGCTCGGCCACCCAAGGCGGTTATTGGCAACAGCATACGGTGGCGTTTCCCGCGAAAGTCATGAAGAAAGGTGAGAACACTCTGGTCATCGACTACCCAAAGGGACGTCGTCGCGGTATGGGCGGTGTGATATGGGATTGTATCAAACTGGAAATTGAATAAGTCATGAAACATTTTATAGCTATCGATTGGGGTGCAACATCGGGTCGCGTGATGGTGGCTCACTCTGACGGCGTGCACACCGAAATGGAGGAGGTGCATCGGTTTCCGAATGCTATCCGTCCGGCTGAGGATGGACATGTGTATTGGGACTTTACGGGACTGATGCATGAGACCATTGAGGGACTGAAGAAAGCGGCTGCACTCGGACATCACTATGAGTCGGTGGGCGTGGATACATGGGGTGTTGATGTCGTGTTCTTCGATGTCGAAGGTAAGATGCTCAGCGAGCCTATCGCCTATCGTGATCCGTACACCAATGGCATCCCGCAGGAGTTCTTCTCTCAGATGTCGGCAGAGGAGTTATACCGCCGTTGCGGTATTCAGGTGTTGAATTTCAATACGGTGTTTCAATTATATGCCTGTCAAAAGGAGCATTTTACACCATTAGAACGAGCCAGGCACATCCTGTTTATCCCAGATGCGGTCAGTTATCTGCTCAGCGGACGCATGGTATGCGAATATTCGGCGCTGTCCACCTCCGCGATGATGGATCCGCGAACCAAACAGATTGATGCCGACGTGCTGCGGCTATGCGGTCTAAGCCGCGAGCAGTTCCCCGCGATTGTCTATCCCGGCGAAGTATTAGGCACCATCCTGCCGCGTGTGGCTGAGGCTACCGGCCTGAATGCCGACTGCCGCGTAGTAGCCGTAGCGGGTCATGATACGGGTTCGGCGGTAGCCGCATGTCCGCGCATGGTAGATGGCAAGCATGCCGCCTACCTGAGTTGCGGTACATGGTCGCTCATGGGTATAGTGACCGACGAACCGGTTATCAGCGACGACAGCTGCCGACTGAACTTCACCAACGAAGGTGGCGTGAGCGGCACCACACGCCTGCTGAAGAACATTACAGGCATGTGGATCCTTGAGCAGTGCCGCAAACAGTGGCACGCGCAAGGCAAGGACTACTCGTATCACGAACTCGTGCAGATGGCGCAGTCGGTTCAGGACGGCTATCTGTTCAACCCCGACGAGCCGCGCTTTGCTAACCCCGCATCGATGCTTGATGAGGTGCGCGGCGGGCGAGACTTGACCGATGCAGACATCATCTGGTCAGTATATAACAGCATGGCGCATCGCTACGGTGAGGTGTTCCGGATGATGCAGCGTCTCGCACCCTGGCCTATTGAGCTGCTGTACGTCATCGGTGGCGGAGTGCGCAATGACTATCTCATGCAACTCACCGAGCAAGCCATAGGCGTACCTGTGATCACCGGACCATCCGAAGCCACAGCCATCGGGAATGTAATTGTGCAAGTACAGACCGCTTCGCTGAAAGAATAAAGATAAAAGACTTCATAATATGAACAAGCCATTAGTTGAAACCAAAGCCCGCGTAGGTGTGTTTGCCATCGCACTGGGCGCTTATTTGCCCCAATTCCCGAGTCTCGTGCCGGAGTTTGAGGCGCAGTATGATGCATTCAAGCAGACCCTGCCCGACACGGTCGATCTGATTGATGGCGGCATCGTCACGACCAAAGAGTTGTCGCAGGCCGCCGGTGACAAATTCCGCTCGGCGGATGTGGATCTTGTGATCCTGCAACTGCTGACGTATGCAACTTCGTATAACATGCTACCAGCGGTGCGCGACTTGGATGTGCCCGTCGTGCTTGTTAATGTACAAAAACTTCCCGCACCGGACTACAAACATACAGATACCCCGACCTGGCTGGGCGAACTCTATGCCTGCGGTGCTGTGGGCGAGATGGTAGCCGACCTTGAGCGCGCAGGCAAACGCCACGCTGTAATCACCGGTCTGCAGGGCGAGGATCCCGAGGTGAAGAGAGAGATAGAGGACTGGTGCCGTGCTGCGCAGGTGCGTCGTCGTTTTCGCGACACGAACATCGCGCAGATTGGTCGTCCCTATCCCGGTATGATGGATCTGTACATCGACGAGACGAACCTGTACCACCGCATGTGGCTCTATACCAAGCAGTTCGATTGGGAGAAGATGTGGGCTATCGCCGATCACATCACCGACGAGGCAGCTATCCGCGCCAAGGCGGAGGATATACTTGATACCTTTGAGATTGAGGGCGGCGCCACCGTCAAGACCGTCTGGGACATGGCACGTTACGTCGTGGCATTCGAGCAGTGGGTCAAGGATGAGCAATTAGGATTGATTGCCTCGCACTACGATGGCTTTGCACAAGGTGTAGCCGGCAAATTGGACTCGATGCTGATTCCTGCGTTCTCCATGCTCATCAAGCAGCATACGGCTTGCGCGGTTGAGGGCGACATCAAGGTGGCAATGGCAATGTCTATCCTCAAGACCATCAGCGGCACGGGACAACTCAGCGAGATGTACTCCATCGACTTCCCTGCCGACATATGCATCATCGGCCATTCGGGCAGTGGTGATGCCGACATCTCACAGGCACATAAGCCGACGATGAAGATCGTACCTGTGTTCCACGGCAAGACCGGTGGTGGTTACCTTACGCAGTTCTATCCGCCGACGGGGTCTGTGACTTATTTAGGCATCACGCAGGACAAGAACGGCGTGTTCAAGTTCGTTGTGGCGGAAGGCGTGAACGAAGAGGGCGAAATTTTTATGTTCGGTGATACGAACATGCGTACACGTTTCTCGATTGGTGCGCGCGAGTTCTGCAACCGCTGGTCGGAAGCAGGTCCGACGCATCACATGGCAGCGGCTGTCGGCAGGCATATCGACACCATCCTCAAGGTCGCCAAGATCTTCAACGTCCAAGTCGACATCATTTGCCGATAAATAGTCAATGACCAAATAAATGAGAAAATGGTAAATGACAAAATGGTAAATAAGCAAGCGTCCAGCTTGCGCTCTACGTTGGCGGTCTCGCTCAATAACTACCTCGACGCCGGAGCTATCGTGGCTGGGGCGAGTGGTCTAACCTTGTGGCAGAACTACCTCGGCCTGAGCGAGGTGAGTCTGGGTTGGCTCAACTTCATCAGCGCCAACTGCCTCGGTGCCGCCATCGGTGCAATCATCGGCGGCTTCCTGGCGGACAAGTACGGCCGTAAGTTCATCTTCACGTACAACCTGCTCGTGTATATGTTTGGCGTGCTGATGGTGATGTGCGCCGTCAACTTCCCAATGCTACTCTTGGGCTTCCTGTTCACGGGTATATCCGTGGGCGTAGGTGTGCCTGCCTCGTGGACATATATATCCGAGAGTTCAGAGATCAACAACCGTGGCCGTAACATCGCTATCTCGCAGATGTCGTGGGGTATTGGTCCGATGTGTATCCTGCTCCTCGGTATGCTCTTCGCCCCCGGTCACCCGGGCGAGGCGGATGGCTTGCTCTATAGCTGGGTCAGCGGTCTGGCAGCATTGTTCTATGGCACTGAGGCACCCATCCAGGCAGTACATGTGTTCAGCTCGCGTATCGTGTTCTTCTCGCTCTTCGTTGTAGCGTTCATCGCTTGGAACTTGCAGCGCCAGCTCCAGGAGAGTGCTACCTTTGAGGCACAAAAAGCTGCTGGCAAGCAAGCCGGATTGGTTGAGAATATCAAGGTGCTTTTCACCAATCGCGTGGCAGTGAAGACCGTTTGCTTCCTTGCGCTTATCTACCTGTCGTGGAACCTCGTGGCATCGGTTATGGGCTTCTTCCAGCCGCATATCTACGAGTCCGCAGGCGGCATGAGCAACAAGGATGCCAATATGCTCAGCTGTGTCAGTTGGGCAGTGGTGGTGCTTACCACGTTCCTGGTCTCTAACTTCGTGGACAAACTGGCACACCGCATCTTCTATGTCTTCGGTCTGTTGTGTGCCTTGACCGCCTGGTTCATCATCATCGGTATAGGTGTCAATAACATCGTTTGGCTGTGGGTGTTCACCATCCTTTGGGGCATCAACAACGGCTGCTCGGTACAATTGTTCTACGCGCTGTGGGGTACAGAGTTGTTCCCCGCCAAGTTCCGTGCCGGTGCACAAGGACTGATGTTCTTCCTCGTCCGCGGCCTGTCCGCTATCTGGGGACTGGTGTTCACCTTCATCTACGGCGACAACGGCGAAGGCTTCACCGTGGCTGCTTGGTGCATGGTAGCCTTGTTGCTCACCTCGCTCATCGTAGGCGTCGTCGGTGCTCCGTCCACCCGTGGCAAATCATTGGATCAAATTACAAAAGAACGTTATGGAAATACTATTGACTAACGCGGCACTCCGTGCCGTGATCATGGATGTGGCGGAAGTTGCCGGTCATATCTGGAACAAAGGGTGGGGTGAGCGCAATGGCGGTAACATCACCGTCCGCCTCACCGAGTTTGCCACACCTGAGTGGGCATCGATGCCCGCCTTGAGCGAGCCCATCGCTATAGGCTGCGAGTTGCCGCACCTGCGCGGACACTACTTCTACGCCAAGGGCACGCAGAAACGCATGCGTGACCTGGCACGTGACCCCATGGCCAACGGTTCGGTCATCCGTATATGCGATGACTGTGCGCACTACGAGATCATCGCCGACCAGCCGGTCATGCCTACCTCCGAACTACCCTCGCACCTTATGGTGCAGAACTACCTGCTAGAGTCCGGCAGTTGCTACAAAGCTACGTTGCACACGCATCCTATCGAACTCGTGGCGATGAGCCATCTCACCCGCTTCAAGGAC
>Ga0265301_10003855_pt1 | contig 15518 bp, 15 predicted proteins | sample AusTroGonzalo_MG_2_FD_193488 | JGI IMG/M metagenome (GOLD analysis project Ga0265301, IMG submission 193488) | Bovine rumen microbial communities from tropical cattle in Woodstock, Queensland, Australia - Gonzalo_04 | ecosystem: Host-associated > Mammals > Digestive system > Stomach > Rumen ...
AGAATGAAATAAAGCTTTCGGACAAGCAGGACAAGTACGATCAGAACTATGCCTTCAAGTTCGGCCTCTACGGCAACCTGCTGGTTGACCAGGAAGGCAAGCGCTTCATCAATGAAGGCCTGCTCTGCGACTACCCGATGAGCTACGGCTCTGAGCAGATTATCCTCAACGCCCCGTGGTACGGCATTGTCGACCAGGCCTATGTCGACGCCATGATCACCCAGGGCCTGTATGAGTACACCATCGCCAAGGGCGCAACCACCGACGAAGGTGTCTGGTTCATCGGCAACTACTTCAAAGACCGCATCCTTGACAAGCTTTCCGAAGACCTCGAGGAAGGCATTGCGGAAGGCTGGGTCGCCAAGGCCGATACGCTGGAAGAGCTCGCTGAGGCCTTTGGTCTGACCGATCTGCCCGAGACCGTCGCGAAGTACAACGAGTACTGCGACAAGGGCGTGGATGAAGAGTTCGGTACCAATCCGTGGTACCTCAGCAAGGTCGAGACAGGCCCGTTCTATGCGGTCCAGTGCGAGCCTTCTGCATGGAGCACCTTCGGCGGCGTCCGTACGGACGACAAGCTGCGTGCCCTGAAGCCGGACAACACCCCGATGCAGGGTCTGTATGTTGTCGGCACCGACAATGGCTCGATGTACTACAGCCCGTACTATGATGTCCCCGGCTTCTGCTATGGCCTCTGCATCGATTCCGGCTACATTGCCGCCAACGAGGCAGTCGAGTACATCAAGTAATTTCCCCCATAATAGTCTTTTCCCCCTGCCTTTCGGCAGGGGGATTTCCATATCTGCTGTCTGCGCGGAAAAGCGGCCGCTTCTCCGCGACATGGCATTCTGTCCTGGATCAGGTTTCGAACATCGCGGCGGCCTGTTTCAGATTGTCTGTGATGGCGATATGCTGCGGGCAGACGCCCTCGCACTGATGGCATTCCACGCAGTCGGAGGCACGGTGTCCCCCGGAAACCGCCTGAAAATAGCTCTCCTTCGCCTCCTGCATCTGGCCATTCCCCAGCTGTCTGTTCATGGCGCTGAAAATATCCGGAATCGGTATCTGCTGCGGGCAGCCCTCGGTGCAGTAACGGCAGGCCGTGCAGGGAACCGTGGATGAGTTGCCGAGGATGCGCTGGGCCTGTTGGATGGCTTTCTGCTCTTCCTCATTGAGAGGTTGGAAGTTCTTCATATACGACAGGTTGTCCTGCATCTGCTCTACATTCGACATGCCGGACAGCACTGTCAGGATGCCATCGAGCGAAGCGACAAAGCGGATCGCCCACGAGGCGAAGGACATATCCGGATGGATTTCTCTGAAGATCTTCTGCACTTCTTCCGGCGGGTTGGCAAGGCTGCCGCCCTTCACAGGCTCCATCACGGTGATCAGTTTGCCGTGCTTTCTCGCCACCTCATAGTTGGCGCGGGACGTGACCTTGGGGTTTTCCCAGTCCGCATAGTTGATCTGCAGCTGGACAAAGTCAACCTCCGGGTGAGCCGTCAGGATCTCGTCCAGCAGTTTGGGGTCCGCGTGGAACGAGAACCCAAGATTGCGGATCAGGCCCTTTGCCTTCTGCTCGCTGACAAAATCCCACAGGTGGAATCGCTCATACTTTGCATAGTTGTTCCGCATCAGTGCATGAAGAAGATAATAGTCAAAATAGCCTGCGCCGGTCCGGTCCAGGCTGGTGGCAAACTCCTTCTTCGCTGCTTTCTCGCTGACCGCAATGGTGACGTTCAGCTTTGTTGCAAGCGTGAAGGAATCCCGCGGGTGCCGTTCGACAAGGGCCTTTCGGATCGCACTCTCGGATCCCAGATAAACAAAGGCGGTGTCAAAATAGGTGAAACCCGCCTCGAGAAACAGATCAGCCATGGTTTTGACCTGCTCCACATCGATTGCGATCCCCTTCTTGGGCAGCCGCATCAAACCGAATCCCAGCTTTGGGGTGTCTTTTCCGTATACGACAGGCATTTTCTTATCTCCTTTCCTCTTCCTTTTTCTTTATGCTGTCTTCAATGTGTTGTCTTTGTACTGTTACTCTGCCCGGAAAATGCAGTTCTCTTTTTCTCAGGGAATGGCGGTGGCAAAGTACAGGATATCGCTGACGGTGCGTTCGACGCCGAAGTCGATATAGTTGTAGACCGAGCCGCAGAAGTACACCTCGCCCGTCTGGCCGCCATCCAGGCAGTAGGCCGTCAGGACGGGTTTTTCCGCAAAATGCTGCGCAAACTGGGTGACGGTCCAGCGCGCTTCCTGGCTGCCGTGGTTCAGGGACATGTAAAGATAGTGCCCCTTTCCCATCTGGCCGATCCCCGCGCGCGAATAGCCCATGTTGACCTCACCCAGCGGGTACCAACTGCAGGGTATTGCCTCTCCGTTTTCGACCAGAACCGGGCCGAAGGCGACGGAAAACAGGATGTCGTTCTCGCGTACATAGTCCTCGATGCTCTCAGGGGTGTTCTCCTCGCCCATCCGCTTATATAGGAAATCGCCGGATGAATTCACAAACAGCGTGTCCACGCAGTTGTATTTGGAATACCCCTCGGCATAGTAGCCGGTGTCGAAGCGGTACAGATCGCGGTTCCACACCACAATGCCGAATTCGCGGGGCAGATAGTAATCGGCGTTCATCGTAAGCACCGCATGCACTTGCTCGCCGAGCTGAGAGGCGAAATACTGATACTCGGATCCGTAGGTATCCTCGGCCAGCTTTCTGCGAAACTGGGACGGGTCAGCGATCTTGACCTCCGCAAAGGTGCAGCATTTTCCCTCGATATCCTCTTTCCAGAGGATCACCAGAATGCTGTCGTCCAGATAGTATTCGATATTCCGCCCATACAGGCCGCGGTAAAATCGCGCGTCGGGATCAAAGGCCATGACTTCGTCCTGGCCGAGCAGACCGCTGTCCCGTGCCTGCTGAATGACCTCTGTCAGTTTATACGCCTCGTCCACCGGCGCCGCCCCGTAATTGTCATAGACCGGCATCGGCGCTTCCAGGGCGTCTTCCGGAATCGTATAGTGCTGCGCAGCCGGCACGGTTTCCGCCCCGCCTTCTCCATCCACGGCCAGGGCGCCGGGCATGAAGGTCGTCAGCATTGTCGTCAGCAGCAGGAACAGGCCTGCTTTTCTCAGGCAGATTCGCAGTTCGCTTTTTCTGTTCATGGGCACTTCTTCCTTTCCTCATAATGATCGGCCTGTCCCTCTTGACCGACGAAGCAGGATGTCGTATGATAGGCTCAGACTGCAAGGGGGTTACGCCATGGAAGCCTATTGGTTCATGCTGATTTTTGCGGCAGTGCTGTTTCTGGTCGCCGCATCGCTGTATTTTTCGCGCGATCCGCGGGGAAATATCTTTTTCTCCGTCGGCGGCGGAAGCGGGAAAATGTCCAAAGCCGCTGCCCTCCGCCATGCCAGACAGCTCGGCAAAGGCATTGCGCTTGTCGCCCTTGTCGTCGCCGTCGGCAGCGGGATCGGCCTCTGGCGTGAGGATCTCGGCTGGTGGGTTATTCTCTCGGGCGGTATCGCGGCGATTCTCTACGCTGTCCGCTTGTCCCGACTGCCAGATGAGTCCCCCGATTCGGATGCTCCGTCCTCCCCGGACGATCCCGAAACCTGAGGTCTTTCCACCGTTTCAGGTTTTCAGTTCTGCAGTGTCAATACGATTCTGTTGACCTCGGGTTCCTCTGTGTTTTCGCCGTACGCCATATCCTGCGTGATTCCCTTCAGGACAGACAGCGGCAGCTGGTCGTCCGATGTCAGCGGGTTGAAGTGCTCGCTGCCGTATGAGACCGTCATGACCGCACTCTCCTCTTCGGACGCATACTCGATCACGGCCCGCACCTTTGCTTCCTTCAGCTGCGGCAGGATCAGATTGTGAACAAGTTCCTCGAAGGCCAGCTGGAGTTTCTTTGTCAGGCGGGGCGGAAGCTGGTTTTTCACACCGTATTCGGCTATACAGCTCATCGTGCCCAGAAAATCATAGGTATGACTGCTGATTTCCAGTTCAAGCACCTTGAGGCGGCGGATAAAACGCCGCGTTTTTTCTTTCTGCGGGTTGTCAAAAATCTGCTCGGGCGTCCCTTCCTCATAGATGATGCCTTCGTCTATATAGAAGACCCGTGTGCAGATAGCCCGGGCAAAAGCCATCTCATGGGTCACGATGATCATCGTCTTTCCGAGTTTTGTCAGCTCCCGGATCACCGCCTGAACCTCACCAACCATGGTGGGGTCCAGCGCGCTGGTCGGCTCATCCAGAAGAATCACCGAGGGGTTCATCGCCAGAGCTCTCGCAATCGCGACGCGCTGTTTCTGCCCGCCCGATAGTTCGTCGGGATAGTCATAGGCCTTGTCAGCCAGGCCAACCATACGCAGCAGGCACATGCCTTCTTTCCAGGCGTCGTTCTTTGACAGCTTTTTCAGCTCTATGGGTGCGGTAACGATATTTTCAATGACCGTCATGTGGTTAAAGAGATTGAAGCTCTGAAAGACCATGCCCATCTTCTGACGCACCGCGTTCAGATCACAGTCGGGTGCAGTGACGTCCTCGCCGTCAACGAGGATTTTTCCCGCACTCGGCGTTTCCAGTCGGTTGATGCACCGAAGCAGAGTGCTTTTGCCGGTTCCGGACGGTCCGATTATCGAAATGACCTCGCCGTCATGGATTTCGGCGCAGATGTCCTTCAGCGGGGTTATATTGGGAAAGCGTTTTTCCACATGCTGCAGTTCAATCATCGACCGTCACCCCCTTTCGGATCTGCTCTTTGCTGCGGTGCCGCGGGTTCAGCAGAACTTCCAGCCTGCCCGTCAGCAGGCTGAGCAGGCCCTCAAGGCAAAAATAGATCACCGTTATTGCAATGAGCGGGAAAAAGGCCTCATAGGTCCGGCTGCGTACGATGTCGCCCATCTTGGTCAGATCCTGCACCGCGATATAGCCGACGATCGCCGTCGCCTTCAGAAGGCTGATCAGTTCCGAGCGGTAGGCCCCCGTCACCAGCGGAAGCGCCTGCGGCAGGATGATGCGGAAGAAGGTCCTCCTGTCGGAATAGCCGAGGGCATACGCCGCCTCATACTGGCCGCGGTCGATCGCCGCCACCGCGGTTTTCAGCAGGCCGAACACCGCTGCGCCGAAAGTCAGCGTAAATCCGAACACAGAAACGGCAATCCCGCTGATGGAAATCTTTCCGAAGATAATGTAATACAGAACCATCAGCAGAACCACCCCCGGCATTCCCTGGACCAGCCACAGGCAGACCCCGGTTATGCGATTGGCGGCACGGTTTCCCCCCCGGCAGAGCATGTACAGCAGAAAGCCCACAAGGGTTCCGAAAATGATCGACAGCACCGTGATCAGCAGCGTGTTTCCGACCCCCTTCACAAACAGGCGCCAGCGGTTTTCCCGCAGGAAGGTCTTTTCAAAGCTGTCGGCAACCCCGTTGAAAAAGCGTGACACAACGCCGGAATTCTCGGCACCGTCCTCTGCCTTGAGCACAGCCATCCTGTACCCGCCGGTATAATAGGGGTCTGAAAAGTTGACGCTCTGTGCCCGTTCCTCGGTAATGGCAATGCCGGAAAGCGCGAAGTCAAACTTTCCGCTCTGCACGGCCGCTAGCATGCCGTCAAAACTCATGGAGCTGATGTTCAGACCGTAGCCGTATGCCTCACAGAACAGTGCGCAAAGCTCCACTTCCATTCCGACCAGTTCGTCCCCGCGATAATAGTTCATCGGAGGGAAGGTGCCCTCGGTTGTTACATTGAGAATTCCGTTGGGCGCCGGCAGGGATCGGTAGTCGGGAACGGTGCGCTCTTCCTCGGGCGCCTCGATCCATTTGTCCAGAATGCTTTCCAGTTCGCCCCGTTTCTTCATCCCGGCGATCCATTCATTCAGTTCCTTCCGAAGCTTCTCCCCTTTCTCGGTTTTTGGCAGGACAACGCCGCAGTCGTAGCTGTTCATTTTTTCATCCAGCACAAAAAGTGAAGGGTCTTCCGTCGCCATCATCCTCAGAACCAGCCCATCCCCCGGAAAGCCATCAATCTTGTTCGCCTTCAGGGCGGCCGCCATATCCGGGAAGGTGGTAAAATAGCTGATCTGTGCATTCGGCAGGTTTTCGAGGGTAATGGCCGCCGCGGTTGTGCCGGTCTGGACGCCGATGCGCTTCCCGTCCAATTCCTGCAGTGAGTCGTATACTCCCCGGCTGGATGCGTTGCCCTCCTCTCCCCGTACCATGATACCGACTTCGCTTTCATACAGCACGTCCGAGAAAGGAATGGCCTCCGCGCGCTCGGGCGTAATTTGCAGGTTGGCCATGACGCAGTCCACATCGCCTGCGGCACAGGCTGAGATGATCGCGCCGTAATCGTAAACCGCCAGGTGGAGTTCGGCCCCGAGCCATGCAGCAAAGCGCCGTGCAAGCTCGATGTCATAGCCGGTCAGCTCGTCGCCGATGAAATAACTGTAGGGCGGCACAATACCGCTGGTGGCGACCTTCAGGACAAGATCGCTGTTCTCGGGGACCGCGATGTCGGGCATGACCACACCTATGTCTGTTCTCCAGCGCTCTTTCATCTCGTCCAGAGTCCCGTTTTCCCTCAGCTCGGCAAGAAAGCTGTTGAGCTTTTTCTCGAAATCCGGGATTTTCGTTACCGGGGAAATGCCGACCGCAAACTGCATCTTCTCCTGAAGGCACTCGTCAAGCAGATGTACGCCTTTCAGACCGCCCTCGATGGTAAGCTCCATCTGCAGTCGTTCGAAAGCGAAGGCATCGATCTTTCCCTGTCTGACTGCTTCATAGCCCGTATATTTGTCGGTATAATAGGCTTTTTTCGCCTCCGGCAGTTCGTTTTTTACAATTATTTCGACGACGCTTCCCTGGTCGACCCCGATGGTCATCTTCGGGTCGTTCAGCTGGGAGACCTCAGTGATCGGACCCTCAGCAAAAGCCGAAACATGGCCGAACAGCAGGCAGGCAGCCGTAGTTAGAAGTAGTCTGCGGATTGTTGTTTTCAAGTAATCACTTCCCGCTTACAGGTATCGTTCTCTCAGACCATTCATCTATATTGATTTTTATATTATCATATTTCACTCGGGCCGTCTACACGGAAAAGGACGTGAAAAAATCTCCGGATCATCTCCGGAGATTTCTTCACAGACAATTTCTTATTCCAGGTTCAGGCCTCGTTTCAGGCTCAGTACTGTCGCGAAGTACAGGACTGCCGCCTGTACGGCCTGGGTTCCGATACCGACCCAGAGCGCCCTGGACATAAACTGGGTCATGACTTCCGAATCATTCATTGGATGCGTTCCGTTGAGTGCGTCAAATCCGGCAATGCCGATGCTCATCTTCATCATGTTGAAGGCAAAACTGATCAGCACAAAGAAAACGATGCTCAGCAGGATTTTGTTCTTCGAGAACATATGTCCCAGGGACATACTGGCATAGAAGTGCAGGCATACCGCCAGAATACTGAGCAGGACAAGCAGGACCATTTTCAGTGTCAGCCCGACCAGTTTATCATAGACTCCGATTTCCTTCAGGGCGTCGCGGAGCTCCGCCCAGCTCGGCATCTCGCCGATGACCACGGCGAGGCTGGTACCTGAGATGTTCAGCGCCGTGGCACAGCATACCAGAAAGATCAGCAGGCTTGTCACCAGAAACCACACCAGCGAAACGATCAGTTTGGCCCAGATCAGTTCGTGGACGCTGACCGGCAGCGTAAACATCAGATATCCCTCGTCTTTGAGCAGATTGCGGTAAAAACGGCTGACCATGATCACGATCGCCATCACCCCAGCCGCGACAATCGCCGCGCCGAAGGCGAACTCGATAAACAGGAAGAAGATACGGAGCACCGGGATCTCTGACATGCTTCCGGTCAGACCGCGGATGGACAGGTTGGCCAGCAGCGAAAGGGCCAGCACAGCGCCCGATATGGGCAGCATGATCCGTGCCGTCGCGCGAAATTCATGCTTGATAAGCTTTCCTAGCATCGAAACACCTCCCGGAAGTACTGGTCCACACTCATGCCATGCTCCTCGCGGATCGCGTCCACGGAGGACTGGAGCATGATTTTTCCCTGATTGATGAAGATTACATCGTCCAGCACCTGTTCGACATCGGCGATCAGGTGTGTGGAGATGACCACAGCCGCCTCGGGGTTATAGTTGCGGATAATTGTCTCGAGGATATAGTCGCGCGTTGCAGGATCCACGCCGCCGATCGGCTCGTCCAGCAGGTACAGCTTGGCCTTTCGGCTCATGACCAGAATCAGCTGGGCCTTTTCCCGTGTTCCCTTCGACATCTCCTTGATGCGCATCTCCTCATCGATGCTCAGGCGCAGCAGCATCTCGGTCGCCTTGTTGCGGTCAAAATCGTCATAGAAGTCCTCAAACAGATCCAGCAGCTGCCTGACCTTCATCCACTCGGCCAGGTACGGACGGTCCGGCAGATAGCTCACCACACTGTGCGTTTCTTTCCCGGGCGCCAGGCCTTCGATCAGGATCTCTCCATCAGTCGGGGTGAGCAGCCCGTTGGCAAGCTTCAGCAGCGTTGTCTTTCCGCTGCCGTTCGGCCCGAGCAGGCCGACTACGCGTCCAGCCTCCAGCGTCAGGCTGACTTCGTCGAGCGCCTGCACCGAGCCGAAACGCTTGGACAGCTCACGGCATTCAAGTATCGGCATTTTCTTTTTCCTCCTCTTTCAGCAGCGTGAGGATCGCCTCGCGCGGATACCCCAGCTTTCTCATGGTTTCAAGAAACGCGCGGATCTGTTCCTCTGCGTACTGCTTTTTAGCCTGTTCAATGATATTCGGGTCCTCTGTTACAAAACGGCCTGTCGTTCTCTGGGAACAGACCATGCCTTCCCTTTCGAGATCCTGCAGGGCCCGCTGCATGGTGTTGGGGTTTACCCCTGCCTCGGCAGCCATGTCACGCACGGACGCCAGCCGCTGGCCGGGCGGAAACACACCGGAGATGATCGCCAGGCGAATCTGTTCCACAAGCTGAGAATAGATCGGCAGGTCACCGCGAAAGTTCCAGTCCATTCGGCACCTCCTTTGTATTATTGTCTTAAGCGCTTAATACAGTAATACAGTTGTCGGTATTTGTCAAGCCTATTTTTCTCATTTTTCAAAAAATCTGAAAAAAAGAAAAAGAACCCTTTATTTGTGACACTTGTGTGACAGTTGCTGTGCTACAATGAGCTCGCGAAAGCAAAAAACAGGAAAAAAAATATTTTTAAAAAAGGAGAAAAAGAAAATGGCTGTTAATGAAAAAGATCTCAACGAAGTCGCTGGCGGCTACGGCCCCTGGCAGCAGTACGCGAAGGGCAGCTATGTGAACTACGGTCAGTACATCGTTTATACGGTCGTCGGCGGAGACGCCCTCTCCGGCATCGCGATTCGCTTCGGTGTCACCGTGCAGCAGATCTGCCAGTGGAACAACATTCAGAATCCCGACCTGATCTACATCAACCAGAAGCTGACCATTTATCCGACCATCCTTCGCTGATCGACTTCAAAGGAAATCTTCCCCCCGCCTTTCGGCGGGGGGATTCCTATTTCTGACACGGATCAAGAAAAATCCCCCGCCTCACGGCGGGGGATGAATAAGCTGTTGCTTATTTTCCTCCAACTTCTACATTCCGTTCGATCGCTTCGCCCTGGCGGAGCAGGTGGAAGCTGAGCGTATCTCCGGGGACAGATTCCGCGACGATTGCTTTCAGTTCTTCTGTGGAATCGACCTTCTGATCACCAACGCCGATAATGATGTCATAGGCCTGGATGCCGGCTTTGGCAGCAGGCGTGTTTTCATCAACCGCCTGTACCAGAACACCGGACTGAACGCCGGTAAACATCGTTACTTCTTCAGTCAGATCAACGACATAAATGCCGATATACGGTTTTTTTGCTTCATTTGCCGCGTTCTCGTCTTCGACCGGCTTGTTCTCGGGCACTGCAGCGTCACCCGCCTCATCCGGATTTGAACCCCAGAGTCCGGAGAGTTCGCCGAAAGGCAGAATGCCCTGATCCCCGAAAAGCTGATCGGGCCAGTCTTCTTCTGTAATCATGTCCTTAAAATCCCGGAACCAGCGCCGAAGGTCGAAATACCCTGCCTTTTCCTCCAGCTCATCAGCTCGCTCATTCAGTTTTGCAATCTCTTCGCTGTGCGTATCGTACAGGGCCTCAAACTCCCCTTTGATTTCTCCAAGCCGGTCATAGATTTCTTGCAGTTCTGCTTTTTCTTCATCGGTCAGACCCTTCCGGCCTTTTGGCGCAGCCGGTTCTGCCTTCTCTTCCGTATCCTTGTTTCCTTCCGAAACCTGAGAGCCGCTTTCAACGGAATCCGGCGACGCCTTTTCCGCAAAAGCAGGCACGGACAAGGTCGCAAAAACAGCAAGAACCAGGAACACGGTCAGGATTCTCTTCATCGATCTTTTTCTGTCTTTCATGGGATAGCCTCCTTGATAATCCATGTTGTTCTTCTTTTCGATGCAGTGAATGGACGCTGCATCTTTTTGCACGTACACAGGATACTATCCTTTTTTTAAGAATGATAACATAAAATGTGAAAAAATCGGAAACTCCTTCCGGGTGATTCCATATAAAAAAGGAGGCCCCGTCGTGGGACCCCCGCATTCTTTTTCCGGATCAGTCGCAGAAATCTCTATCAAAATCCAGAATCTCGCCGGTTCTGCAGTCGATATCGAATTCATACTCCATACCGCCTTTGATGAGCTTGATTTCATAGACTTTGACACCGTGTTCCCGATCCTGATGGATGGTGTGAAAATCAACCGAATTCAGTCCGGCTTTTGCCATGGCCTTCTTGACGGCTTCCTCTTCGGTGATGCCGCCGGAAACGGCCTCAAGATCCTGATCGTTGAGCTTGCTGAAATCTTTCATTTTGTTTTCTCCTTTTCTAAATATTTTTTATATCGAAAACTGTCTGTCAGAACTCTTTTCTTCGAGTCTGGGCATATGATAACAGATCCTCTGTCACAAAAGCGTCACACTTGCGGGGTCCTTTTCCTTCAGGCATTCATAATGAAATTTCCATAAAAATCGTCCCGGGGACGAGGCAGTCATAGTAGGCCTCGATCTCGGTAAACCCGAGGCGCCGGTAGAGCTTCAGTGCCGTCTTCAGGCCCGGCAGCGTGTCGAGCCGCAGCCACCGATAGCCTTCCTTTCGCGCCTCATCCATAATCGTCCTGGTCATATACTCGCCCAGGTTCTTCCCACGAAAGGCCGGGCGCACATAAAGGCGTTTCAGCTCGGCATGGCTGTCGTCCAGCGGCTTCATCCCGACGCAGCCGGCCGCCTCACCGTCCACGGTCAGCAGATAGATGCGTCCCTTCGGAAGGCCGTATTTCTCTTCCAGGTGGTCCAGCTCCTCGTCATAGTTCTGCTGCGCCAGTGAGTCGGCAAATACCGGGTCGGTCTCCAGCAGCATTGCGGCGTATTCTTCGTAGAGCGGAAGCAGCTCCATCCGACGGTCAAAGGCAGGGATCAGAGAGACGGTACTCATGTTTCTTTTCAGCCTTTCTTACCTGCCGAGAGCAGCATCTCGTCCTTCATGGCCATAAGCTGATCCGAAAGGTCGACGTAGTACTCGTGCGGGTTGTCAAAGCGCAGCACCTCGGGCCAGAGATTATCGATCTGGCGCGCGCAGTAGGCCTTGATCTCCGGCAGCGTCGGCAACTCATAGACCAGTTCGCCTCCCCGGAACACGGGGACCTGAAGCTCGACCGCCCGATAGTTTTCCATGGTCTTGCGCTTCCAGCGGGCCATCGGGTCGCAGATTGTCAGGGGCTGATCGTCCTGAACCGTCTCTTCCCGCAGGCAGATGTAGTCTGCCTCGGCCTTGCCGGTTTCGCGGTCATAGAAGCGGTAAATCTTTTTGAAGTCCGGGTTCGTAATCTTGCCGACGTTCTCCGAAATCTTGATCTTCGGGACACGCTTGCCGTCTGCATTCTCCACCGCGCAAAGCTTGTAGACTCCGCCGAAAACCGGGTCGCTCTTCGAGGTAATCAGGCGCTCACCCACGCCGAATGCGTCGATCTGAGCCCCCTGACGGATCAGATCGCGGATAAGCCGCTCGTCCAGGGAGTTTGACACCGTGATTTTGCACTCGGGCCAGCCCGCGTCATCCAGCATCTTTCTCGCCTTCTTGGTCAGATAGGCCATGTCGCCCGAGTCAAAGCGAATGCCGCATTTGCTAATGCCCAGCGGCCTGAGAATATTGTCGAATGCGCGGATGGCATTCGGCACGCCCGAGTGCAGGCTGTTATAGGTGTCGACCAGCAGCACCGCGTTATCCGGATAGGTCCTGCAGTAATGCTCGAAGGCCTCGTACTCGCTGTCGAACATCTGCACCCACGAATGCGCCATCGTCCCCGCCGCCGGCACGCCGTAGATCTGATCCGAAACCGTGCATGCCGTTCCGGCACAGCCCCCGATAAAGGCTGCGCGTGCCCCGGTAACCGCGCCGGCAATTCCCTGGGCCCGACGCGAACCGAACTCGAGCACGGCGCGCCCCTCTGCCGCGCGGCAGATGCGGTTGGCCTTGGTCGCGATCAGACTCTGATGGTTGAATTCCAGCAGCATATAGGTTTCCAGCAGCTGCGCCTCAATGGCGGGCGCGCGCACGGTGATCACCGGTTCGCTCGGGAAAATCGGCGTTCCTTCGGGTATGGCCCAGAGATCGCCGTGGAAATGGAAATCCTTCAGATAATTCAGAAAGCCTTCGTCAAAGATTCCCCGCGAATGGAGATAGGCGATGTCCTCCTCACTGAAATGCAGATTCTGGATATAGTCAACAATCTGTTCCAGACCGGCCGCAACAGCAAAACCGCCGCCGTCCGGGACATTACGGAAAAAGACGTCAAAATAGCTGATCGTGTCCTTCTTATCGCTCATGAAATAACCGTTTCCCATGGTCAGCTCATAGAAATCGCAGAGCATGGTCAGGTTGATTCCGTTTGCCGTTTTTCTGGCATTCATGGCTTGCTTGCCTCCGTCTGTTGATTTACTGTGTACTGACAGCATTATAGTATTCCGAACTGCGAATAGCAAGCGTTAAAATTGTATCCAACCCCTATGATTTCCCGCATTTTTGTGGAAATTGCATAACTGATCTATTGACTGTTCACAAAAGATGGAGTAAACTGTTCTCAGAACTTGTCTATGTTGCTTAAAGAATTTGAAATATATAAAGGGGATGGAGCTTTGGCCACTATCAAGGTACCCGGCCGGACTGAACTTGCCGGCAATCATACCGATCATCAGCAAGGCCGCATGCTTGCTTCTGCAATCCATCTGAACCTTCACGCGGAGTATACGCCAAACACGGATGACACCATCCGCATTCACAGCGCGGATTACGAACCGATGGTCCTGCGTATCAATCAGCTGTCCGTCCGACCGGCGGAATTCGGCAAACCGATTTCCCTGGTGCGCGGCGTTGCCTCGGCCTTTCAGGAGCTCGGGCTGAACATCGGCGGTTTTGATGCCACGGTCACCTCCTCGCTTCCGATCGGTGCGGGGCTGAGCAGTTCGGCCGCTTTTTCGGTCCTGATCGCGCGCATCCTGAACAACCTCTATAATGACGGCAAAGTTGAGGATATCGTCCTCGCCCGTGCCGCTCACAAGGCCGAAAACGTGCATTTCGGCAAGCCCTGCGGCATCACAAGCCAGTTGGTCTGCGTCTACGGGCACACGCTCTATCTGGACCTGAAGGAAAACACGATTGAGCGCATTCGGGCTGATTTTTCCGAGATGGGGCTGACAATGTGCCTGACCGACACCGGCGGCAGTCATGACGGTCTGAACACTTCGTATGCGCGGATTCCCGCGGATATGACCTATATTGCCAACCTGTTCGACTGCGGTGTGCTGGCCGATGTTGATCCGGCGGAATTCCGCAGCCGCGGCTGGGACCTCTCGAACCGCCCGGTCCGCCGCGCCATGCACTTTTTTGATGAGAACGAGCGCGTTCCCCTGATGCGGGATGCGCTGAAAAACCGCAACGGTGAGGAATATATGCGTCTGATGAACGAGTCGGGGCGCTCGTCCGAAAACCTGCTGAACAACATTGTCACAAGTTCGACCGACGACACCCGTCTGCTCGAGGGTCTCGAGCGCAGTGCCAGCCTTCTGGAGGGAAAAGGTGCCTGGCGCGTTCACGGCGGCGGCTTTGCCGGCTGCGTACAGGCTCTGATGCCGACGGACTATTTTCCCTTCTACCGCAGTGAGATGGAAAGCGCTTTCGGCAATGGCAGCTGCTTTGCTATTCGTCTGGTATAAGCCATGGTGGAAATGCATTACTGCATGCAGTGCGGCGGCAGGCTGGAACTGCGCAGACATGAATCCGAGGGCATGATTCCCTGGTGTGAAAGCTGCGGCGACTGGCGCTTTCCCGTTTTCAACACGGCTGTCAGCATGATCATCACGAACAAGGCCGCCGACCGCGTTCTGATGATCCTTCAGTACGGGAAACCGACCTATATCTTTGTGGCTGGCTATGTCAACAAGGGCGAGGACGCCGAGGCGGCCGCCATCCGCGAGGTCAGTGAGGAGCTCGGCATGACGGTGACCTCATTGCACTTTAACCGCAGCCGCTATTTCCCGCCCAGCAACACGCTGATGCTGAACTATACCGTGACCGTCGCGGAAGAAGATGCCCACCCGAATGAAGAGGTTGACGCCTGGCGCTGGTTCAGCCTCGAAGAGGCCAAAAAAAATGTCCGGCCGAACAGCCTGGCTGCTGCCTTTCTCTTCGGCTGGCTCTCCGGCGGCAAGGTCTACAACTTCCCCGTCTATGAATGAAAACACCGGCTAACGCCGGTGTTTTCATCCTTTTGCTTTCAAAATCAATGCCGCGAGGTCACTGAGACCCGTGTAGTGCAGACGCATGATGATCTGTCTGTTCCGGCTTTCCTGCTGAAAACTCGGGCACGCCGACAGCCGCGGGATCTTTTCCTGCACCCAGGTCCGCAGCATCCACAGCACATTTCGCTTTCCCTCGGCCGTCATCGCCTGCACGCGGTTCATCGCGTCCAGCAGCACATGGTTCAGCACCAGAAATTCAAAATCGTCCTTCGCGTCGGGAAGAAGCTCGTCCTCGAGATGCTGCATCACGGTAAGCAGATCGAGGTTTTTTTCCGCGTTCTGGTTGTTCATCGTCGAAGGGAGGCCCCGGCGGTAGTGATAGAGGCTTTCGTTCAGATGTGCGATTTTCCCGGTCCGGTGGATGGCGATGGCCGTAAACTCGAGATCCTCGTACCAGAGCTTCTCCTCAGCAAAACGAACCCCGTCAACGAGTTCCCGGCGAAAAAGTTTGTTATTGGCGAAACCGGCCGCGGCCATGGGCCGGTCGGGGCGATAGATCCGTTCCCTGTCTGTCGTTCCGTCGGGAAAGTGCGCCGTCACCTCGCAGAGTGCCAGATCGGCGTCTTCTTTCCTGGAAACCGCCAGCAGCTTTTCGTACATGTCCGGCTCGATCCAGTCGTCGCTGTCCACAAAGCCG
>Ga0265301_10003858_pt1 | contig 15516 bp, 13 predicted proteins | sample AusTroGonzalo_MG_2_FD_193488 | JGI IMG/M metagenome (GOLD analysis project Ga0265301, IMG submission 193488) | Bovine rumen microbial communities from tropical cattle in Woodstock, Queensland, Australia - Gonzalo_04 | ecosystem: Host-associated > Mammals > Digestive system > Stomach > Rumen ...
CGCACCTGGAACTGAGGAACTGCTCTTTCAGCTTTGATCCGGAGGCGAAACCCATGGTACCTGCCATGGCGCTGAATGTGGAGGAATGCTGCCGGCGGGGCATCATCGCGCGGTTTCTGAAAAAACTGACGCTGCACAATGTCCGGATGGAGGGCATTGCGGGGAATCCGCTGGAAACCGAGGAAGTTGAAGAAATCATCCAGGAATAAAAGGGAGGAAAACAGGTATGGATATCCGTTACAGCTGCCATCAACGGGATTTCAAACGCTACACCACAGAGGAAATCCGGAAGGAGTTCCTGATCGAAAAACTATTTGAGGCAGATCAGGTCACAGCGGTCTACAGCCATGTGGACCGGATGGTCGCCCTTGGCGTGATGCCGGTAAAAGAAAAGGTTTCCATTGATAAGGGCATTGATATCTGGCACAACTTTGGAACGGAGTATTTCCTTGAGCGCCGGGAGTGTGGCATGTTCAACGTGGGCGGAGCCGGAAAGGTCATCGCGGACGGGAATGTGTATGAACTTGGTTACAAGGACTGCCTGTACCTGACCCGCGGCGCGAAGGAAGTGTATTTTGAAAGCAATGACGCCGCAGCGCCTGCAAAGTTCTATATTGTTTCCGCCCCGGCCCACTGCAGCTATGAGAACCGGCTGATCCGGATCGCGGACGCTGCCAAGAAACCCTGCGGCGACGCGGCGACCAGCAACAAGCGGGTGATCAACCAGTTCATTCATCCTTCCGTGCTGAAGACCTGCCAGCTGAGCATGGGCATGACGGTCCTGGATACCGGGAGCGTCTGGAACACGATGCCGGCCCACACCCATGAGCGCCGGATGGAAGTGTATTTTTACTTTGAAGTCCCCCAGGACAATGTGGTGTTCCACATGATGGGCGAGGGACAGGAGACAAGGCATATTGTCATGCAGAACGAACAGGCGGTGATTTCACCTTCCTGGTCGATCCATGCAGGAGCAGGCACCAGCAACTATACGTTCATCTGGGCCATGGGCGGAGAGAACCAGGCGTTTGACGACATGGATAATATTCCGACAACCGAACTAAGATAATTCAAGATTCACAATTCATAATGATTGCTTGACCGGAATGGGGAGGAAAACGAAATGGATATGAACAGTTTCAGCCTGAAGGGCAAAGTCGCCTGGATCACAGGCGCGAGCTACGGGATCGGCTTCGCGATCGCGGAAGCATACGCGGCCGCCGGGGCGAAGATCGTATTCAACGATATCAACCAGGAACTGGTGGACAAAGGCTTGAAGGCTTACGCCGAAAAAGGCATTGACGCGAAGGGCTATGTCTGCGACGTGACGGATGAAGAAGCGGTGCAGGCGCTGGTGAAACAGATTGAAGCGGAAATTGGCGTGATTGACATCCTGGTCAACAATGCCGGCATTATTCGCAGGATCCCAATGACTGAAATGAGCGCGGTGGAATTCCGCAAGGTGATCGATGTGGACCTGAACGCGCCGTTTATCTGCGCTAAGTCGGTCATCCCGTCGATGATTGCCAAAGGACACGGCAAGATCATCAATATCTGCAGCATGATGAGCGAATTGGGCCGGGAGACCGTTTCCGCTTACGCAGCGGCAAAAGGCGGCCTGAAGATGCTGACCCGGAACATCTGCTCCGAATACGGCGGGCATAACATCCAGTGCAACGGTATCGGACCAGGTTATATCGCCACGCCCCAGACGGCTCCGCTGCGGGAAAAACAGCCGGATGGAAGCCGCCATCCCTTTGACCAGTTTATTATCGCGAAAACGCCGGCCGCCCGTTGGGGTACGCCGGAGGACCTGCAGGGCCCCGCGGTGTTCCTGGCATCTGATGCCAGCAATTTCGTAAACGGCCATATCCTCTATGTGGACGGCGGCATCCTGGCCTATATCGGCAAACAACCATGACCTCAGCAGGATGACAGACAGCGGCCCGAAAAGCATCAGGGTCAGGGAGGGCAGTTCCTCCGGTTTGGCGCTGTATATGTTATTGAACATGAGAAAAGGGAAAAAAGCCTGAAGTTCAGCGTGTTCAGGCGCTGCATAAATGCCCGGTCCGTCAGCCCGGCGCGTACGGAAAGAAAACCGACAGACAGCAGGAGCAGAAAAGGCATCACCGCGTTCAGGGCGACCATGAAGCTTTCAACCATTTACAGATCCTCCTGTTTCAGAGCGGAACGTACAGAAACCGTATCAGTCCAGACGGACTTTCATACGGTCGCTGTTGTGCTCCGGAACGGAACCGTTCATGCGTGAAGCCAGGAAGTTCCTCGGCGCGGTACCGTACTGTTTTTTAAACATCTTGGAAAAATACAGGGGATCATGGAAACCGCACAAAGGTGCTATGTCCGCGATCGTACGGGCACCGGCGTTGGCATCGCTGAGCAGCAGTTCCGCGGCCATCTTCAGCCGCTTATCCACCAGGTAGCGGTGGGGTGTGACGCCCAGTTCTTTCTGGAAGAGCTTCCGCAGATAATCGTAACTGAACGGCAGGGAATGCATGTATTCATCCAGTTCATAGGTGCTGTCAGCGTAGTTGGAAATGATATTGTTTTCGATCTGCGCGACGATGGGGGTCAGGGTGCTGCCGGTCTGGTAAGCGGCCAGGTAGCAGCTGATCAGGTCGCCGTAGACAGACAGCAGGGATGAGGTTTCCTTCCGGTTGGAATAAAAGTGGAAAAACACCGCGTTGAAAGCATCCAGCAGGAAATGGTTGGAATCATCTGCGATGACCAGGGGAGAGGTAAAGGACAGGGCGGGAGATATCATGTTGATATGGATGTTCTGGAATCCGTCCGCACTGGCGTTGGAGTGAGGTGTCATCGGTGGAATGACGACGACATCGCCCTCCCGGTAATCCAGGCTCCGGTCGTCAAACAGGAACGTACCGGAACCGTATGTACAGTAAACAAACTCCCAGCTCTCGTGAGCGTGGCGGGAGACGGTATAGATGACGGTATGCTTGCCGACATAAGTGATATCGTTCACGTGGGTCGTCCTCCATTCAGGATGCGTCCGGGGATATAGCGCCTGTTTTTGGAGATTGTAACATGCAGGCGAATGAAAAACAAGCGAGTTCTTTGGTGTTGTATGCCGGATTGCGGTCAAAACCATTGACGGCGGGAAAATCTCTTTGATAAGATATGCATGAAGAGAAAACAGAACGGGGATTACGAACCATGATTGTTGCCGGGGACGGAAGCGGGGATTTCACCAGCATTCAGGCGGCGGTGAACGCGGTTCCCTATACGCGCGGGCCGGAGCCTTTCCACATTCTTGTCCGCAGGGGAGAATACCGGGAAAAAGTGGTTATCGACCGGGACAACCTGCTCCTGGCCGGAGAAGACCGGGACGGCACGGTCCTGGCCTGGAACGGCTGCGCCAAAGATAAATACCCGGACGGAACAGAAAAAGGGACTTTTCTTTCCGCAACGCTGGTGATTACCGGCAAAGACGTCATGATTGAAAACATGACGGTCCGGAATGACGCCGGAGACGGCAGGACTGTCGGCCAGGCGGTGGCGGTTTACGCGGCAGGAGACAGGGGAATCTGGCGAAACTGCCGGCTGACTGCGTACCAGGACACCTTATTCTGCGGCCCTGTCCGCCTGCCCAATCTGGAGAAGGAGATCCACGGCAGGACTGCCGGGGCGGAGGCATACACACGGGTGGAGGACGGGCCGTTGACATACAGCCGCCTGTATTTTGAAGACTGCTTTATCCGGGGAGATGTGGATTTCATTTTCGGGCCGTACCGGTGCTGGTTTGAGCGGTGTACCCTGTTTATGAATGAACGGGGCGGATGGTATACGGCCGCGAATACGAATGAGGCTCAGCCTTTCGGATTCGTGTTCCATGAATGCCGGCTGACTGGCAACTGCGGACCTGGAAAGGCTTATCTGGGAAGGCCGTGGCGAAAATACGCCCGGACAGTCTTCTTGGCGTGTAATATGGATGAATGCGTTGCGCCGGAGGGCTTCAGCGACTGGGATGAGGAGCGGGTTGTCACCGGAAGATACGGTGAATGGCGCACGAACGGCGCCCGGGCGGATCAGCGGACCCGGCATCCGGCGCAGAAGCGCCTGACGGATGAGGAGGCGGCCGGTATAACGGTCAGCCGGGTCATGGGCGGTGGTGACAGCTGGCGTCCGGACTGTCGGAAAGATGAATGATGGAGGAAATCGTATGTATACCAGGGAACAACTGGAAAAATACGAGTATTTCGTGGAACGGCTGAAGGACACGGACTGGGAAGCCCTGACGGACCACCTGACAGGGCTGGTTTCACGCGGGCATATTCTGTGGTTCGCTCAATGGCTGATCGAGAAGGAGATTCCATTCTCCTTCGCGATGCTGGACCTGGACAATTTCAAATTCATCAACGACACATACGGCCATCATATCGGTGATGAAGTCCTGGTGCATGTGGCGGACGACCTGGCGGCGATGCTGGACGGCATCGGCCTTGCCGGCCGCTTCGGCGGGGATGAGATGCTGATTGTCAACCTGCGGGATGTGACCTATGACGCGAACAAGGCCTTCTTTACGGAAATGTACAGCGGCCGGGTACTGCGGAAGAATATCCCGCTGGAAGAATGCAATCCGTTTGTAACCGGGACAGTAGGCTGCGCGATCTACCCGAAGGACGCGCAGAATTATACCCGTTTGTTCGAACTGATTGACAAAACACTGTACCGGGGAAAGTCAAAAGGGCGTAACTGTCATATTATTTACGTCGAGGAGAAGCACCGGGATATTGAGATCCGGCAGATTGCCAAACACGGTCTGTACACGACCTTTAACGGTATGGTACGCCAATTTGAATTCGCACCGGGGCTGATCAACAAGCTGCGGAATGTTATGCCGCTGCTGATGGAGGAACTGCAGATCTCTGACCTGTACTATACAGGCCGGGACGGTGTACTCCGGGCGGTCAGGAATCCGGACCTGAAAGAGCAGGTGGAGGGCATCGACCGCTTGCTGTGCAGTGACGACCTGTACGCCAGCAACGATATGGAAGAGGTGCGGAAAAGGAGCCCCGCCTTCCATGCGGTCATGCAGAAGATGGAGATCGAGACGCTGTGTGTGGTCCGTATCGGAATTGAAATGGAAACGGACGGCTACCTGATCTGTGCGGAGAAACGGAACCGGCGCATCTGGCAGGAGGCGGAGTGCGCGATCCTGTTCTTCCTGGCCAAAATGATGGCAGCGAGCATCAGGATCAAGGGGGAGCGGATCGATCAGGAATAAAATACAGGGAGCGTATTCTTCCCTACTTTTTGCCGGCGAATGGAAGACCAGCCGGCTTCTTTATTTGTTCGGACAATACAGGCCGTCTATATATAATAGGAAAGAAAAAATCCAAAAAAGCCTTCCTTTTCAGGGTAAAAAGTGATATAATAAATCGATTCGGAAGGCTTTATTTTTCAATGCCTTCAGGCATTTCCGAAACGGCCTGAAAACGCCCTGAAAACACATGTTTTTCCGAAACGCGCGAAAGAGACAAAACGAGGTGCAGCATGGCAGACGAAATGGATCTGGAACTGGAACAGGTGACTGCCGTCACCGCGGACTACGGTGAAGAGCAGATTCAGGTGCTTGAGGGCCTGGAAGCTGTCCGCAAACGGCCCGGTATGTATATCGGATCGACGGACGCAAGAGGCCTGCATCACCTGGTATATGAGATTGTGGACAACTCCGTTGACGAGGCACTGGCAGGCTACTGCCACCAGATCAACGTGACGCTGAACCGGGACGGCTCCGTGACCGTTATGGACGACGGGCGCGGCTTCCCGGTGGGCATGCATCCGAAGATGCAGCGCCCCGCGGTGGAAGTGTGCCTGACGATCCTGCATGCCGGCGGCAAGTTCGGCGGCGGGGGATACAAGGTATCCGGCGGCCTGCACGGCGTCGGCGCCAGCGTGGTGAACGCGCTGAGCGAGCATTTCACCGTGACGGTCTACCAGAACGGGCAGATCTACCAGCAGGAATACTCCCGCGGTAAGTACCTGTATGACCTGAAGGTCATCGGTAAGACGGACAGGACCGGTACGACGATCCAGTTCTGGCCGGACGTGAAGAGCGAGGAGAACCCTGAGGGCATCTTTGAAACCGGGGAGTTTGAATACGATACCCTGCGTAACCGCCTGCGCGAGATGGCGTTCCTGAACAAGGGCGTCCGGATCATCTTCCGGGATGACCGGCCGGAGACCCCGAAGGAGAATGATTTCTGCTATGAAGGCGGCCTGAAGGAATTCGTCAAGTTCCTGAACCAGCACAAGCAGGTGCTGTTCCCGGAACCGATCTACACCGAGGGTATCAAGGACGGCATTCTGGTGGAAATGGCCATGCAGTACAACGACTCCTACGCGGAGAACGTTTATACCTTTGCCAACAACATCGCCACGCCGGACGGCGGCACCCACCTGCAGGGCTTCAATACCGCGGTGACCCGCGCGATCAACGATTACGGCCGGCGCTACAAGATCCTCAAGGATAATGAGCCGAACCTGAAGGGCGAGGATGTCCGGGAGAGCCTGACGGCGATTGTCTCCATCAAGATGGAGGATCCCCAGTTTGAGAGCCAGACCAAGTCCAAGCTCGGCTCCGGACAGGTCCGCGGCGTAGTGGACAGCCTGGTGAGCGAGGAACTGTCCACCTACCTGGAAGAGAACCCCACGGTGGCCAAGGCGATCGTGAGCCGCTGCGTGGACGCGCAGCGCGCAAGGGAAGCCGCCCGCAAGGCCAGGGATGCCACCAGGCGCAAGACGGTGCTGGAAAGCGCCTCCCTGCCCGGAAAACTGGCGGACTGCAGCGAACGTGACCCGGCCAAGTGCGAGATCTTCATGGTGGAGGGCGACTCCGCAGGCGGCAGCGCCAAGGGCGGCCGCGACAGCAAGACACAGGCGATCCTACCCCTGCGCGGCAAGATCCTGAACGTGGAAAAGGTCCGGCTGGACCGGGCGCTGGAGAACGCGGAGATCAGGGCCATGATCACGGCCTTCGGCTGCGGCTTCGGCGATCAGTTTGACGAAAGCAAGCTGCGGTATCACCGGATCGTGTGCATGACGGATGCCGACGTGGACGGCGCGCACATCCGGATCCTGCTGCTGACCTTCTTCTACCGCTTCATGCGGCCGCTGGTCGAAAAGGGCTACGTGTATGCCGCGATGCCGCCCCTGTACAAGGTGACCAAGGGAAAAACGTCGCGCTATGTATATGATGACGATGAACTGAGCCGGCTGCTGGATGAGATCGGCCGGGATCCGAAACCGGATATCCAGCGCTATAAAGGCCTGGGCGAGATGAGTGCCCAGCAGCTGTGGGATACCACCATGAATCCGGAGACCCGCATGATGATGCAGATCACGCCGGAGGACGCCATGGAGGCGGACCGGCTGTTCACATTGCTGATGGGTGATGACGTGGAGCCCAGGAAGCTGTTTATCCAGGAGAACAGCGATTTGGTGAAAGATCTGGATGTTTAACCAGGGGGATTTCCGGTCGCCCCCTGGACCCCTTCGCAGGAGTAACGGCAGCGATCTGGTGAAGAACCTGGTTGTTTAATTCATAATTCATGATTCATAATTCATAATTATGATGGTATATGCATAACGACGAGATATGAGGAATTAGATCATGATTCAGGATAAACTGATCCCTGTCAATCTGGAACAGGAAATGAAAAAGAGCTTCATCGCTTACGCGATGTCGGTAATCGTGGACCGGGCGCTGCCGGACGTACGGGACGGTCTGAAGCCGGTGCACCGGCGGATCCTGTATGACATGTCCGAAGAACTGGGCATGACGCCGGACAAGCCGACCCGCAAGAGTGCCCGCGTTGTCGGTGACGTTCTGGGTAAATACCATCCCCACGGCGATTCTTCCGTGTACGATGCCATGGTCCGCATGGCCCAGCCCTTCAATATTCGCTATCCGCTGGTTGAGGGCCAGGGCAACTTCGGTTCCATAGACGGCGACGGCGCGGCCGCTATGCGTTATACCGAGGCCCGGCTGCAGAAGCTGACCATGCACCTGCTGGACGGCATCGACAAGGATACGGTGGACTTCTATCCGAACTTTGACGAGACGCTGCAGCAGCCCTCCGTACTGCCGGCCCGGTTCCCGAACCTGCTGGTGAACGGCTCCAGCGGTATCGCTGTCGGCATGGCGACCAACATCCCGCCGCATAACCTGACGGAAGTCATCAACGGCGTGATCTGCATGATCGACAACCCGGAATGCACCGTGGAAGACCTGATGCAGTACATCAAAGGGCCTGATTTCCCGACGGGCGGCCTCATCATGGGGTACAAGGGGACCCGGGACGCCTATATGACCGGCCACGGCCGGATTACGGTCCGGGCCAGGACCAGTATCGAAGAGATGCCCGGAAACCGCAGCCGGATCATTGTGACGGAGATTCCCTACCAGGTCAACAAATCGGTCCTGGTCAAGAAGATTGCCGACCTGGTCCATGAGAAAAAGGTTGAGGGCATCAGCGACATCCGCGATGAGTCCAACGACCGCCAGGGCATGCGTATCGTGATTGAGCTGAAAAAGGACGTGCAGCCGCAGGTCGTGCTGAACACGCTGTACAAGCACACCTCCCTGCAGGAAAACTTTGGCGCGAACATGCTGGCGCTGGTCAACGGCAAGCCGCGGGTCCTGAATCTGCGGGAAATGATCTACTACTACCTGGAACACCAGAAGGACGTCGTGACCCGCCGGACAAGGTTCGAGCTGAACAAGGCCCAGAACAGGGCCCATATCCTGGAAGGCCTGCTGAAGGCCCTGGACCATATCGACGAGATCGTGGCCATCATCCGGGCCAGCAAGGATACCAATACCGCCAAGGAAGCGCTGATGCTGCGCTTCGAGTTCTCCGAGAAACAGGCACAGGCGATCCTGGATATGCGTCTTGCACGCCTGACCGGACTGGAAAGGGAAAAGCTCCAGGAAGAGTACCAGGAGCTGGAAAAGGCCATTGAGCGCCTGACAGCGATCCTTGCCGACGAGCACCTGCTGATGGACGTGATCAAGACAGAGATCAGTGAGATCCGGGACAAGTTCGGCGACGAGCGGCGCAGTGAGCTGACCATCGCAGAGGACGATATCGATATCGAGGACCTGATCCAGGAAGAGAACATGGTCGTTACGCTGACGCATGAAGGCTATGTGAAGCGTGTTTCCTCCTCTGTCTACCGCGCGCAGCACCGCGGCGGCCGCGGTGTGAGCGGTATGAACGTGAAGGAGACCGACTATACGGCCCAGATGTTCGTGGTGAGCACGCACCAGGAAATCATGTTCTTTACGAACCTGGGACGGGTGTTCAGCCTGAAGTGCTACCAGATTCCCGAGGCCGGGCGCCAGGCCCGCGGCACGGCGATCATCAACCTGCTCCAGATCGCCGGCGGCGAAAAGGTCTCCACGATGCTGCCGATGCCAAAGGAAACGGAGCAGGAGCATAACCTGGTGATGGCGACCCGCAGGGGTATGATCAAGAAGACCGCGCTGGAAGAGTTCCGCAACCTGCGCAAAAACGGCCTGATTGCCATCGCGCTGCGGGAAGGCGATGAGCTGATCGGTGTACGGTTGAGCAACGGCGATGACGAGATGCTCGTATCCACCCGCAAGGGCAAGTGCATCCGCTTTAACGAGCGGCACGTGCGCAACGTGGGCCGCAACTCCATCGGCGTACGCTCCATGCGGATCGCGGACGGGGACGAAGTGATTGATATCGCGGCGGTGGAGCCGGAGACGACCGTGCTGGCCATAACCACAAAGGGTTACGGCAAACGGACGGATCCGGAGGAATACCGGGAGCAGGGCCGCGGCGGCATGGGCGTAAAAGCCATGCAGCTGACCGACAAGACCGGCGACCTGGCGGCGCTCCTGTTCGTCCATGAGGACGAGGACATCCTGCTGATTACCGATGACGGAACAATCATCCGGGCCAGGGCCGCAGATGTCCGCCTGTGCGGCCGGTCCACCCAGGGCGTGCGTATTATGCGCCTGGCGGAGGGCAGCACGGTTGTCGGCGTATGCCGCGCGGAAAAGGAAGAGGAAGCGCCGGATGAAACGGAAGGCATTCCGGAAGGCGAAGCCGCGAAGATCCCGGCGGACGGAGGAAACGAAACGGCACAGTCCCCGGAACCTGAAGCCGGACCGGCGGAGGAAAACCCGTAAATAACCAGCCATAACCGAAAGCGGGGCAGAGTGATCTGCCTCCTTTCTTTTTGTCAATTATTGCATTTTAGTTACATTTTAAGTGCCGCCATTAAGATAAGCCAGGATTCAAGGAAAATGACTCAGGAAGGAATGACGGAAAAATGGCAGAAAACACCGAAATGAAGGAAAACGAAACCGTGGAAGAAACGGCGGTTTCCTCCGGAACGACGGGAAAAGATACAAAGAAAAAAAGGAAGGGCCGGAAAAAGAAGATCGTCAAGCGGATCATCTGGACGCTGATCCTCCTGCTGATCATCGGCGTGGCGCTGTGGTCTGTCTACAGCAAGCTGCGGGCGGATTATAAGATCACCTACGATCCCTATACCGCGACGACCGGCAGCATCTCCAACTCCCTGTCCTTTACCGGCAGCATGCAGTTGATCAACAGCGCGACCTATACGGCGACGGAAGAGACGAAGGTCCGGGAAGTCTATGTGGCGGTCGGCGATAAGGTCAAGGACGGCGACAAACTGATCCGGCTGGCCGACGGAACGACGATCGAGGCCGAGTTTGACGGGACGGTCAGCGCGCTGGAAGTCGCGAAGGGTGATGAAGTGAAGGCTGAGGACACCCTGATAACCGTGGCGGATTTTGATCATATGCAGGTTTCCGTCCGGATCGGTGAGAGCAACATTTCCGAGGTTTCTGTCGGCGAAGCCTGCAAGGTAACGGTGTCTTCCGCCAACGCGACCTTTGATTCCGTGATCGGCGCAATCGACTATTCCACCTACACCGGCAACAACGTGGCCTACTATACCGCGAAAGTGAACGTGGACACCTCGGAAGCGGAAAACGTCTGGCCCGGTATGCAGGCAACGGTGACGGTCACCAAGGAAGAGGCGGAGAATGTCACCATCCTGAAGGTGGACGCCCTGAGCACATCCCGGGATAACACCGCCTTCGTTTACAAAGAGAACTCAGACGGCGAAATGGAAGAAGTCACGGTCACCGTCGGCGTGAGCAACGGCAACTATGTGGAAATCAAGAGCGGCGTAACGTCCGGCGAAACCATCTACAAGGTTGCGGAAAAGACAGAGGAAGCTACCGGAATCGCGGCCCTGTTCTCCGGCCTGTTTACCAACCGGCAGGTTAACCGGAACAGCCGGGGCAACTGGGGCGGCGGCAGCGGAAGCGGCAGCATGCCGGACTTCAGCAGCATGCCTGAGATGCCTAGCGGCGGGAGTTTCCCGGGCGGCGGCAGCGGCGGATTCCCGGGCGGCGGCGGTTCACGGGGGAATTGACGATGACAGAAGAAGTATTCTTCCGGATGCGGGAGATTGATAAAATCTATCCGCTGGAAGGGGAGAACGTCCACGCACTGAAGAAGGTGTCCCTGGAGCTGAACGAAGGGGATTATCTGTCGGTGCTGGGTCCCTCCGGCAGCGGAAAAACGACGCTGATGAACATTATCGGCTGCCTCGACACGCCGACCTCGGGCGAATATACCCTGAGGGGACGCGAAGTCGAGGACATGGACGAGGAAGAACTGGCAGCGCTGCGGAACCAGGAGATCGGATTCATTTTCCAGAACTCCCAGCTGCTGCCCCGGCTGACGGCCCGGAAAAATGTGGAGCTGCCCCTGATTTATTCGGGCATACGCCCCCGGGAACGCCGGGAACGTGCGGAGGCGATGCTGGAACGCGTCGGGCTGCAGGACCGGATGGACCACCTGCCCAGCCAGCTGTCCGGCGGACAGCAGCAGCGCGTAGCCATCGCCCGGGCAATGGTGGGAAATCCCTCCATCCTGCTGGCGGACGAGCCCACCGGCGCCCTGGACCAGAAAACCGGCGCGCAGATTATGCAGCTGTTCCGGGAACTGAACGAGGAAAAGCGCACCGTGATCATGATTACCCATGACCTGAAGATCGCTTCCAACGCCCGCCGGGTTGTGCATATTATCGACGGGGAAATCACGGAAGGAGGGCTTCAGGATGCTTAAAGGAATCCGCAAAAAGCTGGTTACCTTCCGGGAAAGCGCTGTGATGGCGCTGGACAATATCCGGAGCAACAAGGTCCGCTCCTTCCTGACCCTGCTGGGTATCATGATCGGCGTTATGGCGGTTATCACGCTGATCACCACGGTGTCCGGCGTATCCGGCACAATCACCTCCTCCTTCTCCAGCATGGGTGTCGGCACGCTGACCGTGAGCGTATCGGGCAGCGACTCGAAAAGCGGTGTGACGCCTGAAGACATGACCGTCATCAGCAACCTGGAAAACGTGGACGGCGTGGTGCCGTCTGTAAACCTGAACGGTCGGGTTTCCTACGGAAAGAATGTACAGACCGGGCTGACAGTATCCGGTAAGAACGCCTATTATTTCAGCCTGAATGAAGACATGATTGTCCAGGGAAGGGCGCTGAACTTCGTCGATGATGACAACAGCAGCTATGTCTGCGTGATTGCCCAGACGATCGTGGATGAGTTCTTCCTGGGCGTTGACCCGATCGGTCAGACAATTTACATTTCGGGGCTTCCCTTTACGGTTGTCGGACGGTATGAGGAGGACAGCGGCGGCGGTGTCGCTTCCATCTTCATGGGATCTCCGGACGTGATGGTCCCCTATACCACGGCCATGAAAGTCAACAACTCCGATGAGGTCACCTCCTTCACCGTTTACCTGAAGGAAGGCGCCGATTCATCCGTGGCACAGGAAGAGATCGAGGATGCCATGGACGTGCTGTTCGACTATGAAGAGGACTGCTATACGGTATCCTCCATGGAGACCATCGAGGAAACCATGAAAACCATGACCACCATGCTCAGCTCCCTCCTGGCAGGTATTGCCTCGATCGCGCTGCTGGTGGGCGGCATCGGCATCATGAACATGATGCTGACAACCGTGACGGAACGGACGACGGAGATTGGCCTCAAGAAGGCACTTGGTGCCGTACCCAGCCAGATCCAGATGCAGTTCCTGCTGGAGAGCTTTCTGCTTTCCATGATCGGCGGCCTGCTGGGTGTGGTCTTCGGCCTGGCGTTGTCCTACGGACTTTGCAAGGCGCTGGGAACGACGTTTGTCCTGAATGGCGGGGCGATTATCCTGGGTGTGGGCTTTTCCGCTGCGGTGGGTATCATCTTCGGATGGGCACCTGCCAGAAAGGCCAGCAGACTGAATCCGATTGACGCGCTGCGCGCGGTATAACATAACGAACAATCATCGAGGAGGATATCCCAATGAAAAACCTGAAACGGGCTGCGGCCATCCTGATGGTACTGCTGCTGGCGGCGGGAACTGCCGCGGCGGATACTCTGAGCCTGAACGGCAAGGTGGAGGCCGGTGCGGAAGTACCGGTTTACGCGCCGATCGGCGGTACCGTGGAAGAAGTATCCGTGGAAGCGGGTATGAGCATTGAAAAGGGTGCAGCCCTGTACAGCTATAAAACCGAAAAAATATATGCTTCTGAGGACGGTACGGTCACCGGCGTCTTTGTACAGGCGGGCGACGATGCGGAAAAAGCAACGGAAACTTACGGCGCGGACCTTTACATTGAAGGCGCTGTGCGCTATACGATCAGCGCCAGCACTTCCAAAGCCTACAGTTCCGCAGAGACGACCTTCATCCACGCCGGGGAAACAGTCTACGTTGTCTGCCGGAATGATTCCAAGAGAAAGGGAACCGGCATCGTGACGGCAGTGGACGGAGCAAACTATACCGTGCTTGTCTCGGACGGCAACTTTATTGTCAACGACTCGGTATCCATTTACCGGGATGAGGCCATGACGGATAAGCAGCGCGTTGGCCGGGGCACGGCTTCCCGGCTCAGCCCGACGGCAGTGAACGGAACCGGCGCCGTGGTCAATGTGGCGGTGAAGGACGGAGATACCGTGAAGCGGGGAGACCTTCTGATGGAAACCCTGACAGGCACGTTCGACGCCTATGACATGACCGGAACAACCGTGACGGCTGATGAAGCGGGCATTGTCACTTCCATTACCGCGGAAGCGGGCACGGCAGTGACCAAGGGTGATGTCGTCGCGAAAATCGCGCCGATCAGCAGTATGCGGGTGGCAGTTTCCCTGACAGAGGACGACCGGAACAGCCTGAAGAGCGGCGACAAGGTTGAGATTGAGCTGGAATCAGACGAAAGCAAGACCTATGAGGGCACGGTCAGGTACATTGCCCAGACGCCTGAAGAGGATACGGACAAGGTGACTTATAAAGCCATCATCGATTTCACACCGGACGAGAATGTCTGCCTTGGTATGTCGGTGGTAGTGACAGCAAAGACGAATTCTGGTACCATGAGTACGGGTGAATAACAGCATGAAGATCTTATTCGCGGAGGACGACAGGGACCTTTCCGCCGCGGTCAAAGCGCTGCTGGAACGGTCCGGATACCTGGTGGACGCGGTCGGCGACGGAGCGGAAGCGGTGGATTACGTCCTGGCGGAAGCCTATGACGGCATGATCCTGGACTGGATGATGCCGGAAAAAGATGGCGTGCAAGCCCTGCGTGAGATGCGGCAGAAAGGAATTAAAACACCCTGTCTGCTGCTGACAGCCAGGGATGACGTGGAGGACCGGGTAACCGGCCTTGACGCCGGCGCGGACGATTATCTGTCCAAGCCTTTCAACGGAAAGGAACTGCTGGCACGGGTCAGGGCGATGCTGAGGCGGCGGGAATCCTTTGTTCCGGATCTTGTTTCCTGGGAAGACCTGCAGCTGGACAAGGGAAGCTGCGAACTGCGCTGCGGAACGAACAGCGTGCGGCTGACCGGCAAAATGTACCAGCTGATGGAACTCTTTATAGAGAATCCGAAACACCTGTTCTCCGCCCAGCAGCTGATGGACAAGATCTGGGGCTGGGAATCCGAAGCGGAGATCAACGTGGTCTGGGTGAATATTTCCCAGCTGCGCAAGAAGATCGCTGAGCTGAATTCAGAAACGGAGATCAGGGTTTACCGCGGAACAGGATACGCGCTGGAGAAAAAAGCATGATCAGACAACTGCAGAAGCGGTTCATCCGGATCGCTGTTATTTCCCTGACGGTTGCCATGGTGCTCGTGGTCGGGATTGTAAATATTGCCAACTGGATCAGCGTACGGAATGAACTTGCCAGTACGCTGAACCTGTTGGCGGAAAACGAGACAGACCGGCTGGAATGGACCGGAACGGCGGAAGGACGGAAGGATCTGCCGAATCTGCCGGAAGAGAATCCGGAGAAGCAGGAACAGGCGGAAGAGAAATCAGAAGACACAAAAGTTCCCTTTCCGGGGCCTTCCCGTCATTTCCGGAACATGATGGCGGAGTCCAACTGGTTCTCCGCGCTGA
>Ga0265301_10003860_pt1 | contig 15509 bp, 7 predicted proteins | sample AusTroGonzalo_MG_2_FD_193488 | JGI IMG/M metagenome (GOLD analysis project Ga0265301, IMG submission 193488) | Bovine rumen microbial communities from tropical cattle in Woodstock, Queensland, Australia - Gonzalo_04 | ecosystem: Host-associated > Mammals > Digestive system > Stomach > Rumen ...
CGCCGAAGCCGCCGAAACCGCCCATGCCGCCGGCAGGAGCGCCACCGGCCGCGCCAGCGCCGCCCTGGCCCTGGGGACGAGGACGATTGCCGCCCTGGCCGCCGACTGCGGGAGCGCCGGCAGGAGCGCCGCCGCCGAAGCCGCCGAAACCGCCCATGCCGCCGGCAGGAGCGCCGCCAGCGGGAGCCGCGCCGGCAGGAGCGCCGCCGCCGAAGCCGCCGAAACCGCCCATGCCGCCGGCAGGAGCGCCGGCTGCAGGAGCCGCGCCGGCAGGAGCGCCGCCGCCGAATCCGCCGAAACCGCCCATGCCACCGGCAGGAGCGCCGCCGGCAGGAGCCGCGCCGGCAGGAGCGCCGCCGCCGAATCCGCCGAATCCGCCCATGCCACCTCCGAAACCGCCCATGCCACCGGCAGGAGCGCCGCCGGCGCCCTGACCGGCAGGACGATTACCGCCGGCAGAGGCGTTCGCCTGCGGAGCTCTGACCTGGTCCCAGTTGAGCTGGATGGCGTTGATGCTGGCTTCGCCGCCGAGGTCGACCATGAAGTATTCGCCGGCATTGCTGGTTTCAGCCGCCCAGCAGGTGAGGAAGTCTTCGTCGAGGGCGTTCACCGCGGGATGATTGGCAGCGGTGGAGGAGACTTCGGTGCGCTTCTTGTAGGAAAGAAGCTTCCAGTTCGTGTAGTTGTCCGCGCCGCCGACTTTGCGGTCATTCGGGAAATACTGCGGATAATCGCCATAGGCGGTATCGGAATACATCACGCCGTCCTTGTCCACGGCCGTCGGGAAGATCGCGAGCTCGGAGCCGCGTCCGTTTTCGCCGTAGTGCGCGGGAATCATGCAGATGGTCCAGAGGTTGCCCTTCTTGTCGTGGAAGGTGCTGCCGTGGCCTGCGCCGACCTCGAAGCCGCTGGTCTTGAACGTGAGCGGGTTGTGCTCGGAGTAGGTGAACGGTCCGGTCGGGCTGTCGGAGACATACACGCCGTGGGAGTAGGAAATGAACTCAAGACCGATGGCGGCGTACTGCAGATAATACTTGCCGTTATGCTTGGTCACCCAGGGACCTTCGATCCAGGGGTATTCCTCGGGACCGTACTCGCGGCGGCCGCCGAAGATGGAGTAGATCACGTCTTCGGGCTTGCGGGCTTCGAAGCCGTGGTTCTTGATGTCGCTGAAGAACAGCGGGATGGGTTCGCCTTTTTCCTTGAAGGTCTTGGTATCGAGTTCGACGACCTGGAACGGCATGATCTGGGACCAGCCGAAATACAGATACAGGCGGTCGCCGTCGGCGAACATGTTGGCATCGCCGTAGCGGTCACTGCTGAGTTCGCCGATCTTCTCCCAGGTACCGGCCTTGGGATCGATGGCCTTGTAGACGTTGCGGTTGTTCATCGAGCAGCCGATGAGCTCGCCCTGGAACTCGACGACGGAGACGACGCCGGCGGGATAGTTCGGGGCGTCAACATAGGTCCAGTTCTGGAAGTCCGGGGAGTACCAGTAGCCTCTGCGATGCGAAACGAACAGATAGTAGTCGTCCTTGTAGACGAGGACAACGGGCTCGCCGCCGCGGACGCCGCGTTCATGTCCGACAAGGACGTCGAGGGGGTTTGCGAAGGTGTGTTTCGGCTTCGTGGGCGACGACGACTGCGCGTACGCCGTAAGGCCGACAGACAGGGCGCCTGTCATGGCAAGCGCGATCAGCAGTTTGGAGTGTTTCATTGGTTACCTCGATTGATTTATTATTGAGGGGGAAAGTTAGGTTGTTTCCGATCAAGAATCGCGGGGGTGCAATCCTTCGATACCATAACAATAAGCCTTTTATTCTGTTTGTCAAGGCTCAAAAACGAGAAAAAATGTTTTTTTTCCTTGATTTTCTTAATGATTCTTAAAGAATTTCGTCTGTGAACGCGGTCCTCGCTGATGTCGCAGTCGTCGGGATTGGCGCAGAAACGGCATTTTTCAACGGATTTCGCTTGATAAATGACCCTTTGTGTAGTATATTAATGGTTTACAGTCTTTTTGCCGCGAATGTCCGGCACGGTGCCGGGCAAGGATGGCGAACGTCGTAAGGAGACGCCCATGAGAAAGATACAAATCGTCGATGTGTCGTTGCGCGAACAAGCCGCGTGCAATGGCAGTTCCTTGAACTTTAAGGAAAAAATCGAGGTGGCGCGTCAGCTTGACAAGCTGAACGTGGATGCCATTGAAACGGCTCCCATCGTGAACGGGAAGAACGACATTATCTTCCTTCATACGCTTGCACCCCTTATGACTCGCTGCATTCTTGCCTGCCCGGTGGGGCTTGATCCGGAGCTTCTTCCGGATACCTGGGAGGCTCTTCGTGCCGCGAAACACCCGCGCCTGAACGTGGTCGCGCCCGTTTCGACCGTGCAGATGGAGTATCAGTTCCACAAGAAGCCGCCGGTCGTGCTGGACATGATCAAATCGCAGGTCAAGGCCTGCCGCGAACGCTGCGAAGACGTCGAGCTCACTTTGCAGGACGCCACCCGCGCCGAACTGGCGTTCCTGGCGCAGGTCGTCCGTGCCGGTATCGAAGCCGGCGCCGGCATCATCACCGTCTGCGACACCGCGGGCGTCATGCTGCCCGAGGAGTCCAGCCGGTTCGTGACCGCGCTGAACGAGGCCGTGCCGGAGCTCGCGAACGTGACATTGTCCTTTGAATACTCCAACGCCCTGCATATGGCGGCAGCGTGCATTTTCGCCAGCGTGAACACCGGATTCGCGCAGATCAAGACAGCCTGCACGGGCATGAACGAACCCAGCCTCCGCAGCATCGCGCACGTGTTCCGCGCGAAGGGCGATGCCCTCGGTGTGTCCTGCGATCTGAACATGACCGTGCTGGAGAAGTCCTGCGACCAGATTCGCCAGATACTGAGCGGCCGCGCCGAACTGGACGAATGCGCCGAAGCGCCCGTCGCCGACGAGGCTAAATTCACCCTGTCCAAGTCTGATTCCCGCGAGGCCGTCGCCGACGCCGTGAAGCAGATGGGCTACGACCTCGATGCCGACGCTCTGGATTCCGTCTACGAATCCGTGCAGCGCATCACGCGGAAGAAGACGGACGCGGTGGGCCCGAAGGAGCTCGAAGCCATCATCGGCACGGTCTCCCTCCAGGTCCCGCCCACCTACTGCCTCAAATCCTTCGTCATCACCTCCGGCAACGAAATCACATCCTACGCCCATGTCATCCTCGAACGCAACGGCGTCGAGGTGAAGGGATTCAGCACGGGCGACGGTCCGATCGACGCCGCGTTCCTCGCCATCGAGGAAATCCTCGACCACCACTTCGAGCTGGACGACTTCCAGATCCAGTCCGTGACCGGCGGAGCCGCCGCCATGGGGTCCACCATCGTGAAGCTCCGCTACGAGAACAAGGTGTACTCGGGCAAAGGCGTCTCCACCGACGTGATCGGCGCGGGCATCCGCGCGTACATTGATGCCGTGAACAAGATATGTTATGAGACAGGTGTAAAATGAAGCTGTCGTTCTCGACCAACCGTTGGGAATCGTGCAGTTTCGACGATTTTATCCGGATCGCCCGTGAATACAAGTTCAACGGGATCGAAATCCACAACATCGACACGCCTAAGCTCCGGAGCGATTTCCAGCCGGAACGCCTCGCAGGCGTCCAGCACAAACTCCGCAATTACGACCTGTGCATCTCCTGCCTCGACCTCGTGAACGACATCGCCGCGAAGCCGGAGGAAGCGTTCGACGAGCTCAAACGCTGTCTGGAGACCGCGCGCCGTCTGCACGTTCCCTACATCCGCCTGAAAACCGCCGGAACCGCGCCGGACGACGATGCCGCCGCGCGCAAATTCATCGGCCGCGTCCTGCCGCTCGCCGAACAGGCCCGCGTGGTCCTGCTGGTGGAGACGGTCGGATACTACGCCGACACGCAGAAGCTCGGCGACCTGCTCGCGAGCTTCATGACGGACAATCTGGCGGCCCTGTGGGACCTGCACTATCCCTACCGCGTCTGCGGTGAAACGCCCGAAACCACGGTCAAGAACCTGGGCGCGTACATCCGCCACATCCACCTGAAGGACTCCGAGAGCGCCGAGGTCCACGCCATCGTCGGCGAAGGCTCGCTGCCGCTCGACCGCGTGATGAACGCCCTGCATTCGGTGAACTACGACGGGTTCATCTCCATCGAGTGGGACCCGAAATGGGTGGCCGAAGTCAGCTCGCCGGACGTGATCTTCCCGCAGTTCGTGAGCTACATGAGCCGTTTCGAGCTCGCCCGCTCGAAGACGACCCTCTATGAAAACAAGCGCCACACCGGCAAGTTCATCTGGAAGAAGGACATCCTGATCGAAAAGACGTTCTCCCAGGTGCTCGACGCCATGGTCCGCGAATTCCCCGACCAGTACGCGTTCAAGTACACTACGCTGGACTACACGCGCACCTATTCCGAGTTCCGCGACGACGTCGACACCTTCGCCCGCGCGCTGATCGCGCTCGGCGTGAAGCCCGGCAGCAAGGTGGCGATCTGGGCCACGAACGTGCCGCAGTGGTACATCACGTTCTGGGCCACCACGAAGATCGGCGCCGCGCTCGTCACGGTGAACACCGCGTACAAGATTCAGGAAGCCGAATACCTGCTCCGCCAGTCCGACACGCATACGCTCGTGATGATCGAAGGCTACCGCGATTCCGATTACGCCGGGATCGTGAACGAGCTCTGCCCCGAACTCGCGCAGACGAAAGCGGGCGATCCGCTCCATGCCAAACGCCTGCCGTTCCTCCGCAACGTGATCTCGGTCGGATTCCGCCAGCCCGGCAGCCTGACTTGGGACGAGGCCATGGAATACGCTCACAAGGTGCCGATGGAGGAGCTCCGCCGTCGCGCCGACGTCGTGGATATCCATGACGTCTGCAACATGCAGTACACCTCCGGCACCACCGGATTCCCCAAGGGCGTGATGCTGACCCACTACAATGTGGTGAACAACGGCAAATGCATCGGCGACAGCATGGACCTTTCCACCGCCGACCGCATGATGGTCCAGGTGCCCATGTTCCACTGCTTCGGCATGGTGCTCGCCATGACCGCGTCCATGACCCACGGCACCACGCTGTGCCCGCTTCCCTATTTCTCCCCGAAATCCGCCCTCGCGTGCATCAATCAGGAGAAGATCACCGCGTTCCACGGCGTGCCCACCATGTTCATCGCCATGCTGGAACACCCGGACTTCCCGAAGACCAATTTCTCCTACATGCGCACCGGCATCATGGCCGGTTCGCCGTGCCCGGTGTCCGTCATGCAGGACGTGGTGAACAAGATGAACATGACCGAGATCGTGATCGTGTACGGCCAGACCGAGGCGTCGCCCGGCTGCACCATGAGCCGCACCGACGACCCGCTGGACGTCCGCGTGGAAACCGTGGGCTGCGCCATGCCGGAGATCGAATGCCGCATCGTGGACCCCGCGACCGGAAAGGATCTGCCGGACAACGTGCCCGGCGAATTCCTCGCCCGCGGCTACAACATCATGAAGGGCTACTACAAGATGCCGCTCGAAACCGCCGCCGCGATCGATGCCGACGGCTGGCTTCACACCGGCGACCTGGCGCTCCGCACCCCCGAAGGCAATTACCGCATCACCGGCCGCCTGAAGGACATGATCATCCGCGGCGGCGAGAACATCTACCCGAAGGAGATCGAGGAGTTCATCTACACGCACCCGAAAGTCTCCGACGTGCAGGTGATCGGCATCCCGGACGAGCAGTACGGCGAGGAGATCGTGGCCTGCGTGATCCTGAAGGAAGGCGAGACCATGACCGAGGAGGAGATGAAGGACTTCGTGCGCTCCCACATGGCGAAGTACAAAGTCCCGCGCTACGTCGACTTCGTGAAGGAATTCCCCATGAACGCCGCCGGCAAGATCCTCAAGTACAAGATGCGCGAGGACGCCGTGAAGCGCCTCAAGATCAAGAAGGTCGACGGCATCGTAGCCGAGTGACCTTATCCCGCCGCGCCGCGGCATGTTTCCCGGCGGAGGCCGATTCCAGATTCGCTTCCGCCGGGCTTCCGCATCCGCGCGGCCCCATGAACACGTTTTTGATTTGCAAGTGAACTGATACCGAACAAGGAGACCCGATCCGATGAGTTCCGCGAAACAGTTTGTCACGATGGACGGCAACGAGGCGTGCGCCTACGCCGCCTACGCGTTTTCCGAAGTCGCCGCCATTTACCCGATCACCCCGTCCTCCCCGATGGCCGGAAAGACCGATGAATGGGCCGCGAAAGGCCGCAAGAACGTGTTCGGCCAGACCGTGACGCTGGTGGAAATGCAGTCAGAGGCGGGCGCGATCGGCGCGATCCACGGCTCGCTGGAGGCGGGCGCTCTCTCCACCTCCTTCACCTCGTCGCAGGGCCTCATGCTCATGATCCCGGTCATGCACCGCATCTCCGGCGAACGCCTCCCCGGCGTCCTGCACGTGGCCTCCCGCACGGTCGGCACGCACGCGCTCTCCATCTTCGGCGACCATTCGGACGTGATGAACTGCCGCCAGACCGGATTCGCGATGCTCTCCAGCGCGAATGCGCAGGAAGTGATGGACCTGGCGCCCGTGGCGCACCTCGCGGCCATCGAGGGGCTGATCCCGTTCCTGCATTTCTTCGACGGTTTCCGCACCTCGCACGAACTTTCCAAGGTCGAGCCGATTGATTACGCCGACCTGAAGCCGCTCGTCGACATGAAGGCGCTTGAGGCGTTCCGCGCGCATGCCCTCAACCCGGAACATCCGATGCTCCGCGCCACCGTGCAGAACCCGGACATCTTCTTCCAGGTCCGCGAGGCGAACAACGCGTTCTACGACGCGCTGCCCGGCATCGTGCAGTCCTGCATGGACAAGATCGCGTCCGTGACCGGCCGCCAGTATCACCTCTTTGACTATTACGGCGACCCGGAGGCCGAATACGTCGTGATCGCGATGGGCTCCGTCTCCGGCACCGTCCGCGAGACCGTCGACTGGCTGAACGCCCACGGCGGCAAGACCGGATTCGTGCAGGTGCACCTGTACCGCCCGTTCTCCGCCGAACACCTCCTCGCCGCGCTCCCCGCCACGGTCAAACGCATCGCCGTACTGGACCGCTGCAAGGAAATGGGCGCGGCGGGCGATCCTTTGTACCTGGACGTCCGCTCCGTGCTCGCGGAGGCGAACCATCCCGCCGCGTTCGCCGTGTACGGCGGCCGCTATGGCCTCTCCTCGAAAGACGTCGATCCGGCGCAGATCGAAGCCGTGTTCCGCAACCTCGCCGCCGAGAAGCCCATGAACAGCTTCACCATCGGCATCGTGGACGACGTGACGCACCGTTCGCTCCCGGTCGAAGCCCCGCTCTACCCCGACGACGAGCACATCGTGTGCTGCAAGTTCTGGGGCCTCGGCTCCGATGGCACGGTCGGCGCGAACAAGAACACCGTGAACATCATTAACGCCCACACCTCGAAGTATGCCCAGGCGTATTTCGAGTACGACGCGAAGAAGTCGTTCGGCGTGACCAAGTCCCACCTCCGGTTCGGCGACAGCCCGATCCGCTCCTCCTACTACGTGAAGGCCGCCGACTTCATCGGCTGCCACAACGCCACCTATATCTCGAAATACGATGTCGCGGGCGAGCTCAAGCCGAACGGCACTCTGCTGCTGAACTGTCCGTGGACTCCCGCCGAACTCGACGAAAAGCTCCCGGCGCACGTGAAGCGCACGCTGGCCGAACGCCATGCGAAGCTCTACCTCATCGACGCCGTCGCCATCGCGGAACGCCTCGGCCTCGGCAGCCACATCAACATGGTGCTGCAGGCGGCGTTCTTCCGCCTCGCGAACGTGATCCCCGTGGACGAAGCGGTCGCATTCATGAAGGCCGCCGCGAAGAAGACCTATTTCGCCAAAGGCGACGACGTGGTGAACCGCAACCTCGCCGCCATCGACGAGGGAGTGAAGAGCCTCGTGGAAGCGCCCGTGCCGGAATCCTGGCTGAACGCCGCCGATCCCGCGCCCGCCGCGCGCCCCGGACTCCCCGCCGTCGTGACCGACCTGCTCGAACCCATCAACGCCCAGAAGGGCGACGACCTGCCCGTGAGCGCGTTCAAGGGCTACGAGGACGGCGTGATCGACATGGGCCTGACCGCCTACGAGAAACGCGACATCGCGGTCCACGTGCCCGTGTGGGATCCCGCCAAGTGCATCCAGTGCAACAAATGCGCGTTCGCCTGCCCGCATGCCGTGGTGCGTCCGTACCTGCTGACCGCCGACGAGGCCGCCGCCGCGCCCGCCCCGCTCCGCACGGAACCCGCGAAGGGCGGCAAGCCCGGCTACGTCTTCACGCTCCAGATCAGCGCCGCCGACTGCACCGGATGCGGCGTGTGCGCGAACGTCTGCCCGGCGAAGGAAAAAGCGCTCACCATGACCCCGAACGCTGAGACCGATCACGACCTGGCAAACTGGAATTACCTGCTGTCGCTTCCGGCCAAGGCCGACGTCTTCAATCCCTACACGGTCAAGGGCAGCCAGTTCCGCCGTCCGCTCCTCGAATTCTCTGCCGCTTGCGCCGGCTGCGGCGAAACGCCTTACGCCAAGCTGCTGACCCAGCTGTTCGGCGACCGCGTGTACTGGGCGAACGCCACCGGGTGTTCGCAGGCGTGGGGCTCGCCCATGCCCGGCATCCCGTACACGGTGAACCAGCGCGGATTCGGCCCGGCGTGGACCAATTCGCTGTTCGAGAACAACGCCGAGTTCGCGCTCGGCATGCTCCTTTCCTCGAAGAAACAGCGCGAGATGCAGGTCATCCGCGTGAAATCCCTGCTTGAAAAGACTGTGCCCGAGGCCCTGAAAAACGCGCTTCAGGCGTGGCTCGACGCGTTCGACGATTTCGACGCCTCCCGCACGGCGTCCGACGCGCTCTGCGACGTGCTGTCCGAAAATCGCGCCGTGCTCGATGACGAGGAAGCATCCGACCTCGCCGACGCCATCCTGCTGCATCGCGACCAGCTCGCGAAAAAGACGTTCTGGATGTACGGCGGCGACGGCTGGGCGTATGACATCGGATTCGGCGGCCTCGACCACGTGATCGCCAGCGGCGAGAACATCAACGCGCTGATCGTGGACACCGAAGTCTACTCGAACACCGGCGGCCAGTCCTCCAAGGCCACGCAGATCGGCGCCGTGGCGCAGTTCGCCAGCTCCGGCAAGCGCAGTCCGAAAAAGGACCTCGGACGCATCTTCATGACCTACGGCAACGTGTACGTGGCGTCCGTCGCGATGGGCGCGGACCCGAACCAGCTCATGAAGGCGCTCCAGGAGGCCGAGGCGTTCCCCGGCCCGTCCGTCGTGATCGCCTACGCCCCCTGCATGACCCACGGCCTGAAGTGCGGCATGTGCAACGTCCAGCAGGAAATGAAGGCCGCCGTCGATGCCGGCTACTGGTTCCTCTACCGCTACAACCCGGCCAAGGAGAAGCCGTTCACGCTCGATTCCCCGGCCCCCACGAAGGACTACCGCAGCTTCCTGAAGGGCGAGGTCCGCTTCGCCGCGCTCGAACGCACCTTCCCGGAGAACGCCGCCACGCTCTTCGAGACCGGCAGTCAGCTCGCAGCGAAGAAGTACGCCGAGTACAAGAAGCTCGAAGACAACCAGTGATCTGAACTCCGCATATTGGAAGGGGGCGGAGTATGATCATCAATACTGGAGGCCGGACCGACACGGTCCAGTATTTTTCGGACTGGCTGCTGAAGCGGTTCGCCGAAGGGTGCGTGCTGTCGCGCAATCCGCTGTTCCCGGACAAAGTCACGCGCTGGGAGCTGAACCCGGAGGTCGTCGACTGCGTGGTGTTCTGCTCGAAGAACTACCGCCCGATTCTGCCGCGCATCCGCGAGATCACGAGTCGCTTCCACACGTATTTCCACTACACCATCACGGCGTACGGACGCGACGTGGAGCCCGGCGTGCCCGGCATCGAGGAGAGCATGGAGACGCTCGCGGAGCTCGCCTCGATCGTCGGACCGCGCCGCGTGGCCTGGCGCTACGACCCCGTTCTGCTCACGAAGACCTACACCATCGAACGCCACAAGGATACGTTCGCGCGCATGGCGGCCCGCCTCGCGCCGCACATCGACCGCTGCATCTTCAGTTTCGTGGAGATGTACAAGAAGGTCGAGCTCAACATGCCGGAGCTGATCCCGCTGAAGGACGAGTACAAAGACGAGCTGGCGGAGTCCCTCGGTGCGACCGCCGCGCGCTATGGCATCCCGATCCAGACCTGCGGCACGGACGGCGATTACTCGCGCTTCGGCATCCGCTCCTCCGGCTGTATGACGCTCGACATCCTCGGCCGCGCCAACGGCTTGACGTTCCGCAAGCTCAAGCACAACGGCATCCGCCCGGGCTGCCACTGCATCGAAACGCACGACATCGGCGCGTACGACACCTGCCTCAACGGCTGCAAATACTGCTATGCCAACCGCAATCCGCGCAAGGCGTTCGACAATCTCCAATACCACGACCCGGACTCCCCGCTCCTCCTCGGGCATCTCCGCCCCGAAGACACCGTCACCCCCGGCACGCAGAAATCCTACCTCGCGAAACCCTCCTCCTCTTCCCGCCGGAATTCCTCCCCCGATCAGCCGGATTTGTTCTGACCTGTGCCCCTCCCGTATTTCCGCAGGATGCAAACGAAAGCAGGAAAGAACGTTCCTCACCTTTTTCTGCGGAAAGGAGGGAAACCGGATTGCAGAATGCGGAAAGTCGTGCTATATTAAAAAGATATACCGTTTTTGGAAAGGAAAAAACATGGAACAGAACGCTTTTGACGTGCTGCGGGAACGCGGCTTCATTTACCAGTGCACGGCCGAGGCCGAACTGCACGAACTCCTCGGCAAGGAAAAAGTCCATTTCTACGTGGGTTTCGACCCGACCGGCAACAGCCTGCACGTGGGGCACCTGCTCCCCGTCATGGCCATGCGCATCATGCAGAAATGCGGCCACACGCCGATCGTGCTGGTCGGCGGCGCGACCGCCCTCGTCGGCGATCCGTCCGGCAAGTCCACCGCCCGCCCGATCCTCTCGAAGGAGGAAGTGGCGCACAACGTGGAATGCCTGAAGGCGCAGCTCCAGCGGTTCATCTCGGTCGACAACGCGATCTTCACGAACAACGCCGACTGGTTCGCCGGCATGCTGTACCTCGACTTCCTGCGGGACATCGGGTCCAAGTTCAGCGTAAACCGCATGCTTCAGGCCGAATCCGTGCAGATGCGCCTCAATTCCGAGGTCGGCGTCTCGTTCCTCGAGTTCAACTACATGATCCTGCAAGGCTACGACTTCCTGCACCTTTACCGCACGCACGGCTGCCGACTCCAGCTTGGCGGCCAGGACCAGTGGGGCAACATCACCTGCGGCACCGAACTGGTCCGCCGCCTGGAACAGAACTCCGTGTACGGCCTCACCATGCCGCTGCTCATGGACAAGGACGGCAACAAGTTCGGCAAGTCCAACGGGCAGGCCGTCTGGCTCGACGCGAACCGTTACAGTACGTTCGACTACTACCAGTTCTGGCGCAACACCGACGATTCGCAGGTGGAAAAGCTCATGCTCGGGTTCACCGCGCTCCCGGTCGACGAGATCAAGCGCCTCTGCGCCCCGGGCGGCAACATCAACCGCGCGAAGGAAATCCTCGCGTACGAGGCGACCGCGCTGGCGCACGGCAAGGCCGAGGCCGAAAAGGTCTTCTGCGCCGCCGGGACCAAGTTCGGATTCGCCGACGAGGCGGGCGCGATCCCGACCACCAGCGAAATCGCGAAGATCGACCTGGCCGCCGTCCGCCGCGTGGCCGCCGCCGACCTGCCGACCTTCAAGCTCGAACTCCCTGCCGAGGGCATCAACATCATCACGCTCCTCGTTCAGGCCGGCCTCTGCAAGACGAACAGCGAAGCCCGCCGTCTGATCCAGGGCGGTGGCGCCTACTGCGGCGACGAGCGCATCGCCGCCATCGACCGCATGGTCACGGCCGCCGACTTCACCGACGGCGCGCTGATCCTGAAGGCAGGCAAGAAAAACCTCAAACGGATCGTCGTGGAGTAAGTTCCCGCCTCCGTTTTTTCAGCGAAAGGACCGCGTCATGGCTTCGTTCATACATCCGGCGACGGACGGACGAAGCGCCGTGCGCGGTCCTTTTTCGTGCTCAAAAACGAATCTTTCGGAACGCGCAGGGGGCGCATCATGAGCGAAGAACGCGGCTGTCTCCTGCGGTTCGACGAGGGCACGCTCGTGCTGGAAGGCTCCGCCGAGGCGGCGGAAGCCGTCTCCGACCTCGTCACGCTCGATCCGCGCATCGGGGCCTGGCGGGCCGAGGCGTACCGCTACGAATCCGTCATGCGCCGTCTGTACGCGGCCGGAATCCGTCCCGACGACCGCGCCCGCAACTACACCGTATTCGGCGCACCGCTCCGCACGAAGTTCACGCCGATGCCGCACCAGAGCGCGGCGCTGTCCGCCTGGCTCGCCGCCAAATGCCGCGGCATCGTGGCTATGCCGACGGGCTCCGGCAAAACGTTTCTCGCATTTCTGGCAATCGCGGCCGTGAGGCGGTCCACGCTCGTGGTGGTGCCGACCATCGACCTGCTGCATCAGTGGGCGTCCCAGCTGGAACGCGCGTTCGAGGTTCCGGTCGGGATGCTCGGCGGCGGCAGCAGCGACGTCCGGCAGATCACGGTCAGTACCTACGATTCCGCCGTGCTCCGCATGCCGCAGATCGGCGACCGGTTCGGCCTCGCGATCTACGACGAATGCCACCACCTGCCCGGTGAAGTGAACCGGCTGTCCGCCTCGCTCTGCCTAGCGCCGTACCGCCTCGGGCTCTCGGCCACGCCGGACACCGGCGACACGTTCCCCGTCATGTGCGAACTGCTCGGGCAGCCTGTTTACCGGACCGAGATCAACGAGCTGGAGGGCGGCGTGCTGTCGCCTTACCGGACCGTCCGGCTCCGCCTCGGCCTCACCCCGGAGGAGTCCGCCGAATACGCCGCCGCCCATGACAAATACGTGGCATTCCTGCGCGCCAACGGCATCCGGTTCCAGGACGGCTCCGGCTGGAGCGACTTTATCGCCCTGTGCGCCCGGCGGCCCGGCGGACGCGAGGCGTACAAGGCGTATCTGCGGCAGCGCGCCATCGCTCGCTGCGGCTCGGCCAAGCTCCGCGAAGTCTGGCGCATCATCCGCGAAAACCCGTTCGCGCGCACTATCGTGTTCACGGCGGACAACGACACCGCATACCGCATCGGCGAAACGCTCTGCCTGCCCGTGCTGACCCACAAGACTAAGGCCGCCGAACGCAAGGACTTCCTGGAAAAATTCCGGCAGGGCGACTACCCGGTCCTCGTCACCAGCAAGGTGCTGAACGAGGGCGTGGACGTCCCCGAGGCCAACATCGGCATCGTGGTCTCCGGCAGCGGCTGCACGCGCGAGCACGTCCAGCGCCTCGGCCGCATCCTGCGCCGCGTGGAGGGAAAGGAGGCCGTGCTGTACGAGCTCGTGAGCGACGGCACCAGCGAGATGAACGTGAGCGACCGCCGCCGCCAGAACAGCGCGTATTCCCGGAGGCGCTACTGATGCTGACGAAAGACCTCATCCGCGCCCGGCTTTCGGGCGACGCCGTGAAACCGCAGTTCGTCCGCGTGGACGACCCGGAGATCGTGCGATATGCCGGGGACCTGGTGCAGCTTTACGCCGAAGGGACCGGGACGACCGCCGCCGAGCTCGACGAGGCCGCGGCCGCGCTGGCCGCCGGGATCGCGGACAAAAAGCTCGCCGGGGGCCTGCACAAGACCGTCCGCGACCGCGCCGAATTCTCCCTGCCCGCCGACTGCGACTATCCCGCCGCACGCGTCGAGCTTTTCCGCGGGGCCGCCGCGCTTCTGCGCTCCGGGAACGCGCCGGAAAACATGGACGACGTCCGCACTGCCGTGTTCGCTTCGGTCCCGGCCGCATCCGAAACGTTCGGTCCGGGCATCTACTGCGACCTGCCGGAGTGCGAACGCCTCCTGCCGATGAAGAAGATGCTGGTGCGCGAGGTGCCGGAACGCTACAACGTTTCGCTGGTGCAGTCGCTGCTGCTGTTCGCATCGAAGCTGACCGTGACGATCTCCGCGAAGGAGGAGCCCGCCGCTCTGCGCCGCCTCTTCAAATACATGAAGTTTTTCCGGCTGCTTTTCTCTGCGGAAATGACCGGAAAGGACGAAATCCGTCTCACTGTCGACGGCCCGGCGAGCGTGCTGGAGCACAGCGCCACGTACGGACTCCAGATCGCGTCGTTCTTCCCCGCCGTCTGCCTGCTGCCGCGCTGGAGCATCGCCGCCGAAGTGAAGTGGAAGGATCGTTTCCGCAAGCTCAAACTGGACGAATCCAGCGGCCTTGTGAGCCATTACTCGAACTTCACCGCCTACCAGCCGGAGGAAATCCGCATGTTCACCGAGCTCTTCCGCACCTCGAACACCGGCTGGACCATCGACGACATGCCGGGCTGGATCCCGCTGGGCGGACAGGCACTGCTGTTTCCCGACTTCATTTTCCGTTCCGAAACGGGCGCCGAGTACCCGATGGAGCTGTTCCACCGCTGGCATGCTGCCCAGCTGGAACAGCGTCTGCGCTGGTGCGAGGAGAATCCCCTGAGCGGGCTTCTGCTCGGCGTCGACCGCGCCCTGCTGAAAAAGGACGGCGTGCTGAAGGAGCGCCTCGAAGCGAGCGATTATTTCCAGTCGCACGGATTCCTGTTCCGCGACTTCCCCGGCGTGGACAAGGTCTCGAAGCTGCTGGATTCTCTCGCCTGAACGATGCGTCGTTTCCGCGTTTCGTTTTTTTTCGCGTAATTGACGCGGCCGCGTTTCTCCTCTATCTAAATATAGATTGGGTCGTCTGACGAAAAGAGGATCCGTACGCTTTCATTTCCCCGGCATGGCATGATCCGCGAATCTCCGGTTTTTGAAAAAATCATGCATCCCGCACAATATCGCACGGGGCAAATGCGTTATTTGATACGAAGACCAAATACAAATCAAATCACCGACAAACTGGAGGCTCTACCATGAAGAAATCTTACATTTACCTTGTTTTTTTAATGCCGATTTTTCTGATCGCACTCGTGAAGCTCTGCCCGGCGCCCGCGTCTCCTTTTTCCGAGGATCAGAAGATAAGTGCAGCCGAAGAACGCGCCATCGCGGCGGAGGAACGCCGTGCGGAACGCAGGGAAGCCCGCGAAGCCAGAAAGGCTGAAAGAGCGGCGAAAACGACTGTCGTTAAGCAGACTGCGGCTCCCGATTTCGGTGCGGCGCCGTTCCCGATGGAGCCCGGCATGGGCTTTGGCGAGTTCCCCGCGTTCGATCCCGCCATGAGCTTTGACAACGGCATGGCAATGGCTCCCGGCGGCTTCGGCGGCGGCTTCGGCGGCGGCTTCGGCGGCGGCTTCGGCGGCGGCTTCGGCGGCGGTCCCGGCATGGCG